>Ga0116161_1002251_pt1 | contig 18659 bp, 15 predicted proteins | sample AD_JPNAS3_MetaG_FD_89877 | JGI IMG/M metagenome (GOLD analysis project Ga0116161, IMG submission 89877) | Active sludge microbial communities of municipal wastewater-treating anaerobic digesters from Japan - AD_JPNAS3_MetaG | ecosystem: Engineered > Bioreactor > Anaerobic > Digestate | place... | reverse complement strand
TTTATGCATAGCCTTTGTTTTTTTAGTTGACATACCTTTATAAACGAAGGCTATTTTTTTTTGTTCTAAAAATTGGTGATTTTTAGTTACGAAAAATTGATGATACAAAATTACTACTTACACCTGCGGTAGTTAGACCCTCAAAAGCCTTGCCCGTAGGGCAACACAATGCTTTTAACTTTATGCTTTTAACTTGTAACAGACTTTATTGTGTCGCCCTTGCGGGCGATGGGGCTTGGGGGTGTTTTTACCGCAAGATAAATCTTACGGTTAATCACATGTTGCCCTTGCGGGCAAAGGTTAATTGTTCGGCAAAAGTACATATTAATGTTAGTTTTTATCAAATTTTTGGGTGTTGTGAATAAAAAAATGAAAAAAGTTAATTTATAGAGAACAATTTTTTTTCTTATGTATTATTTTTGTGAGCAAAAATTAGTTATGGAAAACACAAAATTAGCAGTTGTGGCTTTTGGCGGGAATGCTCTATTGCGAGCTGGTCAAAAAGGCAGAGTTGAGGAACAGGCAGCAAATGTTTATACTACTTGTGAAAGTTTGTTGAACTTAGTAAAAAACGGTTACAATCTTGTTGTAAGTCATGGTAATGGTCCGCAGGTTGGGAATATTTTGTTGCAAGTAAATGCTGGGGAAAAACTTTATAATATTCCCGAAATGCCTCTTGATATTTGTGGTGCTTATTCTCAAGGTTTTATTGGTTATTTGATTGAGCAGCAGTTTAAAAATGTTTTAGTAAAAAACGGATTAGACAAAAATATTATTACTCTTGTAACTCAAGTTTTAGTTGACGAAAACGACAAAGCCTTTCAAAATCCGACAAAACCTATAGGTCCTTATTATACCGAAGAAGAAAAAGATGCTTTAAAATTAAAAAATCCTCAAGATAGTTTTGCGAAAGACCCAAAAGGTAAGGGTTGGCGTAAAATTGTAGCTTCTCCAAAACCTATTGATATTAGCAATAAAGAAATTATTGAAAGGCTTTCTCGCGAAGGAAATATTGTAGTTGCTGTTGGTGGTGGTGGAATTCCAGTTTTTTATCCCGAAAAAGGGCGTTTGCAAGGCATTGATGCAGTAATAGATAAGGATTTAGCTTCATCTATGTTGGCTGTTTATATAAATGCTGATGAGTTTTACATTTTGACAGATGTTCCAAAAGTTTGCTTAAACTTTAATACAGCTTCTGAAAAAAGATTGGATACTATTACTGTTAGCGAGGCAAAGCAATATTTAGAACAAGGTCATTTTACCGAAGGAAGCATGGCACCAAAAATTAGAGCTGCTTTAAACTTTGTAGAAAATGGTGGTAAAGTTTGTATTATAACCGAAGCCTCCCAACTCGGACAGCCAATGTCGGGGACAAGAGTTGTTAGGGGGTAGGGGAAATTCTAAACATTAAATCTATCTTTCAACAATTTTGGTAGTGTACCATATGGAGCTTTTGTAAATTGTAAATTTGTAAAGTGCTGATTGTCAATATTTATGCAAAGTGAAAATGTTAAAATATTTATTATATTTGTGGTCGAAAAATAATTTTTAGTGTCTGTATGGGTTGTAAAAACTATAAACTTAAAATCGTAGTGTACCATATGGCACTTAAATGTGTTTAAAATTAAGTTATGGTAAGAGATGGAAGCTGTTTTTATTGTTGAGCTTTTGAAAACGCAAATTGTAATGTTTTGATAGTAAAATGTTTATGTTAGTAAATCTTTTTATAAATTTGTAAAAACAAAAATGAATAAATACCATTATAATATGCGCGTTATACTGACTTTGATTATTGCAATAGTAGAATTTTCTAGTTGTAATACTCAACGAGGTAATTATGTTAAACAAAATTATGAGCCTTATACGGAACATCAATATCTTATAAGACCAGTGAATGACACATTACTTGCATATCTTTTTAAGACAACTATTCCAAAAGAAAAAATTATTAATTTTAATGAAGGGAAAATTATCATTGAGTTAACTATTGATACAGCAGGCAATGTAAATGCAGTAGTATTTAATAGAATAGATAACATGATACTCAACGAAAAAACACAAGTAATTTTAGTTGCAAAAATAAAAGATAAAATTAAATACGAAGTGGATAATGATGCGAAAAACTATTATGCAATTTTGGGAAATCCAATAAGAATTAATCATATTATCTTGATGAAAAATCTTATTAGTAAGGACTCTGGCTCAATACCATAGGTTCTGTACCATATGCCACTTTTTAAAATTACAAAATATATTAACTTTGACAACAAAATGCAAAAACTCTGAACTCAAATCGCAACATATTAGTAATTGACCCAATCTCAACTTATGAGTATGATGCATTGTATAGGTCGATTGAGGCAACCGGAAGAGAAAAAGGCGAACTAAATTCTGCTCCAACACAAGCAGATTTAGCGATAATAAGTCCTGTTCAACACAATAATCAAAGTAATGATGTAAGTAATACACTCAAACTTTTGAATATGACAAATATAATAAATGATTAATATTATGGAAAGAAGCGTTTGTGTAAATATTTTGATTTTTATCATATTAGGTTGTTCATGTAATGCTCAAACATATTTTGGGAAAGACCGTTTTGGGAAACTTGAATTTGCAAATGACTCTATCCTCTATATGGAATTTATAAATACAAATGGAAAAAATCATAGAGTAGAAGCATATTACTATGAAAATGATGATACAATATTTATATCCACAAAGCTTAAGAGTAAAGCCGAACTTCAGTTCTCAGATGCCGAAATCAGAACAAGTCCAGGTGGATTTCCAGTTTTAATAAAAAGTTATATTGAGTTGAATAACAAATTGACTTTAGGAGATGAAGGTTGTTTTGGGTATTATGACACAGTTGCAAATCAAATAATAGTAAATAATCTTTTTGTTAAAAATGGTGAAATTCTAGTCTTTAAAGATGGTCCTTTTTATTGTAGAATAAAGGTAATTACTGATAAGTCAATCGAAAGATATTTTACAATTAATACTTTTGGTGGTTTTGACGATGTGATATGCTTACAAAACTTCCCAGTTCTTAAAAAACATCATACAATAATTCCATTATCTCCGAAATTAAATGAAAAATGTTGGCTTGAAAATGGATTCTATTTTCCTAAAATGAAGTTATCTGCTAAGGATAAAACTTTTTTTACTATCCCTCGTTGGTCTATTGGATTAATGGGGCTACCATATTATGATCTTAAATAAGGATACCTACCATTTACTGTACCATATGGAGCTTTTTTAAAACAAAAATTTATAATGTTTTGATAGTAAATGTTTATATTAGTAAATCTTTTTATAAATTTGTAAAAAAGAACAACGAAATAATGAAGTTTTATAAAATATTTATATTTGGCTTGCTTATATTATTGTTTTTTGAATCAAATTCTCAAAATATATATGATAATTTGGGAGTTTTAGACACAGTAGAAGGAGTGTGTAAAATAAGAAAAATCAAAAAATCAAAAAACAAAACAGGTTATGCTATTTATGCAGAAGCAGAAATTAAAGAAGGCAAAGCACGGTTTGTAATAGTTTCATTAATGGCTAATGATAAAATAAAAAATAAAGATATTAAAAAAATAAAAAGAAATAAACATTACTATTTTCAGCTTTTTTCATATCGTCCTCATAGGGGTAGTTCTGGTTTTTTATATTGTCCATATCTGATAGATTATCAAGAAGTTTTTATTGATGGGAAAAATATAATTATAGATAAAACTCATTATTTAGGAGCAGTTTATACTACCCCAAACCTAAAAGGTTTATATTATTTAAAACCTTAAGATTACTTCCTTCTCTTCCTTTTTTGCTTAGTATTAATATTTCTTTTTTCGTGGAAAGCACCGCCTCCTTTAGAAATGTCTGGAGCTTTTGTAATTTGTTTATGTGTAAAAGCTGGTTTTTCGAACTCCAATAGGCTATCTATTTTTGGAATTCCTTGAGGAAAGCTTTCTTCTTTAGTGTTTTCGCCTGCAATTTTTTTAATTTCTTCAAAATATTTTTCTTCGTAAGGAGCATACATTAAAATTGAAGTTCCCGTTTTGCCTGCTCTTGCAGTTCTTCCAATTCTATGAATATAGTCAGAAGCATTTTCAGGAACAGAAAAATTAATAACATGACTTATATCTGAAAAATCTAATCCGCGAGCAACAACATCTGTAGCTATAAGAGAACGTATTTTTCTTTTTTCAAAATTTTTAATAGTATTAAAACGATAATTTTGTGATTTGTTAGAATGTATTATTCCTAAATCTTCAAATTCGCTACTTAGCTTGTCAAACACTAAATCTGCTTGTCGTTTATCTGCTACAAAAATCAAATTTTTTATAAACTCATCTTTTTGAGAAAGTAGCACTTTTAAAAATTCAATTTTTGTATTAAAATTTTGAACAGGGAAAAATGTTTGTTTAATTTTTTCTACAGGCGTTGATTCTAAATCAACTTCTATTTTTTCTGGTGAGTTAAAGTATGATTTTATAAATTCTTCTACATTTTCGCTTAAACTTGATGAAAACATTAAATGTTGGCGTTTGTTTGGAAGCATTTCGAAAATTTGCTCTATTTGTGGTCTAAAGCCTAATGATAACATTTCGTCAACTTCGTCAATTACAATTTTTTTTACATTGCTAAATCTAATAACTCCAGTAACGGCAATGTCGTAAAGTCTGCCAGGTGTTCCAACTAAAATATCTGCACCATCGTCGAAAACATAATCTTTTTGTGTATTTATATTTACTCCACCAAACACTCCTTTTATTCTTACGCTTTTATATTTAGAGATTTTTTCGGCTTCTTCGCAAACTTGCACAACCAATTCTCGAGTAGGAACAAGAATAATAACTCTTGGATTTTTTTGATTAGAATATTCTAATTGACTTAAAATAGGCAAAAGATAAGCTAAAGTTTTTCCAGTTCCTGTTTTTGCTATTCCTACAACATCAGCTCCAGAGGTAATTCGTCTAAAGCATTTTTGTTGAATAGGAGTGGGGTAAACATATTCTAAATCTTCTAATGCGTTTAATAATGGTTTGGCTACTCGTAGGTCTATAAAATTCATTGTTTTTTATTCTTAAATTATTTATCTCAACAAATACATTTTCCCAATTTCTTTCTTAAAATATTTGTCGGTTTCTGTTTCTCTTAACTCAATTTCTTTTCCATTTATTTTAATGCTTACTTGATAAAAGTAAACTCCATTTGCAAGCTGGTCGCCATACATATCTTTTCCGTCCCAAGCATATTCGCTAATGTTTTTCCCGATACGAATGCTTCCAAATTCGTCTAAAAATATTGTTTTTACAAGTGTGCCTGTAACTGTAAAAATATCAATTCTTAATTCGTCTGGAATTTCGCTACCTGTAAGTTCGAACACAAAACGTGTTGAAGTAGAAAATGGATTTGGATAATTTAACAAATGGCTTATTGTAGCTTTGTTTATTATTTCAAAATCTATACTATAATCATTTTCTCCAGACTCGTTACCCGATACGTCAACAGCTTGAACTTTAAGCCTATACATTCCATCTTTAGTGAAAATTGGTTTGTATAATATTTTGCAAGAATTATCTGGCAAAGCTGCTGGTGTCCATTCAATAGTTTCTTCAGGATTTTCTTGTAAGCCAAAATAAACTCGTTTTTCAGTTCCTGTTGTTAAATCGCTTAGGTAAATTCTAAATAAAGAAGTGTCGTTTAGTGCCAAGTATTTATTTTCATCTTTGAGTTTTATCAATATTTCAGGTTTTGCCGAAACAATTTCTCCATTCATAATATATTTGCCATCGAAACTTACATCTAAAAGTGGATTTGTAATATCGCCTTGAACAAAGAAATATTTATTTGCAATATTGTTAAAATGATGTTGTTCTGCTTGGTAATAAATTCCTGTTTGTGGATTTATAGGATTAAATTCTACCCAAATTGAGTACATTCCATTCATTCCCAAACTTGAAAAGCTAACAGTATCTTTTAAAATATCTCCAGCAGGGTGGGATCTTAGTCTTTTTCTTTTTGTTAGAACTGTCTCATTATCAGAGTTTTTGACCCAATAAATAACATCAAGCGAATCCATATCTAAATCGCTAATGTTTTTTGTTGCAATAGAAAAATAAAAATCATCTCCTTCTTGAATTGTATCACAACAGAAGTAAAAGCCAGATTTTGGGTCTATTGCAGTTTCTGGAACACCTTTAAATTTTAACTGCCATTTTTTAAGTTGAGCCGAAGTTTTATTTGTTTGGTCTTTACTGTAAAATTCTAATTTTAAGTTTGGAAAAGTTTGATAATTTATAGAATCTTGAAGTTGGAAAATTTCTAAATTATTAGTACCAATTGGCGATATTACTTGAGTTTCGTTACCAAAATTATCAATTCCAAAAACTTTTATGTTTATAGAGTCTTGATGTGGGTTTTCGAGAGTAAAATATTCCCAATTAAAAGACTTCCATTCTGCTGCTGGACCAATTTTTACGCTTTTCATGCTTCCGTTATCAAAATCTCTGTATAAGTTCACGTATAAATCAATTTTATCAGTGGGTGAAGTTCCATAAGTTTCTATAGTTGACGAGACAGTGCCTTTTTTTGTAAAAAATATGTATGGATGTCCGTTTGGCACATTGTCGATTTGTAAAGATCCTAAATCATAAAATGTTTGTTTTAGTTGAGGCGACCAATTAGAAAAATTTCCATTTCCCCATGAATATATAAGTAAATAATGTCCGTCTGGCACATGATTTCTTATCATGTTATTCATAGAATCTAAGCTAACTTGGTTAGTGCTAAAAGAAAAATAATAATTTTCTTGTGGGCTTGAAAAGCATTTTGGGTAATTTCTATGTCCAAAATTTTGATAGTCAGAGGACCATGCTAGGATTGTTTCAGGGTCGATTACAACTACTAACATTGCAGCAGTTGTACCACAATTTCCATTAGCACCTAATCCATTGTTATAGGAGTTGTCGAGTGTCCATCTAACAATAGTATAATTATTTTCGCCATAATTTCCTTGATTGTGGCAATGTAGTTTTTTTGGATAATTTACATAATTAAATTTTCGTGCAGGGCGATCATAATTTAAAAACGTGAAATCATTTTCTTTATATTGGAAAAAATGAGCTTGCGACCATCCTTCTTCGTCTTGTATATAGACGAAAGATGATTCTTTCCAGAAAATACTATCAGGATTGGTGTGTTCGTAAGCAATTCGCCAAAAGTAAACTCTATTTTCTACAAGGTCGAAAGGCAAATCCCATTTTACAATTCCTCCTGTAGAGTTGGTTATTTTTGTTTGAAGAATTGGACTGTTAAACAAGTCTGTACTATCTATTTGGAAGATATAATTTCTTGGATTTAAAAAAGGGTCGCCTGTTGAAGCAATTAGGCTTGCATTTTTTGAAGGAATAATAGAATATTTGTATGGATAAATAGGAAATAAATCAGCAGATTTTATTAGAAAATCAATATTTGCTTGATTATTATTTTCATTTAATTCATCAATTTCATTTCCAGCATCAACAAAAAGATGAAGTTTGTTTAGTCCAGGTCCATTTAATCTATCAACAGGCAAATTGAAATATACAGTATCTTTGTAATTGCAACCATATACTGGAATGTTATACTCACTAATACTTCCATTAGGCAAAGTTCTATTTATAGAAAGTAAAAATGTGTCGGCAGTGGCTCTGCCAATGTTTTTAATAACAATTCTTATTTGAAAACTATCGGCAACAGTTGTAATTTCTTGAGGAATGAATTTTATTAGGTCTTCTGAAATTGTTAAATCTGGTTTTTTGTGAGAGTTTATTACTAAGGCAGGGTCGCCGTGTAGGGCGGTTTCGTGGCATGTAACTTCAACATATGTGTTTTGTGGATAGGCTTGTATAATGTCTTTAATTGTATTTTTAATTTGCACTCCAATAGGTTTGTTGTAATTTTTATAAGCAATATTTTTATATAATTCTGTAGCATAAATATTCAAATACGAAGCAATACCGTCACCTATTGAAGCAAGAAACGCTATTGCACCTTTTTGTTTTTCTTTTATCCATACTTCGCTAATACTGCCTTGATATCTAAGATGTATGTCGCCAGCAAAGCAAGAGTTTGCAAAAATAAATGGGTATTTTCCTGTGTTGTTATAATTTTGAGGTAGGTCAATATTTTGGTCAAAACCGCCAGCGTGAGCATGTCCGAAAAATGTTAGAATACTAGCACCATTATTTATTAAATTTGTAATAGAGTCTGATTGAGTTATTTGTATTGGTTCTGAAGAATTTTTTAAAAAAGTACTTACTCTTCCACCATATAGCGTGTCTTCGATAATATTTTTGTAATTATTCAAATATGATGCAAAATTTGCTTGTTCAGTTGCATTTAAACCACCTCCAAAATGTAATATGGTTTTCATCCATTCTTCGGATAGAGCAGTTTCGTATTGCATTACTTTTTTTAAATATTCAGCAATAGCTTCTTGATTGTAAGCTGAGAGTCTTCCTATAGGATATATTGGATAGTAGTTGTTATCTTTAAAGTTTATAGTAAAAATATTGTCGCTAGCAGGATTTCCTGCTGATGGTACTAGACATTCTTTATAAATGTTGGGTGAATTGCGAGTTAGTCGTGTGTGTATTGATTTTCCAAGCAAAAACACATATCTTTCCATTTCGGAATAATTAAACAAAGTTTTAAGGAAATTTCTAATTGCGGCAGGATGTTTTTCTACTCCCCAAGCATATTGATTGTATAATTGGTCTATGTCGATTAACGCAACTTCATATCCTGTTGAAGCTCGGTAGTTTGCATATTGTTGTGCTTGTGTCCATAATGAGGAATGAGTGATTATTATATAATTTGCATTTTTATATTGTGTTTCGTAATCAATAAATTTATTGTTATTTCCAATTTTTGAAATTTTGTTTACAGACTTTACACCATCAGTATTTGTTAAGACTAAAAATCTTTCAGAATTATTGTTGTTTACAAGTGTTTTTAAAATGCCTTCACTATTTACAAGGCTAATTCTTTCTTTATTTGTTAGGTCGTATAAAATTATAGGCGATGAAGTATTGAAGTTTGTAATTTCTAAATAATCTTTTTCGGAGGCATTATTTTTAGGTAAATAAAATTCAAAATAATTTTTGTTTTCAAAATCCCAAGTATGTGGATATTTTATGTTTATGTAAGATACGGCATTTCTGTCGGCGATGTCGGGTTGTGTTTCGTCATTTGCAGTAAATTTAAAATTAATAGTATTTGTAAGCATAGATGAGCTTAGCACAATGTTTTTTCTAACAAACTCATATCCTGTGTAGGTTTCGTCTATTCTTGTTTCGTTTAGAAATTCAACTTTTAGGTGATGATGAACGATAGAAACAACCGAACTTGCTGGCACTCCTGCTACGGCAATTTCAAAATAAGTATTTGCATTTCCCGAATAAAAATTTGGAATACTTATGCTTTTGGTTCTAGGAGTTTCTTCGTTGATAACAGCATTGTCGAACCAGCCTTCGCCTTTAGAAAAAACATTTTGTGTAGAACCCCAGTAAAACTTTGAGGTGTAATTATTTCTAATGTTTCTGTAGCAATAATCTTGAGCATAAGCTGTGTAATTTTCAAAATTAGCGTTAGAAACATTTGTGAATCTACGATTATTTGTAGAAAAATTCCAAGTTAAAAAATATGCTGAAGTGTCATTATGCATACTGTAGTCTGGGTTAACGCAATTGTTGGGATCGTCATAAAATTCGAGGTCTAATTCTGATTTATTTTTTTGTCCGTAAAATTCTATATATCCATTTGGGTCAAAAATTCCAGATGTTCCTTCGCCATGAATGTAAATATATTGTTCCTCGCCTTGAAAAAATATTTGTATCCATCTTGGGTCAATATTGTCAACAGGTATTCCAGCTTGTAACAAACTTGTGTAAGGAATACGGTGTAGTCCATCTTGGGCAAGTTGAATTTTAAAATATTGTTGATTGTAATTAATCCAGCTTGCATGAGAGTTTTGGGAAAATACAGAGCTAGAGTAAACTATTATAAAAATTAAACTTAAAATTAAGATTTTAAAAAAAGATTTCATTTTATATAATTCCCAAAAATAAAAACACTAAAATACAACTTTTTCGATTAATGTAAAAAAATATTTTTTTATAGATTTTAATCATTAAAAACTTCTTGTAAAATTTTTAGGCTTTTAGTTTTGCCAAAATTAGGGATATGATGTTCGTAAAACAATAAAATTTTTTCTATTAAAAGCCTTTTGCTGTTGGGATTAAGTTTTATTAGCTCGTTAGTGTTTTTGGCAGATAATAAATTGCAAAGGATTTGACTTTCGTATAAGTCTAACGACTCTGTGCTACTTGTAAATACCGGTGAAAACAAGCCTTCTTTAATGTTAAAGAATGGTGTTTTTTTACAATAATTATTGTACATTTCAAATCCTGATAATGCAGCAAAATCTCTTAAAAATAGTAAATGTATATTATTGGTTTCTGCAGAAATAGAATTTAATTTTAGTGTGAAATTCTTGATGTAATTATATGTTTTTGAATTTGTTTCTTTTTCTTTTATAGTTTTGAGAATAATTTCTGCAATAAATTGAGCTATTGTTAATTTATTAATATCTAGTAAAATATTTTGAAGGTTTTCTACATTGTTACAATAGTTAAGAGTTTGAATTTCTCTATTGGTTTTAAGTTTTATTTCGGTTTCAATAATATTTAAGGGGAAAAAAGACGCTTGTTTTATATTTGATTTAGAAGATTTTGAAATTCTTACCATAGCGGCAAACCTACCTAAGTCTTCGCTAATTAAATTTACAATAAAAGAGCTGTCGCTGTATTTAATTTTATTAAGAACTATGGCTTCTGTTTTTTGCATTTTTATTCATTTCCACCTATAAAAAGAATTTTTGTAACATTTTTTTTAGAGCCTGTTTCGTTTGATGAAAAAACTAAATACACGCCTGTACTCACTCTGTTTCCTCTGTGGTCTTCTCCATACCAAATAGCTTGTCCACCTTCGGATCGTGTTTCGAATACTAAATTTCCAGAAATGTCAGTAATTTTCACATAAGAGCCGGCAACTAATCCTGTGATTGTGATAGGTCCTCTATAATCTGGTCTTACTGGATTTGGGAAGGTGTAAACTTTATCGAATTCATCGTCGCCTTCGGTAGCTGTATTTCTGTATGAAATAATTCCACTAGAAGTTCCAAAAAATACTTCTCCAGTATTTGGAATTATTTCAGTGCAAATAATATTATTTGAAATAAGAGGTGAATTTTCTGTATTGAAATGTAAAATTTTTTCTAGTCCGTCAGCACTTGTGTAATATACCCCTCCAGATTGAGTTCCAAACCATTTTTTGTTAGAGCCATCAACATTTATTGTTGTAACAACATCATTTCCTAATAAAATATCTGCATTGTCTGTTCCGTCATTTCTAGGAATTTTTATTTGTCTTGCTGTAAATTTATCAGAATTAAAAACATCTTTTGGGTTATAGTAAACAGCAACGCCTTTACCTGTTCCTACCCAAATATATCCGTTTTTATCTTCGGCTAAGGAATAAACATCGTTACTAATAATTTCTCCATTTTCATTTAGAATGTTCAGCTGTCTAACTTTGTCATCGCTTCTAACATCGGGTGTTCCATTGTCGTCAAAAACTAATAGTCCGCCAGATTTACCAATAATAACCCATTTTATATTATCTTTTGTTATTAAAATATTGCCAATATTTCTGTCTTTAATAATAGAGCTATAATTTATTCCTGTCCATTTTCCAGTTTTATCTAAAACATGAATTTGAGGAGTTGCTAGAGAATTTGTTACCCAAAGATTTCCTTCACTATCAAAATCTGCTCCACCGATTCTTATATATCCGCTATTTCCAAATGCTTGTCGTAAGCTACTATTTTCGTCATTATGAATTTTATAAAATGTATTATTTCTGTATTCTACTAGACCATTTACCCAGGAACCAAAAAATATATTACTAGGGTCATTAGGATTTACTGTAACTGTAGTTAAGTCGAATACTCCTGCTAAACCATTGTTGGGATTGCTTGAAGATGAAGTCCAATATTCATCTTTAAATTCATAAAATACTCCGTGTGTCCATTTTGGTCCCCATGCGGCAGTCATTCCACCATTAATGCCAATAATTTTAGATTCTGAAGCAGCAAAGTCATAAACTTTTTCAGTTGCAGGTCCGTTAATTGTGTATGATTTATAATCCCAAGGTTCTGGTGTCCTAATCAAACCATTTAGTTTGTCGGCTATCCATAAAATTTTTTCGTTTTCTAAAAATGCATCAGCAGGAAGCGCTTGGTTATATTGTTCATTTAGTGTGTAATGCCAAACAGTTTTAACTTCTTCAAAATTTTTGTCAAGAAGTCTTATCCAATAACGGTTTATTAAAATTAAATGCTCGGGGCTAGAAGTAACAGCTTCAAACATATTTTCTTCGGGGTAAAGTCTTTCCCAATTTCCGTTGTTGTAAACTACTAAAGTGTCCGCATCGTCTTGTGCAGAATTGTGGTAATTAGCAATAATTTTTCCATCAAAAATTGTAAGACTAGAAAATTCTTTCCCTTCGAGCCATTTAAATTCATTGGGCAAATTTTGTTGGGTAATTATTTCCCAATTTGAGAAATCAACTAATTTATTATCAAATTTACCTTTATAAATTCCTATATCTGTAGCTGCGTAAATGTATTCTCCATCATTATCTAGGGCATTAACTTTAACATAAGCTCCATTTTCGCCTATATACCAAGTTCCTCTAAATTCTTTACGTTTTAGGTCTAGTTCAATAATTGCAAAACCGCAAGCTAAATATGCATAATCTCCATTTAGACTAATGTCATAAATTGTTTTATCTCCGTTGATAAATTTACGCTTTAAGTCTCCTATATTAGTAATTGTTTTATCTTTTACTAGGTCAATATTTCCATTTGTATATGCAATAATAAAAGTGTCGAATTTTTCGCTATATTTTACTGTACTTACTCCTGCATCACTAAATCCGTTTATTTTATTTAGTTTTTCCAATTCTTTAGTATTTTTATCAAAACGCATTAGTCCGACATTAGTACTCATGTAAATTTCATTTTCTGATACAGCCAAGCTTGTGCCGTAATTATATGGTAAATGATCTCGCCATTGTCCTACAGCAACTTGAGCGGTAGAGAAAAATGACAAAATCATCAAACAAAAAATGCTTAGTATATAATTTATTTTATTCATTATTATTTATAGTATTTTTTATTTATAAACATAAAAACAAAGAATTTATTTTAAATCTACTTCATAATGTTTTAAAAAATTAAAGAGTTTTTCAAAAGCTTGTGCTCTGTGCGAAATTGTATTTTTTATATTTAGCGGAAGTTCTGCAAAAGTTTTTTCAAAACCTAAAGGCACAAAAACAGGGTCATATCCAAAACCGTTTTCACCTTTTAATTCATCAATAATTTCACCTTTTACTGTTCCTTCAAACAAATATTCTTTTCCGTCTAAAATTAAAGCAACTACAGTTCTAAACTGTGCCGAGCGATTTGCATAATCTTTTAATTCATTAAGTAACTTTTTGATATTGTCAATAGATGATTTTTCTTCTCCTGCATATCTTGCAGACAAAATTCCAGGTGCTCCATTAAGGATTTCAACTTCTAAACCAGTATCATCTGCGAAGCAATTTTTTCCAGTTTTTTCATACAAATATCTTGCTTTTTGAAGCGCATTACCCTCTAGAGTATTTTGTGTTTCGGGAAGTTCTTCGGTAATTCCAAACTCGTCAATTCCAACAATATTGAATTTATTATTTGCAATATGTCTTACTTCTTTTAATTTGTTTGGATTATTTGTTGCAAATATGAAGTTTGTATTCATTTTTAAAAGTGTATGTTATACATTATTTGTCTTATAACTTCTGGAAAATATAATTCAACAACTGTTTGTTTGTCGTCTAAATTAAAAGGTAATTTAGTGATTCCAAAACTATTATGTATCATTTGCCCTTTTGTGTTATAAATTGAAAAATGAACTTTTAAGTTTCTTTCAGCTTTAGTATTTCCACTCAAATAAGGGTCTCCATAATTTCCAACTATCTCGAATTGATTTATAAATAAAAATAGGTCAACATTTCGTCTTGTAGCTATTTCTTCAAGTGCTTCGGGTTGATGAAACACAATGTTTAAGCTCATGTCTTGGGTTGTTTGTCGTCTGCTTACAATTTCGCCATTGTGTATTTTAGCATTATAGTCTTTAGTTTCTTCTAATCTTCGTTGTAGTTCTTTTTCTTCTTTTTTCTTAGCAAAAAAAGATTTCTTCTTATTTTCTTCAGGATTTTCAGGTGCATTTTTTGTTGCTAAAACTAATTCGTAAGAAATTAAAGAATATAAAGTACTGATATCTTCTTGGTCAATTCTGGTATTGTCTGAAAATAAACTCACAACGCTACAAGAATCCATTAGAGCATTATGAAGTTGAAGATTAAATTGATATCTAAAATATTGCATCAACTCGTCGTGGTTAGATCTTTCGTTTTTTAACATAATTGCTGTAGCATCGTTCACATATATTCTTGGGTCGAAAGGCACTAGCAAAACTCTTTTTTCTGAAGGAGCGGAATTAGAAAAATCTAAAAATTCCTGGGCATTAAGGCTCAAATAACTTGAATTTAAAAGTAGTAAAGCAAAAATTATTTTTCTCATAATTTTATTAAAATTTAAACTAACAACCTGACTCAAAACAAGTTAATAATATCATTTCCAATTACAAAAACCATTAAAGCAAGTAAAATTAACATTCCAATAATTTGTACAATTCCCATAAACTTGTCGGACAATTTTCGTCCTGTAATAACTTCTATTACAAGGAATAGTGCATGTCCTCCGTCTAAGGCAGGAATAGGTAGAATATTTATAAAAGCCAATATCATAGATATAATACCTGTTAATCTCCAGAATTTAGCCCAATCCCAAACAGCTCCATAAACTTTTGCAATTCCTATAGGTCCTTGTAAGCTTTCTCTAACTTTTTCTTTTCCAGAAAATATCAAGCCATATCCTTTTATATTTGCATTAACAGTTTCGAAAGCATCTTTCCAGCCATATAAAAGCGCAGTGCCAAAATTATATTTTGCACCTGAAAATGTTGGTGAGCTTGCATATATTCCTAGCTTAGCTGTGCTATCAATAAAAATATCTAAACTATCTATTTTGCCATTATTATCAAAAACAAAACTAAGTTCTCTATTTTTGTTATAATGTAAAATTTCTCTTAACTGCCCAAAGGATTTTATCTTCTCACGATTTATTGATAAAATTTTACTGCCCTTTTTTAAATTTAATTCGGATATTGGCATATCGTCAACACAACTATCTATGCTAAAGCTAAAGTTATCAAGACTTATGAAAAGTCCTCCATTTTTTAGATATGAGTATAGAGTGTCGGGGATAGCAATTTCCTTAGTTTGTCCGTATCTCTCAACGGTAATAGATTTTGCAAAAAACAATTTACTTGAAAACACATCTTCGTATCTTTGTGTTGATTTCCCATCAATTGCAATTATTTTATCTCCTGTTTCAAAACCTAAATATCTTGCATAAGGATAAGCGTAAATTCCTTGTTCCACATTTTTTACTGGTAAATATTCCTTTGTATAAACCATATGTGAAAAACTTAGAATTAAAATACCAGCAATAACGTTCATAAAAACTCCTGCTAACATTACGATTAGTCTTTGCCATGCAGGTTTGCTTCTAAATTCCCATTCTTTTGGTTCTTGCTTCATTTGTTCGGTATCCATTGATTCGTCAATCATACCTGCAATTTTTACATAACCACCTAATGGTAGCCAACCGAAACCAAATTCTGTATCTCCAATTTTTTTGCTCCATATTTTAAATCCAGCATCAAAAAATATAAAGAATTTTGTTACTTTGATGCCGAACATTCTTGCAGCAAGAAAATGTCCCAACTCGTGAATGACAACTAAAAGTGTTAATGACAATAATAGTTGTCCTGCCATTATTAATCCACCCATTATTTTATCTTTTTATATAATTCAAATGTTTTTTTTCTTGTTATATTGTCTATGTTCACACAATCTTCTAAACTTGGATTGTTAATAAATTCTATTGTTGCCAAACTTTCTTCTATTAAATCAGAAATTTCTACAAATGAAATTTTTTCTTGTAAGAATAATTCTACTGCAACTTCGTTGGCTGCGTTCATAACACAAGGCGAAGTTCCACCTGTATTTAGGCAATCTATAGCAATTTGTAAATTTCTAAATGTTTTCAAATCTGGTTGCTCAAAAGTTAAATTTTTAAAATCTTTGAAAGAAAATCTATGTTTGTCAGAAACACTGCGATTTGGAAAATCTAGAGCATATTGAATTGGGATTCTCATATTTGGCACTCCTAGCTGAGCTTTTAATGAACCATCAACGAACTCAACTAAAGAATGAATTACGGATTGAGGGTGTATTACAACTTCAATATTTTTGGCATCAATTCCAAAAAGCCAGTGAGCTTCTATTAGTTCTAATCCTTTGTTCATCAAACTTGCAGAATCAATGGTAACTTTATTTCCCATATTCCAGTTTGGATGTTTGAGTGCTTGTTCTGGCTTAACTTTTTTAAGAAAGTCAATATCTTTGCCTCTGAAAGGACCACCCGAAGCAGTTAGAATTAATTTGTCAATATTTTTAAGATTTTCTCCAATTAAGCATTGAAATATTGCAGAATGTTCTGAATCGACAGGTATAATTTGTGATTTACTATTTTCTAGTAGCTTATTTATTATATGCCCTGCTACAACTAGTGTTTCTTTGTTTGCTAAGGCTATTGTTTTGTTTGCTTCTATGGCTTTTATGGTTGGTAAAAGTCCTGCAAAGCCTACCATAGCAGTTAACACAATGTCAACGCAGTCCATTTGCACAACTTGTTCTATAGCTTTTGCTCCAGCAAAAACTTTTATAGGCAAATGACTGATGGCATTTTTTAATTTTTCGTAATGTTTTTCATTTGCTATGATTACTATATTTGGCTGAAACTCAATGGCTTGTTTAATTAGTAAATCCACATTATTGTTTGCAACTAAAACTTCTGCTTGAAATTTGTCGGGATAGTCGCTAATAATTTTTAAAGCTTGAGTTCCAATTGAGCCTGTTGACCCCAAAACTGCTATATTTTTTAGTTTTTTCATTGGAATTGTATATAGTTTTCGGGATTTATTGATTTACCATTTTGCCATAATTCGAAATGCAAATGAGGACCAGAACTATTTTCGCCAGAATTTCCATAGTTAGCTATAATTTGACCAGTTGCAACTCTCTCTCCTTCTTTTACTAAACTTGATTTTGCATGTTTATAAACCGAGATTAAATTAGATTTATGCTGAATAATTATAGTATAACCGTTTTCTATGGTATAAGCAGATGAAATTACTGTCCCACGATATGTTGCTTTTATTGCTTCATCACTAATTGTAGCTATATCAATTCCAAAATGGTTTTGAGAAGGCGAATATTTTGAAACTACTATTCCTTTTATTGGCTCAATAATATTAGGAAATTCTTCTTTTGGAACAATAAAATCAGTATCGTCTTCTATTTTTATTCTTGGTTTTGTGGGATTGTTAAAATCAATGATTTGCTGTTCACTTAAATTTTGGACAGGAACAACAAATTCTTCATCTATTGGAATATCATTAAAAACAAGGTCTTGTATCATTTTTAAATACCTATCTTTCATTTCCAATTCATGCATTAAGCTATCTGTTTTAATCGCATTTTCATAAATTAGTTTTTTTGTTTCTTTGTCAGGATAGCCAGGAATCATTTGTTTTATAGGCGTGTAAATTACAAAAACAGATAAAATTGCAAATAAAACTACTATGACTCCGAAAATAAAAAATGTAAATCCTAATCGGTTGAATTTAATTTTTCTAATAGTATCATAAGATTTCCCATGATATACTACAAGTTGAAAACTCTTTCTAAACCAATTTGATATTTTGTTTCTTTTTTTATCCATTTCGAGTGCAAATATAGTTGATTTTGTGAAATGTCTATACTTGAGCTATGGCAAATTTTTAAAATAAATTTGTTAATTCTTTAGTGTATGGAAAAACAATGTTGAAAAATTTTAAAATAAATTTATATAAAACAGACTTGTCCCATATTGTTGGTTCAAAGATACCAGCTTTTTCGTTTAGTCTATTTATAAAAAACAGTAAGCCACCAATAATTAAGCTAATTTTTAGAATTGCAAAAACAGCTCCTCCAGTTTTGTTTAGCCATTGAAGTTTTATAAGTTTAATAAATCTATTTAATAGATGAGAAAACATAAAAACTACTACTACTGTGGCAATAAAAATTATTGCAAAAGCAAATATTGGCAAATATTCTGCGTAAGAACTTGCTTTATCTTCAAGAATAGGTATTAACTTTGCATAAAATTTTATAGCTAGAAAAATGCCGAGTGTTAAAGCCAAAAGGCTTGCAAGTTCTTTTATTAATCCATTTTTTACTCCTTTATAAATGAAATAAATAAAGATAATAATAAGTATAATGTCAATAAAAAACATAATTCAAAAATTTTTATAAAAATAATTTTTTTTATCTTCGCA
>Ga0116161_1002245_pt1 | contig 18730 bp, 13 predicted proteins | sample AD_JPNAS3_MetaG_FD_89877 | JGI IMG/M metagenome (GOLD analysis project Ga0116161, IMG submission 89877) | Active sludge microbial communities of municipal wastewater-treating anaerobic digesters from Japan - AD_JPNAS3_MetaG | ecosystem: Engineered > Bioreactor > Anaerobic > Digestate | place... | reverse complement strand
GTCCAGCCCTAAAGAAGAAATTACTGCATCACGGAAAGGGTTTTTTAAATCAGATAATAAACCGGGTAAAAAGAAAGAAAAAGAGTGCGTACCGCAAAAAAACATGAGAGATATTGATATGTGCTGCCAGAAAAAAGTCAAGTGCATATTTGTATTGAACAGTGCTGTAGTAATCAACATCAATTCAGTCTGTGAAGAGGATCACCGTACGGCGTAAAGACTGTATTAAATGAATAGGTATATAATGTTCAAGCAATTGTACCTACACTTTATTGTGCGTATCATGGTCGGAAAGTGAGGTGATGGAAAACATGGAACAAGTTGTTATGCCTGAGCTTATTACTCCCAAGTTTGCAGAAGTGATAGCTGAAAACCCGGAGATGTTTAAAATAATCACAGACCATCAGTCTGGTGAGGGGGTAATAGCAGGAAAGAACTGTACTATAGATTGCGGCAATAATCCGGCAAATATAAAGCTGGTATTATGCAATGTAACTATCGGTATAGATGAAAATGCAGATGAGAGCGATAAAGTCTACAGCTCAAAAAAAGCAGAAGAACAGATTGAAGACTTGCATATAAAAATAGTCGGCAACGGCCAAAAACAAGGAAACAAAAGCTGGGGGGAACTTCTGAAGGAACAGAGCCAATTAAAGCTTGATATAGCAGTGCTTGAAGCAAGAGTAAGCGTAATTAGAAATATACTGAGACTGATACCCAGACAGATATTTAACAGAAAGCTGGTTGCACGATGTAAAAAAGAGATTATTGAAGCAGAAGTGCAATTAGCCTCCAAAAAGAAGGAATTGGAATATTCGGTCTTGTTTAAGGAATACGGAGAGCATTAGGGGAAAGACGGCAGGAGTATTTTTTACAATCAGTAGCAACAGAATGTACAAGTCATATAATGCTAATGGAAGAGGACAAACCGGTTCACATCCTCCATCCTGTAAAAGAAAGGAGGTGACTTTATGGAATATGTAAAGATGCCTGAATTACTGTCGGCCGAAGCAGCAAAAGCTCTTACCGGTAATATGGAGGCGGTAAGGGATTTGATAAGCTCAAGAGAAGTTGACAGCGGATGCCATGGCGAAGAGGAATGCTGCTGCCCGAAAAAGGTTAAGTTTATATTTATACTAAACAACGTGGTGATAATAAACATCAATGCAGTATGCGAACAAGAAAATAATGGGCCGCCTAAACAATCCTAAATCCTTATAACAAGAATACAGGTATAGAGAGTGCGCAATCTCTATACCTATACTTTATTTAGGAGCGGTCTCATATCCGGTGCTATTAAAAGTTTCTGCCGAATGCTCTGTTGCCCCTTCCGAAGCCGCCCATTCCGCAGCCACCGTTCATTCTTCCCATGCCGGGAACCTGACCGTTGCAGTCTTCGATATTGCTTTTTAATCTTTCTTTAATAAGCTTGCCCTGTTCTTCCGTAAGTCTGCCGGCTTTTACTTGTTCATCGATATATGCGTTTTTCTTTTCAATAAGGTCATTTTTGTAATCCTCAGCCTTTATTCCCTCTTCCTCTGCAATCTGGTAATATGATTTACCTGCCTGCCTTTGTGCCAATACATCTTTAATATCCATATCAAGTCTGTCGGCAAGTACTGATGCAGGAATGAGCCGGCCGTATCCGACCTTCTGGTTTCGAAGCTCTGATATTTCATTGTCGCTTAATCCGGTAACCTTTGATAATATACTCTGATCGGTACCGGCAAAAACTGAAAATGAAGAGAGCACCAATGCAAAGGTCAAAACAATTGCCAATATAGCTTTTTTCATTTCATACACCTCCTCTCCTGAAAATTTCTTATTTCTATATTGATTGAGCTCTAATTTTATTTTACACATCAGGTTTGTTGGTATAATGATGAAATTGTGATGGATTTATGAAAATTGAACAGGTGAGAGTTAAACAGTTACTTTAATCGATAATATATGTAATAATATTGCTATAACGAGGTGTATGGGTGATTTACGAATTACCCGTATAAATATGCAGGGGAACGGGAGGAGTGATTCTATGGCAGGGGAAAAAATCCTTTTGGTAGAGGATGAAGACAGGATCAGAGAGATGATAAAGGAATATCTGGAAAATGAGGGCTTTATTGTAACGGAAGCGATAGATGGGGCAGACGCGTTGGAAAAGTTTAAAAGCTTTGAATATGATATGATGGTGCTGGATGTAATGCTTCCCAGGGTGGATGGATGGAGTGTATGCAGAGAGGTCAGGAGGACTTCTTCGATACCAATGTTAATGCTCACAGCCAGGGGGGAAGAATATGACAGACTTTTCGGGTTTGAACTGGGAGTCGATGATTACATTGTAAAACCTTTCAGTCCCAAGGAGCTTGTTGCCAGAATGAAGGCAGTGCTGAAACGCAGCAGAAATGCCGCAGGCAATGGCTTTTCTGCCGAACTGTTTGAATATAAAGGGCTCTCAGTTAATATTAGCTCCAGAAGAGTTGCAATAGACGGTAAAAATATAGATATGACACCCAAAGAATTTGATCTGATAAGCTTCTTTGTAAAAAACAGGGACAGGGTATTTACAAGGGAGCAGCTGTTAAATCAGGTATGGGGCTATGAGTTCGGAGGGGATTACAGGACGGTTGACACTCATATAAAAATGCTCAGGGAGAGCCTTGGAGAGTATAGGGGCCTCATTGTAACTGTCTGGGGCGTAGGATACAGGTTCGAGACGGAGGGATAAGAGATGAAAAAGATATCTGTCAGGCTATGGGTGCAAATGCTTCTTCTTATTGGGATTACCCTCGGGCTTCTTTGGTTTTCTCAGATTGTCATGCTGGAACGATATTATTTGTACAGTCAGGTTAGAAATATTAAACAGGAAGGATTGGCACTGGCAAAGGTTTATGAAGATGGGGGATCCGTTGACCTGCTCGAAAAAGGGGCTGAGGAGCTAAACCTGAAATATAATGCAGGAGTCGAGGCATACTCCATAAGCGGGGAGAGGGTATTCGGGTATTCCCTTATGCCTATGATGATGGGCAGGGCAGTATATAAGCAGGAGGTATTCAGTGAAACAGCCAAAGGCGGCATAGTGGTCAGGCAGACAAAGCACAACAGGCTCAACAGCAATATTCTGCTTGTCGGAATCCCTATAGGGGAGCCGGAATCGATAAAAGGGGTTCTAATCATTAGTTCACCTCTTGCTGCCATCAAAGAGACAAAGATAATAATAAAAGAGCAGCTGGTAATAATAACCTTTATACTTGTACTAATATCTTCAATACTGGCATATTATTTTTCAAAAGCTTTCACAAAACCGATACTAAAAATTAATGAAGCTGCTGCAAGGATGGCGGAGGGCAATTTATCCGTAAAAGTAGATGTGGAGAGCCAGGACGAGCTTGGAATGCTGGCAGGTACAATAAGGAATCTTTCGGAGCAGCTGCAGAAAATCGAAAAATTGAGGAGAGACCTTGTAGCAAATGTATCCCATGAGTTCAGAACCCCCCTCAGTCTGATCAAGGGATATGCGGAAACCATAAGGGATGTTACAGGGGATGTAAAAGAGAAAAGGGACAGGCAGCTGGATATCATACTGGAGGAGACTGACAGATTAAGAAGCATGGTTGATGACACCTTGAATATGTCGCAAATGCAGACGGATACCTTTAAATTGAATATTGGGGCCTTTGATATTTCAGCTGCAATAGGCAGTATTGCGGGCAAATTCTCATATATGACGGAGAAGAAAGGAATAGACATGGAGATGCAGGGGACTGATAAGGTTATCACAGTTATGGGAGATGAGCCGCAGATAGAACAGGTTCTATATAATTTTGTGAATAATGCTTACAATCATACTCCTTCGGGAGGTTGGATACGAATAAAAGTTGCAGAGGACAAGAACAATGTCAAAGTCGAAATCTCGGATAATGGGGAGGGCATATCGGAAGAAGAACTTCCATATATCTGGGATAGGTTTTATAAGGTTTCGAAGGGTAGTAAAGGAACCGGGCTGGGGCTTTCAATAGCAAAGGAGATATTGAAGGCCCATGACAGCAATTATGGTGCAGAAAGCATGCAGAATGAGGAAACTAAATTTTGGTTTACCCTTGAAAAAGTATAATAATGCCCAATTTCAGGCGAAAAGGGTGATTAGGCACGGGGTGATAGGTACGAGGTGCGGGGTGAACAGTGTTCGCCCGCACAGATTACGACCCATATCGTTCCGTATCCTGATGATTCGAATATTTGGCATAATAGTTGCTATACACAATTATGATAATAATAAATCATTGAGGAGGTTATAAATACTATGAGAGAAGTTGTTATAGCAGCCGCCGTAAGAACCGCAATCGGCAACTTTAACGGCAGCCTTGCGGGGGTATCTGCAGTAGATCTTGGGGCTGTTGTAGTTAAAGAAGCCATTAAGAGGGCAGGCATCAGTGCTGAAATGGTGGATGATACTATTATGGGCTGCATTCTCCAGGCAGGCCTGGGACAGGGAGTAGCAAGGCAAGCAGCAGTAAAAGCAGGGATACCGGTAGAAAAACCGGCTTACACAATCAATATGATATGCGGCTCCGGTTTGAGGGCCGTACAGATTGCCGCTCAGCAGATAATATCCGGAGAATGTGATATTGTTGTTGCAGGAGGTACGGAGAACATGAGTGCCGCTCCTTACCTGCTCAGAAATGCAAGAACGGGTTATAGGATGGGGCATGGAGAAATAGTTGATTCAATGATATTTGACTCCCTCACTGATATATTTAACAATTACCATATGGGTGTGACTGCCGAAAATTTGGCGGAAAAATACAACATATCCAGAGAAGAGCAGGATGCATTCTCGGCAGCCAGCCAGAACAAAGCCGAAGCTGCAATAAAAGAAGGCAAATTCAAGGAAGAAATTGTACCGGTAGTTATCCCTTCAAAGAAAGGGGATATTGTTTTTGATGCTGATGAATTTCCGAGGGCAGGGGTTACAGCAGAAGCCCTGGCTAAGCTAAGACCTGCCTTTAAGAAGGACGGAACGGTGACGGCCGGTAATGCATCAGGTATAAATGACGGTGCGGCAGCCTTGGTGGTAATGGCGGCTGAAAAGGCGGAGGAGCTAGGCTTGAAACCCCTTGCCAAAATAGTGAGTTATGCATCTGCCGGCGTGGATCCCGGTATTATGGGCATAGGACCTGTTACTGCAGTGAAGAAGGCACTGGAGAGGGGCAAACTCAAACTTGAAGATATGGATATTATTGAGGCTAATGAAGCTTTTGCCGCACAGTCTATTGCAGTCGCCAAGGAATTGGGCTTTGATATGAATAAGGTCAATGTAAACGGCGGAGCGATAGCCCTTGGCCATCCTGTTGGCGCAAGCGGTGCAAGGATACTTACAACACTGTTATATGAAATGAAAAGAAGAAATGCGAAGCGTGGCCTTGCCACCCTGTGTATCGGCGGCGGAATGGGAACCGCACTTATTGTGGAAATGTAAGAAGGAGGTAGTTTATGAGATTAAAGGGTAAGGTAGCCATAGTAACCGGTTCGACAAAAGGAATCGGCCTGGAAACCGCAAAGGTTTTTGCCCGGGAGGGGGCAAAGATAGTGATCTGCGGCACAAGGGAAAATGCAATAAAGGAAGTAGTTGAAGAGATAAAGTCTGGCGGTGCTGAGGCATTGGGCTTCAAGGTCGATGTAAGTAACAGGGCTTCCGTAGACGAAATGGTAACCGAAGTTAAGAATGCATGGGGCAGAATAGATATACTTGTAAACAATGCGGGAATAACGGCCGATGCAATGCTTAAGAAAATGACGGAAGAACAATTTGACAAGGTGCTGAATACCAACTTAAAGGGTGTATATAATTGTGCGCAGGCTGTCCTCGACACAATGACCGAGCAGGGAAGCGGTGTAATACTGAATGCATCATCCGTTGTGGGGATATATGGAAACATAGGGCAGACCAATTATGCAGCTGCCAAATGGGGAGTCATCGGAATGACGAAGACCTGGGCAAAAGAGCTTGGAAGAAAAGGAATAAGGGTGAATGCGGTTGCTCCCGGATTTATAATGACTCCAATGACTGAGGCGGTTCCGGAGAAGGTGCTTGATATGATGAAAGAAAAAGCACCCCTGCAGAGGTTAGGAATGCCTATAGATATAGCAAATGCATATTTGTTCCTTGCATCAGACGAAGCAAGCTTCATTACCGGAGCTGTGCTATCTGTGGACGGAGGACTCGTAATCTAAGAAATCACTGGTATCAAAAAATCAGCCGGCTATAGCCGGCTGATAATTTTTGGTTGTTTCTATTTCGCTATTGGCATTACTGCCTGAATTTCAAGTACCTGTGAGTCTTTTGGCGTTTTTTCCACCTTCAGATAACCTATAAGCAAATTAGCTGCCTCGGCCTTTGTAAGCTCGTGGTTTGGTCCGAAGCTGCCGTCTGTCACATCGACAATGCCCAGGGCGGTTGCAATTGCCGCATACCCTTTGTTTTCTGAAGTAATATTTGAAGCATCGCTAAAGTTAAGATTGAATATACTGCCTAGATCTGCAACGAAACCGACGCCCAGGGCTTTTATCGTCATTTTTGAGGCTTCCATTCTTGTGACACTGGCTTCGGGATTCTTGTCCTTTTTAGCCAGTATATTCTGCATTATGGCCATATCATAGTATCTGTCATATTCGCTGTCGCTTGCGGCATAAGGTATCGGATAATAATCCGGCTGGGTTGCTTTCATCAGCAGCTTGACAAAATACTTCTGGGATATTTTTGAATCCGGATCAAATTTGCTTTCGTCGGAGTCAATGATACCCAGCTCCGCCAACAGCTTAATATCATTTTCATACTTGTGTCCATCTATATCTGTAAATGTAATCTTATTGTCATCTTTTACGGGGTTTCCGTTGTAGTCTATAAACTGTCCGCTTTTCGCATCAATCATCCCGTAATAGTCATCAAGCATGTAAATAAGTTTTATAACAGTACTTTCGTTAAATCTCTCATAATTATGCATTCTTGCATATTTGAGAGCAAGATCATGTTTTTTATAAAGTTTTCCGTATGCGTCGCTCATACTTATTATGCCCTTTGCTTCAGGGAAATCCAGGTTCTGCCAATTCATATAAAAGTTTGTCACTTTGCCGGTATAAGTGCTTACAGTTGCACTGAGATTATTAAAAGGAACGGAGATTCCGTTTTCTCTCCTGATGTAGTTCATACTATAACTTGGTATGTTTTTGGGGTCTCCATAAATCTCATAATTCTGCTCCCTATATTCGGAGGTACTGAATTTGGCCGGTTGTATATTTTTAAGGAAATCTTCAGCTATTTTCCTGCATTGCTCTTTTGTATACTTTGGAACACCGTTGGATTTGAATTCATTTTCGCTGCTTGAAATGCTGAAGCTTTTGACTTCGCCGGTAACGGCGTCCACCGTACCATATATATAGCTGTAGGTGTTCTTTTCTTTATCGTTAAAGCTCCAGCTGAAGCTCCAGGCAGCGTCCTCCATTTTTTGACCGCCGTACAAGCTGGAATCATTCATTTTATAGCTGCTGTCAACAGGCACATACTTTTTAAGTATTTCTACAGCCTTTTCTCTGCTTATATATTTTTCGGCGTTGTCGATAACCTTCTGTTCCTGAGGTGTGGGCACATAGCCGGCTTGATCATAAAAGCCTCCGCCTCCGGCGGCCATTTCCTTCATTGCATTGTAATAAGGCTGAGTCACTATTTCACCGGTAATTGCATCAATCGGCCTGTCGGAGTATTTTTGATTGTACACAAGTATAAGTTCCGGATCCTTATTCATGTCCGGGTATATAAGCTGATACGCAAGCTCTATACCTAATTCTTCCTCATATATTTTCTTTGCAGCTTCCGTACTTATTGCTTTTTTGGAGTCAGGAATAGGTATTACGGTATCCCAGTCAAGATTGAAGCTTCTTACCTTAAGGGTGTTTTTATCAACTTCAATCCTGATATAGTTATCCGGAAAGTCTATCCCATTTATTTTCCTTATAAAGCTGAAATTATACAAATCGTTGTTATAAGGGCGAAAGAGGTTGTTCCGATATTCGTCAATAAGCCTTGCTTCCTTGAATTTAACGGGGTGGAGTCTGGAAGCCAGTTCTTCCGCCACCTTCAAGGCTTCTTCCTTTGTATGCTTTGGTATTATGTTTGTGGGAGCCGGAGCATTCTCCCATTGGTACATATTTACTATTTCTTTATTTGCCGCATCTACAGTAATATTGATGCTTGAACCGCTGCCGGTTTTCAAATACCAGTTCAGGTACCAGAGCTTTTTGCCGTACTGCGTCTCTGAGTAGCTGCTGTTGAAATCATAGTTCGTGGTATCAAAATTGAAAGCAGCTTTGGCAATTTCCAATGCCTCTTTAAGTTCAATATTATTATCCGCTGAGGCGGATATCGGACCTGTGGACATGATGCCTGCCAATATTGCCAGCATCGCAATAACAGATATTACTTTTTTCATTTTTCCCCCTCCTTAGGTTGTTTGTTTTTACATACCTTTGACTGCCACGTATTAATAAAAGTTCCAATTAAAAGGCATCAAGGGTTATTTTATTATTAAGTCGATTCTTTTGCCTTTACCGATTTTGATATCAGGTTATTTATTATTCTGAGTTCTTCGGCTGTCAAATACCTCCATCTTCCCGGGGGAAGTGGACCAAGAGTCACATTCATTATTCTTACACGCCTGAGATTCAATACCTTGTAGCCAAATACTTCACACATCCTTCTTATTTGTCTGTTCATTCCTTCGGTAAGGACTATTTTAAAGGCATATTTAGATATTTGTGTTGCTTTGCACTTCTTAGTGATAGTGCCCAGTATTTTTACGCCTGCTGCCATAGATTTTATAAAATCTTCGGTTACAGGTTTGTTTACTGCAACAATGTATTCCTTTTCATGGTTATTCTCGGCCCTTAGAATCTTATTTACGATATCCCCGTCGCTGGTCAGAAAGATCAGCCCTTCGGAATATTTATCAAGTCTTCCTATAGGGAAAATCCTTTTGGGATAATTAATGAAATCGATAATATTGTCTTTTTCCTTTTTATCTGTAGTGCAGACAATTCCGGGAGGCTTATTGAAGGCCAGGTAGACAGGGGGGCTTTTGGGCTTTAAGGGCTTGCCCTTTACCTTTACAACATCTCCGGGGTATACCTTGCTGCCCATTTCCGCTGTTTTGCCGTTTATCGTGACTTTTCTCTGGTTTATCAGCTCGTCAGCTTCCCTTCGGGAGCATACGCCCTTCTCGCTTATGTATTTATTTATTCGCATGCTTTCGATTTGTTCAGTGTTTGCCTTAACCACGTTTTTCATCTGTGCCTCCGTATTTTTGATTTTTGCTGCTTGTCTCGAATCCCGTGCCTCGTACCTTTTCACGCTCCAGCGCCATGTCCAAACCTGGCGACTCGCGACTCGTATCTCGCGACTATTATAAATATATTTTACGTATTTTTAGTAAATTAATCAATTTGTGTATTATTAAAACTGAATAGATAAATAAAAAATGTAAATAATTAGATATAAAGGAAAAAGAGGTAAAGTACGCATTTAATTTCCTGAAAATCTTTTGGAGGTATGCATATGAGAAGAAGCGGAAACCCCAAGGGTAAGTTGAAAATAGCCGAAGACAGCAAGACTCCTTCAGAGATTTACAGCATTATATTGCATGGTGTAATTTGCACATTAAGAACAATTTTTTTAAATTATTATGTTTCCGGGAATATTGAGGCGCTAATGAGATACATTAACGGAAAGAGGATTATCAGTGCAGAGGAGTATAAAAGGCTTCTTTATGAAGCAAAGGATTTTTACCCTGTAATCATTTCTGCATTGTTTATTAATCCTTTAAAAAAGCATACGAAAAATTTCAAGAGCACCATAATTGAAAGCCAATCCAAACAAGAACTTTTTAATGAAATTTATGATGAATTAAATAAGTTCTTTAATGATTGGCTCTGCGATATTGAGATAGATCCATTGCTGTTTTTCAGACTTTCCATTGCTTATGGAAAGCCATTCTGTCTAGAATTGTCAATAAAACAGCAGCTTTCATCATTGCTTACACCAATAGAAGAGCAGTTTTTAAAGCTTCAAATGACGGATATTATTACTTTATACACCATGGAGCAGGTTGCAACACATTTGGGTATTGCAGGCCTTGATTATATTGATTATGTAAAAACACCTGAAAAGAAGAGTGAAAAAAGCGACCAGGAAATAGTATAACAAAAATGTACCGATACAATTAAACAAAATTTGATGAAAATGCACAACAAAATGCAGGTTTCATATTGTTCCCATTATCAGATCCTAATATAATTAAATTACAGAAATAATACCGGGATTACTGATTTATGGGGGCATTGATAAATGGAAACAAAAAATTCAAATTTCAGCACTATTAGATTTGATATAAGAAATATGGTACAGATTAGCCTTTTATCCGCGCTGACCTTTGCGGCGGCCTGGGCAATTCATATTCCTTATGGAAACGGCGGGGTCATTCACTTGGGAGATAGTATGATATTTCTTACGGCTGTAATTTTCGGAAGGAAATATGCAGCAATATCCGGAGCAATAGGAATGACCATGTTTGACATACTTTCAGGCTTTTCGGTATGGGCGCCGTATACCTTTGTTATAAAAGCAGTAATGGGCATGATCGCAGGCAGCATGTCATACATGGGAGGCTCAAGAGGCGGAAGCGCATTGAAGAATGCGGCGGGAATGCTTTTGGCGGGTGTATGGATGATATTCGGTTACTATGCTGCGGAGGCAATAATAATCTGGAACATCAAGCAGCCGTTATTCAGTATATGGGGCAACGCTGTACAGTTTGCAGCAAGCGTGGCAATAGCCTTCGTAATAATAACAGCTGTCAAGAGGACCGGCTATTTTAAATAAATACGGAAGTTTCAAAAACGGAGGGTCGCAAAACTACCGGATAAGTAGAGGGCGATGCCTCCTTTTTTAACATAAAATGCATTTTTTTTGAAACGCTTCTGTAACAATTCAAGTTTACATAAATGGTATAATTGTTACGAGGAGCGTGGTGTAATGATTAGAAAAAGTGCGAAGTATATAATGATATTAATGTTGCTGATATTTATACTTGGCATTTATCTGCCTATTTTCGCTGCTGAAGCAGAGGGTGCACATTATGATGCGCCTTTGGTGGACAAGCAAATAGCAAAAAATGAATTGTTGTATTTGGAGGATAACTCATATAACTTTAAAGACATAGTCAAATACTGGGCCAGGGATGAAATACTGGAATTAAGCTACATGGACATAATTAAAGGCTATGGCGATGGAACGATTCAGCCCGACAGGAGCATATCCAGGGAAGAATATGTAGCTATGCTTGTAAGAGCAATAGGTCTTCCTACAAACGAAGAGTTCAGTAAAAACTATAGTGATGTAACGGACAAGCATTGGAGTCATAAATATATTACAGCAGCTAAAGAAAATGGGTTGCTTTCTATTTTTAGTGGGTATTACTTTTATCCTTACAGGGATATAACAAGGGAGGAAATGGCGGTTATCACAGCAAAAGCGGTACATACTGCCGACATTACGGGGCAAAAGCTCAACCTCAAAGACATACCCCAGTATTACAGATATAATGAAAGCATTGACATAGTAACTGCATTAGGTATAATAACAGGACTTCCAGATGGAACCTTTGACCCTAAAGGAAAGGCTACAAGAGCGCAGGCTGCGGCGGTAATAGGGAGAGTTCTGAAAGTCAGAGAGGCTTCAAGAGAAACAGATGATGCTGCTTTGACATCTTTTGCAGCCGATTATGAAAAAAGCATATTAAGTTCCTTAAGCGGAGGCGATTTGAGCCTCAGTAAACCTATCTCCCTTTCAGCGGGAAAAGAAGCCGGGCTTAATATAAAAAGGTCCAAACAGCTTAATACGCAGTATTCAAAGGGCTTTATAGGCAGAAAATATATGGATAAGGAGAGCTTCACTGTCACAAGCAAATCCAGATATCTGGCCGGAGTTGAGGCGTCCTACGAGTTGGTGCTGGATAACGGAGCAAGATATACAATCAGAAAAACATTTCATCTAAAGGATATGGGAGATCATTGGGTGGTGTACAACAGTATTCCGGAATTCAGCAATGATTCTGATTCAGGGAATAAAATAAACCTTACATGGCATTATATCTGGAGCAATACGCCAGACATGTCAAATGTAAAAAAAATTAATGGGCTTAATGTAATATCCCCTACGTGGTTTACCCTGGCAAATGAAAAAGGTGATTTGAATGACAGGGGGAGCATAAGCTATGTCAACTGGGCTCATAAAAATGGATATAAGGTCTGGGCCCTGACAGACAATCAGTTTAATTCTGATTTGACAAACAAGTTTCTCAGCAATGCAAGTGCAAGAGCAAGATTTATAAATAATCTTATAAGTCGTGCAAAGAAATATAGGCTTGATGGAATAAACATCGATTTTGAAAACATGTATATAAAAGATAAGAACGCATTTACCCAGTTTATGAAAGAGCTTTCAAAACAGGCTAAAGCAAATAGCCTGGTCCTATCGGCAGATGTAAGTATAATTGCCGTTAACTCAAACTGGTCTGAAAGCTTCGACAGGGCGGCACTTTCAAAGACAGTGGATTATGTGGCGCTAATGACCTATGACCAGCATTGGGGAGGCAGTCCTGTAAGCGGGTCTGTAGCACAGCTTTCCTGGGTTGAACAAAGCTTGAAGAGAGTACTTGCGGAAGTACCGAAAGAGAAGTTGCTGCTGGGAGTTCCTTTCTATACACGACTATGGAAGGAAGAATATGTGAGCGGCAGCAGCAAGCCTGTCGTTACCTCCAATGCTATTTCCATGGACGAAGCAGAGCGCACTATCAGCGAGAATAAGGCTGCAAAAACATGGGACGCCGTCAGCGGGCAGTATTATGCTACCTTTAAGAAGGGCAATGCAACTTATAAAATCTGGCTGGAGGACGAAAAATCGATAAAGCTTAAGGCCGAATTAGTAAATAATTACGGTCTTGCGGGTATAGCATCCTGGAAGTACGGGCAGGAAAAGGCTGTCGTATGGGATGCAATTGCAAAAGGCCTGGGGTTTAAATAACCCCGGGCCTTTTGTAGTTATTCCTTTACATAGTCAGACTTGTTAATATGACTGCCTATGTATTTCCACAGCACATTTATTGACACTATTTGTATAGGCAGCATGATAGCACTCTTTGAAATCCTTGGTATCAGGAGTGCAGCCGCAGCTTTCCCCGTGGTCATGTACACCCAAAGTGTAGTCAGCCCGAGATCCACAAAAATAGTAATCAAAAGTACACTTTTTATTATGTTGGATAATGTAACCGGTTTTTTCTTTTTGTGCAGAAATAATCCGTAAACGGCACCGGTCAAAAATGCACTTAACGTAAATCCGGGGAAATACGCATACTTGGGAAAAATCAGCATACCCAGGATATCGGCAATAGCTGCAGTCAGTCCGCCTATAACCGGACCGAACATTATCCCTGAAAAAGCAATGGGTATAAACCCGAAGCCTATCCTGATTATTGGGGTCTGTAAAGCCAGAAAACGTGTAAAAATGATTTCCATTGATATGAGCAATCCGACAAAAGAGATTGTCTTTGTATTACTCATACAATCACCTCCTCTCAATAAATGGCAAATAGACCACTTAAAGAGGGATGGCTCTTAAGTGGCAGCGGAATGCAGCACACATACCGCAAGCCCGGAAGGGCTTTTCGTCTGGCGTCAACTTCCCGTACAACCAACACTTTACGCATGCATGCCTACTCTACCAAATATTATTTTTATAATAAAATTGTACATTAAATTTTCAATAAAAACAATAAAAAAATTTGGATATATATGTCGTGAAAACATTTATCATTACAAAAATAGTTGATGCGTCTAATTTTGCAATATTGAATATGAATTTTTTCACGACATATAAATAGCGGAAAATGTTTCGTGCCATTTGAATTCAATGCAATTTGTTTGACACGAAACATATAGATGTTACAGACTCTTTAAGAGTATGTTACAAAACGTCACAGCAGTACATTTTGCAGGAATGGTTTCATACTTAATTAGTAGGTAAGTAATAATACTAAATCAGGGAGGTACGTTTCATGTTGAAAAGGTTTATTTCCATACTTACTTTTCTTGCACTTGTACTGGGCGCAATAATGCCGGTACAGCTTTTTGCCGGCGGCGACATTTGTTATGAGGGGCGTATTTGCAGAGACTTGGGAATGCTTAAGGGGGAAACGGGGGTTGTAGATGAGGATTATCTTGAAACACGCCCAAGCAGGCTGCAGGCAGCAATTATGTTCTTAAGGCTTAAGGGACTGGAACAGGATGCATTACACTATACCGGAGGAAACAATTTCAAGGATGCTCATGCTGTTGCATGGAAAGAAGGCAGGAATGTGCTGAGTTATCTGAAGGATCATCCGGGGCTGGGATGGATTGGCGATGGAGTCAATTTTATGCCCTACAGCCTCATTGATTCAAAAGCATATTATAAAGTGCTTTTAGAAAGCCTGGGCTACAGACAGAAGATCGATGGGGACGGCGATTTTTCATGGGATTCAGTGCTCGAATTCGCAGAGAATAAAGGTTTGTATAAAGTGACCGGTGCAAAGGTCTTTACTGTAGAAAGCCTTGCCATAGCAACTGTGGAGGCATTGAAAACAAAGATGAAGGGCACAGGAAAGAAACTCATAGAGCATCTGGTGAATGCCGGTGTTATTGACAGAATGGAGGCGATATCTGCAGGATTATACTCCAAGGGTCTGGAGGCGAAGATAAAATCGGTAGGAGCTGTTTCAAACAGCAAGGTTGAGGTGGTATTTGAAGAATCTGTAGATGGTTCCGATGCTGCAGACGAGGATTTATATGAAATCAGGGCCTTGGAAATAAAGGGCGTTGTCGTAAAGAATGCAAATTCTATAATAATTGATACCTCGGCAATGAAGGAAAACACTGATTATAAACTGATTTTTAATGATAAAAGCTATTATTTCAGAGGCTTGAAAAAAGACAGCGATGCACCAAGGCTCATCAGTCTAGAGTGCAAGGATACCGATTTGGTAGAGCTTTGCTTTGACCGGGTGCTTGACAACGAAGCAGCCCAGGATACAGATTCATATTCAATACTCGGAGTAGAGATTAAATCGGCTGAGCTTGACAGCACCAACACCAAAATAAGGCTTAGTACTTACGGTATTCAGGCGGGACGTTCCTATGAACTGAAAATCCATAATATCAAAAATGGCGATGGGGTAAAAACAAAACTGATTACAAAGAGGTTTACGGGGAAAAAAGATACGACTCCCCCAAAGCTTAACAAACTGACGGTTTTGAACAACATTAAGCTGCTGCTGGAGTTTTCCGACAGCAACGGATTAAATAAAACTACCGCCCAGGATGAAAGTAACTATAGAATAACTTATAGCGGCGGAAGCCTGCAGATTGAATCTGCAATAGTAAAAGACAGGGACAATGACGGATTATGGGACTCAGTTGAACTTATTACAGAGAGCCAGGAGCCCGGCAGGGCATATACACTGATAGCAGCAAATATTTCGGATGATTCGGTGCTCGGTAACATAATTACCAGAGATATCAAGAGGGAATTCAGAGGGAAGGCAATGGACAGGACAGCTCCGACAATTGCCCGGAATCCTCAGGCAGTCACAAATACGATGGTGGAAATAGAATTCAAGGATGCCAACGCTCTTGATGTACAATCGGCATGTGATTTCGACAACTATGAAATTGATGAGGACCTTGAAATCAAAGAAATAAGAATTAAGAATCCGGATGACCTTTATTCGGCAAAAGGAAGGACAGTAGTCCTTATTACCAGTGAAATGGAGAAATCTGAGTCATATACTCTGACAATAAGGGATGTAGCTGACGAATTCGGAAACGAAATGAAGGTTTCAGGCCATAAAACATATAGATTCAAGGGATTGGCTGCCGACAGGACCCCGCCGTATATAACCTTTGTTGAATGTATAGACAGCAGGACAATAGATATTAGATTCGACAACATAGTGGATGAGGAATCCGCAGAAAATACTGCTAATTATAGAATAGACGGATTAGCATTGACTACTGAAGCGGTACTGCAGGGGGATGACAGGACGGTCAGACTGACGGTAAGCTCACTGGCCTCCAGCAAAAGCCATACAATACTGTTGAATAATATCAAAGACTTATCGGGAAATGCACTGTCCAATGTAAAGGTAAGCGTCCTATACAGCGGCAGCCTGTATGATAACGACCCGCCTGAGGTCGAATATATCGAGGCCGTTAACGAAGAAGAGGTTTGGATACATTTCGATAAAGAGGTATATGCAAAAAATGCAAAGATGAAAACATCCGGTTCTGATTTCGAGCAGGTAGGCAGTGTGCTTGACGATGGCACCGTAGTTGTCATGAAGGCATCCAAGCCGATGAAAAACGAAGAATATGAAGTAATAAGGCTGACAGGGATATGGGATCTAAGGGATAATGCCTATGAATTTGATAGAAACCTGGATTTCTATGGTACAGATATAGAGAATGACCCGCCGGAAGTAGAGGATTGGGAGCAGGTGGACATAAGGAGGTTCCGGGTAGTATTTACAGAGCCTGTATTGCTGAAAGGAAATGGGGTATCAGGTATCAAGAATCCCGGCAATGTAAGCATAGAGTGGAATGCAGTGCTTAACCCTGATGAGGAGGAAAACAACGAAGCATACAGCACCATAGATTATGAAGCTTCCAAAAATATACCCGCTGATAAGGAGTTCAGATTCAATTTTACAGCCATGGTATCCGATTATATTGGTTTGGGCGTATACGATGAAGATGATGACTATGGAAATTCCGGCAGCACAACACTCGAATCTTTTATAGAGGATGACGAAAGACCATATATAGAATACATTGAGGCCATAACCCGCAACAAGATTCAGATAGTATTCAGTGAGGCCATGGGGCTCTCAGGCAGCTACAAAATAACCTATGATGACGATAGGGGCAAACTTAGGACAATTGCAATCGATCGGGTGGAGATAGATTCCAAGGACAGGACCAGGGTAAACATATTTACAAAGGACCAAATGAGCGATGAATACATTTATACCCTTATGCCGCAGTCGGCAGCGGCGGATATTGCTGGGAACAAACTTGATATTAAAGATTCGGAAGTTGATTTTGAAGGCTCCAACATAATGAGCAGCGATTATATACAGGGAGTAGAAATACTGGATGCTTATACTTTGAAGGTGAGCAAAAGCAGCAGAATATATAAAGTAAACTCCCTTTATGAGCTTGGAACTGACGGTGAAAGAGTTGGAGAGGACATTAAGGATGGTAATTCGATTCGTATAAGCGACAATGTTCATAAATTAGCTTCAAAAAAGCCGCTGCTTAAAGGTGTCAGATACAAAATTACAGTCGACGGAATTGAATACAAGTTTTATGGAATTGTGCCGGAGATAATATCTCCGTTATCTCATTCAAAGGAGATAATAAGCTTCAGGATAAAAGGCATTGAAAGCAATGCAAAAATTGATAACAACAATAATAAAATAATTCTGACTTTGCCGAAAGGCACGAACCTGAAGAAGCTGGTGCCAATAATCGAAGTATCTCCTTATGCCGATATTACCCCAGGGTCGGGAGTTGAGCAGGATTTTACCGGGACTGTAGTTTATAAGGTTACCGCCGAAGACGGTTCGACCCGAAATTACACAATCAATGCAAGTTTGCCTCAGAATTCCGAAAACTATATAATATCCTTTAAATTCGAAGGCATAAAAGTTTATGAGACTAATATTTCTGAGGGAAGTAAGAATACAGTATTCATGAAAGTACCATATTACACTGATGTTGAAAAACTAGTGCCAGTATTGATTCTGTCGGAGGACGCTTCGGTAACGCCGGAGGCTGGTGCAGAGATGGATTTTAGCGAACCTGTAAAGTTTACCGTCACTGCCCAAAACGGAGAGAAGAGAACTTATATTGTTACTGTGGAAAAGGATCAAAGTCCTGAGAATTTTATTACGCATTTCTCCTTTCCGGGGATTAGCATTAAGGATAGTGTGGAAATTGATAACGAGTCCCGAATTATAAGTGTGACCGTGCCCTATGGGACAGACTTGACAGGTATTAAGGCTTCCTTCAAGTGTTCGGCTAAAGCCGTGGTTATGATAGGGGATAAAGAACAAGAAAGCGAAGAAACGATAAATGATTTTTCCGGGGATGTTATCTATACCGTTATTGCAGAAAATGGTTCAAGAGCGCGGTATACTGTGAAAGCAAGCGTTGAGGCAAGCAAATATAAAAAAGAAATAGAAAGGTTTTCATTTAAGGGGCTGGATCCTGAGGTAGTAGGGGAAATAAATCAGGGTAAAAATGAGATAGTTTTACAGGTTCCTTACGGTACTGATCTGAAAGCTCTGGTGCCCTATATTAGTGTTACCCCCTATACTATAGTGAAGCCGGAGTCAGGGGAAGCCAAAGATTTCAGCAATCCTGTGGAATACAGAGTTGTGGCACCCGATGGCTCTTCACGGGTTTATAAAGTAACTGTAACAGTTATAAAAAGTAGCGAAATGCTGATAAAGGAATTCGGGTTTGTCATACCCAAGGCCTCAGGAGTAATTGATGAAACTGCTAAAAGCATCAATGTAACAGTTCCTTT
>Ga0116161_1002239_pt1 | contig 18785 bp, 18 predicted proteins | sample AD_JPNAS3_MetaG_FD_89877 | JGI IMG/M metagenome (GOLD analysis project Ga0116161, IMG submission 89877) | Active sludge microbial communities of municipal wastewater-treating anaerobic digesters from Japan - AD_JPNAS3_MetaG | ecosystem: Engineered > Bioreactor > Anaerobic > Digestate | place... | reverse complement strand
GCGGCTGAGGCCGCATATTTTAGAATTTGTATCTGGGTTTGTCAAGTACATATACCTTGACAGCTCTCTTGCCATATTTTGCAACATCTTCCGGCGATTCATAATACAAATCAATCCTGTTGCCTTTTATTGCCCCTCCTATATCTGCTGCAAGGGCTTCTCCATAACCTTCCACATATAGATATGTCCCTAAAGGAATTATCCTTGGATCTACTGCAACAATACCGGGTCTTACTCTTAACCCTGAGTAGGTTATGCCGTATTGGGGGTGATCCGGGTGTTTTCCGCAGCTTTCAAAAGTTGCATCATAAGCTGTTGCCGTCATTTTCATCGCCCTTACAAATCTGGTAACCTGCCCTCTGGAAGATACAAAGGTTGTTCTGGTTCCTTCCTCTATCATACCGTTTACGGGCTCCTTAAGCACCTTTTCTTCGACAATTTCCCGCTTTATTTCTATTCCGTTTTCGAATATTACCTTTATTGAGAGCTCTTTCAGTCCCGGGCTTCCTTTCTTTGCTACCCTTGTAATTCCCTTGTCAAGTTCATCACTTTTATTTACTTGATTGGTAAAATCCATTTTCATCTCTATTTTATCAATTTTTTCTTCGACTCTAGTTACGGCGATTCTCGTATCCTCTGTGATTACCGAATCCAGATCAGGTGCCACCCTGTCTTTATCCCCAAGCAGGATCTGAGCCTCTCTCAGAGCACCTTTTACATCGGGGGCAACAGTCAGGAGAACTATGTCTTTTCCATCTGAATTAATCGTAACCTCTCTGGCTCTGGATATCTTTATGTTGGTTCCATCTGTGAGCTTTGAGTCCATATCAATGCTTACCTTATCCTGAGGGCTAATTCTTACACCGTATTCATCCAAGACATCCGAAACAGTATTCTTAAAGGTGCTTACGGCTTTTATTCCGTCAATATCTTCAATGGTAATGTCCTTCTTCATTATGTTATAGACATAAGATGCAGAGAATATCAAACATATTGCAGCAACAGAAGCAATAAGTATGATCGAAAATAAACTCTTGAAACTCTTAGGGTTTATTTTCATTATTCAACCTCCTTTTGCCTTTACAAGGCATGTGCAACGGTATCCAAAGCAAAGACAAACTCATTTTATCCCTATTCAATCCCGTTGTCAAATTTTTGGTTGTTATAAAATGTTTTCATATTACACCAACCTTTGGAAAACCATAAATATCGGCTTTTATATATAATTGCCGCAATAAAAACATTTTATACGTATGTATATGCAAACTGCAGGCGTAATCAGAACCTGCCGTCTATAGAATAGGGGACATCTTTTTTTATTAAAATAATTTTACCATGTAAGGAATATCTTATCAAGAGGATACACCTAAGGAGCAGCAATCCAATCTCCCCTCCCTTTGTTATCCTTGATAACCCCGGTGCAGGAGAAGACAAATCGGTATTTATTCTATTCCAAACAGGCGCTTCCCGTTTTCTTTCGTCTGCTGTGCCACTTCTTCAAAGGATATGCCTTTGATATCCGCAATTTTCTCAGCCACCAGCTTTACATAACCCGGGTAATTTCTTTTGCCCCTATGGGGAGCGGGGGTAAGATAAGGGCTATCAGTCTCTATGAGCAGCATATCAAGGGGCACTTCTTTCACGGCTTCCATTGTCTTTCTTGCATTATTGAAGGTAACAGGACCGCTTATTGAAATATAAAGCCCCATTTTAATGCACTCCACGGCCATCTCGGTACTTCCCGAAAAACTGTGCAATACGCCCCCAACCTCTTTGATACGGGTTCTTTTAAATATATCCATAATATCCCCATGAGCCTCCCTGTCATGTACGATAACAGGGAGCTTAAGCTGTCTTGCCAGTTCTATCTGCTCTACAAACCGCTGCTTCTGAACATCTCGGGGCGATAAGTCATAATGATAGTCCAGGCCGATTTCCCCTATGGCCCTGACCTTCTTATTTTCTGCAAGTGCTGCAAGGACAGCTGCAGTCTCCCCATCCATATTCGATGCATCATGGGGGTGAACTCCTACCGATGCGTAAATAAACTCATATTTACCCGCCAAAGCAATTGATTTGACCGAGGTCTCGATATTGCTGCCGGCATTTAAAATCAACTCTACTCCATTCTGCCTGCTCTGTCTGATAATCTCATCCCTATCCTCATCAAATCTGCTATCATCCAGATGGGCATGTGTATCAAAAAGCATTCGTACTTTCACTTCCTTCCGCCCGTGCTTATCTATTTCCTATATCCCACGGCTCATACTCTATATATCGTACCCCGCACCTCGTATCTGATGTATATTATCTTACTTGGCTGCCTGAGGGTATATCGGAAAGCGGAGTAACCACGACAACGTCCTTACCGTCATCGGCTGCCAATATCATTCCGTTTGATTCCACACCGCAGAGCTTCACAGGTTTCAGATTCGCCACCAGCACTACGTATTTTCCTATTAATTCCTCCGGCGAATAGTATTCTGATATCCCGGATACAACCTGACGTTTTTCGCTGCCCACCTCAAGCTGCAGCCTTAAGAGCTTGGAAGACCCCTTGATTTTCTCACACTCCAGTACCTTGGCAACTCTCAGGTCAATCTTTGCAAAATCATCTATGGTAATATATTTGTCTCCTTTGTGCGCCTGAGGGGTCGCATTATTCTCTTTGGCAAACTCTACCCTTGGGAATATTATCTCACCCTTCCTGGTAATAGTTCCGGCTTTTAATACTCCGAAATTTTTTATACTTTCCCATGTCTTTAAGGATTCATCATCTACACCCAGCTGGTCAAAAATTTTCACGGGAGCGTTAGGCATAAAAGGCTCTATTAGCACGGCAATCATTCTCAAGACTTCTGCAAGATTATAAAGTACTGTGGCAAGCCTTTCCTTTTTTGCCTCATCCTTGGCAAGAACCCACGGCATAGTCTCATCTATATACTTGTTTGCCCTGCCAATCAGTCTCCAAATCTCCGCCAGAGCATTGGAGAACAGTAAATTATCCATTAACTCCCCGACCTTTGAGGGAACTGTTTCTGCAAGTTCAATAAGGCTTGCATCCAGGGGATCCCCGGTATTTTCGGGAATCGGCACACTCCCTGAAAAATATTTGTCTATCATTGTTAGGGTTCTGGAAAGCAGGTTTCCGAGGTCGTTGGCCAAGTCGGAATTCAGCCTGTTTACAAGTGCTTCCTCGGAATATATGCCGTCTGACCCGAAGGGAACCTCCCTTAGCAGAAAGTATCTTATTGCGTCTACTCCGTATTTTTGTACAAGTATTACCGGATCCACAACATTTCCCTTTGATTTTGACATTTTGCCGCCTTCAAGTATCAGCCAGCCATGTCCGAACACTTGCTTGGGAAGAGGTTCCCCTAACGCCATCAGCATAATAGGCCATATAATCGTATGGAATCTGACTATTTCCTTTCCTACAAGGTGAACATCGGCGGGCCAGTATCTTTTGTAATCCGAATCATCCTCGCTTGAAAATCCAAGGGCTGTAATATAATTTGACAATGCGTCTATCCATACATAAACGACATGCTTCTCATCAAAAGAAACCGGTACTCCCCAATTGAAGGAAGTCCTTGAAACACATAGATCCTCAAGCCCAGGCCTCAGAAAATTATTCAGCATTTCGTTCTGTCTGGTCTGGGGCTGTATAAAACCGGGGTTTTCTTCAATGTGTTTTATCAGTCTGTCCTGATACTTAGAAAGTTTGAAGAAATAGCTTTCCTCCTTCGTTAGCTCTACTTCCCTTCCGCAGTCGGGGCATTTCCCGTCAATCAGCTGCCTCTCAGCCCAGAAAGATTCACAAGGGGTGCAATACCAGCCCTCATACTCGCTTTTGTATATATCTCCCTGGTCATAGAGCTTTTTAAATATCTTTTGTACTGTTTCCTCATGCTGCTTGTCGGTAGTCCTTATAAACCTGTCATTGCTTATCTGCATTAACTCCCAAAGTTCCTTTATTCCGGATACTATTTCATCCACATATTCCTTTGGAGCTACTCCCTTTTCTTCGGCTTTTCTTTGAATCTTCTGCCCGTGTTCATCGGTACCGGTAAGGAACATTACGTCATAGCCCTGCATCCTCTTGAATCTGGCTGCAGCATCAGCAGCAACAGTAGTGTAAGTATGCCCGATATGCAGCTTATCGCTCGGATAATATATCGGAGTAGTGATATAATATGTCTTTTTCCCTTTCATAACGATTCCTCCTTATAAATATAAAAACTCCCATCCCATAAAGGGACGAGAGCTATTCGTGTTACCACCCTGATTCTTTCCTGCCTCGCGGCAGAAAACTCATTAAGTGACTCTTCTATCAGAATTTATCACTTTGCTGTATAACGTCAGCTTGCCGTCACAGGCTAAACAATTGTCTCACCTGTGCAGTTCAGGGGCCATGTTGGGTTGGTTTCATGTACCGGTTCGCACCGTTCCCGGCTCTCTTGGACAAATATGCCAACTTACTCTTCCCATCATTACTTTTAGTATAATAATTATACAATAGAATATACAGCATTGTTCTGGGTATGTCAATACATAAGTACAATATTCTTCGCCCTAATGATTTATTAGGCTTAATTATGCTTTTATTATTATGGCAGTATAAGCCTGCATATAATCACCGCCGCCGAAATCCCTGCTATATCTGCAACCACAGCAGCTGCCATAGTATGACGTATATTTTTTATACCGATAGAACCAAAGTAAACGGTGATAGTATAAAAAATTGTTTCCGTGCTGCTCATTATTATACTTGCCAATATCCCTGCATGGCTGTCCGGACCGCATTTTTTCAATATGTCCGCAAGGATTCCCAAAGCACCGCTGCCTGATAAGGGCTTCATAATAATAAGGGGTATTACCTCCTCAGGTATTCCGGCCGCATTTGTCAAAGGCTTGACAACACAAAGCATAAAGTCCAGCCCTCCGGAACTTCGGAGCATCCCTGCCGCAAGAAGCATAGCTGCTATATATGGAAGTATTCTGAATGTAATAAGCAACCCGTTCCTGGCCCCCTCAGTAAACGCATCATATACCTTAACCCCTTTGAGATACCCATATACAAGAATAAGCAGCATAATTAGAGGGATAATAAAATTCATCTCCCACCTCCTCGTGCCCTTTCAAGCAGCTTGCAGGCTGTGACTCCAACAGAAACCGCTGCAAATGAGGATATTATCGTCGGGAGTATTATTGTCCCGGGGTTAGCTGACCCTGCTGAGACCCTAAGGGATAAAACAGTAGCAGGCAAAAGCTGTATTGGCGCAGCATTTACAACAAGGAAAAGGCACATGGCGTCTGTTGCGGTATCTTTTTTCGGATTCAGTTCCTGCAGCTCCTGCATAGCCTTTAGACCCATAGGAGTAGCTGCATTTCCAAGTCCAAGCATGTTTGAGGTTATATTCATTATCATTGCTCCCATTGCAGCACTTTTTGAAGGTATCCCCCTAAAGAGCATCCTCATAACAGGTCTTATCAAAGTTGAAATATTGTCTACCAGACCTGACCTTTCGGCCACCTTTAGCACGCCGCACCAAAGCATCATTCCTCCAAGAAGTCCAATACCCAATTCAATTGAATACTGCAGAGAGACAAATATTTCATCTGTCAGCAGCTCCAAACGTCCTCCTGTTGCTGCAAACGCTACAGCTATTACTATCATATAGTACCAAAGTCTGTTAATCATAAAAACCACCATCCACTCATCATCAATAAAATGTATGGCGGATTCGGTGGTTTTATCACATATTAACCGGGCTGTATGTTTCTATTATTCAGTCAATTATGTTCGGTTCAATTTTATTTTTGCTGTGACAGTCGTGCTGAAGCTTATTGACTGCAGGGCCTTCAAGTATTTCCCCATCATAGGTAAATCTGGAGCCATGGCATGGGCAGTCCCAGGACTTTTCTGCATCATTCCATTTCAACTCGCAGCCCATATGTGTACAAGTAGTATCTACAGTATGAAGCTCATCTTTATTGTCCCTGTAAACCCCCATTTTGCAGTCCTCTATTTCCGCTTCCCCGGCTTCTCCTTCTCCAATATCTATATTTTTAGGAAGGGGCTTCAGTTTTCCTGCGATCAAATTGGCAGCAACATCTGCATTAGTGGATATAAAGCTAATAATTGAGGGGTTGGGTACAAACCTGGAAGGAGCATACACGTCTGACCATGGATTCTCCCCTTTTACAATCATATCCTTTATAATCATTGCCGATACTGTGCTGTTTGTCATACCCCATTTTCTAAAACCTGTAGCCACATAAATATTCGGCGTTTTTGATGTCAATCTGCCTATATAGGGTACTTTATCAAGGGTAGTATAATCCTGGGCTGACCATCTGTAGAGCAACTGCTGCACATCATAATGCTTCTGTGCAAATTCCATAAGCTTTTCGTAATGTTTGTGCAGATTCGTCCCATGGCCTGTCTTGTGATGCTCACCGGCTACCAACAGCAGCTCCCCGTCTTCGTATTCCTGTGAACGAAGCGATCTCCCCGGATTTTCCGCTGTAACATACATCCCCCCCGGGAACTTCTCCTTAACCTTTAATGCAAGTAAATAGGACCTTTCGGGATACATTCTGGCAAAATAAAAACCCATGCCATCGAAACAGGGAAAATGTGAAGCAATTATAATATTATCAGCTGTTACCTTTTTCCCCTGATTTGTAATTACTGTGCCCGGACTTCCTTCTTCTATATCGATTACCCTTGAATTCTCAAATATGAAACATCCGCCCCCCTCAATCTTTTTAGATAAAGCCGACAGGTATTTGCGGGGATGAAACCTTGCCTGATTATCAAACTTCACTGCCCCTTTAATTTTAAACGGAAGCGGGATATTCTCTGTAAATGAGGCCTTTAAACCGAGACCGGCGGCTGTGCTTGCCTCGTCTGCCACTTTTTGCAGGTATGAATCCTCAAAAGTAAAGGTATATGAAGGCTCCCCATGAAAATCACAGTCAATCCCTTCATTTTTTGTTATATTAGAAATTGTACCTATAGCTGCTTCATTCGCTTCAGCATATTGTTTTGCTTTTTCCTCACCCATATAACTTTTTATTTTGCTGTAAATAAGACTGTGCAGAGATGTAATTTTTGCGGTAGTATGTCCGCTTGTGCCTTGGCCAATTCTGCCCGCTTCAATAATTGCCACCCGTAACCCCTCTTTTTTCAACAGGTATGCGGAGGTTACGCCTGTCATCCCTCCCCCTATTATTGCTGCATCTACTTTCATATCCTGCTGTAAGTCCGGGTAGTTGGTCTCGTTACTGGAAGCCAGCCAGTATGATTCGGGCGGTGTCTTAATATCAATATGGCCCATTCCTCTGTTCTTTTCCATTGGTTTTCACTCCTTATCATTTTGTCATATTTGCCATTATTTCTTATCATTTACGGCTTCATAAAAAATATCCGCCCCTGTAATGAATATCAATATTTATAAATCAAAAAAAATAAATAATAATAATTATGAATTTATTTGTGATATCTAGTTGACTTTTATTGTCATAAATGTTAACATTTAATCACAGAGAAAATTGTCGAAATATGTTGATTAATGCAGGAGGAGATATTAATGAAATCTACAGGTATTGTAAGAAAGGTCGATGAATTAGGGAGGGTTGTCATTCCGATAGAATTAAGAAGGACTCTCCACATTGAAGAAAAAGACTCTCTGGAAATATACGTTGATGGCGAGCATATCATATTGAAAAAATATGAACCTGCATGTATATTCTGCGGAAATGCAAAAGATGTAATCAATTATAAGGGCAAGAACATATGCCCTGTTTGTATGGACGAATTAAAAAAATAATTAAAGGTTAGGAGAAATCCTAACCTTTAAACTTACTCATTTACCTTATTTAAATCTTCTAAAATCTGATCTGCATCAAAACCATGCACCTGTGCTGCTTGCTCAACAGACTCCCCTGTCGCACCTGGGCAGCTAAGGCAATGCATCCCATATCTCATAAAAACCTCGGCTGTCTTAGGATTTGCCCTTAATATCTGAGCCACAGTCATATCCTTTGTGAATGCCATTTTTGTCCTCCTTTCAATAAAAACACCCTTTTTGTATACTTCCTTTTTAGGCAGCTTCCTATCCTCTGCCACCTTCTTTACGGCGTGCTTCTTGTCTAACCCTTGTTCTAAATATATTTTTATATGCTCTTCAATAGATATATTATCCCATTTCTTCAATTCTATTTCAACCAGTTCTTTTTCATCTGCTCCCTCAACAATCAGGACAAATTCACCCTTTATTGTTTTATCTTCATACATTTTGATTATCTCGCTTATATTTGCTCTTATTGTCTCTTCAAATTTCTTGGTTATTTCCCTTGAAATTGATATCCTCCTGTCTCCGCACTTTTCCATAATATCTATAAGAGTATTCTTTAAACGGTGGGGTGCTTCATATAAAATAATAGTTCTTGTTTCAATGGATAGTTTTTGAAGCCTCTCTCTTCGCTCTTTCTTATTTGTAGGCAAAAAACCTTCAAAACAGAATCTCCTTGTAGAAAGTCCGGATACAATCAACGCTGTAAGTGAAGCTGTAGGCCCCGGAATCGGGATTATGTCAATGTCGTTATCGATGCAAAGCCTGACAATATCTTCCCCCGGGTCCGAAATGGCAGGCATACCTGCATCGGAAACCAAGGCAATATTTTTCCCTGATTTTAAAAGTTCAACAATCTCCATACCCTTTTCAGATTTATTATGTTCATGGTAACTAATCATGGGCTTGCGAATTTTAAAATGATTCAGCAGCTTTATGGTCTGCCTGGTATCCTCAGCTGCTATTATATCTGCTTCCCCCAGTATCCTGATGCACCTTAGGGTAATATCCTCAAGATTGCCTATGGGAGTTGCGCATAGATACAGTATCCCGGTCATCATTTAATCCTCCCATATATTCTTTGTATCTCTTCGGTGTATTCCCCAGCTTTGCTGTATATGTAAAGGGGATCCATAAACTTTAATTCTTTGTTTCCGCCCCTGGCCCCCTCAATCAGAAGCAAGTTTGGTCTTTTACCTGCCGAAGGGTGCACAAACCTTATCCTTTTTGGTTCAATGCCATTGTTTCTCATCTCATAGATTATATCTGCAAGCCTATCGGTCCTATGTACCATGAAAAATTTCCCTCCGGGCTTTAATAGTGCCTTTGACGTCATTAGAACCTCCTCCAGGCTGCACATTATCTCAAATCTTGAGATGGCTTTTGTTTCAGAAGGATTGTTTATCCCGCATCCTTTCTTCATATAGGGGGGATTGGTTACTATGCAATCATACCTTGCCCTTCCCAAAAGCTCGGGTGAATCCCTAAGGTCCATACAAAGCACCTTAATACTCTTTTCAAGCCCGTTAAGCCTGACACTCCGTTCTGCCATATCTGCAATATCCTTTTGTATTTCCAAAGCAGTAATATCCGCAATCTTTCTCCTGGCATAAATCAGAATAGATATTACACCTGTACCGGTACCTAAATCGATAACCGAGCTTCCTTGTTTAATATCGGCAAATTCCGCCAAAAGTACTGCATCAACGCCATATCTGAAGGAATTATTTTTCTGTATTATTTTGTATCCGTTCTGCAGATCATCAACAGTCTCACCCGGAAATACAAACTCCTCCATAGTATACCTCTCCAGCTGAAAAAAAGACCTTTTTGGTCTTTTTTCAAGTTTATTATTCCTGTACCGGGGCATCAACAGGGCACACATTTGCACATGCGCCACACTCAATGCACTCGTCCGGATTTATTACATATTTATCATCGCCCTGACTGATGCAGCTTACCGGGCATTCCGCCTCACATGCACCGCAACTTATGCATGTATCTTGTATCTTATATGCCATAAAAACACCTCCTATTTAAATTACAACTACATTCTATCATTAATCTTTCCCAAATAAAACCCCTCAGCCTGTTTTTTGTTAATTTTTAAACATTAATTATCCTCAAGCATTTCCAGGTTTTCTATGTCACACTCCATTTCAGGCTCTATGTCCCTCCCGGGCATTAATTCCACTATGTCCTTAACAGAAAAATCTTTAATAACACGAAGGTTGCCCTCCATCAATTCCAGCTTAACTTTGACAATTTCCAAAAGTATATTGGATTCAACTACCTCGCCCCGACCTTCAGGGGTATCCACCAGGGCGCCCACCTTGGGCATATATTTTCTGGAGCATTCGTATAATTCATGCTCATACTTAAGACAACACATCAGCCTCCCGCAAATACCGGATATCTTTGTAGGGTTGAGAGACAGGTTTTGTTCCTTTGCCATTTTAATAGAAACAGGCGCAAAATCACCAAGAAAGGTTGAGCAGCATAGGCCTTTGCCACAAGGGCCCAAACCGCTTATCATCTTGGCCTCATCCCTTACCCCTATCTGGCGGAGCTCTATCCTGGTCTTGAAGACTGACGCCAGGTCTTTTACAAGCTCCCTGAAATCTACACGTCCATCTGCCGTAAAATAGAATATTATTTTGTTGTTATCAAAGGTATATTCGACGTCAATAAGCTTCATCCCGAGATTGTGATGGTTAATTTTCTGAAGGCATATGTCAAAGGCTTCCTTTTCCTTTGCTTTGTTGGATTCATACGCCCTGTTATCCTCTTCAGTGGCAATTCTCAACACCTTTTTTAGAGGAGCGATTATTTCATCCTCAGGTACCTTCCTAATTCCCAGTACAGCTTTTCCGAATTCTATACCCCTTATTGTCTCTACTACGACATTATCATCAACGTTTATTTCCAAATCACCGGGATCAAAATAGTATATTTTACCAGCCTTTTTAAATCTTACCCCAACTGTCTTAACCATTATATGAACTTACCTCCGCAATATTAAACAGCATGACCTCAATGCTGTTTTTTATACCTACATTATGCCTAATATACATTATTGTTTTCTTGATTATTTCTATTATACTGTTTAATTCATCCTCAGTCAAAGCAGAATTATGTTTTGACTGCATCTCCGAATTATCAGTATTAATTATTAAGCTTCCATAGGCCTCCTTATTCTCTCTGAGCACTATCAAATCTCTGACCCAGGACAGTGAAAACTCAAGAAATTTCTCGGCCTCTTCCCTTGAGGCAATCTTCTCCGACGCCAGAAGCAGCGCCTCACTGCAACTCCCCAGCAAAGCCTTCTCCAGTATGTCAATGTATGCAGCACGAATTTTGAAGCTTTCTTTGTCGGTAAGAAGCTCCAGAGCTCTGCCGACTACCCCCTTTGAATGCCTTATTGCCGATTCAATCTCCGCTGATGAGCAATCATACCTTGTTCCTAAAAAATCTCTCAGCTCTGATGCGTTTATCGGTTTAAACCGGTGCACCTGACACCTGGAAACAATTGCAGGAAGCAGAAGACTATAGTTTTCCACAAGCAAAATGAAAACAGTATTATCAGGGGGTTCTTCAAGAGTTTTCAAAAATGCATCCTGTGCGTCGTGTGTCATCTTTTCTGCGTTCTCAAAAATAATTGCCTTATACCCGTTTTCAAAGGGCTTTTTTGCTGTTTCACTTATTATGTAACGGATTTGTCTAATTTTTATACTCTGCCCGTCAGGTCTAACAATCCCTACGTCGGGATGGTTACCGCTGCTTGTTCTTATACAAGAGCTGCAACTGCCGCACGGCCTATGGTCAGCTGTACCGCTGCAGTTTAAAGCCATAGCAAAAGTATGGGCCATGAGCTTTTTGCCACAGCCCTCAGGTCCGCTAAAAATATATCCGTTTGAAACTTTATTGTTTTTAACTGCGTTTCTTAGGCTCTCAATTATAATTTTTTGCCCTATTATTTTGTTAAAGCTCATTATTATATCTCCTCTTAGGCATTCCTGTGTCAAGTCAGGCTACATGTACATGTCAAGCAGCATTCCTTTTATATTCCCGATATTTTCGAGTATCTTTATGTTGTCTTTTTCTTCCTTCAGCAATTCCCTGCTAAGCTCCTCAACCTTAGCATTGACTTTCTTTACAAGGGCATATATCTTATGCCTTCCTCTCCTGTCAAAATGGCTTTGTTTTGAGAATTTCAACGAATTATTCATAACCTCATTCATAAATTCTGAGATGAGCTTTTTATAATTTTTTAGTTCTCTCATATCCATATTCCTTGCAAGGTTCTCGCCTTGTTTTTCTATATCGGTCATAAGTCTGTTAAGGCGGCTTGTTAAATCCTGTTCTTCTGTTCTTTTGAGAGTATCTACAAAGCTTGACCTATTACTTATTATATCAGGCCTTTTATCTTCTCTCGAAATGGCGCCGGTAACGGAAGAAGGGCGATTACTTATCTCCTTTATCTTCATTTCACTGTTTCCTAAATTTTCTCAAACCTGTCGATGTCAACCACAAATATTGTTGCTCCGCCGACAGTTATGTCAATGGGGTATGGAATAAACACTCCCGCTGAACCTGTCGGAGGAATGGGAGTCGTAACTACCCGTTTTCTGCTCTTACAGATATCCTTTATTAACAATATCACCGAATCAACCCTATCCTTCTCCACGCCAATCATAAGAGTCGTGTTCCCCTGTCTCAGGAAGCCACCGGTTGAAGCAAGCTTTGTACTGCTTATTTTTTCTTTGACCAGTTTTTCCACCAGATCATCAACATCATCATCCTGCACAACCGCAATTACAAGTTTCATAACTCATTCCTCCTTATTTATTTATCTTTTAACCGTTACAAGGCCTCATAGAATCCCGTGCCAGGATTACAGAATCCTGCCTTATATCTTATACTCCGCATCCCGATTCTAATGACCGGTTTTAATAACCCACACCTTTTCCAGTTTATTATCGGAAGCTCCGCTAATTTTTATCCCCTGCTCCACACATAGTCTCAGGTATTCATATACCTCCTGAGTAATTACCTCCCCCGGCATCAATGAAGGTATACCCGGAGGATACGGTATTATCATTTCACCGCATATCCTGCCTATGCTTTCTTCGGTTTTAATCTGTTCTTTCTCACAGTATACAGCTTCCCAAGGCATAATGGAAAGCTCCGTTGATTTTAAAAAAGCTCTTGATGTCGGTGCTTTTGCCTTTCCGGTTCCGGAATTCCCTATACTCTTTAGTGCTCTCACCAACCTTTCATAATTATCTCTGGAATCCCCAACCGAAGTTATTGCCACTATATTATATAAATCGGACATTTCCATCTGTATATTAAAGTCTTTCCTCAATATTGCCTCGGCTTTAGTTCCACTTATACCGGAAGCCCCTAAATTTACAGTTATCCTTGTGGGGTCCAAATCTGAAATTCCATATTTGCCTATTCTGTCCGGGCCCAAACAATAGAGCCCCGGGATTTTGTTTATTTCATTTCTTGCCCAATTGCTCCAATCTATTATATCATCCAGAAGCTCCCGCCCCTTTTCCTGCATTATTGCCCTTGCAGCATCCAAAGAAGCTAAAAGTATATGAGAAGGGCTCGTTGTCTGAATTAGCTGCAAAAACACCTTCAGCCTCTCTATGTCTACTCTTTCTGACTTTACATGCAGTATTGAGCTTTGGGTCATAGAAGGAAGGGTCTTATGTATGCTTTGCGATGTCATATCGGCTCCCGCCTCCAATGCCGACATCGGCAGCCTTTTATTGAAGGCAAAATGAGAGCCGTGGGCCTCATCTACAAGAAGAAGCATTCCCCTGCTGTGTACGATTTCTGCTATCTTTTTCAGATCAGAACATGCGCCATAATAGGTAGGATAAGTAATAACAACAGCTTTTGCATCCCTGTGTTCATCCAATGCCGATTCTACTGTTCCAGGTTCAACTCCCATTGCTATTCCAAGCTCATTATCCGTTTCCGGCTCTATATATACCGGTACCAGTCTCCCGAGTATTACTGCCCCATATACTGATCTATGGCAGTTGCGGGGTATTATTATCTTATTGCCGGGGTTTGCCGATGCCATTATCATTGAGTATATCCCTGAAGTAGTGCCATTAATCAGGAAGAACGAATAATCTGCCCCAAAAGCCCCTGCAGCAAGCCTTTGGGCTTCGGATACGGCACCCTCGGGACAGTGAAGGTTGTCGATACCAGGCACCTCTGTAGTATCGAGGGCCAACAAATCATTACATATGAAATTAAAATCAACCTTCTTGTATACGTCCCCCCTTTTGTGGCCGGGCATATGAAAGGGTACGGCTCCCTCCTCCTTATATTCCACAAGGGATTTTAGTATAGGCATTCTATTAATATCCATCAATTATCACCCGCTATTTTTAATAAATTCTTTTGACTATATTTAATCCTTTTTCTGTGAATATTTCTTACACTATTGGCAATTATCAAACTATAAGATGATATACTAATTATACTATATATTATGCAATTTGTTCATAATCTGAATTTACCCGGTGTTTTGCGTATTCAATATTGTTTGCCTATTCCTCTTTCATTTAATATAATATATACATAGAATATTCGATACGATATTGTCGATAGCAATGCTGAATTCTTTTTCAAAATGACGGAATTTATTTGGAGGTGGTGCTATGCTCTTGCCAGAGACTGAAAAGCGTTTGAATATAATACTTAAGGCTATAATATACTCGGCTGCAGCATTGGCTATTTATTTTTCGTTGAAACTTACATTTATATATTTTTCGCCATTTATTACAGCCTTCATCTTATCTTTGATAATAGAACCTCTGGTTAAGCTTTTTCAGAAACTAAAGTTAAAACGCGGCGTTTCAGTATTAATATCAATCCTGCTTTTCCTTGGAGGCTTTATTGCTTTTTCAGTATTTGCAGTCACGAGAATCATATATGAACTGATGAATCTGTACAACCGCCTGCCTAACTATTATGATGGACTATCCAAGTTAGTTGCTGAAATAATTCAACAAGCAACCGATTTGTACCTCCAACTGCCTCCGGAAGCCCTTAATATTATACAGAATGTACTGAATACCGTCTTCCAGAAGCTTACAACCCTTTTAAGCCACACAACAACACTGTTAATAGATATGCTTACCGCATTGCCGTCAACCCTGATATTTCTTGTAATAACCCTTATTGCAACCTTTTTCTTTACAAAAGACAAGTATTTAATCAGAGACTTCATTTTCAAACAGCTTCCGTCCTCATGGGACAAAAAGCTGACTTCATTAAAAACGGATCTTTTCGGAGCTCTGGTAGGTTTTTTAAAAGCCCAATCTATAATACTGAGTATAACCTTTATTGAATCCTTTATCGGATTGACCATAATAGGAGTTGACTACGCATTTACTCTGGCAATAGTAATCGCTCTGGTAGATATTCTTCCTGTGCTTGGCACCGGGGGTATTTATGTTCCTTGGGCAGTAATAAGCATTACAATGGGAAATTATAGAATGGGAATTGCTCTTATTGTTCTATACGGAATAATAACGATTGTAAGGTACATGACGGAACCAAAAGTAGTAGGGCAACAGCTTGGCATTCACCCGGCACTTACACTTATATCGATGTTCATAGGCATGAAGCTTATAGGCGCAGTAGGTTTGATTCTAGGCCCTACGGTAGTTGTATCTATAAAGGCATGTCAAAATGCAGGAATAATTCCAAAATTCAAATAAGAACAAAGCGGCTTCGCCGCATTTGCTGCCCATACGCCTTTTTCGAGTATGCGGGAAAAATATGGCGTGGGCACTTAAATAAAGGGTTTTATTGTATAGGAAAGTTATACTTTCCTATACAATAAAAAAAGCTGCGATTGCAGCTGCTTTTATTGATTATTTATTCTTTTAATGATTAGCAATAGGGAGTTCGATAACAAAGGTAGCACCCCCACCCGAATTGTTAAATGCAAACAGCTTCCCGCAATGGTTTTCAATTATCCTGTGGGATATTGCCAAGCCCAAACCTGTACCGGTGTCTTTTGTGGTAAAAAAAGGTTCAAATATCTTGTTAAGATATTCAATCTTTATCCCGTTTCCATTATCTTTGAACTCCATTTTCACCAGTTCATTTATCTGATCATACCAAATATTTATGTTGATTCGACCATTGCTATTCAAAGAGTCTATCCCATTCTGCACTATATTCATAATAACCTGTCTTATGCTTTCACTATCAGCATTAATAAACGGTATTTCCTTCTGTATATCTACACTGATATCGATGTTCCTAGACTCGGCATTGCTTTCAACCAGCGGCAATATTTCTTCAATAATCTTATTTATGCTGACTATTTCAAATACAGGCTTTTTCTGTGCAAGCGTAAGAAATCCTTGGATCAATAAACTTATCCTATCGATTTCACCCGTTATTACTTCATAATATTTACTGTCTTCAAGACAGTATTTCTTACCAATAATCTGGATAAGTCCTTTTACAGAACAGATTGGGTTTTTTATTTCATGGGCCAGCTCGGCAGCCATCTGCCCGACAGTTACAAATCTCTCTGTACGCGAAAGCTGCTGCTCGAGTTTTCTATTTTGGGTGACGTCATGCACAACTGCAAGAATTCCTGTCATCTTTTTACTTTTGCCTCCCAGCAAATGTGTTGATACCTCAAGGTAATGAATTTCATTATTCATTACAAAAATAATATCTTTTCGCTTGAATTCTTTTTGTGTCTCCAAAGATTCAAATAAGGCTAAAGGCAGTGATTTGCAGTCGTCATAGTAGTCCAGCTCGTTAACCAAATCATACAAGTTCTTGTTGACTAACTGCTTCTCTTCAAGTCCTAATATACGGCATAAACGCTGGTTTATACTCCTGACTTTTCCTTTATTGTTTGTTATTATTATGCCATCGGATATTGCGTTGAATATCGAGTCGCCATCAGAAATTCCTTCGTTTATTATATCGGGAATGTTTTTAAACAATGTATTGCCTCTGATTAGCTTATATATATCATCAGCCATTAACAACACAATGATTATCTCGCTAAGCACCAGTATTATAAATACATTTTCGTTGCCTTCGATTAAATTTGAATAAGCAAATATAATGTATGCAATAGTTGATACAAAAAATAATGCAGCTAATGACATTAAAATGTACCTGATTTTAAGAGAAGCACTCTTGGATACTTCTTTCATTAACATACCCATCCTACTATAAATAACATCAATGTCATACAAATTAGGCTGTTAACTTTAAGTATATTATATAAATGGGAATTAAAAATGACTTATATATATATAGTTGTTTAAATTTTTAAATAGAACAAAAATCTTCTTATGATGCTGATTGTATAATGATATGAACAATTCATAAAAAAGCATTGACAAATTGCGAATTTTATGTAAAATTTTGTCGAATAATAGGTAAAGATATGAAATAGACTCCGTTTTGGACGGGGTTTATAGGCCCTAAAGGAAAAAATAGCTAATCAGTTTTCTTGCAGGCAAAAATCTCTCTTAAGGATTTTTTGAAAGGAGGCCTTGCTATACCATACTCAGTTATTATTGCGGTAATAAACCGAGCATCGGTCACATCAAATGCCGGATTGAATACTTTTATTCCCACAGGAGCCATCCTTTTTGCATACCACTTTTCCGTAACCTCCTCCGGCATTCTCTCCTCAATTTGAATATCCTTGCCGGTTCCACAATTCATATCTATGGTAGAAGTAGGGGCACAAATATAAAAGGGTATTCCGTAACTTTCAGCAAGTATTGCAATGGCTGAAGTTCCTATCTTGTTTGCAGCATCCCCGTTGGCGGCTACCCGATCACACCCTACGAATATAGCCTGGACCCAGTCGTTTTTCATTACCGTCGCTGCCATATTGTCACATATAAGCGTCACATCAATACCGGCCTCATTAAGCTCATAAGCAGTCAATCTTGCCCCTTGCAGCAACGGCCTGGTTTCGTCTACGAAAACTTTGAAATTGTAGCCTGATTCATGTCCTAAATATATTGGTGCCAATGCAGTCCCATACTTTGCCGTCGCCAGGCGGCCTGCATTACAATGGGTCAATATTCCATCATTTGGCTTAATAAGTGTCAATCCATATTCTCCTATAGACTTACATACCCATATGTCCTCCGCTTTAATCCCATCAGCTTCATTAAGCAGTGCTTGCTTTATTTCCGCAATGGCCTTTTCCTTGTTTTTCTTTACGCAAGACTCCATTCTGTCAAGTGCCCAAAAAAGATTTACTGCAGTAGGTCTTGCTGAAGCAAGGTATTTCTTAACCTTTATAAACTCATCATAAAAGCTGTCATAATCATCTGCTGCCGAGAACTTGACTCCTAGATATGTCCCATATGCAGCAGCAATACCTATCGCCGGTGCGCCGCGTACCTTTAGCTCATATATAGCCTCCCATATCTGAAGCTGGGATGTGAGATGAAGATATTTTGTCTCATTAGGCAGCTGCGTCTGATCAATTATTATCAGGCTGCTGCGATCATCATCAAATAATATGGTTTCAATATCAGCCTTTTCTTTCACCTTGACATTATCCAATTACATTTTCCCCCTACGAACTTTGTATGTTATTTTGTGTCTATCATACCATCCAAATATGGAATCTGCAATAATATAAGGCGGCGTTCAGGGCATTGTGCGCTGACCGACCCGTAAGCATGCTGCAGCAGAATGCCTACATCTGTTTAACGATATCAACGAAGCAACGCTTCGTTGCCAACGGGTAGAAACGATTTTACGCTTAGAAGTTCTCTGTTACGAGAGCACCTGGCGAAAGCCATGTGCGGCAGCAACAGTTCATAGAACTTCTTGGTGTGAAAACGTCAGAAAAAACAACAGCCCTTTGTGGGCTGCTGTTTTTAT
>Ga0116161_1002219_pt1 | contig 18879 bp, 10 predicted proteins | sample AD_JPNAS3_MetaG_FD_89877 | JGI IMG/M metagenome (GOLD analysis project Ga0116161, IMG submission 89877) | Active sludge microbial communities of municipal wastewater-treating anaerobic digesters from Japan - AD_JPNAS3_MetaG | ecosystem: Engineered > Bioreactor > Anaerobic > Digestate | place... | reverse complement strand
GGCGAAACGATCGGCGAGGTCTACTACCGCGAATGGTTCGCCGGCGGCCAGGATTACCTGGAGGCCGAGCTGACCGCCGCCGCGCAGGACTGGGTCAACAACCCCGCCGGCAACCTCGGCCTGTTCATGCCGTGCCATGAGAATTTCAACAAACGGATCGCGGCGAAGGAATATCCCAACGCCGCGCTGCGCCCCTACCTGGAAGTGACTTGGGAAGGGCCCAACACCGAAGCGATTCCTCAGCCGACGCAGCTTCAGGCCCGTCATTACTCCGGCCAGACGTTCATCACCTGGAAGGAAGCGCAGACCGGCAAGGACGAGACGAGTTACCGGATCTATCGCCACTCACAGCCGATCACCGCCGCCAATCTGGACCAGGCCGAACTGGTCGACCAGGTCTACCAGGGTTCCTCCTGGCTCACCGATTCGATTTTCAATCCGGCCACCTTCAAGCAGCCGGATCTGACCCCCGCGGGCGTGACGCTGGCCGCCGACAGCGGTCTCTACGTGTTGCCCGTCGAGCAGTCCGGATCGAGCTACTACGCCGTGACGACCGTCGTGGAAGGGAACGAAAACCGGACCCTCGCCGGCGGCGTCAATGCAACGGCCAATCCCGTCGCCGAGCAGCCCGGCCACCCCGCCGCCTTCCGCTTCAACGCCGAATACTGGTATGTCGGCTACGTGATGTGGCTGGGGCGTTATAACCCGAACGATCCGAGCGACGCCTTCGGCCTGGACAACCGCCGCAGCGCGCCGTTCTTCTTCTCGGTGGTTCAGCCCGAGCAATACGACGCCGCGAAGAAATACCCGCTGACCCTCTACCTGCACGCCTACAGCAAGTCGTATTTCGGCAGCACCGAGGGCAAGGACAACGCGCTCTACCTCGACGCGACCCGCTACGGCGGCTTCTGCATGGGCTTCAACGACATTCCGACGCTGGTGGCGCGCAAGGCCAACGGCACGCTGGTCGACCTGGGTCCGTATCTTGAAACCGATCAGATGGGCTACACGTATTACACGGGCTGGAACTCGAACTATCAGCCGCAGAAACTCGTCGAAGGATTCCGCAAGAGCCTGACCGTCGCGCGGCCGTTCGAGCAGGGCAAGAGCGTCGCCTACAGCGAAAAGGCGATGATCTACGTGACCGAATGGATGCTCAAGCGCAGCCCGTGGGCCGGTGCGATGGATCCGAACCGGGTCTACGCAACGGGCGGATCGATGGGCGGCGCCGGCGCCCTGTTCCTCGGCATGCACTACCCCGACGTGTTCGCCGCGGTCAACTGCTTCCAGGGCCGCACGACGGTCTACGACGACGGCTGGTATTCGCACTACATCGACCGCCACTTCGGCAGCTACGAGATGAACATCCCGACGCCGGAAGGCACGCCGATTTACGACTATATGGACATGCGCAAGTACATCGCGGCGCATCGCGGCGAGGATCTGCCGCCGGTGCGCACGGTCCACGGCAAGAGCGACGCGACGATCCTGTGGCGGATGGCGCCGGGATTCTACAGCGCCGCGCAGGCCGCGCGCCTGGCCCATGTGGGTTACTTCGACATGTCGGCGCACAACGGATTCGTGGGGACCAGCGCGTTCCCGGAGTACGTCGACGTGCGCCAGTTCGTGGCGCGCCAGCTCGAACCGACCTGGAATCTGTTCCGCTTCCGCAAGGACCGCAGTTATCTGGCCTTCAGCGCGGGCGAACTCGATGACGACTGGAACAGCGCCGCCCAGGGGGGCATCAACCGCTTCACCGGCTGGGATCCCGATTCGATTCAGGAGACCGCGACGCGCTACGAAGTGCGCGTGCAGCTCCATGGCGCGGCCCCCGTCAGCCAGACCCGGGCGACGGTCACGCCGCGCAACCTGCAGTCGCTCGCTCACGCTCCCGGCACGCCGTACAGCTTCCGTAACGTGCGGATCAGCGATGGCGCCGTGCTCGAGAGCGGAACGGTCCTTGCCGATGGCTCAGGCCTCATCTCCATCCCGGGCCTGACCATCGGCAAGGACCCCAGTTTGCTGACGCTCGAGGTGGCGGGCGAACCGCAGGCCACGCCGACGCCGACGCCCACCCCCACGCCAACCCCCACCCCCACACCGACGCCCACGCCGACGGCGACCCCCACTCCCACTCCAACGCCGTCGCCCACGCCGACGCCCGCCCCGCACGGGATCGCGCCGAGCAACTGGGTGATCGAACGGGTGCAGAACGTGGCGGCCGCCGACTCCAGCCATGCGCTGTGGACGCCCGATTCGCGTCCGCAACCGGCCAAGGGCGGCTCGTTCATCGAGCCGACTTCGGGCCACCGCATCACCCGGATGACCGACATCGCCGATATCGTCCCGCAGACGGGCGTCAACGCCGGCGCCCCGTGGAATGTCGACGGACAAACCAATGCCGGCTTCTACAACGGATACGCCCGCTACTCCAACGTCAACATCACCGGCGAGTACATGCTGGCCTATCGGACCAACAATCAGTGCTCGCTCTACCGGATCGCCGACATGGCCTACCTGGGCCCCGTCGTTCCCAACGCCAATCACACGCTGGGCGAGACGAATGAAATCCGCTGGGATCTGAGCGGCCGCCCCGGCACCGCCACCCGTATCTACTACCACGTCGGCAGCAAGTTCTACTATCAGGACGCCCTGCAGGGCCACGCCTCCCAGGTGCTGATCCACGACTTCGCGCCGCGGATCATCTGGCCGACCGCCGAAATGGATTGCGATACCAGCGCCCGCTACTGGGCCTTCCGCATGAATGACGGCACCTGCATCGTCTACGACATGCAGGAGGACCGCGAACTGCCGGCGATTATCCAGCAGAACCCCAACGCCCTGGATATCTCGCCCTCGGGCACCTGGATGGTCGTGCTGGAGCATTGGAACAACGACCCGCTGAAACGGATGCGGTTCTATCGGATCTCGGACCTGAAGAACGGCGACCTGAGCAAGCCGGTCTGGATGCCTTCGGGCAACATCGGCCACAACGGCTGGGCCCTGGACCGCAACGGCGACGAAGTGCTGACGTTTCAGGACAACGCTAACGACCTGTTCTCGACTTTCAACCCGAAGACCGGCGAACGCATCGACATGCTGAACATGGTCGAGACCGGCTGGCAGATGAACCAGCATATGGGCAAGATCGTCAACCCTGACAAGAAGGGCTGGGTCTTCTTCTCGACCTACAACCAGGTCTCCACCACGTGGTCCTACAACCAGTTCTTCATGCTGGAAATGAAACCGAAGGAACAGAATCCGCGCATCTGGCGCATCGGCTGCACCTGGAACCACTACGGCAGCGGCTACTTCACCGAGGGCTTTGCCAACCTCGATTTCCAGGGCAACAACATCTACTGGGGCGGCAACTGGAACGGCACCGACAATCTGGAAGTCTATCGCCTGGAACTTCCGGCCAACTGGCACGAAGTCCTCGGCGACGGATCGGCCACGCCGACGCCCACGCCAACACCGACCCCGGCGCCGACTCCAACTCCAACCCCCACTCCGACGCCTACGCCGACCCCGACACCCACTCCGACACCCGCGCCTTCGGCCGGCATCGTGACGGGCTTCTCGCTGGTCAATGCCGACACCGACAAGGTGATCGACGGCTACGGCTCGCTGAGCAACGGCCAGGCGATCAATCTGGCGGAGTTGCCGACGGCGAATGTGACAGTGCGCATCAACACCGAGCCGGCGACGGTGGGCAGCGTCGGCATCGCGCTGGACGGCGACGCCAACCATCGCATTGAAAACTTCCCGCCCTATGCGGTCTTCAGCGCGCCGGGAGGGAACTATGTCGCCTGGCCGCTGGCGCACCTGATCGGCAGCCATACGATCACGGCGAGGCCCTACAGCGCCCCGTCGCGCGGCGGCGTCGCGGGTCAGCCCGTCGCGATCCAACTGACGTTCCTGAACGAAAGCGCCACGCCTACCCCCACGCCCACGCCGACGCCGACAGTCGGCGCGATCAGTGGATTCTCGCTGATCGACGTGGACAGCGGCCAGCCGGTGGCGGGTTACGACCCGATCCGCGAAGGCGCCGTGATCAATCTGGCGCAACTGCCGTCCTATCATGTGACCGTGCGCGCCAACGCGGATCCGGTCGGCATCGGCAGCGTCAACTTCAGCCTGAACGGCGACAGCAATCATCGCATCGTCAATCAGGCGCCCTATGCAATCTACGGCATGCAGGGGTCCGGCTATGTGGCCTGGCCGCTGGGCAGCCTGATCGGCACGCACACGATCGTGGCGACGCCGTTCTCGGCGCCGTCGCGCGGCGGCACGGCGGGTCAGCCGGCCAGCCTGCACGTCAGCTTCATCGATGAACCGGTGCCGCCGGCGGGCAACCTGTCGGACCGTCCGCCGATGCACATCGACTACGTCGATCTGGATTCGGCCCCGATCGGCGCGTGGGTTACGATGTGGGGCATCAGTTTCGGCGCCGACAAGAACCAGGCCACGCTCACCGTGGCGGGCGTCCCGGTCACGGAATTCGCCGGCTGGAGCGACACGCGCATCGACTTCCGGATTCCCGCGGGCGCCGGCAGCGGACTGATCGTCCTGCAGCGCGGCTCAGAAAAAGCCACGCTGGCCCACACGTTCCGTGTCCGCAACGGTCGCCAGTTCCACGTCAACCCCGCCTGGCCGGGCGCCAGTGACAGCGGTTCCGGTTCGCAGGAAGCCCCCTGGCGCACGCTGGCGCACGCGTTGACGCAGGTCCAGCCCGGCGACATCGTCTACCTCGGGGGCTCGACCTACGCCGAGTCGCTGCGCCTCACGCGCGGCGGCCAGCCCGGCCAGCCCATCGTGTTCAAGGCGATGCCGTCGCAGCAACCGGTGCTTAACGGCGAGGGATTGCAGGGCGGCGGCATCCACCTGGAAGCCGGCGCCGCGGACGACTTCGGCTACGTGACGCTCTCCGGCATCACGTTGCGGAATTTCGACCGGGGCGTCTTCGCGAAGGGCGCGCATGATCTGCGGCTGCTCGGCCTCGACGCCGCCGCGGGCGACGAGGGCGTCGTCCTGCACGACGTGGAAATCGTGCAGATCGGTCAGTCGCGCCTCACCGGCTACGGCCATGCCGGCGTCCAGATCCTCGGCGCCTCGCGCTACGTCCAGTTGTCCGAGGTGGTGCTCAGCAAGAACGGCGACGGCCAGACCGGTGGACTGCTGGCCGCGTCGAGCGTCGATGCCCTCACTCTCATCCGCTGCCTGGCGGAGAATAACCAGGGCGACGGCTTCAACATCGCCGCCAGCAACGTGCTGCTGATCGGTTGCGGCGCGCGCGGCAACTGGACCGGGTTCCGCCTGCTCGGCGACGCGCGAATGCAGAATGTCTGGGCACGCGACAACGCCTACTATGGCATCCTGGCCGACCGGCTCGGCGAGCAGTCGCCAACGCAGTCCATCGTCAACTGCACCGTCTCCGGTTCGCATGCCGAGGCGAACATCGAAGTGCGCTCGGGAAGCCAGATCGAGATCCGCAATGTGATCTCGGTGGGCGGAACGGGGCCGGCGATCCGGTTCGAGGATAAATACGCCGAACCGGTGCTGGATCGGGTGATTGTGCAGCGCGAGGGCAAGTCCGGCGGCGCCGGAACCATTGTCTGGGGCGCGGCGACCGACTCGCCGGAGGAGTTCAACGACGCCGCGATCAACGGGGGCGCTTTCCAGGCCGCCACCGGTCAGGCCGGCTCGCTGATCGCCGGGTATCAGCCCGAGGTGCTGTTCCGCGACTACGGCAGCGGAAGCCTGGCGCTGTGCCCCAATTCACCGGCGGTCGATTTTGGGACGACCGAGAATACCGCCGTCCTGGATGCCGCCCGCCGTCCGCGCGGATATGACAACGGGCTCTACGATGTCGGCGCGTTCGAGTACGTGCCGCTCGGCCGCAACGCGGTGGGAGCAAGCTGGCGGGCCTACGAATAACGGGGAGGGGCCTCGGTAGGCGACGCCGCGTGGGGAGCACGCCGGTTTTCCCGGTGTGCTCCCCGATTTTTTATGCGGGCATGGAACGGTTTCTTAACGCGAGGGATGGAACGGCTAATAGGGGATGTCGTCGATCAGGACAGTCGGACAGCCGGCCGCGATCGGGTTGGGGCCCCCCGCCGCCTCCACCACCATGTCGCCTTGTAGCGTCGCCGCCAGGTCATTGATCGAGACGGTCGTGCTGCCCACCAGGACCACGCCGAGCCCATGGGCTTGCGGGCTGGAAACTGGACAGGCGTGCTGATCGGCGGGGCTGGCCTTGATCGCGCCGGTCATCGTGGCCGCGGCTTCGGCTTCCGCCTCCTTGAGCCGCCTGATCGCCATCCGGATTTTCCATGGATTGCCATCCTCCATGGCTATCTTCAGCTCTTTCTCGGCAACGGCCTTCTTCGTGTCGCCGAGGGCCTTGGCGGCCGCCACCGGGTTGGGACCCGCGGGGAGCGCGCGCCACGCCGGCTTTGCGCCGACGAAGACGTCGGCACTGCCGGGGCCCGGCGACAGCGGACCGCCATGCGACGTCGGGTCCCCCACACGCGCCACCATGGGACACATGGACCGGACCTCCGTGTGAACTGAAAACCAAAATCCGCGAATCGCGCGGACGACCCGACCGGCCGCCGCGAACCGGCAACGCGGATGCTGTTGCCTTTGTCTTACTGTCCCACAATCACCGTCGTGCAGCCCATCGAAATCTTATTGGGCGGGCCGACGGCCTCCACGACCGTGTCGCCCTGGCGCGCGAGCGGCAGATTATTGACCAGCACGGTGGGGCTGGCGTCGACGACGACGCCGGGGCCGTGGGGCGGCGCGGGCAGGGGGGTCTGGCAGGCGTGGATGTCGGCGCCGCCGGCGGACGAAGTGATCGTGCTGCCCATGCTCGTCGCGGCGTTGGCCTTGGTGGTTTCTTCCGCGGTCTTGGCCGCCGGCAGACCGGGCGTCCCGGCGGCGGCGGCGGTGGCGGCCTCCGCCGACTTGATCGCCGCATCGCTGATAGCCTTAGCCGACTGGATGGAGGCCGCGGCCGCGGAGGGAACCCCCCGCCAGGCGGGCAGGAAGCCGATCTTCACATCGGGGCTGCCCGGACCCGGGTTCAGGACCGGCGGCAAGGGGTGACTGACGGGGTCATTGACGCGAGCGGCTGGCGGCATCGCAGTGTCCTCTTCCAGGCGCGGCAAGCGCGAATTGCTGATCCTTGCCTCAAGTATAGGCCAGACCGCCCCAAAAACAAGTTGAAGTTCAGTCTCGCCACGCGGGCTGAACCGGCGGTTCGCCGCGCTATGATTCACTTTGAGGAGAGAAAACCGGGGTGCGGCTTCGGAGTCGATCACAGGGACGAAGGACGTAAATTAGCGAAAAAACGGCCGCCTGGACTTCTCAACGCTTGACCCGTCTGGTATCCTGATCAAGGGTGCGCCGTGGGGGATTTCCTTGCAGCCATGCGCCGGAACCATGCGCGGAGGCCGGAGCAATCGGACGGACTTCGACAGCCCGGGAAACCACAGGCCTGCCCGGCCGGCGGCCGGGCGGCGCCCGCCCGCGATTATGCCTGCCGTATCGCCGCGCGGCGCCATGCCGGCTTGCTCTGGTCGGGCTGCTGTGCCTGACGGCCGCGCTGACGAGCTGCCGGCGCGAGCCCGAACAGAGCAAGCCCGTGGCCGAGCAAACCCCGCCGCTGCGCCCGTGGCCCGACATTGATCCCCATCAGACCCAACCCGAGCGACCACCAGCCTGGCAGCCGGCCGGCAGCGCAGCCCACCTGACGGCGGTGGAATCCGAAACGACGACGTTGACGCTGGCGTTGCGGCTGCCGTGGGATGCCCCCGTGCCGACGCGCCGGACCGGGTTTACCGTGGTTCTGCCCGCGGGGGCGACCGCGACGCCCATCGTCGACCGCGTTGAACTGGGCGACCGGGTCGTTCTCGACAGAAGCCGGACCGAGGATGTGCCGACCACGCGCGCGCAGTCGGGATTTCAGCCTTCGGCTGTTCGGGTCGAATCGCGGGGCTATCTGCGCCAGTGGCCGATCCATCGCCTGGAAATTGAGCCGGATTTCTGGGCGTCGTTGCGCCACGCCGAGCGCGCCGAAGGGGACGATCTATCGGCGATCCTGAAAATCGGCTGGAATGATCTCCCCGCCACGGCGACCCAAGACCTCCCCGCCGCCGACGAAGCCAACCACGGGATCGCGCGTGTGACCGCACATCTGGCGATCAACCCGCGCGACCTGGCGCGATGGGCCACGCCGTCGCCGCCGATCCCGCGGGCGGCCGAACCGTTCCAACCGGAATCGCTTGCGCCCGACGCACCCGGCTGGATGCGGGTCGTTGTCACCGAAACGGGGCTTCACCGGTTGTCGGTTGACGGCCTGACCACCTGCGGCCTGATCGGCAACGGATTCGGGCTGGAAGACGTGCGGATCTTCGATGGCGCCAGGCCCGTCCCGACCCACGTGGGCCAGCAAACAACCGCAAACGGGAAATCACCCCTGGACGGCGTCTACTTCTACGGATGGGCCAGTCAGGGTCCTTACAGCTCGCGGCACGTCTATTGGGCGACGGTTTCAAAACAGGCCGCCGCGCCGGAATGGAGCACCCCGCCGGCGTTCCTCCTTGAGGAGGAGCGACAGCCGTTGGCGACGATTCGCGGCAAAGAGCGCCGTGACCGCGACCTGACGCTCCAGATGCTTCAGGATAATTTCCTCAATATCCGCCAGATGGACTGGGTGGAGGCCGAGCTGACCAATGATCAGCCGTTTCAGTTTCGGATGACGCCGCACGCGCCCGTCGCGCCGCCAGCCCCACAGGAGGCGCGCCTGCACGCCCACCTGTATCTGCACGGGCCGCCCGAAGCATGGCGGGGGACGGAGCTGATCCTGTCGCATGGGGGTCGGCCGATCGCAAAGCATCGGATCAACGGCGCCGGCGATACCGAAATCGACGTGGCGATCACGACTAACTCGCTGCTCGAGGCGGCGCGGCCGATCACGCTCGCCGTCGCCACGCCCTCGAGCGCCACGCTCAACGCCGACGACGAACTCGGCATCTGGCTGGATTGGGCCGAGTTGCACTATCCGGCGCAGCCGGTGTTGCGCGACGGCCGCCTGCGTCTGGACGGCGACGCCGTCACCACGGCGGGGCTGTATCGCCTCAGTCCGGCACGGGTCTTTGCGGACGCGATCGACCAGGCGATGGCGTTCGCCCTCAATCCCACCGCCCAGGCGGCCGCCCCGCTCGACTGGGGTGAGCCCGCCGCCGATTCGCTGCCCGCGATCGTGCGCGAAAACTGGATCAGCGAATACTGGGACATGGCGGCGGCGATCGTTCCTCCGGTGGCTCCGGTCGCGTGGCGCCCAGACGACCTGGCGGCGGGACGCGACGCCGACTATCTGATCATCACCACGCCGGAACTGGAAGCCGCACTCAAGCCACTCATCGATCTGAACGCCGCCCGCGGTCTCAAGTCCCATCTGCTCCACGTCGATTCGCTCTACGATTTCTTCAGTGACGGAGCGCTCTCGCCCGAAGCCATCCGGCGCTACCTCGCCTGGCTGATCGAGCAGGCCGGGACCGGCGCCCCGGACTACGTCCTGCTGGTCGGCGACAGCACGAGCGATTACCTGAACCGGACACGCAGTCCGGTGGTCAATCAGGTGCCGACCTATTCGTTCGATTACGGATCGGAAACCTGGGCCTCGGACTACTGGTATACCTGCGTCGCCGGCGATGATGACCTGGGCGACTACCTGATCGGTCGGCTTTCGCTGAACAACCCCGACGATCTGGGCCGTGCCGTCGCCAAGTTGATCGAGTATGCGCATGGCCCGCAGCTGGGTCCGTGGCGGGCGACGCTGGCCTATGTCGCGGACAACCTGGAGGATTTTCGCGAAGCCGCCGAGCAGGCCCGCGTCGATGGCACACCCGCCGCGCTGGATTCGCGCCGGATCTACCTGGACCGGATGCCGTTCGAGGACAACTGGTACGTGCCCAAGTCGTATATCGAATGGGTGATGGCGGTCGAACGCAACTGGATGAAGGTCAGCGCGCACGCCACCGACCAGATCAAGGCGGCGTTCAACGAGGGCGTCGCCCTGCTCGACTTTTACGGCCACGGGGCGCCCAATCTCTGGACCGACGAGCGCATTTTCTTCGGCGGCGACTCCGAAAACCGCGACACGCAATACCTCGCGGCTGACGGCGTCTATCCGTTCGTCACCAACTTCACCTGCAATACTGGCGCGTTCGATTATCCGATGACGCCGTGGAATATCTGCCTGAGCGAAGACCTGCTGCGCACGCCGCACGGGGGCGCGATCGGCCTGTTCGTCCCCTCCGGTCCGGGCACCACCGTTGTCCACCGCGAGCTGGCCGCACAATTGCGCCGGGCGCTGTTTCAGGACAACTTCCGCGGGTTGGGTGAGTGGACCTTGCTCGCTCGCTTGCGCTTCGCTCTCGAATCCTACAGCGCCAGTTCAGTGCCGCGCGACATCCTCTACATGTACAATCTCCTCGGCGACCCCGCGCTGGATCTTCAACTGACCCAGCGGTGGGGCGAACTGGAAGCGCGACCCAACCCCATCACGCCCGATATCGAACGGGTGACCGTTGCGCTCAATGAAGTTCAACCCCCGTCAGGCAAAGCGTGCCTGTGGCTGGAGAACCCCCTGGGCGAGCGCATTTGGGAAAGTGAGCCGTTTACCTACGGCGACGGGCAGATTGAGCGGGAGATCGAACTGCCCGCCGCGCTGCGCGAGGAGTCCCCGGTCGACGGCAATCCGCATCTGGTCCTCTACGGATGGAACGCGGCGGAGGGTCGGGATTTCTCGGCCTCCGTGGACCTGGTGCTCGCGCGGCCGCATGTGGAACTGGTCGATCCGCGCGCGGAATGGCTTGAAGGCGGCCGGGCGCGAATCGCCGCGACGCTGCGCAATGCCAGCCAGGTCGTGATCGGTCCGGTCGACGTCCGGGCGACGCGACTGGCGAGCGGACCAGCCGCGGCCGTGGGCGAGACCAGCCTGACGATCTCCGCCGACGACTCGCGAGAGATCAGTTTTGAATTCGACGAACCGGGATCGACTGAGCCGATTGCGTATCAGCTCACGCTCTCGTCCCCCTGGCCGGCCGATGACCCATCGATTGCCGTGGAGCCAACAACGCGGGTCGTGTTGCCGCCGGCGACCGACTGGAGCGGGTTCCTGACAGCGCTCAGCTCACGCCAGTTCCAGGGCGATGCGTGGCGCGCCCAGGTGGTGATTGGCCGCGGCGGCGGGGCGCCGGCCCCGCGCCGGCTGGTCTTGCGCCATGGCGACCGGCCGACCAGTTGGGCGCTCAATTTTTCGCCGGCCCCCGGCTGGGAACGGGCCGAGCAGACGCTGACCGTGCCGGGCGACATCGAGACCGCGACGCTGGAGCTCTTTGCGGAGGATGCGCTCTCGAGCGCGCCGCTGGACGTCCTGCCCTTGGCGCGTATCCCGATCGAGCAACCCCGCCTGCGCATCGTTCCCGGCAGCATCCGCCACCGGCCGGAGAATCCCACCGACGGCGAGACTATTTTCATCGCGTTCGAGGTCGAAAACGCGGGCAACGCGCTTTCGCGCCCGGCGCAACCGGCGCTGCTCGACGCGCCCCCGGAGGAACGCGGCGGCGTGCTTCCCTCGCAGACCGGACTCCCGCCGGCCACCATCCCGCCGCTCGGCGCGGGCCGCCGCATGCCGGTTGAATTGCGCTGGGACCCGATCAAGAACGAAGGGATGCAGCGCATCTGGGTGGATCTGCGCGCCGCGCGCGGCAACGAGCCAAAGTCCCAGGAGCAGGTCGCGCCTTATTCGCTGTATGTTCGCGCCAAGAGCCGGCTGGTGCGCAAACGGGCGCCGTGGATCGAGCAGACGGCCGAGGATCGCATGGCCCGGCGCGTCAAACTCAATGTAGAGATCGCGAACGAGGGTGAAACCGACGCGCGCAACGTCCTCGTCTCGTTCTTCCACGGCGAGGAGAAGACCGACGAGAACCTGCTGGGGGTTGTGGAGATCGAGCGGGTGCCGGCCGAACGGAGCGCCATCGCGCAATTGGTCTGGGAATATGGGGACGAAGACCTGGACGCGCAGGGAAAGTTCAAGGAGGGCTTCTCGACCGAGATTCGCCTGAAGGGCTCCGCGCAACGGACCGCGGAGTGATCGGATTGAGCGGGTGGGGGCGTCTCCGCGTCGCTATTTCCTGTCATAAAATGAAGGTCTCGGATCCGATTCGGATCCGAGACCTTGATCGTTCCAGGCGATGCTTTGCATGCAGAGGCTGGTTCGCTCTACTGCACTTCCCCGCGCGGATAAACGTCGATCTCAACGCGGCGGTTGAGCGCGCGACCGGCTTCGGTCTCGTTGCTCGCGATCGGATCGGCCTCGCCAAACCCGATGGCCTGAATCCGGCTGGCGCTGACGCGGTTGGCGATCAGCTCGTTCTGCACGGCCTTGGCCCGGCGTTCGGAGAGTTCCAGGTTATACGCTTCGGCGCCCTCGGAACTGGCATACCCCTTCACCAGGACATCCGAATCGGGGTATTCGAGCAGGACCGCCGCCACTTCGGCGACCTTCTGCTTGCCGCGCGGCGTCAAGGTGGCCGAATCCTTATCGAAGAGGACTTCGCTGCTGATGCGCAGCGTCAGGTGTTCGACGGGCGGCTCCTCTTCCTCGTAGGCGCCCCCTTCCTCGTAATCCTCTTCCTTGTAATCCTCGGCGGGATGGCGCTCGACTTCAACCTCTTCAATTTTGTCGAAGTCGTCCGCCTGGCGATCCAGCGCGTAACCGATGCCGGCGCCCGCCAGAGCGCCCACGCCGGCGCCGATCAGGGCGCCCGTCTCCTTGTTGCCGCTCTGGTGGCCGATAATGCCGCCGGCCACGGCGCCGGTCGCCGCGCCGATGGCCGCGCCCGAGGCGACCTTGTGCTCGCTCATCGTCTCGCAGCCGGTCGGCAGGATCAGTCCCGCCGCCAAAAGCAGAATTCCCAGCAGTCTGAATGAGAGCATGTGCATCTTTCCGTTCCTCCTGTTCAACGACGGAGACCGCGGCGGGGCTTCACGAACAGCGGGCCTTCCACAGCGGACTTGCGGGGGTGACCCGACGCGAGAACCGTTCCAGTGTGGCGTTGCCTTCGGCCGATTCTCGAACATACATCGGCGCGTCACTCTAGCCCTACCGACACCGTAAGCTCAAGGATGTTCCGTGAAGCGGAAGCTGTCGCTGGGATCAAGCCGCGAACCCCGTCCCTCGTCGCTCGCCCTCGTGATTGCCCTCAAAGGCCACTCTGAATTCGGTTCTCGGCTCTCGTCCCTCGTTCGGCTCTCGAAATGTCGGCCCCGTCGGTCCCTCAACTTGCTTCCACCCTCGGCATCATGATCCTCACGCGGCGCAGCAGCCGGCGAATCACCGGCCCCCGGGCCAGCACGGTATCGGGCTCGCAGGCGCAGGCGGCGCCGCAGGCGATCCCCAGGCGCAGGGCTTCGTCGAATTTGTCCGGATCCTTCAGGAGCGCCGCCACCAGCCCCGCCACCAGCGAATCGCCCGCGCCCATCGGGCTGCGCGGCCGGATCGGCGGCGGCGCGCCCGCCAGCACCCCCCGCGGCGTGACGGCGAGGCACGACCGGCCGCCGCGCGAGACGACGACACAGCCGGCGCCCAGCGCGAGCAGCGCGCGCGCGGCCGCAACTATTTCTCGTACCGATCGACACGGTCCCCCGCTGGCTTCGGTCAGCTCGTCGAGATTGGGCTTGATCAGATCGGGCCGCGCGCTCAGCGCCGCGCGCAGCGGCGCGCCGCCGCAGTCGAGCGCGACGCGGGCCCCGACACGGTGGGCGGCGCGGACCAGCCGGCCGTAGGCACCGACGGGAACGCCGGGCGGCAGCGAGCCGGAGAGCACCACCCACCGCCGGCCGATGGCCTGGCGGGTCAGGAATTGCTCAATCGCGGGCCATGCCGCGCGGCCCACGCGGGGTCCGGGCTGGTTGACCTTGATCTGCCGCGCGCGGCGCGCCGAGGTGAAGGTGACGTTGGTGCGCGTGGCGCGCGACAGGTCGGCGGCCCCGTCGGCGCCGGCCAGCCGAATCGGCACGACGTCAAACGGCGCGCCCTGCAGCAGCGAAAGGAAGACCTCGCCATCGGCGCCGCCGACCAGGCAGGCGGCGCAAGAAGCCACGCCCAGTTCGGCCAGCACACGCGAGACGTTGATCCCCTTGCCGCCGGCGGCGCGATGCACGGCGCGCGCCTTGACGTATTCCCCCGTGTGCCAGTCGTCGACGACGAGATTCAGATCGATCGCCGGATTGAGCGTGACGGTCAGGACGGGGGCGACCGGGCTCATTGCGCGGGAGTCAGTTCGCTTTCCAGTTCGCGGACCCAGCGGCTGACCTCGGCCGCGCGCGACCCGTTCAGCTCGATATAGCGGCGGAAGTTGTCCAGGGCGGTCTGGGGATCATTCTGCACGTCGCTGGCGATGATTCCCCGGTTCAGATACGCATTGGCGTACTGCGGGTCCATCTCCTTGATCTGGTCGAACATCGCGGCAGCCTCGTCATATTGACCCTGCTGCATATGGATGAAAGCGATGTTGTTGTAGGCCTCGGCGTAGAACGGATCCTTGTCCAGCGCGATGCGATACTGTTCCAGCGCGCGGTCGGGCTGATTCAGCGCAAGGAAGTAGTTGCCGAGCTTCAGGTTGGGCTGGGGCGACTCGGGAAATTCCTCCAACGCCCGTTCGTAATGAAACCGCGCGCGCGGGTGATGCTCCAGGCGCATCATCATGTCGCCGATGCTCAGGCGCGGCTCGATCTGCGTCGGGTCGGCCTGGAGCGCCCGCTCGTATTCAATCGCGGCATCCTCGAACTGCTGGCGCCGCTCGAGCTGGCCGGCCTTCTGCATGTGGTAGGGGTAGGTGCCCAGCACGATGTCCTCGGTGCTGGGGTAAACCGGGTCGGTGGCCGAGGGAAGGCGCCGCCGGGAGCCCTGCGGCTCGAACAGCACGGCGCGGACTTCGGCCTGGGTCGGCTGGCGTTGCTCGGCGGCCGCGGCAATCAGCTCGCGCCGTTGCTCCATCCGTTCCTCTTCGGTCATCGCCACCTGGAGCGGTCCGGTCGTCGGCTGATCCAGGGCGCGCAGGCGCTCGATTTCCGCGCGGTGTGCGGCGATCCATTCATTGGCCAGCACCAGATCCTCATCGGTCGGCACGTAATCGGGCGGTTGGTAGCCGATCGCGAGCATCGCGAACTTGGCTTCCTGGTAATCGGGGGCGAGGCGCAGGGCTTCGGAGTAGGCCACGGCGGCGCGATCCAGTTTGTCCTCGCTCTCGAACAACTGGCCCATTTCATAGTAGGCCCGGGGGCTGTTGTAGAGCGTGGCGGCGCGATTGTAGCGCTCCAGCGCCAGCAGCGGCATCCCCTCGACTTCCATCTTTTTGGCCTCGTCAATCAGCAGAAAGGCCTGTTCGCGAGTCTGGAATTGCGCTCGTTTGGCCTTGGGCCCATTGGCGCAGCCGGTCAATGCCGGTATCAGCAGGAAAAGCCAACAGAGCTGTCGCGGGGAGCGGGGGAATACGGGCATTAGCGGCCCTCTTGGAACTGGGTGAGGTATCCGTTCTGGAAGTGGTATTCTTCCAACATGGGTTGAAAGACGCCATCGTAGACGAAAACGTCGATGCGCGTGCCGGTGTCGGTCATCTGGACCTCGCACCGGCTGGGGTAACCGCGGCGCAGCAGGATCTGTTCGTAGTCGGTCAGCGGACCATCATAGACCATGACGTCGCCGATGAACTGGAAGATGCGGTTTTCGGGCAGATAGAGCCATTCGTCCACTTCTTCCCCGTTGATCGACTTGAACTCCCGGCGCTCGTAATCGGGCAGGCCCCATTGTTCATAGACCGTCTGCTTGTCGCCCTGGTAGCCGTACGGGGGCGGGGTCACGGGATCATAAACGGTCCGGCTGAAATGGTGAAAGAAATCGCGCTGGACATGGCGTTCGAAGCGCTTGTCCTGCACGGGAAATCCCTCGGCGTCGTAGCGGAAGGGGAGCCGGGGCTGGCGGGCGCAACCGGCCAACGCGGCCGCGCCGATCAGCGTCAGCGCGAGCAGGGCGCCACCGTTCCAACAGGTCTTGCCGATCGCGGCCATGACGGGTCTTGCCTTCGGGGCGGATTGCCGTAGAATAGGACGATTACGCGCGCCAACGGGGTGTTTGGACGCGCATCCTGCATCACTATTCGGGAAGGTTCACCTCCTGTCAAGGGTGTTCGCCCCTGCCCATGGTCACATCGCCGCAACGGCTTTTTACAGATCTGGCGGGGGCCTATGACTGGCTCAACAGCCATATTAATTACGAGCGCGAGCTGGGGCGCATCGCCTACAACAACCGCGTTTTTGAGCTGAATGGCTTTCTCCGCCGCATCGAGGCGCTGGGGCGCCCGCAGCTCGGTCTGCGCACGATTCATATCGCGGGGACGCGCGGCAAGGGCTCGGCGGCGTTGATGCTCGAGGCGCTGCTGCGCGCCTCGGGTCTGCGCGTGGCAACTTACACCTCGCCGCACATCCGCGAATACCGCGAGCGGATCCGGATCGACGGCGAGGTGATCGCCCCCGAGCTGTTCGTCCGCTGCCTGCAACGCATCGCGCCGCTGGATGAAAACGGCGCGGCCACGGGTTTGCAGTTCAAGACGGTGTTTGAACATCTGACCGCCCTGTTCTTTCTGGCGGCGCGCGCGACGGCCGTCGACTGGGCGGTCGTCGAGACCGGCCTGGGGGGCCGCCTCGACGCGACCAACGTAGTTGAGCCCGGGCCGGTCCTGCTGACGCGGATCGGACTGGAGCACACGCATCTGCTGGGCCGGACCATCCCGGCGATCGCCGGCGAGAAGGCCGCCATCCTGAAGCCGGGCGGGTGGGGGGTTGTCTCCGCACAGGCCGAGTCGGAGGGGGCGATGGACATCTTCGCCCAGCGGGCCCGCCGGACCGGCGCCCGGCTGGATCGGGCCGCTGACCTCTGCCCGATCCGGCGGGTGACGCCCGATGCTTCGGGACTGCGGGTGGTCGTGGAGTTCGAGGGTGAACTGCTGACGGTCGGGCTGCCGCTCTACGGCCCGTGCCAGGCCGAGAATCTCCAGAATGCACTGGCGATGCTGAGCCGGCTGCGCGAGGAGGGCTTGATCGCCCGCGCTCCGCGCGAAGCGCTGGCCACGGCCCTGGCGTCGGTCAGCATCCCGGGACGGATGGAACGCTGGCCGACGGCGCCGCCGCTGATCATCGACGCGGCCCACTGCCCGACGGGCGCCGACGCCCTGGTCCAGGCGCTGGAAGCCCATTTCCCGGGAACGCGGACGCATCTGCTGGTCGGCATGATGGCCGATAAGGAACATGACGGGTTCTTCGCGGCGCTGGCCCGCTGGCCCGGTTGGAGGCGGGTGGTCTGTTATCCGGTGGACAGCCCGCGCGGGGCGTCGGCCGCGGACCTCGCCGACTGCGCCCGGCGCCATTTTCCCGACGTGACGTTGTGCACGGATTTGGCCGCGGGACTTGAGTTGGCGCTGCGGATTGCCGACAAGAAGGATCAGATCGTGGCCGCCGGCACGGTTGTGTCCATTGCTTTCCTGCAGGACTGGGCTGCGACGCGACTCACCATGGATGTGCAGCAAGATGGGCCGAGCGAAACTCAGTCGCGCTGAACTGCTGGAAGTGCTCGAACGCAATGTCCAGTTATACCGGGAAGAAGAAGCGTTTGTTCCGTATCTGGTGGAATTGGCGGTTTACCTTCTCGAGTACGAATACGACTGGTCGCAGTCGGGAGGCCATCCGGCCAACCGCGACATGAAGCCGGTCGACCCCCCGTCGTTCTCGCGAATCCAGCGCCAGGGCGATTCGTTCGGCATGGCGCTCAGCCTGCAGACCAACCGGCGCAATCGGCGGCGCCGCTGTCCCCACTGCGGTGTCGAAGTCGGCGACGAGATCGTCTGCCCCTCCTGCCGCAACATGACGCGCTGACCGGCCGTCCGGCAGCCGCGGACACCCGAAGCTTTCGGTCCGTGTCCGGGCACCCTACGTAAAGACAACGGCGTCCTCGAGGAACGTGCGGATGATCTCGTGCTCGGAACGCGCGAGGTCGCGCGGACGGGTCGTCTCCAGAATGCGCCCTTCATGCAGAAACGAGCAGCGGTCGCCGACCTCCTGCGCCGAGCGCAGGTCGTGCGTCACCACGATCGACGTAACGTGCAGGCGCTCCTGCGTTTGTCGAATCAAATTATTAATCACCTGACAGGTCAGGGGATCCAGGCCGGTCGTCGGCTCATCATACAGCATGATCCGCGGCCGGGCGGCGAGCGCGCGGGCCAGCGCGGCGCGCTTCTTCATGCCCCCCGACAGCTCCGCCGGCATCTTCCCCCCCGCGTCCGCCAGGTCGACCATCTCCAGAAATTCGCGCGCGTAGGCGCTCGCCTGGCTCCGCTTGATCTCGCCGTGCTCGATGGCATGGAACGCGACGTTCTGCTCGATCGTCATCGAGTCGAACAGTGCCGCCCCCTGGAACAACATCTGGACCTTGGCCATCGCGGCGCGCCACTGTTTCTTGTCGACCTCGCCCTTGACGTCGCCATCGACGACAAGCCGCCCGCCATCGGGCTCGATCAGCCCGCAGATGATCTTGAGCAGGACCGATTTGCCGGTGCCGGAGCGGCCCAGGATGATGTGCGTTTCGCCGCGCTCGATGTCGAGGTCGACGTCCTCCAGAACGACGTGCGAGCCGAAGGCCTTGCGCATCCGCCGGATTTCAATCATCGCCATGGCTGAGGAGGCCTCGATGCAGGCTGCCGCGCGGCCGGCGCGCGGGGCGGTTGTCGGATTCTATAGCGCGCCGGAAACGAT
>Ga0116161_1002201_pt1 | contig 18991 bp, 19 predicted proteins | sample AD_JPNAS3_MetaG_FD_89877 | JGI IMG/M metagenome (GOLD analysis project Ga0116161, IMG submission 89877) | Active sludge microbial communities of municipal wastewater-treating anaerobic digesters from Japan - AD_JPNAS3_MetaG | ecosystem: Engineered > Bioreactor > Anaerobic > Digestate | place... | reverse complement strand
GTCCGCGGGCACAAGCCGTGGGGACGCAAGGCGGCAAAAAGAGCTTACAAGCTCGCTTTTTTGCCGCCGCGTCCCCAGCGGCTTCCGCCCTTGCGGGCTTTCCACCTAAGCGCCTCACGCAACTCCAAGCGGAAAGTGGAAGTAATTTAACAAAAGCAAGTACAAATTTTAGCGAACGATAACAAAAAATTGTATACATTTGTACTCGTAAAATAGAAATATCGTGGGTCGAAAAATAAGGGAAAATCAATGAAGAGACTGCTAATCAACTTGTGAGTGCCACTCACGGTTTCAAATTTATAGCCGCAGATGGTAAAAAACGCTTGTCCGATACACTTGACAGCGAGGGAGTTATCAAATTAGCCAAAAACTTCCCAAATACCAAGTCAATGAAGTTTTTAGATTGGTTTTTATATAACGATAATACTATTGACGGACAAAGTAAGAAAAACAACGCTGTACGAACAACTTGGCGTGCGTGAGGGCGCAGCCGTATAGCCCGCAAAGGAAGGAGCTTTGAAGAGCAAGGAGAAAAAGAGCGACTTTAGAAGCTCCTTTTTCGACTATGCTCTTCATAGCTCCTTCCTGCGGACTTGGAGGCGGAGACCGACCCCGAGCGTAGCGAGGGGGCACGCCCTAATAAAAATCATAAATTATAAACTGAAAATGATTATTAACCTATCGAATTTCGGAATTTTTAATTCCTAATTCGTAATTTGTAAATAGATATGGCTATTTTTTGTAGTTTTGCCGCACAATTTTTTGGTCCCGTAGTTCAGCTGAATAGAACGTCAGATTCCGGTTCTGAAGGTCGTGGGTTTGAATCCCGCCGGGACTACTCAGACGCTCCTAATGATAATTTTAGTGCAAATCTGCACTAATTAGGTGCATAAATTCCTGACGCGTGTTTGTGTTTTTAAGAAATGCCCCCGTGAACTCGGAAGTGGTCATCATCGCATTCTGCTTTTGTACACCACGCATGGACATGCAAAGGTGCTGCGCTTCAATGACAACAGCCACTCCCAACGGATTTAACACATTTTGTAAACAATCCTTAATTTGCGAAGTTAGTCGTTCTTGTAGCTGCACTCGGCGAGCAAAAGCATCGACAATACGTGGAATCTTGCTCAATCCCACAATCTTGCCGTTCGGAATATAGCCGATATGTGCCTTGCCGAAAAAAGGGAGCAGATGGTGCTCGCATAAAGAGTATATTTCGATATCTTTTACTACTACAATTTGCTTGTAATCTTCTTCAAATAAAGCACTTCGTAATATTTCTTCAGGATTGATATTGTAGCCGTGAATAAGAAATTGAAACGCTTTTGCCGCACGGATAGGTGTATTTTTCAATCCTTCGCGGGTTACATCTTCTAACGTAACTGACAAAATTTGCTCGTAAGCTTCTGTTAGGGTATTAATATTTTCCTTATTGTATAAATCGCGGCGTTCAAAGCCTTCTTCCATATTTGTTACTACCATACTTTTTTATAAATAGGGGTTATTCATTTTCTCGTTACCAATTGTCGTTGTATCGCCATGTCCGCTATAAACAATCATATCATCGGGAAGCGGGATTATTTTGTTTTTTATACTTGAGATTAATAAATCGTAATTCCCTGTGGGTAAGTCCGTTCTGCCGATACTGCCTTCAAATAAAACATCACCGACAAATATAAGATTTTCTCGGTGATTAATGAGACAGACACTTCCATCTGCATGTCCGGGTGTTTCAATAACTTCGAGATGTTGCTTGCCGAAAGAGATAATATCTTTTTCTTGAATATATTGGTCAGCAGGCGGAAATTGTCCCGGATTAAAGCCAAAAGCAATGCAGTAAGCATAAGATTCATCATAGATTGAAAGTCCGGCTTTGTGCATTAGCAGTTTAGCCCCAAATTGATTTCTACAGTAATCATTGCCCAGAACATGGTCAATATGCGGGTGAGTACTGATTATGTACTTTACGTTCAATTTTTCTTTTTCTACAAAATTTTTCAACTCTTCATTTTCTGCCGGTGTAACATTGCCGGCATCGATAATCACCGCCTCTTTTGTCTCATCGTAGAGAAGATAAGTGTTAACATTAATAAAATTGAAAATAAAAGTTTTTATCTGTAACATAGTTGACTTTTAAAAATGATATTTAGTATATAATTTTTAAAACCCAAGGGCTCTAATGATATCCATTCCGTTAGCATATAAAACAAGAGCAATTAATAAGGTAAATCCAACCATATTGGCATAACCTACAAATTTATCACTCGGTTTCCTTCGTGTTATCATTTCAACAAGAATAAAAAGAATATATCCGCCGTCTAAAGCGGGAATAGGAAGGAAGTTCATAAATGCTAAGATGATTGACAAGAGGGCGGTCATTGACCAAAATTGTTGCCAATTCCAAGTTTTCGGGAAAATACTGCCAATGGTTCCGAAACCTCCCAATTGTGTTGCTCCTTCTTTAGAAAAGACAAGTTTAAATTGTTTCACGTATACTCCTAAAGTGTTAAACCCTAAGGAGATACCTTTGGGAATGGAGGCGAAGAAACCATATTCATTCTTTTTAGTTTTTAGAAAATGGAGGTAATGAGCCGGATAAACGCCGATTTTCCCTTCTTCATTAAGGAGTATTTGACTGTGTAGCAATTCATTTTGTCTATAATAGGAGAGCGTAATAGTCTCATTTTTATGTTCATTAAAAAGAGACTGGAAATCGTAAAAGGAGAATAAGGAGGAGTCGTTAATAGCTACTAAACTATCGCCTTTTTGCAATTGAGCTATGGCTGCGGGCATATTAGGGATTACGCTGTCGATAACAAAGGGAAAAACATATTGACAGACCCCTTTTTTAGGGTCGGCTAAAACTTGCTTGCCGAAATCGCTCGGAATGTACACGGTGAGTGTGTCGTCCCCGCGAAGAACGGACGCTTTTTGTACGTCATCAATCATCAACCCTGTTACGAAATCTCCTATTGTTTCGGGCTTTTCTCCGTCAATATCAATAATTTTATCACCATTTTCAAATCCTGTTTTCAGAGCAACTTCAGAAAATTGCAATCCGTAGCGAGCATTTTCGAGAGGTATGTACTCTTCTCCCCATTTGAAAAGGATAACGGAATAGAGAACGAGGGCAACAAGGAAGTTAACGAGTACGCCGCCAATAATGATGAAAAAGCGTTGCCAAGCAGGTTTTGAACGAAATTCCCACTCTTGCGGCTCAGCAGATAAATCTTTTTCTCCTTTAGTCTCATCAACCATTCCTGCGATGGAACAATAGCCACCCAACGGCAACCAACCAATGCCCCATTCCGTAGTTTCCGGATGGTCTTTCCAGTGTTCGGGCGAAGTTGAGGAGAAAAAACTAAAATTCCACTTTCCCTCTATCTTTTTTGCACGCATAATTGAAAACCACGGGTTGAAGAAAAGGTAGAATTTCTCCACTCGTGTTTTGAAAATTCTAGCGAAAAAATAGTGCCCTAATTCGTGTACTAGAACTAAAATAGATAGGCTTAACAGTAAACCTAAAACTTGCATTGTTATTCCCATTATATTGAGGTTTTTTGAGTTGCAAAAATAGTAAAAAAAGTTAATCTTAAAATTACCTATCTTTGTACCTTTGGAAGTTATATAGAATTAAAGTTAGTTAAAATAAAAATTTATAAGATGAAAATTAAAGAAGTTATCGACTATTTAGAGAAAAAATTCCCGCTCTATTGGCAGGAAGATTATGATAATTGCGGTGTTCAATGCGGGGATATTAATAAGGAAATTACAGGCGTTTTAGTCTGTTTCAATTTTAGCGAAAAAGCGCTTGAGGAGGCTATAAATAAAAAGGCGAATTTGGTAATTTCTCACCATCCGTTAATTTTTAAACCGTTACGAAAAATTGAACCTGTAAATGTGGTGGGGCGACTTATATTTAAAGCTATCGAAAAGGGAATTGTGCTTTATTCTATGCACACCAACATAGACAGCGGAATTGGGGGCGGAAATTCATTATTTGCCGAAAAATTGGAATTGCAAGATGTGAAAGTGTTAGCTCCAAAAGCTCCTTTTATGCGGAAATTGATATTTTTTGCTCCGAAAGAGCAAGAAATTCCAATTATGGACGCCCTTTTTGCTGTCGGTTGTGGCACTATTGGAAATTACAAAAATTGTAGTTTTAAAAGTACGGGAGAAGGAACGTTTCTGCCCACAGATTCGGCAAAACCGTACATCGGAGAGCTTGACATAACGGAAGTCGTTGATGAGGTTAAAGTAGAAATGATTTTTCCGACAGCGATTCAATCAAAGGTGATTCAAACTTTATATCGTTATCATCCGTATGAAGAGCCGGCATTCGATATCTTCTCCTTAGAAAATCAGATGCAAAATATTGGATTAGGAAAGGTTGGGAAATTGAAACAGCCGATGAGTGCCGAGGATTTTTTCCAATACATAAAACAGAAACTACAAATCGACCATTTTCGTGTTGCGGGTGACCTGAACAGAACTATTGAAAAAGTGGCGGTTTGTGGCGGCGGGGGGAGCGGTCTTATTCCGCAGGCATTAGCCTACGGAGCAGATATTTTCATTACCGGTGATATTAAATATCACGACTTTTTATCCGTTGATAATCAGATGATTATTGCAGATATTGGACATTATGAAGGAGAATGTTTTATAAAAGAAATAATATACAATAAAGTAAAAGAAAAATTTAGTAATTTTGCAACCACTATTTTTGAAGGAGAAAAGTCCGGTATAAATTTAGTTTAATATCTTGATTGTTAATAAAATATATTGATATGGCGAAGAAGAAAATTGAAAAAGATTCCCCTATTTCTGAAGAAAAAGTAACCAATAATGTAAGTGAAAACGTTGAACCTACTGATACAACTTCAACAGCTGAAGATGCAGCAGTTAGCGAAGAGATTTTAGAAGAGCGTAGCATTGCACAAAAATTATTATCCCTTTATCACTTGCAACAAATTTATTCTAAGATAGATAAGATACGTATTTTACGGGGGGAACTGCCCGAAGAGGTACGTGACCTTGAAGATGCTTGCGAAGGAAAGACAACCCGAATTGCAAAATATAAAGACGAAATTGAAGAGTTTAGAAGAAAGGTAGTGGGCGAAGAGACAAAAATGAAAGATGCTTTGGCGCTTATTAAGAGATACGAAGAACAGATTAATAATGTTCGTAATAATCGAGAATATGATTCTCTGAATAAGGAAATCGAATATCAAAAACTTGAAATACAATTAGCAGAGAAGAATAAAGGTAAATATGTAGCAGAAATAGAGGGAAAAACAACTGACATCAATCTCGTTGATGAAAAATTAAAAGAACTTTCTGAGATTTTAGAGGTTAAAAAGAGAGAGTTGAATGTTATTATTGAAGAGACGGAAATCGAAGAAAAAGAGTTGATTGAAGAAGCCGAAAAACATAAATTGCTTGTTGACCAGCGTTTACTCATAGCTTTTGAACGCATTCGTAAAAATGCACGTAACGGGCTTGCTATTGTGCAAATAGAAAGAGATGCTTGCGGAGGTTGTTTTAGTACGATACCTCCTCAACGTCAATTGGATATACGTTTACATAAAAAAATTATCGTTTGCGAAGCGTGCGGACGAATTTTTATAGATAAACAACTCGTTGAATCACAAGAAAATTAATCTAATCAATAGGTGGATCTTACCTGGGTTCATATTATCATCTTGATAACTTCAGGATTAATCGTTGGATTTATTAATACCATTGCAGGCGGTGGGACAATTATTTCACTTTCGGTTTTGATGTTATTAGGATTACCTCCCATTGTTGCCAACGGCACAAACCGCGTTGCTATCATTGCGCAAAATATAACAGCCGTCATTAATTTTCATCGTAAAAAATTGATAGATTGGAAAAAATCTTTCAAATTAGCGATTCCCGTTGTTTTAGGAACGGTCATAGGAGCCATCATCGGCAACCATATTTCTAATGATTTTTTTAAGTATATCTTCGGCGTTATAGCCATTTTTTTTGCTATATCTCTTATTTTCCAACCCGGTCGCTGGTTAAAAGAAAAAGAAAATTTAGTGAGGCAGAGTGTTACTCCCGCAATGCACATTCTTTTCTTCTTTATCGGAATATACGGAGGCTTTATCCACGTGGGTATAGGATACTTTTTTCTTGCCGCTCTCGTTTTATGGCTCGGTTATGACTTAATACGTGCTAATGCTATGAAAAATTTATTAGTACTTATATATGTTCCCGTATCCCTGCTCATTTATGCTAAGGAAGGTAATGTAAATTGGACCTACGGGTTAATTCATGCCATAGGAAATGTAATAGGTGCTCAATTAGCAGTCTATTTTGCTGTACGTAAAGGAGCACGTTTTGTGCGTTACATTATGATTTTTCTTATTTTTATAGTAATACTCCAATTTTTTGGTCTTATTGATGTAGAAAAATGGATGCCGAGCTTAGGTTTTTAAAATTTCATCTCCATGAAAAAAATTGTTCTCTACTCTCTTTTCGTTCTCTTTTTTAATAATTACAGTCACGTTTTTGCAGGTACGATTCGTCTGATGCAATACAATTTGTTGTATTACACCTATCATGCCGATTATACGGACTGCGACGCCACAACTAATAATCTTGATTTAAAGGATTACTATCTTAAACAGCTTATTCAGTACGTTAAACCGGACGTTTTTTGCGTTAATGAAATCGGAAAAGAGGAAGAATGGGCTAATCGGTTATTAAATAATGTTCTAAATCAAAATGGTATTTCTTATTATGCAACGATTCGCCCCGTTAACTCTTGGTCTACTATTGGAAATCGTATTTTTTATGACACTCGAAAGTTAACCTACTATAATGCCTTTTATGTCCCTACATCCGTTATAAATATTAATGCTTTCAAATTTTATTTTAATTCTCCCGATTTAGTACAAGGGGATACGATTTTTATAACTTTTATTGTTTGTCATCTTAAATCCGGTAGCTATGATGGGAATGAGACAACTCGTTATCAACAAACCTTGTCACTGATGAACAGACTCGAAGGCTTAGGAAAAGATAATTACGTTTGTTCAGGCGATTTCAATAGTTATGCGGCGGTTGACAGCGGAATTGCCAATGTTCTCTATTGGCCTAATCCGAACTTCCGATTTTATGACCCCATTAATCAACTCGGATATTGGCACGAAAATGAGACGTATTCGCTGTATCATACTCAATCAACACGTTCGGGATATGAAGAGGCTTGCTTTAGCGGCGGCGGCTTCGACGATAGATTCGATTTTATCTTGGTTTCTCCCTACGTCTATACCGGCGAAAAAGGGGTGAAATCTATCAATGAATCATACAGAACGTTAGGACAAGACGGGAGACGCTTTAATGAAAGTGTTATAAGCCCTGCTAACAATTCGGAACCTGCGAATATTATAACGGCATTATATAAAATTTCCGACCATTTGCCTATCGTGATGGATTTTGAAATTAAAACAGATGTTCCCAGCTCTATTAATGACCAACTTAGAGCAGGTTTCTTTATAGATAATGTTGTTAATCCGATACGCGATAAAATTGAAATAATTGTCAATGCCTCAGTCGATGAAAATCTCACCTTTCAGATTTTTACTATAGAAGGGAAATTGTTAACCCAATTTACAAAAACATTTCCCGCAGGAATTCATCGCTTTGAGAACGCTTTCAACTATTCGGCAGGGGCTTATATCTTACGTGTCGTTAATGCAAAAAATCAAAGTGTCGTTGTGAAATTGATAAAATAAATTAAAAATAAATAAGTGATTAATACTAATCAATAATTTATTATATTTGCAATCTTAATCACGTATTATAAATTTTATTACCATGGCAGAAAATAATGTAGTACGGTATTCCGACGAAGAATTACAAGAGTTTAAAACATTGATAGAAAATAAAATAGCACAAGCTAAAAAAGATATGTTAGTCTATATGGAGGCTTATACCAATAGTGGAAACGACACAATGGACACCTCTCCTACATTTAAGATTTTAGAAGAAGGGAATCAGGTCCTATCAAAAGAAGAAAATAGTCGTTTAGCCTCCCGATTAGATAAATATATCAAAAATTTAGAAGCGGCTTTAGTTCGTATTGAAAATAAAACTTACGGCGTTTGTCGCGCTACCGGCGAATTAATACCTAAGGAAAGACTTCTTATTGTACCTCATGCAACCCTCAGTTTCGATGCTAAAATCAATGAAAAAAAAGGTGAACGTGACAAATAATAGGAAACTATATCTCCTTTCTCTTATTATTATTCTATTTTTCCTCCTTTTCGACCAAATTCTTAAAATTTGGGTAAAGACTCATTTTATGTTGGGAGAATCTTTACCCGTTTTTGGCAATTGGTTTCATCTTCGTTTTATCGAAAATGAAGGAATGGCATTTGGAATCACCTTTGGCGCTCAAATCGGAAAAGTATTACTCTCCGTTGGACGTATCCTCTTGACAGCCTTTCTCATCTATTATTTGGTTCGCTTAATTAGAAGAAATAAAGCGAATATAGTAAGTATTGTTGTATTTTCCCTGATTATTGCAGGAGCACTCGGAAATATCATCGATTCATTGTTTTACGGATTGATTTTTAGTGAGAGCACCTACTATTCGGTAGCTACTCTTTTCCCTCCCGAAGGAGGCTATGCCCCGCTACTTTTTGGAAAAGTTGTGGATATGTTCGATTTTAATCTTTTTATGTTGCCCGATTGGCTACCGCTATTCGGTGGTACACATTTCTTTCCCGCTATTTTTAATGTCGCCGACAGTTGTGTTACAGTCGGAGTGATTTTATTTATAATTTTCAATAAAAAAATAATTCTTAACTAAGTTTAAAATGGAAGAGTTTTTTTATGAGAAAGAACTGAAGAAATATCCGGTTGTCATTGTGGCAGATGGCGAATTGCCTACGCACCACGCCGCTATAACGCTCCTTAAACAAGCTGAATTTATTATTTGTTGCGATGGGGCAGTAGGACATCTGGAAACCTTAGGCTTTACGCCGAATATCATTATTGGAGACGGCGATTCCATTACTCCGGAGCAAAGGAAAAAATATGAAAATATTTTTATAGAAAATAAAGATATAGATTATTCGGATTTACATAAGACAATCCATTATTGTATTGAGCATGAGCACTTTTCGGTAGCTGTATTGGGTGCAACAGGAAAGCGCGAAGACCACGAATTGGCTAATTTGAGCTTGTTAATTACATACGGAATGACTATCAATCTGGCTTATTTCACCAATTACGGCATTTTTACGCCTATTTTTTCGCAAACAACCTTTAACTCATTTGTCGGACAACAAGTTTCCGTTTTTAATTTTAGCGGAGCAAGGGTAACATTTCAAGGATTAAAATATCCTGTTATTAAGAGAAAGTTTATCTATTTCTGGGAAGGAAGCCTAAACGAATCGTTAGCCGATACCTTTACAGTCATGCTGTATGCAGGCAAACTTCTGGTTTATCGTGCCTATTTTTGAAAGAAAATTTATCTATTCTCGAAAAAGAGACCTAAATGAATCGTTAGCAGATTGATTTGCAGTTATGCTGCATAAGAGGGCGTCTCCTCCTTGTCATGCTTGTAAATCATTAGATAACAGAATAATGCGTTAAATATAGCTATAAAATTTGTCCCGTCACGTCTCTCCAACATCGATTCTACCAAAAAATTTAGTAAAACAGTGATAATGAAGATGATATAAACCCATTGACGATACTTGACCGCATATATTAACGGGATAATAAAATGTGCTAATAAAAGCAATATTCCTAAAATACCTAGTGCTAAAAACGTCTGTAAATATTGATTATGAGCGTTAAGTTCTTTTTTCAAAACGTAGGTCATATTATCTTCACGGTAGCGCTTAACTAGTTCATCATTTGTGTCCCCCGTCCCCACGCCGAAAGGTAAATTTTTCACTCCTAAATCGAAAGATACTTGCCAAACGGCAAGGCGTAGTGAAGTGCCGTCATTGGCTTGTTCCGTCCCTTCTTTTGGTGTCGAAATTGCTTCCCAAGCGATATGTAGTCTGTTAAACGGCGCAGAAAACTTAAAAATAACAAAATAACCTGCTAATAAAGCGGCAAGAATAAATATAAAAGAGCGGAAAAAATATCTCTTTTTTCTATTGATGTAGAATAAAGTGAAGATGAATATTAAAAAGCCCAAAATGAGAATGCCCGCTTTAGATTGTAGTAGAATGATATAGATGAAAAATAACGGCAGGGTAGCGTAGAGAAAATAGGTTTCCCAGCGGGGAGACGCCTGTTTATTGAAAAATAGAAAATAGAGAGAGAAAGCCAAAGCAATTGTAATATGCATCGCACTATATGAAGGGTGCATGAAATGAGAGAGCTTGCTGTAAAAAAAGAACAATTTGTAATTTTGAAAAGTAATAGCTTCACTCAGTGAAATAGCAAGATTTGTGATTATTAAAAGAGAAGAAGAAAATATGAAAACTTTCCATAAAAAATGAACTTTTTTTTGCGTAAATTGTGAAATGTCAGAGGATAAAATGACTATAGGTGCAATGAACAGAATGAGTTTGCACTCTAAGCTACTTAACGCCGTTCGCCAATTTGAAGAATAGAATAATCCTATGCAATAGAGAAGATAAAAAGAGACGAAAAGCAACATGAAAAAAAGAACTTTCGGGTTCTTGAGACGAGCAAGTTTCTCTTTCCACGCACCTTCGACAATGAAATTTAAGAATAGAAGCAAGGTAATAGGTAAAAGCAAAAATTTAGTAAAGGGTATACTCCCTACTGCAAGAATGAGTAGAAAATAAAAAATAGAGAAATGAATATTTTTTCTTTTTTTCATAAAGATTAACCTGCAAAAGTACAACTATTTTTTGCCTTTTTACTATAATGAATCAAGTAAATTTTTATTTGCAAATATGATGTATATTTGCAAAATAGGAATTATAGTTTTATAAAACTTTGAAATGTTTGAGAATCAACGAATTGTAAGAGAAAAGCTGAGGGATTTTGCAAAAAAATATTACCTTAATCAATTGTATAAGGGGGCTATTTTTTTTGTAGCTATTACACTTTTGACTTTCATTTTATACACGGTATTAGAATATTTTTCTTATTTCAACTCCGTTGTTCGTAGCATTTTATTCTATTCCTATATTTTACTCTTTGCTCTTACATTTATCTTTTATATTCTTATTCCAATACTGAAAATTTTGGGACTTGGCAAGCAGATAAGTAATGAGAAAATAGCCTCTCTTATCGGCAAACATTTCCCTGAAATTGATGACAAATTGCTGAATATATTGCAATTAGAGAATTTAATGAAGGAAGGGAAATTTAAAAGTTACGACTTGTTAATAGCGGCGATAGATGCCAAAAGTGAAAAGATAAAACCGTTTCCATTTGTTAAGGCTATTCCTTTTAAAAAAAGCACGCGTTACTTGAAGTGGGTCTCTATTCCGATATTGCTCTTTATTCTCCTTTTTTCCGTTAAAAGTGAAATTTTTACCGATTCTACGAAAAGAATAGTGCAATATCAGCAATATTTTGAACGTCCTGCTCCGTATAATTTTGAAATTTTAAATCCTTCGTTGACAGCCTTCCAAAATGAAACTTACGAATTAAGAGTGAAAGTGGTAGGTGATGAGGTACCTCAAGAGGTTTATATTGCTATTAAAGATAAAAGATTCAAATTGCAAGCTAAGTCGCTCACGGAATTTTCTTATACATTTCAAAATATCCAACGCACTACCGAATTTCAACTTGTTACCGAGGAATTTACCTCAAAACCGTATATCATTTCAGTGCTTCCTAAGCCTGTTACAATCAGTTTTGTGGTGAATTTGCAATATCCGGCATACCTCAATAAAAATAACGAAACCGTAGAAAATAATGGTGATATTCTTGTGCCCGAAGGAACTACACTTACGTGGTCTTTCTATACGAAAAATACGGATAGTATGCTGTTTATTACCGATAATTTGCAGAAAACGCTACAATCCGATAATGATATTTATCAAATCTCCGTACGGGCTAAAAACTCCTTTGATTATGCGGTTATCAATGCTAATAAATATTATAGCAATAAAGATACGTTGAAACATGCCATTACGGTTGTCCCCGATAAATATCCCGAAATTTTTGTCGAAAGTCGTCAAGACTCCTTTTTTGCTGATAGAATTTATTTTAAAGGCAATGTTAAAGATGATTATGGTTTTAACAGTTTGAAATTTGTTTACTCGAAATTTAATGCTGACGGAGATTTATTGGAAACGAACCAAGCTATTTCGATTGATATTCAGAATCGCATAACATTGCAAGATTTTTATTATTATTTTGATGCGGGCATTTTATATCTTGAGCCGGGTTATCGCTTGGAGTATCATTTTGAAGTTCGTGATAATGATGCACCTAACGGCTTTAAAATGAGCAAAACTTCTACGTTCAACTACCGTTTTAAAACATTGGAAGAGATTGAACAAGAGCTGAAACAAGGAAATAGTGAAATGAAAGATGATTTTTCTCAATTACTTAAACAATCTAAGCAACTTAGTAAAGAGTTGGAGCAATTGAGACAACAAATAATGCAGAGTAAAACTACTTCGTGGCAAGATCAACAAAAGATGTCGGATCTTATAGAAAAATATAATGATTTACAAAAACAGATTCAAGATTTGAAAAATCAGCAAAATGAGCAGTATCAAGTAGAAGAGCAATATAAAAATTTAACTCCTGAGATCTTAAAGAAACAAGAAGAGTTGCAAAAAAGATTCGATGAGATATTGTCGGACGAGTTGAAAGAGATGTTTCAAAAGATGCAGGATATGATGAATGAGTTGAATAAGGATAAGATGATGGAGATGATGGAGAAAATGAAGTTGAGTAATGAAGAGATTAATAAATCATTGGATGAGCAATTACAGCTCTTTAAATATCTTGAGTTTGAAAAGAAATATGATGAGATAATTGATAAGATGCGTCAGTTGGCTCAAGAAGAGAAACAGTTAGCAGAAGAGACGAAGAATAAACAAATTTCGAAAGAGGAGCTACTCCAAAAACAGGAAAATGTTGAACAGAAATATGAGCAGCTCAATAAAGAGATTCAAGAACTGAAAAAACTAAATAAAGAACTCGAAGAGCCTACAAATATGAAAGATCATTCTGAATTACAGAAGGATATTGAGAAGGACATGCAAGAGAGTAAGGAGTCGTTGCAGAAAAATAATCGAAATAAGGCTTCGGAAAAGCAAAAAACCGCCGGCGAAAAGTTAGAGGAGTTGTCTTATCAAATGGAGCTTGATAAATTGGAAAATGAAGGCGAAGAATTAGAGGAAGATATTGAAACGTTACGACAAATTTTGGATAACTTAGTGAGAATTTCGTTTCAACAGGAGGAGAATTTGGTTGCTGTTCGTGCGATGTCGCCGCGTTCTTCATCTTTAACGGACGCAGTGAGGAAGCAGTTTACCATTCAGGAGAATATGGTAATTATTCGAGATTCCTTGAATGCTCTTGCACGGCGACAAGCAGCGGTAAAACCCTTTATACATAAAGAAGTTTCAAAAATTGAGACCCATCTTGAGCAGGCAAAAGTTAATCTGAATGATAGAAGAACGTCAAATTCGGCTTCCAATCAGCAATTTGCCCTAACGTCAATTAATAATCTCGCTTTAATGTTGGGGGAATCATTGAAAGAGATAAAGCAAAAACAACAACAAAATCAGTCGCAATGTAGCAAATGTAAGAAAAAAGGGAAATCGTCTTCCTCATGTAGTAATTCGGGAAATTCTAAGAAAAGTAAAGCGAAGACGGCACGCGAACTGCAACAGCAACTGAATCGACAAATGGAAGCACTGAAAAGGTCGTTGGAGCAAGGTGATGGAAAACAAAATAATATGCAGCAACCGGGGCAACCTTCTTTAAGTGAGCAATTTGCTAAGATGGCGGCACAACAAGAAGCAATTCGTAAAATGATGCAAGACCTACAAGACGAACTTAAAGCACAAAATGGGGTCGGCGACAAATCTCTCGAACAAATGATTCAGGAGATGCAACGAACTGAAAAAGAGTTAGTTAATAAGACGATAACACAGCAAACGATAAATCGACAAAAGAACATAGAGACTCGGTTGTTGGAAAGTGAACGTGCCGAAATGAAACAAGAAAAAGAGGAAAAACGAGAATCGCAAGTTGGAAGAGATATGCGGAATCCGAATCCTCCCAAAGATTGGGATATAGACAAAACAAAGCAAAAACAGACCGAAATGCTTAAAACAGTCCCGCCTAATCTTAACTACTACTACAAAGAAAAAGTAAATCAATATTTTTATAATATAGAATAAAAAATCATGTATAATTTTGAATTAAAGCAATTAGACGCTACAGCAGCAATAACGGAAACATTAAATGTTATTGAAAATTTTTGCGAGACATACAAATTAGAGAATGACTTTGGAACGATTTCTCTTGCTATGAATGATTTGCTTATTCTCATTATTGAAAATTCCGATTCTAAAAATTTGGAATTGGCTATCAATTTTAATCTAAACAATCAACAATTGGCAATCCAAATAACAAGTAATCAGACACTTGATAACATTATGCCTGCTCTATCAAATGCTTCTCCTGAAAATAACGACCAAAATATTTTTGTGATAAAACAATTGATAGATAACATTAGTTTTGATGCTGAAAATAACCAATTGTTAGTCGAGTTTGACGTTAAACCTCAATTTATCGATATTCAACAAAATCGTGAAAGGGTTTTGGCAGAGCAGAAAAAGGTAACCTATAAATAGCAGAATTGATTTAATTTTGTTATTTTTGAAACATATTCTATTTTTATGATGCACGAGACTATTTTTGAAAAAGAGTTATTTATCCCGTCGTATTTGGTTGATAGAGAGACTTTTTTGACAATTCCTGCACTTTTTTCTTTAATGCAGGAGATTTCCTGGGAGCATGTAGAACTACATGGTGCAGGAAGTGATTATTTAAAGCAATTTAACTTTTTTTGGGCGTTAGTTAGGATGCATGTTGAAATTTCGCGACTGCCTAAATGGAAAGAGAAGATTATCATTAAGACGTGGGGTAAGAAAGTTGACTTACTCACACATCCTCGTGATTATGAAATTTACGATGTTGATGGCAATTTACTTGTTGCCGCTACTTCTCATTGGGTAATATTTGATGCAACATATTTCAAACCGCAGCTTTTACCGGAATTAAATTTTACACTTTATACTTGTAACAATCGACATGCTATTGAAGAAAAAGCGCCTAAAATTAAAAAAATAGATATTTCTTCCTCCGTTCCTCAATTTCATCCTGTACTTTACTCGGATATAGATATGCATCAACACACCAATAATGCTAAGTACTTACAGTGGTTTATCGATAACATAGAAATAGACGATTTTAGGATAGAAAAAATCAAAAATATCACTGTGAACTATCTCTCTCAATCAAAAATAGGAGATTTTTACGGTATTATAGTTCAGAATATAACGGAGCAACATCTCGTTTCCACCATTTTTTCAAAAGAAGATGACCGAGAGTTTTGTAGAATAGAGGTAAATTTGCTATAGAGATGTTTTTGTCGTATAAGGTGGCGGAAACTTTTCTTTATTTACCGTTAAGAAATTTAAAATGATGAATGCTAATTTAGACCCTTCAAAAAAACGACTGACTACTACGGAAAAGGAGTTTGAACAGGCGATTCGTCCTGCGGATTTTGATAACTTTTTTGGTCAAAAGCAGGTTATAGATAATTTGCTTGTTTTTGTTCAGGCGGCAAAAGCTCGTGGTGAGGCGTTAGATCATGTCCTTTTTCACGGACCGCCCGGGTTGGGAAAAACTACGCTTTCCCACATTATCGCCAACGAAATGGGGGTTAATATGCGTGTAACTTCAGGTCCGGTGATTGATAAACCCGGCGAGTTGGCAGGACTGCTTACCAATTTAGAACCCAACGATGTTCTCTTTATTGATGAAATTCATAGACTTTCCCCTGTCGTAGAGGAGTATCTCTATTCAGCAATGGAAGATTATAAAATTGATATAATGATAGATACGGGTCCGAATGCCCGAAGTGTGCAAATCTCTTTGAATCCTTTTACATTAGTTGGTGCTACGACTCGTTCCGGTTTGTTAACGGCTCCGTTGAGGTCGCGTTTTGGAATAACTCTGCGGTTGGAATACTACGAGGCTTCTATTTTGGCTCAAATTATTAAACGTGCCGCTTCAATTTTAAAAATTGCGATTAATGAGAAAGCGGCATTGGAAATTGCCCGCCGAAGCCGCGGAACCCCGCGAATCGCCAATCTTTTGCTACGAAGAGTCCGCGATTTTGCCCAAATCAAAGGAAATGGAGTCGTAGATTACGAAATTACTCAAATCGCCCTTACTGCCCTCAATGTCGACCAACATGGATTAGATGAAATGGATAATAAAATTCTTTCTACTATTATTGAGAAATTTAGGGGTGGTCCGGTGGGCATAAATACCATTGCTACGGCAGTTGGCGAAGATCCAGGAACTATTGAGGAAGTATACGAGCCGTTCCTTATTCAAGAAGGTTATCTTATGCGTACGCCACGCGGTCGCGAAGCTACCGAAAATGCGTATAGGCATCTCGGAAAATTTAAACCGACAGATACCCCGAATCTATTTCAAGAATTGTGATTTTTATCTTTTTTTTAATGTATGATTAATATCGAAGAAAAATTGGTGCAATTAGCTCAAGAGTATACTAAAACCTCTTGTATCGCTATTAATAAAATCCCACAATCAGGCTCTAATCGCCAATATTTTAGACTGCTCTTTCGTGATAATCCTTCATTAATTGCCGTTTATAATGGTGACGTGAGAGAAAATAGAGCCTTTTTCTACTATACGGATTTTTTTAGTAATAACAACATTAATGTTCCTCAAATATTTCATATTGATGAGAGTAAAAAGTACTATTTATTAGAAGATTTAGGCGATGAAACACTCTTTTCTTACCTCACCAAACATCATAATCCTGAAAATGAAAATTTAGAAGCCGATATATTTAAGTTTTATGAAAAAACGGTAAAAATACTACCGAGAATTCAGAATTTGGGGCGGCAAAATTTGAATTTCCAGTATGCCTATCCGCGTGATGCCTTTGACAATCAGTCGATGATGTGGGACCTTAACTATTTCAAATACTATTTCCTCAAATTGATAAATCTCTTTTTTGATGAACAGAAATTAGAAAATGATTTTCAGTCGTTCATAAATTTTCTTTTGGGAGCGGAAAGTGATTTTTTCCTATTTCGTGATTTCCAATCGCGAAATATTATGCTGAAAAATGATGATGTTTATTTTATTGATTATCAGGGGGGTAGGAGAGGGGCTTTGCAATATGACCTCGCTTCGTTGCTTTATGACGGGAAAGCTAATCTTTCAAATTCCGACCGAGAAAAATTATTTGCTATCTATTTAGATGAAGCAGAAAAGGTTTTATCTATTGAAAGACAGAACTTTATAAGATATTTCGACGGTTTCGTTTTAATACGCATTTTACAGGCTTTGGGAGCTTATGGCTATCGTGGTTATTTTGAAAGAAAGAGTCATTTCCTTTTGAGTATTCCGTACGCATTAAAAAATCTATCTTTTTTATTGGAAAATTCCAAAAATTTGCCGGATATTCCGTTACTACGTGAGTTACTTGTAGCACTGATTCAATCGCCTATTTTTCCCTCATTATCCAAACGCAATATTCTGACGGTAACCATTACAAGTTTTTCGTACAAAAAAGGGATTCCACAAGATTTTTCGGCTAATGGCGGAGGTTTTGTCTTTGATTGTCGTGCGTTGCCTAATCCGGGACGTGAGAAACGGTATGCCAATGCAACGGGAAAAGATATTTCCGTCATTGATTATTTAGAAAAATATAATGAAGTTGCACAGTTTAAAGAGCGTACCTTTGCGTTAGTTGAAAGTTCTGTAAATAACTACTTAGAACGGAAGTTTACCAACTTAATGGTCAATTTCGGCTGCACGGGCGGGCAACATCGCTCCGTATATTTTGCGGAACAGTTGCAAAAACATCTTAAAGAAAAATATTCAAACCGAATTCATATCGAACTGAAACATACAAACCTTCCTAATTAATAATACTGACATTTTGTCATATAATATAATCCGCAAGCCGTCATATTGACAGGCTGTCTTTTCTTTCATTTTATTATCTGTTTGTTAATCAGGGTTTTAGTAAATATCATTTAAAAAATATTTTTATGGCATTTGTTTTGCATGAGTTAATAATAGATAGATAATATAAAATAAAAATAAACAATTTTAAAAGGAGGTCATTATGTCAATTATGAAAAAGAACGAAAACTTTATGTTTCCGGCATTATTTAACGATTTTTTTGGGCGTGATTGGTTAGATTTTAACGCTCGTACTTTCTCGTCTACAAACACAACGATTCCCTCGGTGAATATTCTTGAGAGCGAAGACAATTTTGAGTTAGAAGTTGCAGCCCCGGGTTTTGAAAAGAAAGATTTCAAAATCGAATTGAACAACAATGTGCTGACGATATCTTCTGACAAGCAAGAAGAAACGGAACATGCTGAAGGAAAGCAATTTACTCGCAAAGAGTACAGCTATCTTTCATTCTGCAGATCTTTTACGATTCCCGAAAGTGCCAACAAAGAAAAAATCGAAGCTAATTATGAGCAGGGGATTTTAAAAGTTATTATTCCGAAGAGAGAAGAGTCTAAACCAAAGCCACTCAGAGAGATAAAGATTAAATAATAAACTCGTAAAATTCTTTCCGCAGAGTCTCATAAATTTAATAATATTTGTGAGGCTCTTTTTTTTATTTTAATTTTAATATTAATTAGGGCGTGCCCCCTCGCTACGCTCGGGGTCGGTCTCCGCCTCCAAGTCCGCAGGAAGGAGCTATGAATAGCATAGTCGAAAAAGGAGCTTCTAAAGGCGCTCTTTTTCTCCTTGCTC
>Ga0116161_1002185_pt1 | contig 19088 bp, 19 predicted proteins | sample AD_JPNAS3_MetaG_FD_89877 | JGI IMG/M metagenome (GOLD analysis project Ga0116161, IMG submission 89877) | Active sludge microbial communities of municipal wastewater-treating anaerobic digesters from Japan - AD_JPNAS3_MetaG | ecosystem: Engineered > Bioreactor > Anaerobic > Digestate | place... | reverse complement strand
TCTGCCTAGTGAAGCTTTGATACAATTATCAAGGCTTTTTTTATGCTTAAAACGCGAAAAATAGCACTTTTTCTAGTATTCTCTTTATTTTCTGATGTGAGTTGACTGTTTTCAGGGCAAAAAATAAGGGAAAAGTAGTGATATTGAAAACCTACTAGTTGAACGATTACTAACAAGGGGTTGCATAATTGAACGATTACAGAGCAGGGGTTGCACGATTGAACGATTACACGAATATTTGTATTCTTTGAGACAACCTTTGCCACTCAAAAAAAACGGGACAAACGTAGCGCTTCAGTGCGAAGCCTCACGAATGTCTTTTTTTTGTTACTCAAAACGCTGGTATTTCTCACTTGTATTGTGGAGGATAATTTTATGAAAATAACAACTATTATTAAAAATTATTTGCAACAAGTTAAACCAAAGGCTATTGTACTAAAAAATTTACATAGCGATTTGTGCCCAGGCACTAATTATAATTCTTTTCGAAAAGTTTTTGTAAGGCTTGAAAAACAAGGAATAGTAAAAGTTATTAGTAGAGGAATATACGAATATACCCATGGTGAAACATATGTTTTTAACAATGAATATTATACAGACGATAAGCGTGGCTTTTTGTTTGATGATGAAAGTTTAAAACTTTTCAATCTTGATGGTGTAATAAAAATAAGTTCCACAATATATTCAAACAGAGTAATTGGTAACAGCATAAAAATGTCAGACGGAATTTCTATCAAATATTACAATTTTGATCCCGAAATCGATAATGAAATATTATTTAAGTTTATTTATTTAGTCGATGCTATGAACTCAATATTCGTTTTGGAAATGAATAAGCAACTATTCATCAATAATTTTAATAATGACGCACTGTTAAAAGTTATTAAATATTTTGATTTATCAAGATTGAAACGATTAATGTTCAAAAATTGGCTTGAAACTAATAATATTAAAAGCACAATTGAAAGTATTATACCTAAAGTTTCTTAACTGACTACACTTTCTTTTAAACGTGAGGTAGTATCACGATGAAAGGAGACGGTGTATGGCAAATATCTTTTTAAAGAGAAGAAGTTTATATCAATTTATTTATTGGTGCACTAGGACATTACCGGAAGCTTATTTTAGGGTTGAAGAGGCTAATGAGGCACTCAATAATAAATTAGTTTTAGAAGCGGAATTATCTATAATTCAAAAGAGACTAGATGAAGCGAAAAAAGAATTATTTAATTATGAAATATTTTTAGCGGAATTATCAGATGTTGAAAAGGAAATAATTTACTCACCAAAAGAACCTAGTAATAAGGTAGTGGGAATTAAGCAAGAACAATTTGAAAATATACGTTTGGAAGTATTTAAGAAATGGTGTATTAAGTTCCTTCCGTATAATATTATTTATGTTAGAGAAATTGATAAAAAAAAGCTAGGTGCTGAATTAAAAAGAGCGAGACTTGAAAAAGGATTTAGTGCAGTTGAAGTAACTCGTTATCTAGGGATTTCAATTGGTGCATTACGAAATTATGAGAACGGTTCAAGAACCCCGGGCCTAAGCGTTTTTTTTGCTCTTTCAGAAATATATGGCGTAAAAATGAACATTTTTTTAGAAAACGTATTTTAAAATAACTATACATAATACACACATTTACAACCTAATTATACTTGAAAAAAAGTGCCAAAATTAGCAAAAAATGATATAATCATTTATATTACAATTTTAGTGGGAAGGTGTAAAGATGGCAACAGAATCATTTGATGAGGCAAAGAAAAATAAAGCCGATGAGTTTTATACTCAACTTAAAGATATTGAAAATGAATTAAAACACTATAAAAAACATTTTAAGAATAAAACGATATTTTGTAACTGTGATGATCCTTATGAAAGTAATTTCTTTAAATACTTCGCGTTGAATTTCAACCATTTAGGTTTGAAAAAGTTAATTGCAATTGGATATGATTCATCACCATTTGCTGGCGCTGAATTGGATTTATTTAACTACATGGAAATTGCCAATTATAAATCGAAAGCTTTTAAAATTGAGATAACCGAAACTCCAGACTTAAACAAAGACGGTGCAGTGGACCTAAATGATATTGTTGAATTATTAAAACAAGGTAAAAACGTCTTAACTAGATTAAAGGGAGATGGTGACTTTAGGAGTGAGGAATCCATTGATTCATTAAAAGAAGCGGATATCGTAATTACAAATCCCCCATTTTCATTGTTTAGAGAATATGTTGCGCAATTAGAAGAGTACGAAAAGAATTTTATAATTATTGGAAATACCAATGCTCTAACATACAAAGAAATTTTTAGGATGTTTAAGGAAGACAAAATTAGAACAGGTTATACAAATTTTAACGTTGGTATGTATTTTTTGGTCCCTGACTACTATGAAAAATATACGCTCATGGAAGATGGACAAAAATATGTCAGAGTATCAACATCTTGTTGGTTTACTAGTTTGCCAGTCGAAAAACATAATGAAGAACTAGTTTTGTATAGAAAATATGATCCTAATAAATATCCTGAATATGAGAACTATGACGCTATTAATATTGATACTTATAAAGATATTCCATACGATTTTGATGGGAATATGGGTGTTCCTATTACGTTTTTAGACAAATATAACCCGAACCAATTTGAAATCATCGCACTAGGTATTGTTGGTAGTATCGATTTTACTAACGAGAGAAGAATGGAAATTTTAAAGAAGGGTGAGCCAACGGGGAAATATACAATTAATGCCAAAGGCACGTTATATAGAAAACACAATCCAAGGAAAGATAAAAAACATCCTGCATTTAAAGATAGCGAAACGGGGGAACTGTATCAAAGTATTTATGCCAGGGTTATAATTAAAAAGAGGAATGGATAATGAAAATTGAACTTCATCAAATAAAGATTAGAGAAATTGTTAAAAACTATGCGGATAACTCTATCGAAGGAGTCGTTGGTTATGATGGTAGGTTAGATATTAGGCCTAAATATCAACGTGAATTTGTTTATGATGACGAAAAAAGAAATGCTGTAATTGACACGATTAACAAAGGCTTTCCTTTAAATGTCATGTATTGGGTGAAAAATAGTGAAGATAGTTATGAAGTATTAGATGGTCAGCAGAGAATAATATCTTTTTGTCAATATGTAAATGGGGACTTTTCGATAGATAACAGAGCCTTTCACAACTTAACAAAAGATGAACAAGAGAAAATATTGGATTACGAGTGTATGATTTATTTCTGTGAAGGTACAGATAAGGAAAAATTAGATTGGTTTAAAATAATCAACATAGCCGGAGTTAAATTGACAAATCAAGAATTAAGAAATGCAGTGTATACAGGGCCATGGCTTTCTGATGCAAAAATTAAATTTAGTAAGCCTGGGTGTGCTGCATATTTACTAGCAAAGGATTATGTTAGAGGTTCACCAATAAGACAAGAATTTTTAGAAACAGCAATTGATTGGATTAGTGATGGAAAAATTGAAAAATATATGTCAGAAAACCAATTATCACCAAATGCTAATGAACTTTGGACATTTTTCAAAAACGTAATAGAGTGGATTAAAATAACATTTATAAAATACAGAAGTGAAATGAAAGGCCTCAAATGGGGTTCGTTATATAAAGAAAATCATGATAATTACTTGGATACAGATGAACTTGAAAAAAGAATTTCCGAATTAATGATGGATGATGATGTTACAAATAAAAAAGGTATTTACAGTTATGTTTTTGATGGAAAAGAAAGTCATCTTAACATAAGAGCGTTTACTGAAAACCAAAGACGGGAAGCCTATGAAAGACAAAAAGGTGTTTGTCCTATTTGTAAGAAAAAGTTTGAATTAAAAGAAATGCAAGCTGATCACATTACACCTTGGAGTAAAGGTGGTAAAACAAATTCTGATAATTGTCAGATGTTATGTGCTGATGATAATAGAAGAAAAAGTAATATTTAACAACTTTTAAAAGTCACATAAATGTCTGTTATCTATTACTAATTATCAAAAAGGATTCTACAATTAAGGATGAAAAACGAAGAACAACAGGAAAAAATATACATTAGATTGCGCGACTCGTTTTCTGATAGAGCAGGAATCAGAAAAGTTGACGATACTATTCAAATCAAAGAATTTTCTGATGAAACCAGAATCAGATTATACAACTTTATCAATGTCTTATTTGATAATTTTAAGTTCTTTTTAGATTTTGATGACTATCGAGCAAATAACTATTTAGCTGAACGGTTAAGTATGGATATTTTAAATATCCCTCTTGATTCACCAAACTCTCGCTATAAGGAAGTTATGAAGATAGTTAAAGATTTGTTTATTAAAGGGACATATGATCAAATCTTATCTTTTATTGAGTACACGGTAAGTATTTTATTTGAAGAGTATATCAAGGAAACGGTCAAGCAAAACCATGGTGATAAAATTAAATTTGATGCTCATGAAATGTTTAATAAACTTTTTGAATCTGAAAATATAGGATATAGATTTGTTAATAAATTAATAGTGGGAATAACAAACGAGAAAGAAATCAATGCTATTAGGGAGGCATCAAATACTGCTTACCTAAATGCCACGGAACATATTAGAAATGCCGTAGTGTATCTTAGCGAAACAGGCGAGAGGAATTATAAAAAGGTTATTTCTGAGAGTTTAATGGCTTTGGAAGCTTTGTTTGCGAATTTTACTGAAGATCCAAAAGCCGACACACTTACAAAAATGATTAATGTTATCGAACAAAAGAAAAAAATCCACGGAGCATTAATAGAGGCCATTAAGAGGTTATATGGATTTGCAAGTGATGAAATAGGAGTAAGACATAGCGGTATAAAAGAATCAAATGATGTCGGATTCGATGAGGCAAAGCTTGTTCTAGTTATTTGTAGTTCTTTAATGAATTATTCAATTCCACTATTAGAATAATTGTTTATAATATCTATCTTTAATTAAGGTTTCACAATTGAACGATTATAAATAAAAAGTTTCACAATTGAACGATTACAGGCGGTCAGGGTTTCACAATTGAACGATTACTTTTTAATTGTATTCTTTGTGTCGTTCTTTGCCATGTGCCACCTCAATACGATCGATTGCATTCACTTATGGAGACACTCGTAATCGATTTTAATAAACATTGGAACAAGTACCATCCACTCATCCAGGCGGCACTCCTTCATGGTGAGTTTGTGAAAATTCACCCCTTTGTTAATGGTAACGGCAGAACAGCGCGTCTTTTACTTAATCTTGTGCTCATGAACAATGGCTATACACCTATCGTTATTAAAAAAGAAGATCGTCTTAATTACTACGAGGCGTTAGATAAAGCCCATACGGCAAGTGATTATAGTGATTTCTTGGATTTAATCTTAAAGTTGGTAATCGAGTCATCAAAACGCTGGCTATCTTTAATTTAAACAATGTGATTAAATAAGAACGTTTCTGATAAAAAATCTATTTACTCACGGAATAATAATATTCTAATTTTTCATACACCAGTTATTCGGTGTAAGAAAATAAGACAACTTGGTTTTTTGTGTAGATAAAAATTTAAAAAGTATAATTCTGTAAGATATGGCATGCTGTGGTAAGTTGTTAACGATAAACTGGCAGGGGCTCTATTTATAATTCAAGCACTTCCAAACCTCTGTGGACGACAATACAAACATACTTAATATATGGGTGTGTTTAAAGCCATTTAATATCGTTCAATGACGGTTCTTATTTATTTCTCGGTAATTATCGTGAACCCGCACGGGTCACCAACGTATATCGTGAAGCCTAACCTATTTATGGGTAGGCTTTTTTAGTTATCAGGACGTTGAATAGTAACATTAAAAACGATATAATTATGATAATAAAATAATGAAAATATCAATTAGGTTTTTTGATGATAAAAAAGTGCGAGCAATTTGGGATGAACAGAGTTCATCTTGGCGTTTTTCTGTTATTGATATTATAAGTGTTTTAAGAAATAATGATGATTATAATAAAAACCGCAACTATTGGAAATATCTAAAAGCTAAATTAGTTAGAGAAAATAATCAGTTGGTTAGTCTCACTACCCAACTTAAATTGAAAGCCAGAGATGGCAAGTTTTATAAAACGGATACATTAAACGCTGGAGGCATAATTGAACTTGCAAAAAGTTTTCCGGCTAAAGAAGCAAGCAGGTTTATTAATTGGTTTATTAGTAGTGAAGAGTCAATTGATGGTAAAAGTAAAAATAGAGCATATAAATTATTTGAAAGTGAATTAATGCAAAATATTGAAATAGGAACAGTGAAAGGGCTTCAACAAATCCATTCTTATCTCTTTGGTGGTCTTTATGATTTTGCTGGGCAAATACGTACTAAAAATATTGCTAAAGGCAGTTTTCAGTTTGCCGCTGTGCAATATTTAAAAAAAACACTCAAACAAATTGAAAAAATGCCGCAATCAACTTTTAAAGAAATAATTGTTAAATATGTCGAAATGAATATCGCACACCCCTTTATGGAAGGGAATGGTAGAAGCATGCGGATTTGGCTTGATTTAATGTTAAAGAGCTCGTTAACATTATGTATTGATTGGACCTTAGTTGAAAAAAAAGAATATTTATTAGCGATGGAAAAAAGCGTTGTCAGTATTGAAAATATTGAATCATTACTACATAAAGCATTAACTGAAAAAATTGATAATCGTGAAGTTTTCATGAAAGGTATTGATTACTCTTATTATTATGAAGAAGAAAATTAAGTTTTTAATCAATTGTTATAGCAACTCAACCCCCTAGTTTTCTAATAAATTTAAGGTAAATTAAAAATACAGTAAGATTAAAATACTATTTTTGTATATTGGAGATAAGTGCAAAAGTTTAAGTGCGAAAATTGATTATTTCTATCTAAAAAGTTTAAATTGAAGGTGTGTCATAGTGCCCAATAAATAGTGGAATATTATTGATATCACGTATTACATAAATAAATGGTTGGTTAAGCCATACTTCAAGTGTGTCGTTTGGTCCGGGTATGGCTGAACTAGCGCCAGCAAATGCTAATGATTTAACTGTCGTACCATCAACAGTAAAGGATACTTCGTTTTTTTGTTGGATTTTTTCAATAAAAGAAGAGATTGGAATATTATCAAAAATATTAGCAAAATTACTTTTTGAATGATCAAACATTGGACCTAAACCAAGTTTTATTAATGCACTTTTGAAGTCAAGTGTGTTTTTATTAGTAAAGATTGGTGCTGTTAAAGCAATTGTCATATCGGTGTGTTCCTCTCCCTTTTCAACAAGAAAGTTCTCATCACCTAAAAGATCATAAATATTATCGGTATGAATTTTAGGAACAATATATTGCACACTGTTTTCGTTGGTATAGTAATCATAAACACTTACATAGTTTTCATAATTGTAATATTTTCCAAAATATTTATGCGACATATACGTAGTTTGTGTTTGACCACCATTAGCTAAATAAAATGGTGCAGTTGTATTATCTTTTTCATAATATTTGCTTGTCCATTGATTGGAAAATAGAAATGAAGAAAATAAATACAATATTGTGTCATTATTAATATTAAGTTCATCTTGCTCAATGAAGTTTTCTTCTTGCATTGAATCATTAATCCACTCTATCATTTTTTGAATATCATCATCGTTTGTGTAGTCTAAGGAAAAAGCTTCGAAATAATTACTGGTAAGCTTTTCTAAATATGTGCCGGAAAACCCTAGCTCATAGTCTACGAATGCGCCATTATGGACAAAGCTTGACCCAAAGTCATTATGATAAAAATTATTTTTAAAAATCTTTTTATATAGAGAAGTACGTTCGTTTTCAGTCATATCGTCAAAGAGCTCAGCAAATTTACTATCTAATTCTAAAGATGAAGAACCCATTGATAATACGGAAAGAAGTGGATATAAATTCACAGGCACAAAAGCACTATTTACATTATGATCGAGTGCCTGATAGATTGTGTTAGTAAAAGTATTAAATCGTTCGACTTCGTTTTCATTCATTGCTTCATATCTTGATCCGGTAAGTGAGGGGTATTCAAATTCATTAAGTCGCCTAAATGTATTTGATTCAATTACTGTAATTTCGTCTTTCGAGTATTGTTTCCGGGTTATACGAACTGATTCTTTTGATGTTAGCATCGTACTTAACACAACGGCACTAACAACTAACACAAGCGAAGCAACAGTTGCACTTGGGATAATAAGGTAAAGCCAATTGCGATTAAATCGTTTTTTAGTTAGTGGAGCATTACTTTCTAATTTTGATGTATCAAATGAAAATGAAACACCAGTCTTGTTAATAAGATCTTGTTTTACCTTTTTTTTAAATTTTGACACTGCTATTACCTCCCATAGTATTTACGAATTTTATCGAGGGTTCGTTTATATTTACTAGAAACACTATTTATTGTTACTTTTTTAATTGCGGCAATTTCTTTAAACGTATATTCGTAGAGAAATTTATAAACAACGAGCGATATTTCTTCTTCATCCAAGAATTCTTTAAAGGTCATAATATATAAATCAAAGTCATCGTGCGTTTCTTTTTGACCTGAATCGATCGTATCATCATAAGCGACATACCGTGATTTACTTTTTTGTAAATTAATTGCTAGGTTTTTAGCAATAGTTACTAAATAATATTTAAGATTTTTGCTCTTTTTAAGCGACTTGCGGTTCTCATACATTCTCAAGAATGTTTCATCAGTTATATCTTCGGCATCTTCTTTATGACGAACGATTTCAAAAGCAACATAAAACACTAAGAAAGAATACTTATCATAAATCGAGTTAAATGTTCGTTCCATGAGTTCCCGATTCGGCGAACACAAGTCGTTAACGTTGTAGTGCTGCATTTTACGTCACTACTAAATAATACAATTTAATATTGTGTTTTCGTCGTTTTATTATAAAAAGATTTTTAAAAACTTTGGAAAAACACCAATATCCAATGATTAACCGTGAATAGTTACTGCTCAACACTCAATAAAAACTATAGATTTACAGAATGATTGTTCTAATTTTCAGAATTTGGATTATGTAAAATAAAGGTTTGTTTTTTTGTCATAGATAAAAATCTAAAAAGTAAAATCTTTTAATCAACTTTCTTACAAATTCCTCGGTAATTATCATGAACCCCTATGGGTCACCAACAAATTAATAAAAGCTTATCTTAATATGGAAAGGCTTTTTTTATTGCCATAATTTTATTTAATAAAAAAGAATAAACTAAAAAAATAAAATTAATATATAACTAAGTTTGATGTGTTATACTACATGTGGGACAAAAAATAAAAAATGTCCCACATAAGAGGTTCATATATGAAAAATACAGTTGTAGAACTATTACATGAAAAAGAATTATTGCTAAAAAGACTTGAAAATCTTTTATATGGATCAGTAGAAGTTAGAAAACAAGGCGAAAAAGAATATATTTATTTAAGTTATCGAGAGCAAGGACTAAAACACAATAAATATGCCGGCGTTTATAGTAAAGAATTACACAATTTAATACTTGAAAACAATGTTCTTGCTAGACAATATAAAAAAAGACTTAGAGAAATCGAAAAAGCCCTAGTTAGTTTTGATATTGAAGAAGGTATCATCTCTAATGAAGTTAAGGTTAATATGGATTTAGCTAAACGAAATCTAGTTGATTCCATTTATAAACAAGCGCGTCTTGAAGGAGTCTTGGCTACATATGCTGACACCGAAACAATCATTAGCGGCGGTAAAGTTAAAAACATGAAAACAAGCGATGTTCTAAAAATCGTGAACTTAAAACGTGCTTGGGAATTTATTTTAAATGAAAATGTTATATCGACAAACACAAATTATAATATATTAAGACAAATAAACGGAATAGTAGAAGATGGATTTACATATTCTGCAGGACAAATTAGACCAATACCAGTCAGTATAACAGGAACTAGTTATATCCCACCTATTCCAATTGAATCAATAGTAATTGAAAATATAAATAGAATAGTAAACAGTAACGATACACCAATTAATGTCTCAATAGAATTAATGCTATACGTTATGAAGTCACAAATATTTGTGGACGGAAATAAAAGAACAGCAGTTATTTTTGCCAATCATTTTTTAATAAATAAAGGACATGGATTAATTATTGTCCCAGAAGAAGCCTTGGATGAATATAGAAGCCACCTAATAGACTATTACGAAGAGAAAAATAATAATATTAAAAGATTCTTAAAAGAGAAGTGTAGTTTTATAATATAGTATATGTGGGACAAAAATAAAAAAATGTCCCACATATTAAAAATATATTAATATAATTCGATAACTAAAATATTAAAAGAATATAAATATAAAATATGTTTATAGGCTACTTACTGTATCGTGTGCACGCTTGACTAAATCATTAATTGAATCTTTTTTATTTAAAAAGACATTAGGATAAATAAAATCACCAATAATAAGTTCAATTTTTGTTTTAAAGAAAAATGGATATTGGTACCAACGCTTATCAATAAATTTGATACGAATCGGAATAACGGGAACCTTAGCTTCTTCGGCAAGGAAAAAGGCCCCTCGTTTAAATTTTCTAATCGTCCGATCGGACGGAACTAGATTTCCTTCAGGAAAAACATGAATAAATTTTTTGTTTAAAAGTTTTTGTTTTGCTTGATATAAAAAGACCTTTGCCTGGAATGGAGTAATCGGAATAGGCGATGCACCAAGAGCACTTACTAAATGACCAGCTACTCGAAGTTCAAAGTTTTGTGGAATAGATGTGAAGATAGGCTTTTTTGGTAAAAGGGCAATTCCGTTCATTGCTGAATCTAATTTATGAACATGATTTGAAACAACAACTGCACCAGTTTTTAATTTTTTAATTCGTTTCCTATTTTTTATTTTGACACCACGAATTAATTTAAAGTAAATATAGAAAACCGGAGTAGCAATTCCATAATACAAAAGAAATGAAAAAATTCTTTTAATTAATCTTGGGTTAATATGTCGACTAAATCTTCTACCTTTACGAGTTTTGCTCGTTATTTCGCGGCTGTGATCTTTAATTGCTTCTATAAACATCTCTTCAAGCAATTTCATCATATTTTCAATACGATATTTTTCTGTAGCCTCGCGATATAAACCTTCTAGTTCAACTCTACGCGCAGGATTTTCAATGAAATAATCAATTTTTGCACTTAAACTTTTGTATTTTCGCACTTTATATACTGATTCCGCAGTTATAGTAAATTGCTTAGTTGCAGAATTTTTGCTTTCGGCGACGATTGGAACTAAGCCACTCGCAATTGCTTCTAAGGCACTAATGCCTTCGATTTCGGCTTCGGCAGGATGGACATACAGATGACTTTCTTTAATTGTTTGTATAAGACCTTCTTTACTTAAGAATACAAATTCAACATTTAGATTTAGCCTGTTTGCTAGTCTTCGCAATCTTTTTTCACGAGGACCCTTTCCTGCTAATATAATTTTAATTTGATCTTTATAAGGACTATGAGCAACCGCCTTAAATAATGTATCTTGTCTTTTTTCTTTTGAGTAACGGCCGATCGATAAAATATTAAATGTTTCTGGTTTTTCTTCACGTTTAGGTTCAGTAAAAAATTCATCACCAACCCCATTAGAAATAACGTGAAAAACATTACGATAACCTTTATCGATTAATTTATTACTAATGAATTCACTTGGGCAATGAATATGGCTTACTTTAGTATAAAAACGCCGATTAAGTCGGCGATAAATTAAACTAGAAATTGGAGCACCATATCGATCAAGACCCATGCCGTAAGTAATATGTTCGGGCTGCATATGGAAAGCCGCCGTTACAGGAATGTTCATTTTCTTAGCAATCTTAATAGCCTTTTTACTAGTTTTATAAGGAAGGAATAAGTGTATTAAATCAGCACCTTCAAATGCCTTCTTTAAAACTTCCTTATTAGGCTTAGCAAAAAACATGCTTTGCTTTCTTGCAAAATAAGAAACGATAGGAATTTTACGTTCTTTAAGACGATAAAATCCTTCATCCTCACACTCACTAATTGAGACAATGCGCACGGTGTGCCCAAGTTTTTCTAAAAACTCTTTACTTCTTTTTGCGGTTACGGTTGTGCCGTTAGAAAAATTACCATAACTATCTATTACATAAACAATTACCATGATCTCCCAACTTTCATTTTTTATCCTTAATTATTGTAGCATTAGAATAAAAATAAAGACAAAGAAACTTAATTTGGTTTGATTTTTGCATTGATATTTACTTTCAGAAAGTGATAGTATAGATATATGCAGAAAATTCCAAAAATTATTCATTATGTCTGGGTTGGCAATAAACCAAAAGATGATTTATTCCATGCTTGTTTTAAGAGTTGGCAAGAACATCTTCCCGATTACAAAATCATGGAGTGGAATGAAAAAACATTTGACATCAAAAAACATTTTCAAGTCCAAAAAGCATTGGAACAAAACAATTACGCCTACGCCTCAGACATTATAAGAGTGTGGGCCCTTAAAGAGCATGGTGGTGTTTATTTTGATACCGATATGTTTATTACAAAAAACATTGATCATTTACTAAAATACGACCTCTTTTTAAGTTATGAAGCTAAACATTGGTTAGGAAGTGCGATTGTTGGCAGTGTTAAAAATCACCCTACTTTAAATTTAATTTATGCTCGATACGATACTAAAGATGAAATTAATTTTAATACAAACGCTCTTACAGTACATGCTTATACTGCAGCCCTAAAAAATCTATATAATTTTAAGCCGAATGGCAAAAAACAAGAATTTAATAATATTTTAATTTTACCAAGCGAATATTTTTATCCAATTAATTATATGACTCTTAAAAAGGAAACGACAGATAATACGCTCGGTATACATTATTACAAGGGTAGTTGGCATACTGAAGAACAACTAAAAGGTTTTAATTTTGCTAAGACTAGTCGTAAAATATTAGGAAAACATATTTTCTCTTTCTTTGAAAAAATTGTTGCTAATAATTATAATCGCAAATTGCAAAAAGATTTTCGTAAAATACAAAATAAACAATGAAGTACGTTATTGAAGTAAAAAATTTAACAAAATCATTTAATAAGTTCAAAGCAGTTGATGATATTACTTTTAAAGTAAAAAAAGGTGGTATTTTTGCTTTTCTTGGTTTAAATGGTGCTGGTAAAAGCACAACGATTAATATGCTTACTCAAATAATGAATAAAGATCACGGCAAAGTCTTTATTAACGGTTATGATTTAGATGACAATCCAGCTATTGTAAAACATGATATTGGAATCGTTTTTCAAAATAGTGTTTTGGATAACGAGTTAACCGTTATACAAAATTTAAATTCTCGAGCAAGTCTTTATAATTTAACGCGCCAAGAAGGAATTGACCGTATTAACTATTTAGTTGAACTTTTTGAACTTAATGACATACTTAGTCGCCCTTATGGTGTTTTATCTGGCGGACAAAAAAGGCGTGTCGATATTGCGCGTGCTTTAATTCATCGTCCTAAAATCTTGTTTTTAGATGAACCGACAACTGGATTAGATCCTGTAACGCGCGTCAAGGTATGGGACATCTTAAATAACTTAATTTTAAAAGAAGACTTAACGATTTTCTTAACGACACATTATATGGAAGAAGTAAATGATGCAAACTACGTAATTATTATCGATGAAGGAAAAATCGTTGCTGAAGGGACGCCCCATAGTTTAAAAACAAAATATGCTACTGATAAACTTAAAGTTTATAACGCAAATAAAAAACTTGAAATATTATTAAAAACAAATAAGATAAGCTACACATACACTAATAAAACATATTTAATTGATCTTGAAAGTTCAATTGATGCAACTCGAATTATTAATTTAGATAGCGAGTTGTTTCAGGATTATGAAGTAATCAAAGGCGATATGGGCTTAGTCTTTTTGAACGCAACAGGGAAAGAATTATGGGTCGACTAAAAGATAATTTATATAACATTAAAGAATTAACTAAGCGTAATATGTTAATTTTCTTTAAAAATCAAACAACAATTTTCTTCTCTCTTATTGCCCCAATTTTAATTTTAGTTCTTTATGTTTTGTTTATGGGAGATATGCAAGTAGGGTTTTTAAGAGATAATTATCCAAGTGTGAATTTAAGCGATCAAGAACTAAAAGGAATTATTAATGCGTGGGTTATTTCTGGAATTATTGGTATTGCCTCACTCACAGTAGCCCTAAATAGTATGTTTATTACAATTTCTGATAAAGAAACAAAAGTTATTAATGACTTTGTTGCTTCACCAGTAAAACAAGTGAATTTAACTTTAAGTTATTTTATTTCAGCATTTATTATTACTTTTAGTTTAACTTTGCTTTTTACGATTATTGGTAGTGTTTATTTAATTATTGCCTCTGGAACGATGTTTGTTTTTACGTTTACAGAAGTTTTACTTTTATTACTTACATTAATTCTTTCGACATTTTCAAGTGTTATTATTTTGATGTTTATTACTTCGTTTTTTAATAAAACAAGTACTGCAGCAGCTTTTACAGGTATTTTTACTGCACTTATTGGTTTTTTAATTGGTGCTTATTTACCAGTTAGTTTTTTACCAAAAAATGTTGCAAGTATTGCGAACTTGATTCCTGGCAGTCAAGCAACATCACTTTTTAGAAATCTTTTTATGAATAAGATACTTAATGATCCGACAATTATAAACCAAGTCGGAATTGACTTTATTAATCAAATTAAAATTGAGTTTGGTTTTAATTTATATATCTTTAATTTTCAATTAAAGCCTTACATGATTATTTTATATTTATTAGCAACGACAATTATCTTTTTCTTTTTAAATGTAATTGCTAGTAAGTGTTTAGCAAAAAGAAAATAAATTACTTGTTTGAAAATAATTTATAGTTAATTTAAGTTAACTTTTTAAAGTAGTTTTTCACTAAAGTGGCATTCTCTTTTTAAGAAGAGTAAATAACTCAATTAGTTTTTGATATACTTGTATATGTATCTTAAAAGATATCATGGAAACAAAACAAGAAAAACGTAAAACATTTTTAAGAAAAATAGCCTTTGCCTCTGGTGATTTATTCGGAGGGGGCTCTTTTAATATAATTAACTTTTTATATCCAGGATTTTTAGCATTAGTCGTCGGTATTAATCCGTTTTGGTCGAGTTTTATTATGATTGTATCAAGGATCTATAATGTTTTGATTGATCCCTTTATTGGTTGGCTTTCTGATCGGACTAATTCGCGATTTGGAAAAAGAAGACTTTATTTTATCGTTTCAGCACCATTAGTCGTTGTTGGTCTTTTCTTAATGTTTTATCCTTTTAATTTTCAAAATCAAACTTATCAAGTTATTGCTGTTTTTCTTTCTTATATTATTTTTGTTTCAGTTCAATCATTAGCGATGATTCCATATTTTTCTTTATCAAGTGAAATTGCTAGTGATTATCAAGAGCGAGCCTCTTTTAATACTTATCGACTAGCTTTTAGTATTGCTGCTTCGATTATTTGTGTGGCACTTCCTGGGTTAATTGTTAACTCATTTGATACTGTCCAAACAGGTTATAAAGTAATGAGTTTAACTTTCGGCACCTTGTTCGGTATTAGTTTATTATTTAGTGGATTTTTTGCTAAAGAAGAAATCGTAAGTCCGCCCGTTAAAGCAAAGTTTAATTTTAAAACAATTTTTGAGCCTCTTAAATCTAAACCATTCCGTCAATATTTATATTTGATGTTTATAAGTGCGATGACGTTAGCAGTTATGAGCGGAATGTTTATTTTCTTTGTTAATTTTTATGTCATAAAAGATTTAACCTTTAATGGCGTAAAAAATAATTATGCTACTTTTGCTGCGACAATTATGCTTTTAGCACAAATTATTGCTTTACCAATTTTCTTAAAAGTTATTGAAAAAAGAGGTAAAACATTTACATATCGTCTTGGTGCTATTATTTGGATTGCTATATCTTTACCAATCTTTTTAATACCAGCAAATATTAAACCAATTTATCTTTTTGTTTTAGCCGCTTTGCTTGGAATTGGTATGAGTGCTCCTGGACTTGTCCCACATACGATGTTTGGTGATGTAGCAGATGCTGCTCAATTACAATTTAAAAAACGAATTGAAGGACAAATGAGTGGCCTTACTAATTTTGTCGATCAAATTGGTCAAGGCCTGGGTTTAGCAACGGCGATGTTTATTCTTGGCTTAGCTAAATTTCAAGAACAAGACTTACTACTCCCGCCAATTCGAGAACAGCCTGAAAGTGCCTTAGTAGCTATTCGTACCATTATGTCTGTAACGCCCTTAATTTTATTAACGATTGGCACTATCGTTACACTGTTTTATAAAATTGATGTTAAAGAGCAAAAACGCATAAAAGAAGAAATTGCTTTATTAGAAAGAAAATAGTCATTTAAAATTATAAAAATATTATTTTCTTATAGTTATACACCGTATCATTATATGATAAAATAAATAAATGAAAGTAATTTTTAAAGGAGACAATTATTATGGCAACACAAACTAATTTAGTTCATGAAGAAATTTTTGAACCATTAACTTCTTATAAAAATATTTATAAACATAAGCATGAAGAGAACACACTTGAACTTTTTAATGAATTAGAAAAAAAGGCTCAAGTTGATGTTGCGGCTAATAAAAAAACAATAAGAAATTTAAAGGCTAAACAAGAAGAAGAAAAAAGATTAGAAAAAAAGATTAATCGTAATAATATTTTAAGAGTTTTTCTTATTATATTAACAGTTATCTCTTTTGTTGTTATGACGATTGCGATCATTATTAGTATTGGTAATGGCGAATTTTTAAAATCAGCAGCTGGTTTATTGATGCTAATTTTAGGTATTGTTTTTGGAGTTGGTTTTTTACTTTTAAATGTTCTTGTTGTTCGTAAAAAACGTTTAGCTTTAATTGAAAGTAAAACGACAATCGAAAAAGAAATCAAAGCTTTGCGAGATGAAGCTTGGGCACAAATGCGACCTTTAAATGAATTATTTGAGGACGGTATGAGTTTAAACTTGTTTAAAAAGACAATCCCGATTATTAATTTAGATCCAACTTTTAATAGCAGACGTCTTGATTACTTAGTATCTAAGTTTAAATTTAAGCAAAATACTGACGTTAATCGTTCAACACTATACGTTCAATCAGGTGATATTAATGGTAATCCCTTTTTCATTGCTAATGATTTAGTTCATACATTAGGAACAAAAACTTATAGTGGTTCACTCGTTATTCACTGACGACAAAAGCTAATATTGAAATCACAAAGATAGCACGAGACGTTTTAAATGATATTGGTTATTTTGAATCGTTCCAAATTTTAGAACTTATTTCAAAGCAATCACCGGACATCGCGTTAGGCGTAGATAAAGATGGTGCGGGCGATCAAGGTATTATGTTTGGTTATGCTAGTGATGAAACAAAGAGTTTAATGCCACTTAGTCTTGAACTTTCACGAAACATCTCAATTGAAATGGACCGAATTACTAAAAACATCCATAGTTCAATTTTTGGTCCAGATGGTAAATGCCAGGTAAGCGTTGCTTATGAAGATGAAGTACCGGTGTTTGTAACAACTGTGGTTGTTTCAGCACAAACAAAACCGGGCGTGGCACGAGAGGTTTTTGAGCCAATTATAAATAAAGTTATTGATACTGTTATTCCAGAACAATATTTAACAGAAAAAACTAAAATCTTAATCAATCCAACTGGCGAGTTTGTTGTCGGTGGACCATACGCTGATTCTGGTTTAACTGGACGAAAAATAATCTGTGACACTTATGGTGGAATTGGTAGACATGGTGGTGGAGCTTTTAGTGGAAAAGATCCTAGTAAAGTTGATCGCAGTGCAGCGTATTATTGTCGTTACGTTGCAAAGCACATCGTTGCTGCTGGTCTTGCAAATAAATGTGAGATTGGTGTTTCATACGCAATTGGAATTACTCAACCTATTTCACTAACAGTTGATACCTTTGGTACAGCGATTATTAGTGAAAAAGCTTTGTTGAAACTAGTTAAAGAAGCATTCAATTTTAGTCCACGTAGTATTCGTAATGAACTCAATTTAGATTCTGTTAACTACTTTGAACTTGCTAAGTACGGACACGTTGGTCGTGACGACATTGATTTGCCATGGGAACGACTAAACAACCTATCAAGAGTCTTGCACTTAGGAGCCAAACTCCTAGATGTTAAATGATGATAAAAGGATCAATCGCTTCTACAGAAGCGCAGCATGGCAACAAGCACGTTTAATTAAGATTACAAGTGCTAACGGAATATGTGAAAAGTGCGGCTCGATTGGTGAAGAGGTGCATCACGTTATTCACATCAACTCAACCAATATTGAAGACATCAATGTAACTTTGAACCAGGACAACTTACTCTTACTATGTAAAGACTGCCACAACAAAGAGCATGGAAGGTTTAAAGCAGTAAGACAAAAATTCGATGCAGAAGGTAATTTAATTAATTGATATGCTATACTTATTAGTATGAGGTATTAATTATGAATGTACAGCAAACAATAGATGACATTACTAAATTAATTGTAGATGAGTCAAAACGAGTAGGTCAGCCGATAACTACAGGACAATTCCACGTTATTCATCAGCCATTAGGTCATACATCACTAGCCTTACCAAAGGGACGTATGGCAGTTTACACATTTGTATATAAAGATGAGTTTCTTAAGATTGGTCAGGCTAATCAACGTAGCAAAGCTAGATATCAAAGTCATCATTACTACGTAAAAAGTAATAAAAGCACATTAGCAAATAGTCTTTTAAAAGATACTGAAATGTCATCAATTGTTAATAATTCAAACATCACAAACTGGATAAAAACAAATTGTGAAAGATTTGATGTTTTAATCGATGCCAAGTTAGGAAAGATAACATTAAATTTTATTGAAGGTCTATTGCAATATAAATATCAGCCAAAGTATGAAGGATAACATCCCCCCGTTTAGTCTTTTTATCTGATTAGCGAAGTACCGCAGCCCCCACCTCAGAAATACGGGGGACCAAATTTTCAGAAATCCAGGAAT
>Ga0116161_1002183_pt1 | contig 19105 bp, 18 predicted proteins | sample AD_JPNAS3_MetaG_FD_89877 | JGI IMG/M metagenome (GOLD analysis project Ga0116161, IMG submission 89877) | Active sludge microbial communities of municipal wastewater-treating anaerobic digesters from Japan - AD_JPNAS3_MetaG | ecosystem: Engineered > Bioreactor > Anaerobic > Digestate | place... | reverse complement strand
GGCGTCTGCCGCCCACGCCCGAGGCTCCCGTGGTAAGCCTCGGGCTACAGAAACAAAGCCCCTATGGGGCTGGTGTCGCCCCTGAACACCGTGCTCTCGGGAGACACGCGCCCACGGCGGCAAGCAGTCGAGGTCAAGCGTGGACGATTCGAAGCGCACGAGCCCGTAGGGCTTTGTCTCTGTAGCCCGAGGCTTACCACGGGAGGGCGGAGCGGCGTGCGCAACGTATGCCTGTTGCACAGACGATTGTGGGATACACCCCCCGCAACGCAGGAACACCCCTTGCCTACCGACAATCCTGGCGACAGCCGGGTGCCATGCTCCGCCACAACCCGGCCTTCACCAGGATAGGGGTGTTGGTGTGCTGGCGGGTGCCGTCTGGCACCCCCGCGGGGGCGCCAGACGGCACCCGCCAGCACACCAACACCCCCCACAAGGATCCGCACTGGGTGGACGCGAAGCGTGCAGGCCGGTCGCCGACAGCTAACGTTTATCCCTGCAAGGCCAGCCCGCGCGCGGGCGCAGAATTGACACTGCGCCACAGCCGCGCTATACTATCTGTAACATCAGAATACACATGCTGGGGGAGCCCGGGTGACCCGGGCTGAGAGGATGGCCGTTCCGCCATCGACCCCTGAACCTGACCTGGACAATGCTAGCGTAGGGAAGCATCAGCACGACACCTTCGGCTGCCGAACCCATACGGGTCAGGTAGCCGTTTTTTGTTCCTGGGGCATGGGGACGACTACCACAAAGGACACAAAGGATATCTTTCATCCGTAGCCCCTTTGTGTCCTTCGTGGTTCAACTCCGGCCTGCTCCAGAGGGAAGCCACCAATGGATAGAGGTCGTTCATCCTACATTCGCAACTTGCTGCCGCCGCTGCTCTTGCTGGCGGGGCTGATGGCGCTGTGGCAACTGGCCACGTGGCTGTTGGCCGTGCCGCGCTGGATCCTGCCCGCGCCGGCCGAGATCGCCCGCGCCCTGGCCGCCACCTGGCCGCTCTTGGCCTGGCACGGCGCACAGACGGCGCTGGAGACGGCGCTGGGGTTGGCGCTGGCGGTGGCCGCGGGCCTGGGGCTGGCGGTGGCCATCGACCTCTCGGCGCTGCTGCGGCGCACGCTCTACCCCCTCCTCGTGGCCTCGCAGACCGTCCCCATCATGGCGTTGGCGCCGCTGCTCATCATCTGGTTCGGCTACGGCACGGCGTCGAAAGTGGTGGTGGTGGCCCTGGTCTGCTTCTTCCCCATCGCCGTGGCCACCGCCGACGGCCTGCGCGCGGCGGACCCCGACCTGCTGGGCCTGCTGCGCTCCATGGGCGCCACGCGGCGGCAGGCCTTTTTCAAGGTGCGCCTGCCCGGGGCGCTGCCGGGCTTTTTCTCGGGGTTGAAGATTGCCATCACCTACTCGGTCGTCGGCGCCATCATCGGCGAGTGGGTGGGCGCCGGGCGCGGCCTGGGCATCTTTATGATTCGCGCCTCCAACTCGTACCTGACCGAGCGCGTCTTTGCCGCCATCGCCGTCACCTCGCTGCTCAGCATCGGCCTCTTCCTGCTCGTCGGCGCCCTCGAGCGCCTGGCGCTGCCCTGGTACTATACGGCGGCGCGCGAGGAGCAGTGGGAGGAGATTGGGGTAACTGCGGTATCCGGGCTTCACGCTGCGCAAGAGACCGGAACTGAACCTTAAGGGTTCTGTGGTGGGTAGGCTGGAGTTGGGGGTCGCCCGCGGGCGACCCCCAACTCCAGCCTACCCACCACAGAACCCATCCGGGCCAAAGCCGGGCCAGTGCGGAGCAAGCTAGCCGGCCTGCACCCGGATGGGCAGTCGCTACCGGGTACGGCGAGCACCTTCAGGAGGGACACCATGCACATACGTCTGTATCGTCTCGCGTTGCTGGGCTTGACGGCCGCGCTGCTCGCCGGCTGTGCGGCGCGCCCGGCTGCGGGGCCAACCAAGGTCACGCTGCTGCTCGACTGGGCGCCCAACACCAACCACACCGGCTTTTACGTGGCCCAGGCGCAGGGCTGGTACCAGGCTCAAGGGCTCGAGGTGGAGATTGTCGAGCCCGGCCAGACCGGCACGCCGGTGCCGGTCGTCGCCGCGGGCAAGGCCGATTTCGGCGTCTCCTTCCAGGAGGAGGTGACCAACGCCCGCGCCACTGACGTGCCGGTGGTCTCCATCGCCGCCATCGTGCAGCACAATACGTCGGTGCTGGTCTCGCTGCAGGACAGGGGCATCACCCGGCCCAAGGACCTGGAGGGCAAGAAGTACGCTTCCTTTGGCCTGCCCATCGAGCGCCAGGTGCTGAGCGTGCTCATGAAGTGTGACGGCGGCGATGTGGCCAAGGTGCAGTTCACCGACATCGGCGCCTCGGACCCCTTGACCGCCATCAGCCGCGACATGGACGTGGCCTGGATCTATGAGGGCTGGGAGGGGGCCGAGGCAGAGCGGCGCAATATGCCGGTGAACAGCATCCGCTTCCTCGACTGGGCGCAGTGCCTGCCCGACTATTACACGCCGGTCATCGTCACCAGCGAGCAGATGATCGCCCAGCGGCCCGACGTGGTGCGCCGCTTCATGGTGGCCACGGCGCAGGGCTACGAATACGCCATCGCCCACCCCGCCGAGGCCGCGCAGATACTGATCGAGGCCGCGCCCGAGGCCAGCCCCGAGCTGATCCAAAAGAGCCAGGTCTGGCTCAGCCCGCGCTACCAGGCCGATGCGCCACGCTGGGGCGAGCAGACGCTCGCGGTGTGGCAGGGTTACGCCGCCTGGCTCGACGGCCACGGCCTGCTGCCCAGACAGATCGATGCGACGCAGGCGTTTACGAACGAGTTCTTGCCGGCGTGATGCGTGATACGTATCACGCATCACGCATCACGAAGGGATTCGAGCAAGCCCATGAACCCATTCGACGAGCTTGCCGCCTCCTACGACTCCTGGTTCGCCTCGCCGCTCGGCGCGCAGGTGGCCGGGCTGGAGCGCGCGCTGCTGGCGCGTATGGCCGCGCCGCAGCCGGGCGAGCTGGCGCTGGAGGTGGGCATCGGCACGGGCTATTTCGCCGCGGCGCTGATCGAGGCCGGCGCGCGGGTGGCTGGCGTGGACCTCTCGCAGCCGATGCTGGCGCAGGCGGCGCGCAAGGGGCTGCCGCTGGGCCTGGTGCGCGGCGATGCGCTCCATCTGCCGCTGCAGCCCGGCGCGTTCGACTTGGCCTATACCGTGACCATGCTCGAGTTCGTGGCCGACCCGGCGCGGGCCATCGCCGGGATGTGGGCCGCGCTGCGGCCCGGCGGGCGGCTGGTGGCCGCGGTGCTCAACCGTTGGAGCCCATGGGCACTGCGCAAGGCGCCGCCGTTCGACCGGGCGCACTACTTCTCGCCGCCGGAGCTGGCCCGCCTGCTGGGCCGCTACGGCCGGGTGCGCTGGGCGAGCACCGTCTTCTTCCTCCCCGGCGGCCACGGGCAGGCCCACAGCCGCACGCTCGAGGCGCTGGGGCGCACCGTCCTGCGGCCGTTCGGTGCCTTTCTCGTCGCCAGGGTCGACAAGGATTTGGAGCACGAAGGGTTGGATCACGAAAGACACGAAAAGGAGTGCCACGTAGGCGTAGCGACAATGGTGCATCTCTGAGTGCCCCGTTTCGTGCCTTTCGCTCCCTTTCGTGTCTTTCGTGATCCAAACCTTCGTGCCCTTCGTGGTTGAGGCGCACTATGTACTCCCTAATACTACAACCGTACTTGGCGCTGCCATTGCTGGCCATCCGGGTAGCTGCCGGCTGACACGCTCCGCAGCCTCCCGGTCCTGGCCCGGAAGGGGTCTTTTTGGCGGGTTGGCCAGAGCCGTGGCCGCCCGCGGGCGGCCGCGGCTCTGGCCAACCCGCCAAAAAGACCCCCCAAAAGGCCCCGTTCCGGTTATACGCGAAGCGCTGTACCCGGATCGCGCGCCTTCCCAGACAAGTACGGTTGTAGTACTAAGGCGCGCACACGTTACGGAGTACGCATTACGTAGTACGTGCCAGGAGTGACAGACATGGACTTGTGCACCACCCCCGGCATCTCCATCGAGGTGGCCGGGGTCAGCAAGAGCTTCCGAGTCGACGGGCGCGTGGAGCAGGCGCTGCGCGAGGTGAGCCTGCAGGCCGGCGCGGGGCAGTTCGTGACCCTGATCGGCCCCAGCGGCTGCGGCAAGAGCACGCTGTTCAACATCGTCTGTGGCCTGATGCAGCCCGACGCCGGCGAGGTGCGCCTGGATGGGCGCCCTGAGCGGCAGCGCACCGGCCGCCTGGCCTACATGCCGCAGAAAGACCTGCTGCTGCCCTGGCGCAACGTGCTGGATAACGTCATCCTCGGCCCCGAGATCGCTGGCCGGCCGCGCAGCGAGGCGCGCAAGGAGGCGCTGGCGCTCTTGTCGCTCTTCGGGCTGGCAGGCTACGAGCGCAGCTACCCGGCGGCGCTCTCGGGCGGCATGAAGCAGCGCGCGGCCTTCTTGCGCGCCGTGCTGCAGGCGCGGCCGGCCATTCTGCTTGACGAGCCCTTTGGCGCCCTCGACGCGCTGACCCGCGCCGGCCTGCAGGAGTGGCTGCTCGAGGTCTGGGCGCGCTTTGGGCAGACGATCCTCTTCATCACCCACGATGTGGAGGAGGCGGTCTTTCTCTCGGACCGCATCTATGTGCTCACGCCGCGGCCCGGCCGCGTGGCCCTGGCGCTCGACGTCGACCTGCCGCGCCCGCGCACGCGCGCCCTGGCGACCAGTGCGGCCTTTGTGAGGCACAAGGAGCAGGTGTTGGCCGCGCTCGAGCAGAGCCTCTCTGCAGGCCTCGCCGGCAATCTGGCCACAGATGAACACCGATGAACGCCGATTCTCCATTTCGTCTGTGTTGATCGGTGTCCATCGGTGGCTGATCATACCTTGCGCCATCTGACAGGAGGCTGACTGTCGATGATAGCCGTCATCGTCGCCCATGGCGACCTCATCGTAACGCCGGAGGTGGAGGCGCTGGTGCGCCGCGCCGGCCTGCTCATCGCCGCCGATGGGGGCGCGGCGGCCGCCCTATCGCAGGGCTGGTGGCCGCACGTGCTCGTGGGCGACCTCGACTCGGCCCCGCCCGAGGTGCGCGCCCAGGTGGAGGCCCACGGCGCCGAGGTGCGGCAGTACCCGCCGCGCAAAGACGAGACCGACACCGAGCTGGCCCTGCGCCTGGCCCTCGCGCGCGGCGCGGAGGATATCTACCTGCTGGGCGCGCTGGGCGACCGCACCGACCATACCCTGGCCAACCTGCTGCTGCTGGCCCTGCCCGAGCTCGCAGGCGTGCGCGTGACCATCGTGGCCGGCAGGCAGCGCATCTGTGCCGTGCGCGGCCAGGCCGAGATCGCCGGCCACGTGGGCGACGTGGTGTCGCTCCTCCCCATCGGCGGCGATGCGGCCGGCATCTGGACCACGGGCCTCGAGTACCCCCTGCAGGGCGGCACCCTGTACCTCGGCGCGCCGCGCGGCATCTCCAACATCCTCACCGCGCCCGTCGCCACCGTGCGCGTGGAGCGCGGCCTGCTCCTGGCCGTCGTCACCCACGGCTGACGGCCCATTGCGGCAGCCATACCTGCCCGGTGCGAGGCCGGCGACATCCGGGTTCTGGGCTCCGCGCCCGCCCGGAACGGCACCCTCAAAGGGTTTGGTGCAGTTCGTCCGGCGGCGATGGCGCCCGCGGGCGCCATCGCCGCCGGACGAACTGCACCAAACCCCCTCCAGGCCATGCCGGGCGGATGCAGAGCGAGCCGGCCGGCCACCACCTGGACGGTGGTCGGTTTCAGGCTGCCGTCGCGCCGGGCATGAGCCATAGGCCAAACGCTATCCGCCATCAGCGTTATTGGCACGTTTCTTGCTGATTACGCACAGCCTGTGTGGTGATGTGTAGCAGTGGAGGCAAGAAGTGCCGAGCAGCATCTGGCTCATCATCGTCATCATGTTCATGTTCCTGGTGTTGGTATTGGCAGCCATCGCGGCGGGGGTGTGGGCGCTCAGCCGCAGCGGCGTGCTGGGCGGCACGGCGCCCGAGCGCACCGTGGAGCCCAAGCTCGAGCTGGAGGACGAGGCGCTCTACGTGGTGCGCAAGCGCTACGCCCTGGGCGAGATCACCCGCGACGAGTACGAGGCCTTGCGGAGGGACCTGGAGACATAGGCTGCTAGGCCGTGCGGCGCCGGAACAGCCGGCTCACCACGGCATGGAACCAGAGCGGCCCCACGAGCAGCAGCGTGGAGGCGCCGAGGTTCAGCACCATCGAGACGGTCACCGACGCCGGAGTGATGCGGCCGCCAAAGCCGGCGAGGATCGCCGGATACTCGCTGCAGAAGATGGCCACAGAGGTCACGGGCAGGGCGATGACGGCATTGGCCGCCGCCAGGAGCGCGATGCCGCGCCGCTCGTCGCCGAGGCGGATGGCGGCAGCGGTGGCCAGGGCAGTGAGCAACGCCGTCGCCAGGAAGAGGTAGGAAGCGAGCGGCGGCTGCACCTCGTCGAGCATCAGCGCCGTCCACAGCAGCGGCACGAGCGCCAGGGCGGCCAGCACCGCCCCCAGCCGGTCACGCCGGGCCAGCCAGAGGTAGACCAGGCTCGCCACCACCAGCCACAGCATCGCTGCTACCAGTTGATGCCCCAGCCCCGGCCCGAACCACCCGGCGCTCAGACCGGTCATCGTCAGGCCGAGCGCCAGGAGCAGGCCATAACCAACCCAGGAACAGGTCCACAGCCGCGGCCGCCGGCCCCAAACGGCCAGCACGGCGATGACCAGCACGCCAAAGGCCACCTCCAGTGGCGGCCAATTCGCCAACAGCGGGCTGCCCAGGCGGGCCAGGTAGGCCCCACCCCAGGCCAACGGCAGCGCGGGCAGCGTTGCGGCCAGGCCAGCGAGCAGGTGGGGCAGCCCCCCTGCCAGCGCCTGGCGCCAGGTGCCGCCGCGGTGCACGCGTGCCAGGGCCTCGCCCACTTCGTCGGCATCGCCAAACTGCTCGATCGCGCGGCGCATGCTTTCCTCCTCCCCCAGCCCCTGCGCCTGCCAGGCCAGCGCACGCTCGCGCAGGTGGCCTTCCACCTCGGCCAGCACCGCCTCGCGCAGCGCCGGGTCGCGCGGCAGGTGCGTCGCCAGCTCAGCCAGGTAACGGTTCAGCGCTTCCACAGGGCCCTCCCTCGAGCAAGGTCGTCAGCCGCTCGCGAAACTCGCGCCACTCGCGCAGGCTGGCCGCCAGCGCCTGGTGGCCGCGCGCGGTGAGGCGATAGTACTTGCGCCTGGGGCCGCCCTCGCCGGGCCGCCACTCGGCCGCGAGCAGGCCGTCCTTCTCCAGCCGGTGCAGCGTGGGGTAGAGCAGGCCCTCCTGGGCGGCCAGGTAGCCCTCGCTGCGCCGCTCCAGCTCCTGGGCGATCTCGTAGCCGTACATCGGGCGCTCGCAGAGCAGGCGCAGGATGGCAATCTCGGTCGAGCCTTTGCGCAGTTGCGCAAAGAGGGACATGGTTGGCCTCCGTTCTCACTACCTAACAAACTTAGGTATCACTATCATAGCATAGAATCCCACGTGAGTCAAGGAGGCTGGCCAATGCATCTCCCAGAATCGTCGCTAACCGACAGGGGCCGATCATCACAAAGGCCACAAAGGGCTCTGGGTGGCCCCTTTGTGGCCTTTGTGGTTCAAGAGCTCCCGATGGCTCGGATAGAACCGGGCCAATCGGCGCAGTCCAAAAGGCCCTTGCTCACGCGGCGGCAAAGGCCGTAGACTGGGGGTAAGGGCTCCGCCATGATCGCCAAGGGGGGAGGAATCATGCTGGAGAAACGCGACCTGTATCGCCTGCCCTGGTCGATGAACGACAACCCCATCGCCTGGCTGGAGGTCACCGACGTCTGCAATATGCACTGCGACGGCTGCTACCGGCAGCACCTGGAGGGCCACAAGCCGCTGGAGCAGATCAAGGAGGAGGTCCTCTTCTTCAAACAGTGGCGCAACCCCGACAACGTCTCCATCGCCGGCGGCGACCCCCTGGTGCATCCGCAGATCCTCGACATTGTCGCCTTTATCCGCCAGCAAGGCCTCAAGCCGGTCATCCTCACCAACGCCCTGGCGCTCACGCCCAAGCTCCTTCGTGAGCTCAAGCGCGCCGGCGTGGCCGGGTTCACCATCCACATCGACAGCCGGCAGGAGCGGCCCCACTGGGCTGGCAAGGGCGAGGGCAAGCTGAATGCACTGCGTCAGCAGTACGCCGATATGATCGCCCGCGAGGGCGGCATGTGCGTCATCTTTAACTCGACCGTCTACCCCGAGACCTTCCACGAGATCCCCGAAGTGGTGCGCTGGGGGCAGGCCAATATCGGCCGCGTGCACGGCCTCGTCTTTATCACCTACCGCGCCGGCACGCCCGACATCAACGTGGCCGTCGGCCCCACGGCGCAGGCGGTGGACCTCGACCAGCTCAGCTACACCAGGCAGCGCTTCTCGGGCGAGTTTGTCACCTCGCCACAGGTCTACCAGATCATCAAAGACACGCTGCCCGAGTATGAGCCTTCCTGTTACCTGGGCGGCACGCTCGTGCACTCGTCGTACAAGTGGCTGATCGCGGCGACCATCGGCACCAGGCACGGGGTCTACGGCTCGGTGGGCAAGAAGGGCATGGAAGTGGCGCAGGCGGGCCACCACTGGTTCGCCGGCACCTACCTGGCCTACCTCTCCTCCGGCGCCGGGCGGGCGGCGTTCCTGCTCTGGCCGTGGGACAGGGCCATCCGCCGGGCCTACGGCCAGCGGCTGAAGGACCTGCTCGTGCACCCCTGGCGCGTCTTTGAGGGCGTGCATATGCAGAGCATCGCCATCATCCAGGCGCCCGACCTGCAGCCCAACGGCGTGGCCGACATGTGCGATAGCTGCCCCGACATGACCGTGTGGAACGGCCGGTTGATCAACTCGTGTCGCATGGACGAGTACCGCCTGTTCGGCGGCCTGATCACAGTGGTGGATCGCACATGAGGGAGAGACTGCGCGCGCTATGGCAGCCGATTGCGGGAGCCGTGCTGTTCCTGCTGTTTATCCTGGGCCTGGCCCTGATCGCTCTGCCCCAGTCGTGTGCCAGCCCCAAGGCGCCGGTGGCCGCTTCACCCACCGCCACGTCTACTGTGGCGGCGCGCGCGGCGCCCCCGCCGGCCACGCCAGCCCCGACCTCCTCGCCGTACGCCGTCGCGCCCCCCGCCATGTCGCTGGCTGCCACGCCGGGGCCGGGCTCCAAGAACTTTGACGGCGACCCGCCGCCCACGCCCATGGCGCCCGGCACCCCGCTCACCGGTGTGCTGCTGGCCACCGGCTCAATCGTTGCCTGCGGCTCGAACGCCAACAGCGATTGGAGCACCACAGCCGACAACTTCCAGGTCATCTGCCAGTGCACCCTCACCATGCCCTGTGCCGGTTGGGCGTTCATCTCGGCCGATGGCTCCGTCGCGGGGCGCAACTGCGAATACGAGGCGCAGTTCCGCCTGGGCATTGACCAGGCGGGGGGCGACCCGGCGACCGACCGCTGGGTCAACGTGTACGCCGACACGGGCGACGGCATGGACGCCGTCGTGGCCATCAGCGCGCTCAAGCCGCTGCCGGCCGGCACCCACACCTTTTACCTGCTCGGCCGGCGCAGCGGCGGCGCGGGCCCCGTGCTCGTGCACGACGCCAGCCTCACCGTCCTCGCCTTCCCTGTCACCGCGCCATGACGAGGGGGTAACCACCGCAGAGGCGCCTCGTGCAAGCACGGGGGACGCGGAGGTGATTCAGGTAGCCCTGCGTCTGGGCATATCCCAGAAGAGCCGGGAACGCTTGAACCACGGCAACTACTCAGCCCATCATGCTGAGTCATCTGAACCGCGAAGAACGCCAAGGGCGCGAAGGCAGCGCGAAGCCTCTGAAGGAAGGATTCATCAGTCTCCCTTGGCGTCTCCTTCGCGTTCTTGGCGCCCTTCGCGGTTCAGGATAGCAGCTCACACTGCGGTGCTTCAGGATTTCTCCTCGGCAGCGGCGGGCAGCTCGATGAAGACGGTCATCCCCTGGCCCGGCCGGCTCTCGGCCCAGATTTTGCCGCCGTGGGCCTGCACCAGGCCGAGGGCCACGCTCAGGCCCAGGCCCACCTTGGGGCTCGGCTGGTTGGCGCGGCGGCTGTAAAAGGGGTCAAAGATGTAGGGCAGCAGCGCCGGGTCGATGCCGGCGCCGTTGTCGGCGACCTCGAGATGCACGCGGCCATCGGCGGCACGCTGTGTACGCAGCGTCAGCCGGCCCGGCACGGCGGCCATCGACTGGTAGGCGTTGTCGATGACGTTGGCCAGGGCCTGCTGCAACTGCTCCATATTGCCCGACACCGTCAGCAGCTCGGGCGCGTACTGCCGCACGACTGTGGCCTGCTGGGCCGGCGCGGCGAGCGCGGCCTGCGACAGGGCGCCCTCCACAAGCGCGCGCACGTCAAGGGGCTGCACCTCACACAGCTCGCGGCTGGCAAAGGCGGCCAGGTCGCGGATGATGCCGGCGCAGCGCGTGGCCTGCTGCTCGATGACCGCCAGGCCGCGGCTCAGTTCGGGCTGGGTGCAGCGCTGGCGCAGGATCGTCGCCTCGCCCACGATCGCTGCCAGCGGGTTGTTCAGCTCGTGGGCCATGCCGCCCACCAGGCGGCTGAGCGATGCCAGCTTTTCGGTGCGCACCACCACATCGTGCCTGCGCTCCAGCTCGGCAGCGCGTTCCTGCAGCGTGCGCTCGAGGGCCGCATACATCTCGCGGCTGCGGTCCTCCACAGGGCCTTTGCGCCGCCGCTCCGCGTCGAGCGCAGCCTGCAGCGCTTCGACGCGCCGCACCAGCCGCCACGACACCACGGCCAGGAGCGCCGCCACCAGCACGACCAAAGCCAACCCCATGATGTAGAAGGAGCGGCCCAGAGCGGTGAGGAGGGTATCGTAGACCTGCTGAAACGTGGCTGCGGGCAGAGCGACAGCAGCGAGTTCTGGGTTCATCGGACCTCCGGAAGCGGAAGAGCGCAACATACAAGGGCGAGCGCCAGCGCATGCTACGGCGCTGCATGAGAAAAAAAGGCCTCAACGTGGGGGCACCACGATGAGGCCTTTTGTGGATCAAGAGGCGAGGTTAGAGCTTGACGACGTTCGTGGCCTGGGGCCCCTTCGGGCTGTCCTCGACTTCGAACTCGACGCGCTGGCCTTCTTCCAGGTCGCGATAACCTGTCCCCTGAATAGCCGAGTGGTGGACGAATACGTCCTTCTCGCCGTCTTCACGGGTGATAAAGCCATAGCCCTTCGAACCATTGAACCACTTGACCGTACCGGTGATTCTGTTACCCACGGTGTGCACCTCCTTCCTTAGTATGTTGCAGGGCAGAGGTTGCTCACCTGGCAGCAGTACCACCGTCGACTCAAAGAGACTTGTGCTAAAGAGCCGGTCACCTTACCACGTCCTACTGTCGAGCAGTATAGGAGTATTCGTAACGTGTGTCAAATCGAACTTGACAGCGGGGCAGAGCCTACACCCGATAGTGCAGGATTTCGCCCGCCTCGCCGGTGAACGCGATCACCGCCTGCTTCGTGGTCAGGTCAACAGTAAGCCGGCACATGTTGTCTTCCTTTTGCCATACCAGAACCAGCTCACGGTCGGTCGAATCCATCACATTGAAGCTTCCGTCAAAAGCGGGGTGCTCGTTTCGGAAACGGATGAGCTTGAGGAGGCGCTGGACAACCGGGGCCTGAATGCCCCGTTCCACTTCTTCCATGCTATAGTTGTGGCGGTTGATGGCCCGGCCTTCGCCCGTCGTCTGCACTCCTTCGAGGTCATTCTTGCCAGCCAACAGGCCGACATAGTAGACCTGGGGCACGCCCGGCGCAAAGAACTGGATCGCCCGGGCGGCGAGATAGGCATCGTCATCACAGTCTAGTGCAGAGTAGTACGTGCAATTGATCTGGTGGGCATCGCAATCTGCATTGTGCTCATGCTGTTCGGAAAGGATGCGATTCAGATTCGCCCCCCTCTGCAGGCACTGCTGGACAACTGCCTGAGCCTCGTCTGCCTCCAGAATGCCGTCCAAATCGGGCTGGACCGGAATCCCATCATGACAGTCGAGCATTGTGAACTGCTTCCGGGGGCAGACTCTGAGATAGTCGCGCAGCTTGCGGCTTGACCGGGTAAACAAGGTGTGGAGGACAAGCATCGGCAGTACGAAATCATAGACCCAATACCCACGCTCGGCGAGTTTGAGTTGGACCGAATAGTGGTCATGCACTTCAGGCAGCAGTTCAAGCCCCAGGGATTTCCCCACGCCGGTCAGCCAATCCAGAAACTCATAGATCTCCGGTTCGACCATGAAACAGCTCGTGCCCGGCTTCTTGATGACGTAGCCGACCGCATCCAGGCGGACGATCTTGACGCCCTGCCGGCTCAAGTGGGCCAGCACCTCCGTCAGGAACCTCCGGGTCGTCTCCGAGCGTACGTCCAGGTCGATCTGTTCTGACCAATCCTCCGCGCCAAAGGTGGTCCAGATCCTTTCGACCTTGCCTGTCTCCTGGATCGAGACGGTAGAGAACGGGCTTTCCGGCCTGCGCAGAAAGATTCTCGCTACGTCCGCCTGAGGTGGATTCCCATCGGGCCAGATCTTGTCGAGCGTGATAAAGAGATCCGCGTACGCCGACTGCCTTCCCTTGCGCACGAAATCCTGAAAGTATGGCGACTGTCGCGAGATGTGGTTGACCATCAGGTCGAGCACAATATCGGCGTCCTCGCTGAGCCGGCGGATGTCTTCCCAGGTGCCAAACCTGGGCTCGATCTCGGCGTAGGTCAGCGGCGCAAAGCCACGATCTCCGGAAGAAGGGAAGGGAGGCAGAATGTGGATGCCCCCCTTAAAGACGCCGGCAAGGTGTCTCGCATGAAGCGTATGAAGCGCCTGAAGATTGCCCCCGAGCGAGTCGGGATACGTGATGAGTTGCACCTGATTTTTGACTGGCATGGGAATCAGCGTCCTGAGGTGTTGCTCAAGCGATACGGCTCCAATCTACAACCCCATCATAAACTGAAATATCTGATCGTCAAGGCCCGGCAAGGGCTCATGCGCAAAGTCAGGGTAGATCGTCATCGTCTTGGGCGAAGCGATTCTGTTATAGGCGGCAAACTGGGTGGATGGTGGACAGACGGTATCCATCAAGCCAATCCCCCACATGACTTGGGCCTGTATGCGTGAGGCCAGGAATTGGATGTCGATATAGCCCAACTGCTCGAATATCCGTTCCTCGAGCTTGTGCGTGGGGTCCGCATGCCGGAAATACTCCTGGAGCTCCAGGTAGGCATCTTTGGCCTGGTCCATCTCCCAGACGCGCCTGTAGTCGCTGAGGAAGGGGAACACGGGGGCAGCGCGTTTGATACGAGGCTCCAGGGCCGAGCAAGCCACGGTCAAGGCGCCTCCCTGGCTGCCGCCCGTTGCCCCGACCCGATGCGCATCCACATCGGGCATCTCCATGACAATTCGGGCAAGTTGGGCAGCATCGAGGAAGACCTGGCGGAAGAGCAGCTTTTCAGGCCGGCCTTGCAGGGCATCGTCGAGGCCACGGATGATATGCCCGTGCAGTGTGTTCCCGCATACGCCGCCCCGGTCTTCCGACAACCCTGCCTGGCCACGGCAATCCATAGCCGCTACTGTGAACCCCTCCAGCGCATAGCCAAGCTTGTCGGACCAATTGCCGGAATCACCCGTGTAGCCATGGAACAACAGGATAGCCGGGTGGGCATGATGGGATGCCATCGGGCGCAGCAGCTTGGCGTGGACGCGTGCCCCTCCTACCCCAGTGAAATAGAGGTGAGAACACGCCACATTTGCGGCCTTGAACTCGGCGGGAACCAATTCGACCCGCGGATCGGTCGCCCGCATTTCGGCGAGGGCTTGCTCCCAGAAAGCATCAAAGTCCTGCGGGCGCGGATTTCTGCCCTGATAGCTTGCCAATTGCTCGAATGGGAGGTCGAAGATGAGTGGCATTCTGTCTCCGTCAGGGCACTCTGCTCTGTCCAGTATGTGAAGGAGTTGATTGTCTCAAGCGCTGATCATCCCTTAACCGCACCCTGGAGCAGCGCCGTAATGAACTGGCGCTGGAACAGCACAAAGATGATGAGGGTAGGCAGCAGGATCAGTATCGTGCCGGCACATAGCAGGGGGATATCGGTCGCATAGTGACCCTGGAACGCCCCCAACGCGCCGGCCATGGTCCGGTTCGTCGGATCCTCGACGAGCACCAGGGCAATGAGAAACTGGTTCCAAGTCCAGACGGACATGAGGATGCCAAGCGACGCAATCGGTGCCCGCGCCAACTGGACGTGGATGCGCCAGAACAGGTCCCAGGTAGTCGCACCATCGACACGGGCCGCCTCCGAGATCTCGGCCGGCATGTTGACAAAGTGGGCGCGCATCCAAAAGACGGCAAAGGGCATGTACAGGCCGATCAGGGGCAGCACGATCGCAAACCGGCTGTTATAGATCCCGATCGCCCGCTCCAAGAAGTAGATAGGGATGATGATCCCCGGGAACGGGAGCGTCAGCCCAAACACAAACAGGAAGAGGAGCACAGCCGAGCCCGGGATGCGGAGGAGGCCGATGGCGAAGCCGGCCATTGTCGAGATGATAAGGGCCACCGGCACGACGGCGAGAACAATGAACGTGCTCGACATGATAAGCTTGGGCATTTCCGCGACTTGGAATGCCTCGATAAAGTTGCCCCATTGCGGATGCGCGGGCCATTCGAACCCACTCGGCACAGTTCCCGACGGATGCAATGCGGTCACAAAGATGCTGATGAACGGCAGGATGGTGAACGCCATCAACGCCAGGAGGAACGCCCGGCCTGTCCAGAGCTCGCTGCGAGAGACTCTCATTGTCTGCTCTCCCGGGTCAACCGCTGGATGGGAAGGATGACCACAACAACGAGGATCATGAGCATGACGGCCAGGGCAGACGCCAGACCGATCGCTCGCTGAGTGAATGCCAGGATGTAGATCTGGATCCCGGGGACCGCCGTCGAGTTGCCGGGCCCGCCGGCCGTCGAGACGTAGACAATGTCAAATGCGGCCAACGCGGCGGTCACAGTGACGGTCAGGCAAACGCCGATCTCGTGCCTGAGAAGCGGCACAGTGATGGCGACAAACTCTGTGAGCCAGCTGGCGCCGTCGATCCTCGCCGACTCATAGAGGGCCTGGTCCACCCTTGTCATGCCGGTCAACAGCAGGACGGTGCAGAAGCCCAGGAGGACCCAAATGCCGATCAGGCCGACGGACGGGAGCGCCCAGTCAAAGTCGCCCAGCCAGGCACGGGTGATCGCGCCAAGGCCAATGGCCTTGATCATCTGGTTGATCAAGCCTGGCAGGGCCAGCAGCCAGCCCCAGATGATGCCGGCAGCGACGAGCGGTATGACCTGGGGCAGAAACAGAACGGTCCGAGCGATCTCTCCGAAGCGCCCGGTGGCCACGCGGTGGATCACGCTCGAGACGATGAGGCCGAGGCCCACCGGGATGAGGCTGAACCACAAGACCAGCCAGAACGCGTTAAAGATCGTCCCAAGCAGGTCGGGAACCTGAAAGATGGTCACATAGTTCTTCAGCCCCACCCAGCTCATCGGACCGATGCCGTTCCAGCGATAGAACGAATACACGATGGTCAACAGGAGGGGCACCAGCACAAAGGCGGCGTACATGAGCAACGCGGGCAGGGCGAACAGCCAGCCGGCCAAGGTCTCCCGGCGGACCCGCTTGAAGCGGGCCCACCGGGAGTTCGCGAGCGCTATAGGGTGCTTGTCTGGTGTCGCTATCGATGCCATTGCTACTGCGCGAGTTCCCTCTCGTACTCGGCCTGAACGGCCTTGAGGAGGCCGGCAGCGTCTTGCTTACCGCCAACCATCTTCTGGAGCTCGGGCGTCCAGCCCTGGGCAAAGATCGAGCTTGTCGAGTTGGCGATAAAGTCCATCGCCGTGCCGGCCTTGCCGATCACGGTTCCAGCGGCGAGCGTCTCGTTCGTGACCGATCCCGCCGCGACGGTCGGCATTGTGGCGTCGGCCGGCCCGCCGGGGTTCGAGCCACCGACGGTGACGTCGATTTGCCGGGCGCCCGGGTTCGAGGCGACCCAGTTGAGGAAGAACGCGGCGCAGTCGGCGTTCTTGGCGTTGGCGGCGATGCCGTAGGTCAACGGGGCCGACATGGCGGCAGGCGATCCACCGGCCTCAGCGGGCGGCATCAGGAAGAACCCGACGTTGCCGGCCATGTTCTTGTCAAAGCTGGCGTTTTCCCAGTCGCCATTGAACGTAAAGACGCCCTCGCCCTTGGTGAAGCGGGCGTTGGAGTCCGTGTACTCGATGGCGTTGATGTCGGGCGGCAAGTAGCCATTCTTGATCCACTGCTCCAGATGCTGGGCGGCCGTCAGGTTCGACGGAGTATCGATTGTAGCACCCTTCTTCTGGAAGATCCAGTCGTTGATAGGGCCCGTCGGGCCAACCGAGGCCATGATCGCCTGCAGCGGGAAGGCGAGCCCCATGCCGCTCTTGGCACTGCCCCACTGCATGATCGGGAGAAGCCCGGCGGCCTTGGCCTTGGCCAGCAGGTCATCAAACTCGGCGAGCGTCTTGGGCGGCTCGGTCATGCCGATCTGCGCGGCCAGCTTCTTGTTATAGAAGACGCCGGTGAGGCTATAGTTGAGGCCCATGGCGTAGAGCGCGCCGGAGCCGCGGGTGCCGTCGGCCGCAACGCGGTTCTGGTCGAGCTGGGGCACGGGCCACTTGTCCCAACCGAGAGTCGCGGCGTAGCCGTCCAGGTTCTTCAGGAGGCCATCCTTGGCGAAGGAGACCATCGTCGGCAGCCGGATCAGGTCGGGCGGGTTGTCACCCGAGAGGAGGCGCGGCGTCTCGTTGATGAGATTCGTGAATTGGTCCTGCTTGATGTCCCAGGTCACGTTCGGATACTGCTTGGTGAACTCTTCGGCCAGTTTGAAGGGAAGGTCGAACCCTGTCTCAAAGTACGCGTTGAGCACGACCGGGCCCGTCCCGCAATCGCAGCTCGGAGCCGTCGGCGCTGTGGTGGGAGGCTCTGTTGCAGCCGCAACCCCTTGGGTAGGAGCCACTGTTGGGGCCGGGGCAGCAGTTGGCGCTGGCGCCCCACAGGCAGAAAGCAGTGAGGTCAGGACCAGGAGGCCTGCCAGGAATACCGAAATGTTCTTCTTGCTCATGCCTCTCCTCCTAGGACTTGCATTGACGATTTGCACAAGAGTACTCGGTGGCTAGATCATCACCATGGGCGCCTCCCTTTGTGCAAAACTGCCAATACTCAATGTTCTGTGCCGGTTTGGTAGCCGCTCCTGGTAGTCGACCTCCAGACTGACCTCACCTCCTCTCCGTTGCGGGCCGCGCCGGATGGATCTCCGGGCCGCCTTCGCTGTCAGGCCGTCTCCCGTTCGATGATCGAGAGCGGTAGCTGCACATGCTGCACCGGGTGGGCCGGATTTGCCAGGCGCGAGAGGAGCAGCTCAACCGCGATGCGCCCGGAATCATCCAGGTGCTGGCGAACGGTCGTCAGGCCGATGTACTCGGCCATATCCAGATCGTCAAAACCGATGATCGCCAAATCGCCGGGGATCTTTAGGCCTGTTTCTCTGGCCGCCTTCAGGATGCCAAACGCCTGCAGATCGGTCGAGGAAAAGATCGCGGTCGGCGGCTCGGCCAGGTTGAGCAGCTCGTGGGCCGCCCGGCGGGCCTGTTCCTGGCTGTAGGGCGTCAGGATAACTTGCTCTGGGGAGAGCGGCAGACCGGCCTCTTCCAGCGCCATGCGGAACCCGGCCAAACGTTGGTTGACGGGATGAATAGCGTATTCGGGGAGGTCGGTATCTCCCATGAATGCGATGCGGCGGTGCCCTTTTTGGATCAGGTAATGGGCAGCCATTCTGCCGCCTGTGATATCGTCGATTTCGACCGTGCTGAACATGGTCTGTGGATACTCGATCAACACCGTTTCCACCCCATGCTCGACCAAGCGGTTGGCCTCAACCTCGCCAAACGGCAATGATATGATGACCAGCCCATCCAAGCTGTGAGTCAGGGGCAGTTTTGCCAGGTAACCATGCAGACGGTCGGAGGAGTCAACCGTATAGATCACCAATTCATAGTTCGTATTCATCAAGGCTGTGGCGATACCCCGTAAGCGTTGCACGAAGGACGGGGCCGTGATGAAGGGTGCAATGACGCCAATCCGCCGGTTGTCCTTGATGGCGCGCGCCCGCGCCTCAGCCCGGGGAACGAAGCCGATTTCGTCGATGGCCGAGAGGACCGCTTGGCGAGTCTTGGCGCTGACTTTTTGAGGATCATTCAAGACCCTGGAAACAGTGGTTATGCTGACACGGGCTGCCTCTGCAACCTCATAGATGGTGGGGTTAGGCTTGGTCACGGCAACCTCATAGAGTGCAGGGTTAGGTTTGGTCACAAGCAATTGGGCTTGCTTGTAAATTGTTTCATGAAAGGACTTTCATTCTGTTTATACAATTATACAACGAAAAATGCCAGGAGTCAATACCTCCCGGGGAATTACAGGGGCTTGGCACAGTCTGCTCCTGTCGCTCTGAGTACCCCAGGCCGCGGTGCAGCCTGTGCAAGCACAGAGACTGCGACTGTCATTGCGAGGAGGCGGTTCGTGCGAGGCACGGACCGCCGACGAAGCAATCTCCACTTCATGGGATGGAGTTGCATCGCTGCGCTCGCAACCAGGGGATTGCTTCGCTGCGGCTCGCAACCAGGGGATTGCTTCGCTGCGGCTCGCAACCAGGGGATTGCTTCGCTGCGGCTCGCAACCAGGGGATTGCTTCGCTGCGGCTCGCAATGACAAGCAAGTTTCTCAACAGCACCCAGCCGCGATGCAGCCTGTGCAAGCGCAGTCGCTCAACCGCGGCTTTGTCAAGACCCTGTGATAAGGGAGCGAGGGTGTAGTTCAGTTTTGGGGCGAGTTGTGGCATAATAGGGGCAAGACTTTATGTTTAGTGTAGGTGGTTTGACGAATGAAGCGTACCCGTGTTGAGATGAAGGCTGAGTTGCTGGCGCAG
>Ga0116161_1002175_pt1 | contig 19148 bp, 19 predicted proteins | sample AD_JPNAS3_MetaG_FD_89877 | JGI IMG/M metagenome (GOLD analysis project Ga0116161, IMG submission 89877) | Active sludge microbial communities of municipal wastewater-treating anaerobic digesters from Japan - AD_JPNAS3_MetaG | ecosystem: Engineered > Bioreactor > Anaerobic > Digestate | place... | reverse complement strand
GTAAGATGCAGCACTCGTTGTTAACGTTGAATAAAAGTTATTATATGCACACCCATCTTCTAAAACTATGTATCTAATATAGTCCTTTTTTGTAATTCCCGATGTTCCTGTATAAAAATTGTTATAGCTACAGTTATTGCCAAACATATTAGACCGATATCTAACACCAAATGTGTTAGAATGACAGTCATTACCAAATGTGTTAAAACTGCAGTAGCTATCAAATGTGTTATTGCTACATCTATCATCAAACGTGTTAGACCTACAGATAATACTAAACGTATTAGAATTGCAAAAAATACCAAACGTGTTAGATTCGCAGTTACTACCAAATGTGTTATAACTACAGCCATCGCCAAATGTGTTATAATAACAGTAATCACCAAACGTGTTATTACTGCAGCCATAGCCAAATGTGTTAGAATCGAAGCCATTACCAAACGTGTTAGAATGACAGTCATTACCAAACGTGTTATGTCTGCAGTTATTACCAAACGTGTTAGAGTTAAGTGTTAGAACAGACATCGATATAAGATTCGTTATTGTATTGTGACGACATCCTCCTGTTAAACTATCATCTGTTGTACCCCCAAAAGTGTATAAAAATACATTTGATTTTTTGAATTGTATATTTTTAAAGTCATAAGGACATTCATTATTCCATTCATCTTTCATGTAGTAAATAACACCTTTGCCATTTACTGCATCAGCCCAAGCAAATTTGCTTGTGTCATTGACAATGCGATACTTAATCTCCCACGCTTCTAATTTAGCATTTGCAAAATAAGTATCACCAGATTTTCTAACGCATTTAGCATCTTCGGATAGTTCATTGGTACTTAAAGCTGTTACTATAATATCAAAATCGTGTCCTGCCGATTGTGTGTCGGATTGGACAGTGGTTGTAGTATAGTTAGTTATTCTATAGCTTGAGTTCGGAACTAGTTCATTGTTGTTAATAAAAACTAGCAAATCCTCATAAGTAACATTAGAATATGTTTTATGATTTTGTTGCTCTAAATACTCTATATGGTCAAGGATTTCTTGTCCTACCTCATCAATTCTTGCACCTGTGTTAAACCACCTTCTTGTTTCAGTCTTAATAACGTTAAACAAGGCTCTTATTTCATTTATCGGTTTCATTAGTTAAATGGATTAGCAAATGTATTATCAAATATTTTAAATGGTATGTAATCTTCGTTTTTAGACTGCATTTCTACTTTCCAAACTCCCATACCTTCTCTATCATCTTCTTTTTCAAATTGGGCATCTTTAACTCTCACAAACTCCTCCCCTTCAATAGTGATAGAAGAAAGCATTGTGATAACGTTAATCTTATGTGCTAACCAATTAGGCACTCCACCATTATCTCCAATAGTCAGTTTTTCTGTCGATTGCGGTCTGGCATCTACTATCTTGTTGAATAAGTCTTGCCCATCAAAATCTTCTATCTGCCCTTTGGTTTCGTAATCAGATGGTATAAAACCACATTCCAAAGCAATAGAATAAGTGTTTTGTACATTTTGTATTTCTTGTGTTTGAAACTGCAAAACATCTCCTGCTGAATACAATTCGTACAAATTGTTATTAAAGTATTCAGTAGTAAATTCAACAATATTTGCATTTATACTTTCTATTCTTACACCATAAGATGAAACATCATTATTCCCTATTTTTAGCAAAGCATCTCCAACAGACAGGTATTGTAAAAAAGGGTTGTTAGTTATATCTATTTCAGTCTGTGATACTTGCAAACCACCTATTACATTAAAGATTGTTTGTCCTCTATAAAAAACAAAATCAAAATCATTCTCATAATGAGTATATTGAATAACTTTTATATCCTTATCGTAGTGAGGGTTTATCTCGTAATACATCGTATCAGCAATAATATCATTATCAGCAAAAAGAACAAACTGAATACACCTTGTATCGTTTGGTTTAACTATCGTACCGCTAATATAATTATAATTGCCAATAGTATTTATAGTTAATTGAAGCTCGTCAACAATAAAACCATTCTCATCACGTTGTTTTAAAACAAAGGTTTTGTCTAACATTGTATCATCAATCCAAGCAAAAACTTGTGTGTCGGATATGATTTTAGGAACGTAAGCATCTCTCTTTTTGTAAAAGATACTCTCTCTGTTTACCCCAAAAAATATAGGGCAAAGTACTGGTATTTTTATATTATCTGAATAAATCATATATTCTTAGCTTGAAGTTCCCAATTTTGTGTTTCGTTTTTACCTACTGCAAATGTAATTGTATTTATCCAACCTTGATACGTTTTGCCTGTTTTTTCGTGCCTAAACTTAAAGAAACCATACCTATCGTCTTGTAGTTGTGTTAAACTATTTAACCTTTCAGCCGTTGATAGCTCTATCGTTGATGGTAAAAAGATAGGGTCTATTGCCGAAAATCCCTTGCTCTCTACTATCCACTCTTTGATTTTAATTTCAGTCCCTGTCTCACCGATTGTAGATACTGGATAATTAAATCTTACTATTTTGTTTGCAATATCAATATAAGCTACTTGAACGTTTAGGCTATATACTTCCTGTAATTTCCAAACATCTAACCTATATCCAACCCTCAATAGAGATACATCTTCTTGTACTTTGATAGTTCTATCGTCTATTTGTTCTACAATAGTGAATGTAAAGACTGCATCTTCAAAATCACATCTGCTTGATATGTTAACCCCTGTTGATGAGTTTACAAATGTAGCGTTTTCTTGCGTTTTATACAAAGAAATTGACAAATAAGGTAAATGATTATTAATTATCCTTTTAGGAGTATAAGGAACGTTATAAACAGTATTGCTATCTCCTAAGAAATTATCAATAGGTTTCTCGTGTTTACGATATAAAAATAGTTCATCATTTTGTTGTATAGTAAACATTCCACTGATTTGTGTACTCCATTGTAAATCACTTATTCGCCAAACAGAAGAAACAACTACTTCGTAAATAGCTTTATCTAAATTATTAAAATACTCATAGTTAAATGTAGCAACACCGCTAACTTCTATAATTTCGCCAACCTCAAATTCAACTGTTGTATCGGCTTTGGTTATATTCAATACTTTTAAATTTCTTTCAATATCAGTATTCCCCTTTTTTCTTAACCCTAAGTAAAAGTAAAAGCTATTAGCATCATCGGGTAATGTTTGTAAATAAGTATTGCCACTAAAAATAAACCCTACATTTTGGTTTTGTTTTAAAACCTCAAATTCTCCTACAACGTAAGAAACCCCAGATTGCCTTGTTTGCAAAGCTAATTCAAAAGTAGGTATATTTTCTGTTACATCAGCTAATTCATAAATACAAGCCAAAGAGATTATTTTTTTATCTTTCCTATTCTCAATATCGTTTAATACTTGTCTGAAATACGCCTCAATAGTGTAACAATCGCCAATAAAAGGGCTTACAATATTGTACTCATTTTCTTTCAAAGCCTTTTTTATCTCAAATGTTTTCTTTTCACAAAAAGGATATGTTAATCCATTTTCTTCTGTATTCTCTTGATTTCCATTTACCCTTTCATCACTTTCCCAACCAACAACTATACGTGAAAAAATATGGTCTGTTTGTTGCTTGATAACAATGTTAGAAACCTCTATTTCTTCTCCTATTTGTTCTTCAAGATACGCATCTTTACGCAATCCTATACGCATTTTATTGCCTGTGAAATCAATATAAATACATTCCAATACGTTCAAAGCATCTAAGGCTTTACGCAATGAGCAATGGATTTTATTTTCTGAAACGCCAAAAGCATTGATAATAGCATCGGTACAGGTAAGCATATTCAAATAAGGCTCTACTCTATCATTATATTCAAGTATTGCTTCACTGTCAATCTCCTTTACCAACGCTCTAAGTAAATAACTAAAGGGGAAAACCTCTAATTTTAGGTTTTGATAGTTAGATGCAGACAAATAGCCTATTCTTAAATCACTATTTAATGCATCTAAAACCCTTATGCTCGAATTCTCAAAGTTAGAAACATAACAAAAAGATAGTAGCTCTCCAGCGTTTAGGCTTATATTTAACGTTTCTTCGTAAACAAATGTATTTTTTACTTCTTTATAAGGAAATATACCAACCAAATAAGAAGTCCAAAACGCTAATTTAGAAGTTTTAGGTTCGTATGTTCTTACGTTTTCTATTAAATCGCCATTAGCTTTATGTTTCCATATCCTAAGGCGTGGGTTAGGATTTCCAAGTAATGTTATTATCCATTCTTTTGTCTGAATATCCATATTAACCTTTAAATCAAAAGTAACATCTTCAACAGCTCTTATTGTCAAACTTTCGTAAGGCAATCCCTCGCCATCGGTAAAAGCTAATTCACGAACAAAAGAACGTACAGCCCTTGTGCCACGTAAAGGAAAATTATTTGATGGCAACCAACCTTTTATCGGCTCTCCATAACTAAATTGTAGCCTGTTTTCTCTTACAACGGATGTGCCTGTAAAATTAAGGAACAATTTATTAGATAATTTGGGTAAAGGTACGGCATATTCAGTACTGGCAAAAGTCTGAAACTTGCTATAAAAACTATCTTCTATACCATTCATCGTAACGTAATTCAAGTCATCTTGATACGTTGTGAAATCAAAACGATACTGATAAAAATGGTTAAAAGTGTATTCGTTATCTCTTTTGTAGATACGCAATTTAGCTTTGGCATACACCCCATCTCTTTCCCATAGCATTTTTAGTAATTGCCTACCATCAAAAGCGTATTTTAACGGAACAACATACTCAATATTATTGCCAAAATCACTTGAACGTGTAAAACCAATAGAATTTTCATCCCAACCTTTTGGGTCGTGTTGCAATTCATACTCTTTATCATCATAAAGGATTGAAAATTTATATTTGTTGGGCAAATCTATCATTACGTTCTTGAATTACTTTATGTATAAAGGCAATTAAAATACTGAAAATTGTGTAAAATAATACACCACATAGACTTATTAATGCTCCTACAAAAAAATTAACACCGAAAAATAAGCCTATGAAAGCACCAAAGATAGAAAATAAAACAGAAAATAAAAACCCTAATATTTTTTTCATACAAAATTTAACTTTAATTTAACAATCCTCTTTTTCTTTGTGAGATATATTCTCCTTGTTGTATTTGCCTAATTAACGGCATACCGTAGAAATTGACATTCTTTTGCGTTTTAAGCAACCTATTTGTTTGTCTTAACTCGTTATACACTTTGTCATCTTTAATAACAACAGATGACCCCCTGTGCATTGATAAGACTTTGTTTATGTCTACTTTACTTGCATCAGGATAAATACGTGTTCCTTTCTCTAAATTATGTAATTCTGGTTGGTTAGAGGTAAGGAAAAATTTACCTTGTGGAGTTAATGCTAACTCACTTTTACCGCCATCCCCAAGAACGGCAAGACCTGTGTGTTCCATAACACCACCTTCCGCAAAATAAGGAATAGTTTGTGCAGCTATTATTGCAGCTTGTGCTACTCCAGCACCAGCGATAACTGGAATAAGAGCCAAAGATGCACCAGCAGTAATAACTGAATTGGCTGTTGCTTGTGCAATCCCAAGAGCCGTTGATATTGCAACTTGACCCAAAGCATAGGCTTGTTCTGCAAGGAATTTCCTTCTTTCCGCTTTTTCCCTATCTCTATCAATTTGTTCTTGTACTGATTGATAGTATTTAGATGATTGTTCTTTACGTTTATCGGCTTCCTCTTTGGTTAAAACACCAGCTTTTTCTTTATCCTTGATAGTTTGCAATTCTTCTTTTTCAATCTTTTTAAACTTCTCACTTTTTTCGTCTAATTGGTTAAAGTATCTTTCAAAAGATTTATCCCAAGCAACTTGTGCCGCTTCAATTAAATTCTCTTGCATTTGTTTAGTCAATTCAGAGCGTTTATCATTAACTCTGTTTTGAATTTCTATCAAAGCCTGTCCTTTGCGTTCTTCTTCGGCTATCTCTAAATCAGAAAGTTGTTTTTGTAAATCAAGCGTATCTAATCCTTTCTTTCTTGTATCAATAATTTCCCTTTCTAATGCTGACTTATTTGTTTGGTATCTTGCTTCTGCATAGTTTTGTTGTACTTGAAACATTGCAAACTCATTATCTTTCTTTACTCCAAACAAGGATTTAACAAGGTTTTCTTCAAAGCTATAACGTTTCATATTCGCCATAGCATTTTGTTCCGCTTGATTAAGCCTTCGCAATTCTTCATCTCTGAAATAATCAGTTTCTTCTTTCAAGTCTTTTAAATGGTCTTGTTTTAAAACCAATACTTTTTCATCAGATTGTTTTTGTATAGCTTGTACATTTAATTCTCCATCGGAAACAATTTTAGCCAAATCAATGTAATGATTTTCGGTCATACGTTCAATAGTAGCTATATTTTGGGCTTCGCTTTTTTGGTATTCTTCCATTGTTATTTTGCCGTTTACCAATTTTTTAGCGTTATTTTGTCGTATCTTTTGTACTTTTTGTACTTCTATATCGTAATCTTGATTGGCAGATGCTATATTCATAGCCGTTTCAATTTCATTCAATCGGTTTAAGTTAGCGATATATTCCATTGTAGCAGAAAGCCTATCTTCAAATGATTGTTTCTCATTCGTTAAAGACCTTTCTTGCATATCTCTTTCAATATCATTGTTCCTTTTTAATAATTGTACCTTCTCATCAGAAAACATTTTTAGTTTCTCTAATTGCTCCACAGCTGATTGTGTAGTACCACCTCCACCTCCTGTATTCTTAGGAGTGGCATACTGTTCAGGCAACAAAATAGTAGCTTTATCTAAGGCTTCTTTATACATCATTTCCGAAAGATAGATTTTTTGATATTCTAATACCAAATTCTTTATAAGGTCTTTATCCGCTTTCGCACCATAAAATCTCTCTAAGTCTTTAATAAGACCAGATATAGCTTGTTCTCTACCACCTGCATCATCTATTATTTCAATATCAAACGCTTTTCCTTGCTTGCCTTTCTCGCCTGAAATTGTTTTTAAAAGCTCCTCGTATATTTTATCCATTGGCATTGTGGCTCTATTCTCTTCAATGTATCTTTGTATGATACTTTGAGAAGATGCTTCAATTTTGCCTGCAATAGTCGCTTCGTCTCCACCAGAAACAAAAGACTCGTAGTCTTTAGTACCTTTTATTTGTCCTATTCTGGTTTCAGCACCAAGTGCTTTGTTTCGTGCTTCTGCCGCTATTTTTATATTCATTGTAGCCGCTTCCATTCTAATTGACCAGTCTATATATTTTTCCGCATATTTAGCATAAGCATCCATAACAGAATTTATATCTCCTAAAACTTCGTGATGCTTTCCAAGTGTTTCATTATATTTCTCTATAATAGCATCAGCACTATCTCCTTCTTTTTTAAATCTTTCAATCATTACCCCAAGAAGTAAAACTTGCTCTCTATTCTCTTTTATAATTCCACTATTTTCATCTAAGACTTTTACCATTGAGCTGATAGCATCGTTAAAATCGTAAACTTTTTCCGATGCTTTAAACATCTTGCTAATAAATTTTCCTATATCATCACCGAAAAGTATCAACAAGGTAGATGCTACAATCATAATAGTATTTAGTGATAATAAAGATTTTGCAAATACTTTCAATGCACCACCAAAACCAAGCATTTTACCTGTGTTTACATCTATCTGTTGGCTTAATCGTGTAAAATCCTCCGTAAGCATTGGTAAGTTGTTAGATAGAGCCATAAAACCAATACGAGAAGATATCGCAAAGTTAGGCAACTCCCTCATTACTTGTGTAAGAGAAAACGTTGCACCATAAGCGGACATTGATTTTTGTGCGTATGTTCCTGATGCTTTGGCTGTTTTATCGTATTCATTAGATAGCCTTTTCATTGTAGCCATCTTTTGTATATACTCGGCATTTTGTGTCTTGCCAGATGCAACCATTTTCTGCAAATCAAGGTTCAACAGACGCATTTGTGCATCAAGTTTCTGTAATGCTGTTGTTTCTTGCGAAGATAATATTGCATGAAGTTTGGCTACTTGGTTACGGCTTTGCATTGAAACCGTTTCCTCAATAGTAGCTTTTACCTTTTGCTTTTTAGCTGTTGTCGTTTTATTGGTAAGTCCAAGCTCTTCGGACAAGGCTTGTACTTGCTTTTTTGTTTCGCTTCTTTTTAACAAAACCTGTTGATATAGTTTCTGTTCTGCAACAGCCAACTCATTAGTGGCTTTTGTGAGCCTTTTTTCTGCCTCTATGGCAGCATTAAATTCAGCGGTTTTCGCATTTTTGCCACCACCAGTAGCACCGCTTATACCTTTTTGTACGCTTTCAAGTTTAGCTAAGGCATCAGCCATATCGCTAACTGTCTTTGAAACAGCTTCAATTTGCGATTTAACCTCTGGGGATATAAAATTTTCTACTAAATAATTCATTTTTTTGATTTGTTTATCTCTTTTTCAATCCTTTTTACCTCACTTTTGTACAATTTCATCGTTTCAATATATTCTAAAACAGGCATATTTATTGATGCTCTATACCCATTCTTTTCTAAAAAAGCAAATATACGAGAAAAATCACTTTTTTGCGTACTTTCTTCTTCTTTTTTTGTGTCAACTTTTTTCTTTAATTCCTCTATCTTAACGCTTAATACTTTCATCTCCCCCTCTAACTTGTTCAAATAGTCTTTTCTTATTCCGCTATTAGAAAGAAATTGGTATGTTTTTTTCTTGTCCTCATCATTGGCATAAGGAGAAGTTAAAACCAAACCACACCATCTAAACATTTCATACCGCCTGTATAAAGTAATTAATTGCTCTTTATTTCGCATTTCAGCCATTATATCCTCGTTCTCGGACAATTTAGCGTACTCCATTAAAATATTGCTGTAAATCGCTTCTAAATACGTTTTAGGAATATACAAAGGGAATTTCTTTAATGCGTTAAAATTATTATCCACTACTAATTGGATATATCTATCCATAGTGAATTTATAGTCATTTATAGTGTGATATGTTAGTTTTTTTGATATAAAAAAGAGAGCATTAGTTATTTTAGTAATTATGCTCTCTATTATTTTTCTGCTATCCATTTTTCTATTTTTTCTTTAACTATTGGTCGTATCTCATTGAACGCTTTATCAAAATTCTCTTCAGTAAGACCGAAAATATCCTCCCCATTTTCTTCTATAAGCATATCATTTTTGCTATCTGTACTTTCTATTTTAAACTCGCCAACATAGGTTTCTACATAAAACCCTCTGTGAAAATCGCCTGTATCAAAAAGAGTATATTTATCACTTGTTGCGTTGGGTTTATTAAGTAAAGTTTTCTCACTATACTTTGGCATATCTACACCGCTACTTGCTTTTCCCTGCAATAATTGCTCTTGATTTAATTCAATAAAAGTATCACTTTCTTGTTTTATAACTTCAACAACAGTCTCTTCAAGCACTTCTTCAAGGCTTTGTAGTTTTTTTTGTATTAGGTTTATTAGCTGATTTGCCATATTTTTTGTATGCTTTCACAAGTTCTTTTGTTATTTCAGCATCAGTAAGGGTAGGGAAAAGACACTTTTTAAACGCATCGGGTAGATTGCTTAAAAATTCCTTTTCACTTGTTTCAAAAAGCACAAGGGATAACTCCCCTGTGCCAATTTTAACAGTATTCATTATGCTGTAACAGTAACTGCAACAACATTACTCTCGTAACCACCCGAAGTTAAAGAGCCTACTTTCAACACTTCTAACGCACTTGGACTTGCCAAAGAGATAGTATAAGAACCAGCACTTAAACTGATAGCCCAACCTTCATTTACAGTATCTTTCGCTACACCTGTTGGAGTAACAATCGCATTGGTAGAGGCATCTCTAACAACCCAAGCACCAGCAACAGCCAAATCATCTGCATAAAGATTATACAATGGAGTTCTCGAAATCCACGTTTTTGCTTTTACAGTAGCAATGCCTGAACCACCTGTGGCAGTCAATTCAACATCTAAAATACCACCCATTTCAACACTAAGGTCAAAATTCTCTGGTAATAATATAGTAGATAGTTTGTCAGAAAGAGACATAGTATCCTCCAACTGCAATTCAGCTTTATACATAGTATAATCGCCTCCTTTGATACCTACTTTCACTTGTTTAGGCATAAACGTACATTCAAAGCCTTTAAGACCTGTTGATGTTTGGAAACCACCAATAAAGGTAGTGTCAATCCAATACATTCTCATATCTTTTCTGTCTTTGAATTTGCGTAAATTTTGGTAAAACTTAATACCCAAATCTTCAAGTTCAATGTTAAATTGATGAGGTTTCTCGTCAATTTTAACAGTAAAACCATAACCCGATTGTTTTACTTCTGGGTCAGGAGTAGTATCTTCATTACCAAATATTTTAGGTATATAAAATACTCTGTTTCTTCCACTTGCTAAAGTGGCTTTTTGTAGATATTCAAGGGCATCCTCAAAAGAGCCTAATTTAGCGTTAGGTATCTCAAATCCATCAAACGTTAATATCAAACCAACTAAATGGTCTAATTTAACCGCACAAGCTGGTTTCCCAACATTCCCCATCTTAGAGGAACAATTTACTTCTCCGATAATCATAATTTTATTTTTTATAAGTTAAACAGTTTCTACTCATTTTGAATTGAAAGTTTTTTAGTTGTATAGCATCAACCGATTGTGTGAATTTATGTGCTTCGTAGCCTTTTAACCCTGTTTCGCCATAGAAATAATGGAAAATCGTATCTCCTGTGCGATAAACAGATAAATCTCTGTCAAAACATAAAATTCTAAGAAATTCTTGAAGGACAGGTATTAAGATTGGTTTGAAATTAACCGCATCTCTTTTTTCCCTCGTCCAATTTTTATCCGACATAGTCGCTATTACTATATCTTTAATAACCCATATTCCATCGCCCTCTGATGAAAGCATTGAATTAACGAAAAAGAATGGTAGCTTTTGATTAGCACTCTCTTTGCCTACAACATTAACAAACTCAATGGGAGTAGAATGATAGAAACGGAGTTTAAAAGGTTGCCCTTCGATATAACCCTCGTTTTTTTGCATCTCCTTGTCTATATTGTTAGAGATAACCCCAACAATACGCTCCATTGATGTTTGTATTTGTTTATAGTCCATAGTTTTGTGTTATTAACAATTCTGCCCATTTAGTAAAATCAAATTTTACTTCTTCTGTTTCGTACTCATCTTTATTCACATAGAGCCAATAAAAAAGGGTAGAGTTCATACTTACCATTTTATCCCACGCTTGTTTGATTTTGGTATAGTTAGATATTACAGATTGGTTTTCTACTTTATCTACTACTGCCGTTGCTCTATTCATTAACATCTTCTCTTGCTCGTGCAAGTAAGAGCAATAAACATAGTTAGCAATAGGAGATATTTTGTTCGTATCTTCTGCAAGTTTATCTTTAAGTATTTGCCATTTTTCTTCTACTGTGTCTTTCTCTAACTCGCTATAAAGTAAATCAGTCATAGAAACACCCAATACTTTATTCAAATACTCTTTCTCAAAAAACGCTATGTACTGGTTTATTCTTGCACCCTCCGAAGTGTTTAATTCCGTTGAGTAACCATTGGAAACCTCTGTCATAGGTATCTCACAAAAGCCAAAAGCAAAATATGTTTTATCTATAATGCTCATTTCTTGATTATTTTATCTTGTAACACCCAATGTCTACTATTGATAATTTGCGTAAGCATATCATCAAATTTAACTCCGTAAGAAATACAAGCAACACCTGTTTGAAGTGGTATTAACCAACCCTCTTTATGTTTAGGCACTACCATAGGAATATATCTTTGGTCGCAAGACAAAGAGAAGAAAATATCGCTACTATTTGTATAAGATATCTCTCTCACATCATAAGGGAAAGAAGAAAAAACGTCTGAATGGAAACCCATAACACCTGTTCCAATAATATTAACGGCATAATCATCATCAACATCATAACAACATTGATAAAAATCTTTATGACCATTTTTATATTTTTCACTATAATCAAATAGTGTTCTTCCATGCCAAGAAATAACCGCTTTCTTTTGATATTTATCTATTGCCTTAATCGTTTCTTCAACGTAATTCTCTGGGTAAATAAAATCATCATCAACAGTTAAAACATAGCCTTTCCACTCGTGAGCAAAAACAAATTTACCAGCACAACCTACATCCCCTATTTTATCAAGAGTGTTGTAGGTACTTACGTTTGGAAGGTCAGGAATTTCCATTCCCCCATTGGTAAGTACCACCAACTCATCTACTTGTTTATACAAAGAAAGTATAGCTTTTGTAATAACATTCTCTCTTGAAGGGAAAGTAGCCATATACGCAGTAACCTTGTTTTTATTTACAGGTCGCTTAACGGCTTTCTTACACATAGCATTTGATATTCTAATAGGTTTGATACCAATAATTGGATTATCTTTTTTGATTGTGGCATATCCTTTACGGATAAGCTCATCAGCAAAAGGTTTCTCTAACATTTGGCTTTGACCCACCATTCGTACATCAAAAGGTGCGTAAGACGGTGTATATACTACTTCTACCATTTTTTACTACGATGCTTTGTTAATAGCTGCTTGAATAGTTGCGAAAGTTCCTTTCACAAAAGAAGTTTTCTCGTTAGAAGAAACGAATTTAATCAAACGTGTTTCTCCGATGATTGTTCTTTTGTTTTGGGTTAAGTCATTACCATCCAATCCGATAATTAACTTTTCTTTGTAAATACGCACTCTATATTTAGAGAAGTCTCCTAAGATGAAATCTCCTTTGGTAGCTTGTAAAGATTGAATTACTTTCAATCCGTTTACTTCCATAACACCTGCAACAGTCGAAATACGAGGTATGTTGCTTGATTTTGCTAATTGGAATTTAGCGATATCTACTGGGTGCATAACGATATGTTTAGGTTGGAAACCTGACATAGTTGATTGAGCAGTAGCCACAACAATAGCATCAATGATATCTGCACTTGGTACAGTACCATTAAAGTCTGTTAAGTTAAACGCAGTTGCATTTGTGATGATATCAGCCAAAACATCAGCAGATTTTTTCACATACAATTTTTCGTTTAATACTCGGTTAATTTCTCCAGACATATACGAAATATCGTCTAAACTTTCTTCCGTTACTTTTACAAAACCTGTGATTTTGGTAGCGTTAGCCACTTTTTCTTTGAAATCAATATCAATTTGATTTTTCTTTTGTCCTTCGGTTGTTGCACCAACAGAACCTTCGCCTGCAACCTCATCAACCCAAGTAATACTTGCTTTGTCGGTTGAGCCTAAATCCACATAAGAAAGTATGCTATCAATAAGTGTTCTATTGATACCATACACATTCCCTTGTGCATCAAGTAAAGAAAGTCTTGGAGTAGCATCAGCAACAACAACGTTTCCAGTTGTCATATCTCCTACTGCCTTAACCTCAAAAGATACTTCTTTCTTAGCTTTTACATCAGCTATTGATTTGCTTACTAACTCATTAACCGATTTAACCTCTTTAACAGAAGTTTTGCCTTTGTTAATAGCTTCTGTCAACTCGCTTGACAAATTAGCCAAATCTTCTTTTGTAGCAACACCTTCAAACTTAGCAGTCATTTCGTCAGACTTAGCTTGAATAGCGTTTTTTACTTCATCAGCCGACATTGTGGCTGGTAACGATGCTTTAAATGCATCTAATGCACTATCAAGTGCTTTTTTAAATTCTTCGCTCATTTTTGTAATAGTTTTTGTTTTAAATAATCTTCAACTTCTTTAGCATTGATAGTGATTTCTCGGCTATCTTCTTTATTTTGTTGAGTGTTTTTCAACGGCTCATCATCATCATTCGTTAATGTGGGAGTAATTGGATTAGAGCCTAAAACAACAGCAGAACCTTCAATCAATTTTGCTTGTGTAACAGCCCAAAAATAACCTTGTTTTTCTGCTTCTTCTTTGTTTATTACCTCTGAAATATATTTATCCCAATTCTCTTTCTCTTCTTTCGCCCATTTCTCGTCTGTGTTGACACATAAATGGATATCTACATACCTCATACCAACGGAATGTTGTTTAACATACCCTTTTTGGTATTGCTTATACATAAACGGGTTTCTATCTTCGTCTAATTCTACATCAAAAATAAGGGCTTCCGTATTACCCTCTTTATTCAAGCCTACATCTTTCCAAGAATATTCTTTTACCGATGCTTGTACTTTGTCTGTTATAATGCTCTCAAAAAGCAATTTATGTTCCTGTAAAAGATATAAATCTTTCTTCTCTTTAAGTGTCTTTTTCCATAAACCTTTGATATGTACATCATTGTGGCTATCTAATATACCAGTAGTATTGATAACGAGCCTTAGTTTTAATGCACTTATTTCTTCTTGGCTTTCTGCTTTCGTTGCTTTTTCTCTATGTGTAGAAAATAAAGTAGGAGATGCAAAAAAACTATCAGCTTGTTTTGTTACTGCTTTTTTTAGCGATATCAACTCTTTTTTATTCTCTATCAGATGTTTAAAAAGTTGCTCTTTGGTTTCAAAAGTAGGTATATCCATTACTTATCTATTTTTTCGTTTGTTTCGACTTGTTTCGTTTTTAAGTCCTTGATACGTTTGATTTGTTTCGCATTTAGTTCCATAATTATTCAAGATAAGGTTCAATAATTGCTCTACATTCCTCTTTGCTCAAAATACCATCTCTATATGCTGGAAGTACACCATTGATAGCTTGCTGTAAGGCTACTGCACCTTCTTTTAAACTCTCTTGGAAGAAATCCATATGCGACCAATCAGGCTTATACTCCCAATCTCTTTGCGGAATACCCTTAATCTTGACTAAATCTTTAAATCTTGGTGTAGCTTCTGGAATAATTGTTCCTGTATAAAACTCTTTCCTTGCTTCTGGCAAAGACTTGTACCTCGTTTCGTGAACTGAAAAAATATTTGGCAAACCAAAAACCTCAAAAATAGCTACTTTAGCATCCATTACCAACGCTGGCAACTGCATATCTACTATCTTAGAAGTTAAAGGAACATAACTTGCTGTACCTTTGGTAACAATATATTTGAATTGATTACGCAAACCGCCATATTGCTTTAATGCTTTTTGTATCTCGTCTTTCTCTTTGTTTAAGAACGGAGAAGTAATCATATCCACATCTTTCGCACCCTGACCAATGATACCTCTTGCACCACCATCAGCAATAAGTTGTGTAGTCATTTCTCCAATAGAAAGTAACGTAGAGATAGGCTCGGATAAGGAAAAAAGCCTTGATAAACCATATTGACCATCATTATTGATAAACCAATTATCTTTTATCTCTATAATCTCGTCTGCATCCAACTCTAAAACACCTGTTGGCAAAGTTACATTATAGCTTGTTGCCTTTGTTTCAAACAAAGCATTAGTGGAAAAACTTGGGTTTTTAGGGGATATTAACGAGTTAGGCACAACATAATACTCATAATCATTAACACCAATTAACTTCATTTTCCATATATAACAAACCCCATAAATACAGGCTTGTGCTTCGACTAAATTATTAAAAGCATTAAAATCTTGGTACTTGTTCCACCTTTGCATCTTACGCAAATCTTCATCTACAAACTTATTGTAGACCTTCTTTCCTTTTGCATCTTTTGCCCAAACATTAAGGTTGGAAAAAGCATTTACCCTCCTCCTTACTGCCGTTTGTACCACAGATGATTTCTTAAAAGCTATTGATTGACCTTCTCTTGTAGCTGTATTGACTGTTACCCTATTCGATGCAACACTGGAAAGCAAATCGCTAACGTTTACTTCCCCATTCAAGCCAACTATTACTCCATTGTTGATGACAAACCCCATAAAAAGTTTATTTTAATTGACAAATTTATGTTTTTTATACATAAAACATACATACTAATTTATTTTAGACAAAACTTAACAAAGATTAACTAAAATACCAACGGTAAAAATGCCATACGCAGTACATCATACTATCGAAAATATGGTTAAAATCATCTATTGGTTTAGGTATATTGGTTACTTTACCATCAGTACCCCTCATATAAACATAATTTTGTTGCTCTATCTTGAAATGGTCTACAGACATCGAGTCGTTGGTTTCTTCTACAAACATCAAGTCAAAGCGTTTTGTAAGTGCTATTCTGGTAACAATATGCGGTTTTTTGACTTTTACAAACTGCCAATTATAGCCTTTTTGCCCTGCAATAATATTCAAATCACGAACAAAATTAACATCTTTATATTTATCGGAACTATCACAAGCGACAATAATATCTGGATATTCAAATCCTTCTGATTGCATTAATCGCCTTTCCACATCTTTGAGTATCAAAGGTTCTATTAAATCAAAAAGTATCTCTACTTCAGGTGTTTTTTGGTAGCACATCTTTTCTACATAGAGCGTTTTATTCAACACTCCAACCCTTGTTAGAACGCTTGGGTCATTGGTATAACCAAAGTCAAGACCAAAATACACATCTTCATATTCTAAATTAGGAAACTCTCTTATCCACGTTACATTAGGGAAAATAGCACCCTCTTGACTTGCTTTCTCTCCTTCTCCATAAACGAGCCATCGCCACCTATCAATAGTACCACGTTCTTTGTTAATAACATTATCTTTGCGATACTTGCCCTCTAAATCAACCAACACAGTATCGGGTTTTTCGGGTTTATCCCATATCCTTTTAACGAAACCACCACCAATACCCAACGTATCAACAATTTCAATATGGCTATCGGCAAAATCAAAAGGACACCAACTCTCATATAAACTAACCAAACTTTCTTTCAAATGCTTATTATCCAAATAGCTTGTGTTAGTGTAATAGCAGTTGAACTGTTTATCAAACTCAAAGACAAAGTGTTCTGTAAGACTTGGATTCCAATCAGCTATAAAAAGCAACTCACAGCGTTGCATAATGCCTAAAAAGCCATCCTTATTGCGTAACTCGGTAGCTTCATTAACGTAAGCTATATCGCTTCTACCAGCTTCTTTTCCTGTTTCGGGAATACCTTTAAACTCAATCGTATTGCCATAAAGAGTGATAATCGGTCTGCCACTACTATTAGTACCCGTTTTCTCATAGTCCTTACCCTCAACTAATCCCATCAAATCAAAGCACTCTAAAAAGTCTTTCAAGGTGGTATCTCTGGCTTTAACTAACGTTTCCCGATAAACGCATATATACAATTTTTCTTGTTTATTAGCATCGCAAATCTTCCAAATAGCGTGAATAGTATCATACGTCTTTCCACTCCTTGTACCTCCTTGATTGAAAAACTTAACACAGGCTTTTTTGTTTGTTTCAGGGTCAATAGCTTCTCTATACTCCGACCAAACATACAGCATATAGTAGCATAAATAATTCGGCTCAAAGCGTATTTTCCTTGTCATAACCTATACTCTTTCATATGTTCAGAATAATCACGAGCAAAACTCTCTAACGATTGTTTTTTGCCCAAAAGACCACATAAAACATAGCCTTTCATACCCATAAAACAAGGTTCAATGCGACTAACACTCGTTTCCCTTGTACCAACATAACGCACTACCATACGTTTGCCTCCAACAACTATCTCCTTCATCATAACTTTATATACTTTTTAGCCGTTAAATACTCAATCCTCTTACCTCTAACAAAATTATCCGCATCTCCCTTACTCGTAAAAACAGTTATATCGTAACCATAAAAACGAATAAAAGAAACAGATAAACCGAAAAACCTCTTTATCACAATATCCCAACGCTTGGTATAACAAAACCATTGCTCTACTTTGCCCTCACTACCTACCAAAGATAAACCTTTAGTGAAAAACAACTTCCTTAACTTTTGCATAATTATACAGTTTTTATACAGTTTTTATTCATTTCTCTTAACCCTTAACCAAACTATTAAACATTTCTACCTTACTTGCCTTTGCTAAAACACTACCACGATAAAACATATTTGGGTTTAACATAAAATCATTCTGACTAATCCTCCTCAACCCATCTAAACTAATCAATACCCCCAAAGCATTACTCAGACTAACAACATTTGACCACCCAAAAAAATCACATATCTTCTTTCGCTTTCTTACACTCAAACTAACAACATTATCCCTATCTGCATAAATATTTAATAACATCATCAATAATAAATAACTCTTAAAAGGCTTCGCCCAATCCAACCCATCAGTAGTACTATACATCGCAAACTGCTCATTATGACGAGATACAACAATACTTGTATTCGTATCACTCAACACCTCCCCAGTACTAAAATCAACACTCTGTACCCTTGATGTATAAACACGCTTATTCCTATATCCTCCCATTAGTGGCAATACTACATTCCATCTCCAAATGAAGTTACTATGTTAAAATCTTTTTCTTTTCTTTTTTCTTCCACCCTCTTTAAAGAAATATTAAAATAATCCATATTATTCTCAATTCCGATAAAGTTTCGGTTTGTGTTTATACAAGCAATTCCTGTGGTGCAACTTCCAAAAGTATTGTCAAGTATTAAGTCATTTTCATTTGAATAAGTCAATATTAAATATTCCATCAAAGAAACAGGTTTTTGTGTTGGGTGTAATCCTCTCTCACTTGCAAAAATTAGAACTTGTGTAGGGTAATTTGTGTATTCTTGAATATATTCCCCTTTCATTTTACCACCATTATGTCCACTCAATCCAGTTTTATTGTTACCATTTTTACTATTGTCATTAATTCTTTTTTTATTTATTTTAACTACACCTTGTGGATTGTATGTTGGTTGATTATTGTAGAATATTGATATTAATTCAGTGTTTTTCAATGGCATTTTTTTTACATTTAAAAATCCAATAGGTCTTGATTTTACCCATACCCATTCATATTTATAACCATTAATATTGCTTGTTCTTAACAAACTACTAAATGGTTCTGCTCCAAATAGTACTATTGCACCATTAGGGTTTATTATTCGGTTGTATTGTTCCCAAAGTTTATCAAATGGAATTATACTATCCCATTTACACTTTGTTGTTCCGTAAGGTAAATCACAAATAATTGCATTAATACTTTTATCAGGTATCAATTTCATTTGTTCTATTGTATCTCCGTATCTTAAATCTATTGTCATAATTTTATTTTAATATTTT
>Ga0116161_1002166_pt1 | contig 19183 bp, 15 predicted proteins | sample AD_JPNAS3_MetaG_FD_89877 | JGI IMG/M metagenome (GOLD analysis project Ga0116161, IMG submission 89877) | Active sludge microbial communities of municipal wastewater-treating anaerobic digesters from Japan - AD_JPNAS3_MetaG | ecosystem: Engineered > Bioreactor > Anaerobic > Digestate | place... | reverse complement strand
TTATCTGCTCAAAGTCGTTTTTTGCCCTTATTATGTTTGTATTCGATCTTAACATACGTAGTACATTGTTATATTCCAATAGTTTGATTTGATTTAATTAAAGTTCTTACTTTAAATGTTTTCAGGCTTAAACTCCATGATTGCTTAAGAATATGAGTTTACTTTTCCAAAGTCCCCACAAATGTAAACCACTCCTCTAAAGAGCTACCTGTTTTACTTATGTGAATAGCTATAAACAAATGTTTGTAATATACTTATGTAAACCAATTCTCCTAAAAGAATACTCTCTGATCTATGCTGATTATATGCATTCCTACTCCCTATCTGTCCTTTTTAAAAGTAGAACTGTTAATAATGCCTTACTTTTTATCTCGGATGAGCAAATCTACCCTTTTTTAGAAAAAGCTGATTTTCGCCTTAAGCTCTGAGAATCCTCTGTACGTGTACAAATGGACGATCGGTTTCAAATAAACGATTCTCAAGAATCGAAAAAAACGGTATGATTGAGTTTTTTTTCCTACATTTGGCAAAGAATAAAACTCTCGTAAATGGATATTAAAAGCATACTGGACTTCCTGCACCTCTTATCGCAAAACAACAACAGGGAATGGTTCAATAAACACAAAGCTTTTTATACCACAAGCCGGGAGCATCATATACGGCTTCTCGAAAAACTTATCTTGCTGCTGGCTGATTTTGATGCTGAATTAAGGCATTTAAGGCCTCAGGAATGCATTTTCAGGATATATCGGGACTTACGCTTCACTCAGGATAAAACACCCTACAAAACTTTTTTTGGAGCTTTTATGGCCGCGGGCGGAAAGAATAGTGAGCGGGCGGGATATTACCTGCACCTGAAACCTGATAACTGTTTCATAACCGGAGGCATATGGATGCCGGAGGCTCCTCAGCTGAAAATTTTACGTCAATCTATCGTAGACAATCTGGATGAATTTGAAGATATTGTTCATTCTCAAGACTTTGTATCTAGTTTTGGTTCTTTGGACGGACGAAGACTTCGGACGGCTCCCAAAGGATTTCCCGCCGATTTCCCGGGTATGGACTATTTGAAATTCAAAGATTATACCGCCACTCACAAGCTTAGCGCCCTGGAAATGGAACGCTCCGATTTTTGTGAATACATCGCCGGTCTTTTTCAACACCTCTACCCTTTGAACCGTTTTTTGAATTTTGCGTTGGACGAATACAAAGAGAACAAACCATTTTACAACCACCCAATAAATAGTTAAACATGATACTTGATTCATTAAAAAACAGCTCTCTTTACGAAAGCATGCATCCTTTATTCAAAAGAGCTTTCGATTACCTGAAATCACGCGACCTGGACTTACTGGAGCCGGGTAAGATAGTATTGGACGGAGATAAACTTTATGTTTCGATTTCGGAATATGAAGGGAAATCACCCGAAGCAGCACGCCTGGAGACCCACGAAAAATACATAGACATTCAGGTCATCATCAGCGGCACCGAAACCATGGGCTGGCGAGCCGCGAACGATTGCAAACACGCTCTTGCTCCCTACGATACAGTGAAAGATATCTGTTTTTACAAAGATAATCCGGTAAGTTTCGTCGAGGTTCATCCGGGAGAATTCACGGTGTTTTTCCCCGGTGACGGACACGCACCCTGCATAGGCAAAGGCCCCATCAAAAAAGCCGTGGTTAAAGTTTTGCTTTAATGAAATCCAAGACATTGAAAATTATCAAGAACGATCCTTGGTTGGAACCCTACCGACAAGCCATCGAGGGACGCTATAATTACGCTCTGAGCAGGGAGAAAAGCCTGACCAAGGGTGGAAGCCTGTCCGAATTTGCTAATGGGCACCTTTTTTTTGGGCTGCATAAACATCCAGACGGATGGACTTTTCGGGAATGGGCTCCCAACGCCGATTCCATTTATTTGATTGGCGAATTCAACCAGTGGGAGCGTCGACCCGAATACGCTCTGGAGAAAAAGGAACATGGTGTATGGGAAATCCATCTAGCCGCCGATTGTCTGAAGCACGGAGACCTGTACAAAATGTATGTCTCCTGGCCTGGCGGTAGCGGAGAGCGGATACCCGCCTGGACAAGACGGGTTGTTCAGGATCCGGTTAGCCTTATTTTCAGCGCTCAGGTGTGGGAGCCGGCAAATCCTTATCGCTTTAAACATAAAGTAAAGCCTCCCTCCCAACCTCTGTTTATTTACGAATGCCACATTGGCATGGCCACCGAAGAGGAGAGAATAGGCACGTACGACGAGTTTAGACGCCTGGTCCTACCGCGCATAGTCGATAACGGCTACAACGCCATTCAGATTATGGCCATACAGGAACATCCCTATTACGGTTCTTTCGGCTATCATGTTTCAAGTTTCTTTGCAGCCTCTTCCCGTTTTGGCACACCCGAAGAGCTCAAACGGCTTATTGATGAGGCTCACGGCTATGGTCTGGCAGTTATAATGGATATAGTACATTCTCATGCCGTCAAAAATTCCGTCGAAGGCTTAGGTTGCCTGGACGGTGACCCCAACCTGTACTTTCACAGCGGCGACAGAAGAGAACATCCGGCTTGGGATTCCCTTTGTTTCAATTATGGCCGCGACGAAGTATTACACTTTTTGCTGTCCAATTGTAAATATTGGCTTGATGAATTCCGTTTTGACGGTTTCCGCTTTGACGGAGTTACTTCTATGCTCTATCGCAGCCACGGGCTGGGAGAATCCTTCAGTTCCTACGACGACTATTATAACCTGAATCAAGACGGAGACGCCATAGCTTACCTGACTTTGGCCAATAAACTCATTCACGAAATCAAACCCAAAGCCATTACCATTGCCGAAGAAGTCAGCGGTATGCCCGGTCTGGCGGCCCCCATTAAAGATGGCGGAATAGGTTTTGACTATCGCATGGCCATGGGTATCCCCGACTTCTGGATCAAACTGATAAAGGAATACAGCGACGAAGACTGGAAGCCCGGAGCCATCTGGTGGGAGTTGACCAATCGCAGAAAAGACGAAAAAACCATCAGTTATGCCGAAAGCCACGATCAGGCTTTGGTGGGCGACAAAACCATCATATTCCGGCTGATTGATGCCGATATGTACTGGCATATGAGCAAAAATGACCAAAATCTGGTGGTTGACCGGGGCATTGCTCTGCACAAAATCATACGTTTATTGACAGCCAGCACCATAAATGGAGGCTATCTGAACTTTATGGGTAATGAATTCGGACATCCCGAATGGATAGATTTTCCGAGAGAGGGTAACGGTTGGTCCTATAAATATGCCCGTCGCCAATGGAGCCTGCTCGAAAATCGTCAACTTAAATACGCTGATTTACACGCTTTTGACAAAGCTATGGTTCTGTTGCTGAAGAAAATCAATCCTAAAGAGCCACTCTACCAACGTTGGCTTCACGACCAGGATCAGATTATGGCCTTCGAGCGAGCCTCTTTCCTATTTGTCTTCAATTTGCATCCTTCCAGGTCCTTCGTCGATTACGGCATCCTGGTGCAAAAAGGCAACTATAAAATCGTCTTAAACAGCGATGCCAAAGAATTCGGAGGTTTTGGGCTTGTCGATGAGCAAGTTGTTCATACTACAACCCAGACGGCAAAAAATCCTGACTTCGAGCTGGAATGGATACGTCTATACCTACCTTCCAGAACAGCTTTGGTTCTGAAAAGGCAATGATTTTTTTCATTGGCAATGGGCAAGATTTAACGCGAATATAGTTAGCCGGCTGAATAAAGTCAGAAAACGGGCTTGAACAAATCAATCGGTACGGTAAACCAATACTGCCCCCTTTTGAGTCCGAATTTCGAATGTGGAACCCAGGGCTTCGTTGAGACTTCCCTGCCACCAATTAGTCAGCCTGCGATCGATCAGAGGATACTTCAATCCTTCTGCGTTGACTATTGTTGACGGATCGATTGCAAAGAGGGAGATTTGCTGGCCGGGGTAGCTCTGCAGTTGCTTGTAATGCCTGACGACATCTATGCGACCATAGTTCGTTTGCATACAGATATCCTCTATTCGCAAAGAGTAATCCACTAATAATGAGATGTTTCCCAAAGTATGATCTTCTCTTATACCGGTAGCTCCCATAAGGATAATTTGTCGGTAACCGGCACGTTCACAATAGTTCACCGCTTTGGTCAAATCGTTGGTTTCCTGCTCATCGATAGTTATGATACGGTCGGCATAAAGCTCTTTCAGTGAGGGACTCAGGCTGTCCATATCGCCCACAATAACAGAGGGTTCTCTACCGAAATTCAACAATTTTTCGGCAGCTCCATCGCAGCAAACAACATGTTCTGCCTGGCGTAATAAGTGCAGCAACCCGGGTTTTCGGGGGAACTCTCCGTTGGCAAGGATGATGGTTGAAGGCATAACTAAATCTTAAAAACGAATTTCAACATATAATGTCTGGGAGCCAATATATAATAACCGGTTTCCCGGTAGGGCTCTTCTCCGCTAAGAAAAGCGACTTCATAACCCCAGGCATTGCACAAGGGCTGGTTACCCAGTAAATTGTTTATATAAAAGCCCAATTCAAAGTCGCTGTTGCCAACTAAACACCCTGAATATACGGCAGAAAAGTTAAACTGGGTATAGGCCGGTAAGCGAAATTCCTCGTGCTGAATATAGCTAAACTGCTGCTCCGCTATATATTTTCCCATTAAGCTCAATTGTAAAGAGGGTACGGGCTGATACTGAAGACGGGCAGTAGCAATACATGCGGGAGAAAAAGGCAAATCGGCCAGGGAATAATAGCTGCTGATCTGCCGGCTTTGGTCAAGTATCTCATTCCAGTCCGAGGCATTATCGTAGGTACTGTAATACAGGCTAAAATCTTTAACCTTATTGGTACTCAGACTCAGATTGGCATCCAACTGCAAGACGGAAAAGGGCCTGATGCCGGCACTCAGTTCCATTCCTCGACGGTAACTGTAGGGCACATTGCTCATAAGTTTATAACCCACCTCGTTTAGTTTACCTGTAGGTATCAACTGGTTGTGGTATTCCATATCGTACAGATTCAGGGCCAGCATCCATTTTGGTTTATTGACCGAATAACCCAGTTCAAGATCGTACAGCCTTTCGGGTAAGACCCGTCGGCTGCCTCCTTTAACGGCATCCTTCAAGTCTGCACGGGTGGGTTCCCGATTGGCAATTCCTGCCGAAAGATATAGTTTCCGACTCTGGTCTATGCGCCAGTTTACACCCATTTTGGGATTCCAGAACTGCCATTGATGCGATTGGCTTAAATCCAGTAAATCATCGTCATCAATTCCCTCCAGTTCATATCTCACATTACGGTATTGCAGGTCGGCATACAAAAAAAGTTTATTCCGAAGAGCATATTCAGCCTTAACAAATAAATTGCCGTCTGTTTTTTCGCCAAAATTACGCGCCCACTCATAGTTAGCAGGGATGCTGCTGTTGTGTTCCAGCCATAATAAACGGGCGTAGTGAACCCCTTGGTAAAAAGAGTACATGCCTCCGCCCTGGAGCCTGAAAGCTCCCGGTTGGTAGTTCAAATTGAACAATCCGGTATAAAAACCGTTGGCCATGAACTTTCCCCGGATATGATCGCTGCGGTCGTACTCTATTCCGTCAATCAATTGGTTGCTTAAACCAAGGGACGAAAACTTTCTGTTTTGTTTATACTGTTCATAGTAGCCGTACCCGTCCGTGTAATTCAATCCGGTATTCAACAAAAGCGTTTCCGTAAGTTCCCGGGAATAAAAGAGCTGAATATGGTGCTGGCGATAATTGTCGCTTTCGTTGCCGTAATACAAGCCGTCCTTGATGGCTCCTGCCGGATTATAGGCCGGATTCAAAGCAATTTGTTCTTTGGAAGCTCCTTCCCAGGTTATACCCGTATGCTGATTGCCGTATATGTAATTCATGCTCAGCTGAGCTTTTTCCCAGGACTTGCCCAGCGTGCCGTAGAGCGATTGATGACGACTCCAGCCGTTGCGCAAATAACCGTCGGCATTTAATGCTGTATAGCGCAATTGCATCTGCACCCCTCCGGGCAGGCGTGAAGTTGCCATAGAAACACTCTGTTCAAAAGTACCGTAACTACCTGCCGTTGTGGAAGATTCTATATAATTTTCAGCTGCCGGGCGCTCGCTCAGTAAATTGACAGAAGCTCCAAAGGCTCCGGTACCATTGGCCGACACACCCACCCCACGCTGAATTTGTATGCTTTGCAGCGATCCGGTCAGGTTGGGAATATTCACCCAATACACTTCCTGCGATTCCGGGTTGTTCATGGGTATCCCGTTCAAACTGAAATTTATGCGGCTGGCGTCCGTTCCCCTGATTCGCATGGCCGTGTTGCCGGTGCTTGTCCCGTTTTCGGCGGTATGCACCAGCGAGGGAGTCATCCAAAGCACCTGGGGCAATGTTGAAACTACGTTCAGAGTGCGAATCTCGGCTTTGCTCAGGTTTTGATGAGTTACCGGGGTGTTTTCCCCCGCATAGGAGGCAATTACCACCACATCGTTTAAATCAAGTTGTCTGATACTGTCTGTTTTTGCGGCTGCCATGGAATGAACGACAAAAATGCCCGCCGCAAGGCATAAAAAAACCCTTTTCATGTTTTTCTTCTTAATAGTGAAACATCAAAAGGGGTGTAAGAGAAAACATTTCCCGACGGTAGCATTACCTACATCCGGTCTTGGGTATAATCTCAGATCACTCAAAGCATAGTAGTTTTAAAGTGTCGTTCTGTCCGACTTAAAATAAAACGACAAAAAGAACTGTATGCCGAGGGAACACCCCTAAAAAATCCACGCAAATGTAAGCAATATTTTTGTCTGCCCCTATTTCGGGGCATATTTTAAAAATAATTATCTTTGTAGACTTATTAAACACAAAGATTATGGGAAAAGTTCTTATCATCGGAGCCGGCGGAGTCGGAAGCGTAGTAGCATACAAAGTAGCACAACATCCGGAAGTATTCAGCGAAATCGTGTTGGCCAGCCGTACCAAGGCAAAATGCGATAAGATTGCTGCCTTTGTGGGCAACAAACGTATTCAGACCGATCAGGTGGATGCCGATTCTGTAGAGCAGCTTGTGGCATTATTCAAAAAACACCGACCGGAGTTGGTCATTCATGTTGCCCTGCCCTATCAGGATTTAACCATCATGGATGCCTGCCTTGCCTGTGGCGTTCATTACCTCGACACAGCCAATTATGAACCAAAAGACAAGGCTCATTTTGAGTATTCCTGGCAATGGGCCTACAAGGAACGTTTCGAAAAAGCCGGTTTAACAGCCATTCTGGGTTGCGGTTTCGATCCCGGTGTAACCGGTGTGTGGACTGCTTATGCCGCCAAACATCATTTTGACGAAATTCATTACCTGGATATAGTGGATTGCAACGCCGGCGATCATGGTAAAGCTTTTGCAACCAATTTCAATCCGGAGATCAATATTCGTGAGGTCACACAAAAAGGCAGGTATTACGAAAACGGCCAATGGATTGAAACCGAACCTCATCAAATACATAAAACCCTTAATTATCCGGAAATAGGACCCAGAGAATCTTACCTGATTTATCACGAAGAACTTGAATCGCTGGTTAAAAATTTCCCGACCATCAAACGGGCTCGTTTCTGGATGACCTTTGGAGAAGAATACCTTACCCATTTGCGTGTAATCCAAAACATCGGAATGGCCGGCATTGAACCTGTTATGTTTAAGGGAATGGAAATTATCCCCATTGAGTTTCTGAAAGCTGTCCTGCCCGACCCCGGCGAACTGGGAGAAAATTACACCGGCCAGACATCCATAGGCTGCCGTATCCGGGGCATCAAAAACGGCAAGGAGCGAACTTATTATGTTTATCAAAATTGCAGCCACCAGGCCGCTTACAAAGAAACCGGCGCTCAGGCTGTAAGCTATACTACCGGCGTACCGGCCATGTGCGGAGCTATGATGTTTATGAAAGGTTTGTGGCGCAAACCCGGTGTTTTCAATGTGGAAGAATTCGATCCGGATCCTTTTCTGAAGGCTTTGGCCGAAAACGGTTTACCCTGGCATGAACTTTTCGATGTGGATCTGGAGCTCTAAATCATCGTATTCAAAGCATAAAGCTTCGGTTATACAATTTTGCCTAATTCTATTACTTCCAGGTTTTCGATATTACCCTCGTTCAATTCCAGACGCATAAGTGTACGAATGGTATGAAAACCCTGTTTGCCGGCGGCTCCCGGATTCACACACAGCATATCGTGTCGACGGTCGAACATCACTTTGGCTATATGGGAATGTCCGCAAACAAACAAATCCGGTTTGTGATGTTTGATCAGAGCCAGTGCTGAGGAATCGTAACGCCCCGGATAACCGCCAATATGCGTCATCAACACCCTGACCTGCTCTAATTCAAAAAACAGATGGGAACTAAAATTATACCTTAAGGGATAACCGTCGCAATTGCCATACACGGCTCTTAGCGGCCTAATGGCTTCGAGGCGTTGGGTCAGCAAAACAGAACCAATGTCGCCGGCATGCCAGATTTCGTCGCAAATCTCCAGGTAAGGAATGTAGCGTTCATCCCAATAGTCGTGAGTGTCCGATAAAATAGCAATTTTCTTCATGATTAGAATTGATTAACAGGGAGTTGAGAGCGTATCTTCCAGGAAGCAGGATAACGGTTATTCGCCCTAATTCCCAAATTGTTTACCCAACCCAGGCCGACACGGCCGTAAGTCACCAGCACCTGACCCTGCGGGCAATCCTCGCTTAACTGCAAACTCTCTCTCTTCAAATAAGCCAAAGCTTGTTGACGATGCAGTTCATACGAAGGGAAATGTTTGCCGGCCTCAACGGCGGTAGAAAGAGCCAGTGAAACATCGGGTATAAACTGATTGCCTTTATACTCTCCCAGGTACAGACCGGCACGTACTATGCGCAGGGAATGGCTAATCCGGGCCAGAAAAGCGGCGTGTTGTGACGGAAATGCCCTGTAAACACCCCATGGCAGGAGACTGATTTCGTAGGCTTCGGGCTCGTCAAACAGAGAGTTCAAATAGGTAAGTTTCTTTTTGTCCACAACTTCGTTCACAAATTTTCCGGATTTTTTCCAGGAGGGTAATTTCTTTTTACCCTTTTTGGGTTTAAAAAGCTCGTGGAAATCTGCTTGCGGATAACTTTTCAAACCGGTCTGTAGGTTTCCTGCAAGTATCTGTGAGTCTGCTAGGCCGGTGCGTGAGTTTACAGCGTCGGTGCGTGAGTATGCTGCGCCGGTCCCTGAATTTGCTGCAAGACTCTCCTCTTTTTGAAGCAAAGCTAAAAAGAAACCTTCTCCTCTGGTTCTGTGTGGGAAAAAACGATAAGCCGGAATGTCGGCTCCGATGGCAGGATGAATACTCCAGTCGGGATTGCATTCTACAGGCAGAACGCGGGCACCTAGATTTTCGGCTGCCCACAACAGGTTTTTTTCGTTTTCCTCTGTATTGTAGGTACAAGTACTGTAAATCAGGCAGCCGCCTGGCCGCAGGCTGTTCCAGCATTGAGCCAGGATATTACGTTGGCGGAGCGCACAGCCGAGAACATTGTCTTCGGACCAGGCTGCCAGAGCCTCCGGTTCTTTGCGAAACATACCCTCGCCCGAGCAGGGCATATCGGCCAAGATCAAATCAAAAGCATGTTCAAATTCGGCAAAATCGGCCGGTTCGTTTTTCGTAACGACAACCTCTGCCTTACCCCATTTTACGAGGTTTTCTTCCAGTATCACAGCCCTCGAAGGAACGATTTCGTTGGCCAGCAACAGGCTGCCCTCAGGTAGCACCGAGGCAGCCAGAGTGGATTTACCTCCCGGGGCTGCACAAAGATCCAGCATCCGCACTGCCCGGCCGGACATCTTCATCGCCTGCAAAGCAGCATGAATGGCCCGGGCAGTGAACATAGAGGATGCTTCCTGAACGTAATACAGGCCGCAATGAAAAAACGGATCGAAAGTAAAGGATGGACGTTGTTCCAAATAATAGGCGTCGGGACACCAGGGCACAGCACTCTGAACTTTTGCAGGCAAACAGTTAAGCGTTTTCTCTCCGGAGCATTTAGCCGTATTTAATCTCAAACTGACGGGAATATCTTCTTCCAAAGAGCGCATAAACGCCGCGGATTCAGCGGGCAATAGCCGGCGCATCTGCCTGACAAAAGCGGGATCTAAATTCATGGTGTTCAGGGAAAAAACTTTTTTGCCTGCTGCCAAATAACTTCCATTTGATCCAAACTCGTTTCCTTAAGCGACAAACCCTTTTTTAGTGTTTCCTCCTCCAGGTAATTGAAACGTTCACGAAACTTTTTGTTGGTGTGTTCCAGGGCGTTGTCGGGATTGATTCCGTAGAGGCGGGCTACATTGATCAGGCTGAAAAGTAAATCGCCGAATTCGTCTTCCATGCCGTCTTTGTCGTCTTTTTCTATCTCTCGTTGAAACTCCCTGATTTCCTCCTGTACTTTAGCCCATACCTGTCTGCGATCTTCCCAGTCAAAGCCTACTCCCGCGGCTTTATCCTGCATTCTGTATGCTTTTATAAGCGAGGGTAAGGAAGAAGGCACTCCGGCCAATACCGAACCATTGCCGTTCTTTTCTTTGAGTTTTAATTTTTCCCAGTTTTTTTCGACCTCGCCGGCGTCTTGTACGCTGACTGTGCCAAAAACATGAGGATGCCTGAAAATCAGCTTTTCTGCGAGCTTATCACATACATCCTCGATATCAAACAATTGCTGTTCCTCGGCTATTTTTGAATAAAAAACTATATGCAAAAGGATATCGCCCAGTTCTTTACAAACATCGGGATGGTCTTTTTGCAACAGGGCTTCGCTTAATTCGTAGCATTCCTCCAGCGTAAGAGGGCGCAGACTTTCGAAGGTTTGCTCTTTGTCCCAGGGGCATTTCAAACGTAATTGGTCCAAAATGTCGAGCAGTCGCCCGAAAGCCTCCATTTTTGATTGTCTGTCGTGCATAAAAGGTTAAATGTCGAGATCGAAGAGCGCACCGGCCTTTACTTTGACAGCGATGACGGTTCCGGACAGAAATTCGAAATGTATTCCGTCACGAAGGCAAGCCGGTTTTTTGTTATTACTGCTGATCTTTGCGTATAAAATGGCTTCGAAACCGCACTCTATAAGTTTAAACACCTCATTCGGCTTGAAATAAACGCTTTCTACACTAAGTTGTTTGCTGTTTGTCTTTGTGTTTACTTCTGTTAAGCAAAAAGGAACAAACTCTTCTTCGCCAAACTGGCGTACTTTTATCAAAAAAGAATTCACTCCGCTAAAATCAACTGTATCCTCTGACAAGCGCATTTTAGAATTTTTCAATTCAGCCTTTTCAACCACAGAATTGAAAGTCTGCCCCACTTCCGATAAAAAGGCCTCAATATCCAGGGCATCGATGGAATCGCTTTTCGCAATGGGTCTGTAATCCAAGAAGGCATCCTGATTGGATTTGTGATTTCCGGAGGATGCCATTTTCAATGCTTCCCTCTGATTATCAGCGTCAAAAAAGGCCATCTTAAATTCAATATCCGGCCCCTGAACATCAATAGTAAATCCACCCACCTTGGTGCAGGCTGTAAAAAAACAAAACAATACAAGAGCAATTATTCCTCTATAGTACTTCTGATGTGCTATTATCATAAGGTCAAATTGAATTATTTCAATACAAATGTACAACTTGTTACATTCGTTACGCTAATTGTTATACAATATTAACAGATCATCCCTTGCCCGGTTGCCCACTAAAAGTAATAAAAATTACTTGGGCATAGAAAAAAATAGTTCTACCTTTGCAGCCTTAAAATCTGTACAATGCCTGAATCCGATAAACACGGGCCGGGGCATTTAACCAAACAAGATTTCTGACTATTATGGAACTCCCTTCTAAGTACAATCCTGCTGAGGTAGAAAGTAAATGGTATCAATATTGGCTGCAACACAACATGTTTCATTCGACTCCCGACGAAAGAGAACCCTATACCATTGTTATTCCGCCGCCCAATGTGACGGGAGTGCTTCATATGGGACATATTCTGAACAACACCATCCAGGACATATTGATTCGCAGGGCCCGAATGCTTGGTAAAAATGCTTGCTGGGTGCCTGGAACCGATCATGCTTCCATCGCCACCGAAGCCAAAATAGTTGAAAAGCTCAAAAACGAAGGCATCAAAAAAACTGATATTGGCCGAGAAGCTTTTATAGAACATGCCTGGGAATGGACACACAAACATGGAGGTATTATACTTGAACAACTCAAAAAACTGGGAGCTTCCTGCGATTGGGATCGTACCTGTTTTACCATGGACGATGTCCGTTCGGAAAGCGTATTAAAGGTTTTTATTGATCTTTTTGAGAAAGGGCTCATTTACAGAGGTGTACGCATGATCAACTGGGACCCTAAAGCCCAAACAGCTTTGTCGGACGAAGAAGTTATTTACAAAGAAGTACAGTCCAAACTCTATTACCTGCGCTACAAAGTGCAGGGTGAAGATCGTTACGCAACTATAGCCACCACCAGACCTGAAACTATATTGGGCGATACGGCTGTCTGCATCAACCCCAAGGACGAAAGTAAGGCCTGGCTCAGGGGTAAAAAAGTACTGGTCCCGCTAATCGACCGGCCTGTACCCATCATCGAAGACGAATACGTCGACATAGAATTCGGTACCGGCTGCCTCAAAGTGACTCCGGCTCACGATGTGAACGACTACATGCTGGGCGAAAAATACCGTCTGGAATCTATAGATATTTTCAATAACGACGGTACGCTTAACAAACACGGAGCCATGTACGCCGGCATGGATCGCTTCGAGGTGAGATCTAAAATTGAAAAAGATCTTAAAGCAGCCGGGTTGCTCGAAAAAATAGAAGACTATACCAATAAAGTAGGCTATTCCGAACGAACCGACGAAGCCATAGAGCCTAAGCTTTCGATGCAATGGTTTCTGAAAATGTCCGATTTGGCCAAACCCGCCTTAGAAGCCGTTGAAAAGGATGAAATAAAGCTTATCCCGCCAAAATACAAAAACACCTACCGGTATTGGATGGAAAACGTCAAAGACTGGTGTATTTCCCGTCAACTTTGGTGGGGACATCGCATTCCGGCTTATTACCTGCCCGAAGGAGGTTTTGTAGTAGCATCCACTCCCGAAGAGGCTCTCGAGAAGGCTAACGCGCTGCGCATGAAAAATGTTTGCCCCTGCGGATGCAGCGGATTGAAACCCCTTAAGCCCGAAGACCTGCGTCAGGACGAAGATTGTCTGGACACCTGGTTTTCCTCCTGGCTATGGCCCATTTCCGTTTTTGACGGAATAAATGAGCCCGACAACAAAGACATCAATTACTACTACCCCACCAACGATCTGGTGACAGCTCCCGATATTTTATTTTTCTGGGTGGCCCGCATGATTATCTCCGGTTTTGAATACCGCAAAGAGGCCTGTTTTAAAAATGTGTACCTCACCGGAATAGTCCGCGACAAACTGGGACGCAAAATGTCCAAATCGCTGGGCAACTCACCCGATCCCATCGAATTGATGGATAAATACGGTGCCGACGGTGTCCGTATGGGGATGATGCTGGCTGCCCCCGCCGGCAACGATGTACTTTTTGATGAAGCCTTGTGCGAACAGGGTCGCAACTTCAACAATAAAATTTGGAATGCCTATCGGCTTATAAGCGGCTGGAAGGTAGACCCCAAACTAGATCAGCCGAAAGCCTCTGCTCTGGCCGTAGAATGGTTCGAAGCACGATTAGGGAAAACACTGGCTGAAATGGACGATTTGTTCGACAAATACCGCTTGTCGGAAGCTATGATGTGTGTTTACAAACTCTTCTGGGACGAATTTTCTTCCTGGTTTCTCGAAATCATTAAACCCGCCTATCAGCAGCCGATCGACAGCATAACTCATAAGGCTGTTTTCGGTTTTTTCGAACAACTCTGTCTTTTGTTGCACCCCTTTATGCCCTTTATTACTGAAGAACTTTGGCAGCATCTGGAACAACGAGAACCCGGTGAAAGCCTGATGTTACAACAACAAAGGAAGCCAACCGCCTACAATCAGGTAATATTGGACAAATTTGAACTGGTTAAAGCTGTTGTTTCTGGCATTCGTACCATTCGCTTGGAAAAAAACCTTCCCGTCAAAACAGCTCTGGCGCTTGAAATACAGGGTGAACACGATGCAAGTTTTGACAGCCTTATAGTAAAAATGGGCAATATAAGCAGCATTACCCAAGTGAGTGCTAAGGCTTCCGATGCGGCCTCTTTCCTGGTAAATACAACGGAATATAGTCTCTTACTTGGCGCTTTGATCGATACGGAAGAAGAGCGCAAAAAAATGAATAATGAATTGCAATACCAGGAAGGCTTTTTGCAAAGCATTCTCAAAAAACTGAATAATCCCAATTTCATCAGCCGGGCTCCCGAAGCAGTTATAGAAGCCGAACGTAAAAAAATGGCCGATGCCAAAAATAAAATCCAGGCCATCAAAGACAGCCTGGATTCACTTGAAAGCAATAAATGAATCAGCTAATGTAACCCTGATCCATCATACTTTTTGCAACCTTCATAAAACCGGCCACATTGGCTCCTTTCACGTAGTTGATATAGCCGTCGGCTTCTTTCCCGTACAAAGCACATTGGTCGTGAATTGCCGACATGATTTGCCGCAGCTTCTGGTCCACTTCTTCGGCAGTCCAGCTTAAATGCATGGCATTTTGAGTCATTTCCAGACCCGAAGTAGCCACACCGCCGGCATTGACGGCCTTGCCCGGAGCAAAGAGAATTCTTGATTCTACAAAAGCGTCGCTGGCTTCTGCGGTACAACCCATATTCGAAACTTCTCCCACGCAAATAACGCCATTGCTTAACAAATTTTTAGCATCCTGAAGGTTTAATTCGTTCTGAGTGGCACAAGGCAAAGCAACATCCACCTTGCGTTCCCAGGGTTTTTTGCCCGGGATAAATTCGGCCTTGAATTTTTTGGCATAAGGCGCTATCACGTCGTTGTTACTGGCACGTAACTCGAGCATATAGGCTATCTTTTCGTCGTCCAAGCCGGCTTCATCATAGATGTAACCGTCGGGGCCAGACAATGTTACCACCTTGGCTCCCATCCGGGTGGCCTTTAAAGCGGCCCCCCAAGCTACATTTCCGAAGCCGGATATAGCTACGGTTTTACCTTCGATGCTCATACCCTTGGTTTCCAACATTTGATTTACAAAATACAGACAACCATAACCCGTAGCTTCGGGACGAACCAAAGAACCGCCGAAACCCAAAGCTTTACCTGTGAATACACCGGAGTTTACTCTGGCCAGTTTTTTATACATGGCATACATATAACCTATTTCTCTGCCGCTCACACCAATATCACCGGCAGGAATATCGGTATCAGGCCCAATGTTTCGCCAAAGTTCCAACATGAAATTATGGCAGAATCGTTGTACTTCGGCTGCAGACTTACCCTTGGGAGAGAAATCGGAGCCACCTTTGGCTCCCCCCATTGGTAATGTGGTGAGCGCATTTTTGAAAGTCTGTTCAAAACCCAAAAATTTCAATATGGACGGGTTTACAGAAGCATGAAAACGCAGCCCCCCCTTATATGGTCCGATGGCGTTGTTAAATTGAATCCTGTAACCTGTATTCACCCGTATATTTCCGGCGTCATCCACCCAAGGGACTTTGAAGATGAAAATCCGGTCAGGCTCTACTATGCGTTCCAGTATTCCGGCTTTATCAAATTCCGGATGTTCATTGTAAACTTTTTCAATACTTGATATTACTTCTCTTACTGCTTGCAGATACTCGTGCTCACCTGGATGCTTCATCTCCAGGTTAGCCATAAAACGATTAACTTCCATTGTTTTAGATTATTTTTTAGTGGTTTAAATTTGGGTTTCAAATATTCACTCAAAAAAAAGATGATATAAAATCACAGTTCCTTGAAATTGCCATTTCTCTATGTATTACAATTAGTCTGTAATCCGGTTATTTTTTCTTTTTCAAGACGGAAAAAACAAAATAACCAATCAACAGAGCATACATCAATAGGGACAACATTTCAGCCCCTTTGGTGTTTGCCCACGATGTCAGCGTCCAGTCCATGCCTCCAAAACGCAAAGCCGCACTGACAACTCCCATTAAGGCGCCACCTGCAATAAAGCCGGAAGCTATCAATGTCCCTTTTTCGTTTCTGGCCGTATTCAGTTTGCTGTCTTTACTACGCCCGGAAACAAACCAATTGATCAAGCCGCCCACGACCAGAGGAATATTCAGTTGAAAAGGAATAAACATTCCCAGAGCAAAAGCCAGGGCAGGTACACCGAAAAAATTCAGGATCAGTGAAATCAGGGCACCTGTAGCGTACAGCCACCAAGGTGCGGCCGTTCCAGACATTAAAGGGTCTATAACGGCAGCCATTGCGTTGGCCTGCGGAGCTACCAAGGCGTTTTCGCCCACAAATCCATAGGTCTTATTCAGAATGATAAGCACCCCTCCCACTGTTAATGCCGATACCAAGGTGCCCAGAAATTTCCAGCTTTGCTGAACGGCGGGGGTCGATCCCAGCCAATAACCGATTTTGAGATCGGTAATAAAACCTCCGGCCATAGACAAGGCTGTACACACTACTCCACCCATTATCAAGGCTGAAACTATACCCGTAGAACCTTTAAGCCCAACGGCTACCATAATGACCGAGGCCAGAATGAGGGTCATCAATGTCATACCGGAGACAGGATTGGTTCCGACTATGGCAATGGCGTTGGCGGCTACCGTAGTAAACAGAAAAGCAATTATACCCACTATCAGAATTCCTACTATGGCGTGCAAGAGATTTAAGTGCATCACACCGAAAAAGAAAAAGACAAATACCGCCAGAAGGGCCAGAACGATACCGATCAATATGATCTTCATCGGTAAATCACTAGAGGTTCTGGCTTGAGTAACCTGCTCAGCTGTTTTGGCTCCCTGACCTTTCATCTCACGGGCTGCCAGTCCAAGGGCGCTTTTTATAACCGGCCAAGATTTCACTATACCTATTATTCCAGCCATAGCAATGCCGCCAATACCTATATGTCTGGCGTAGCTGCTAAAAATAACTTCGGGCGACATACCTGCTACACCATCACTGATGGCCGGATTGAGAAACTGCAAAAAAGTATCCCCAAACAGAGGCAGCAAAGGGACAAAAACAAACCAAATCAAGGCCGAACCTAGGCAAATGACAGTGGCGTATTTCAAGCCGACAATATAACCCAGTCCCAATACGGCAGCGCCGGTATTTATGCTGAAAACCAATTTAAACTTATCGGCCATCATCGTACCAAACTGACTTACCCTGGAAGTGAAAACTTCCGTCCAAGAGCCAAAAGTGGCTACGACAAAATCGTAGAGTCCGCCAATTAATCCGGATACGACAAGAGGTTTTGCCTGATTGGCTCCCTGCTCACCGGATATTAGCACCTGAGTGGTTGCCGTTGCTTCGGGGAAAGGGTATTTGCCGTGCATTTCGGACACAAAATACTTGCGAAACGGAATCAAAAACAAAATACCCAAAACACCTCCCAGCAGCGAACTCAAAAAGACCTGAATGAAATTAACACTCATATCAGGGTATTTGGCTTGCAAAATATACAGAGCCGGCAAAGTAAAAATAGCACCGGCCACTATCACTCCGGAAGAGGAGCCTATGGACTGTATCAATACGTTCTCGCCCAAGGCATTTTTTCGTTTGGTCAGACTGGACAAACCAACAGCGATAATGGCGATTGGTATGGCCGCTTCGAAAACCTGGCCTATTTTCAATCCCAGGTAGGCAGCAGCAGCCGAAAACAAAATGGCCATCAAAACACCCCAACTTACCGACCATACAGTGGCTTCGGGATATTTTCTGCCGGGAGACATCACAGGATGATACAACTCACCCTCTTTCAACTCTCTGTAGGCATTTTCCGGCAAAGCAGTTACCGGCTTGTTTTCTTCTGTTTTACTCATATCTTAGAATTTTAAAGCTGTCCGTTCCACATCTTCCAGGCTGCTTCGGCCTGAATTTTCAACATGCCTGCCCCGTTCATTACACGGGCTCCGGCCTGTTGACCCAGGCTGAGAAAACGGGTGAGAGCAGGGTTGTATACTAAATCGTAGAGCAAATGTCCCCGCCCCAGGTAGCGATAAGGCAAATCGGGACAAGAATCCGTATCGGGAGCCATACCTAACGGAGTGGTGTTGACAATAATCTTAAAACGATCCATTAGTTCCTTGTTCAGCATGGCGTAGGTATATTCAGCCTTAGCGGCATCGCGCGATACGAAAGAAGTTTCTATACCCATTTGCTGCAATGCATAATAAACAGCTTTGGAAGCGCCGCCGGTGCCCAATATCAAAGCCTTGAGTTGTTGAGGGCACGATGCTTTTAAACGCTCAATCTCGGGCAGAATGCTATCTCTGAATCCTATATAATCGCTGTTGCGGCCAATTAACCGGATTTTTCCCTCTTTGATTTCGGGTACAATCACATTTACCGCCTTAATGGAGGCCGCTTCAGGACCCAATTCGTCCAAAAAGGGAATAACGCTTTGCTTATAAGGGATGGTTACATTCAAACCCGCCAAGGCCGGCCGGGACTGAATCAAAGACGGAAATTCTTCGATTCTTTTCAAGGGAAAATTTTCATAAACAGCCTCAATTCCTTCCGATTGAAATTTTTCGTTAAAGTAGACCTGTGAAAAAGAATAAGTCAAAGGGTAGCCAATCAGGCCAAATTCTCGTTTCATTTCTGTTCCTCCCCAATAATTTTATTGAATAACTCTCTTGCATGAACATCACTAAGCAAGGCCAGTTTTAAAGCATCATCGGCCTGTAGCATGTCCCCATTGCGGGCATAAGCCAGCGCTTTGTATAAGTGTATGTTGGGAAAAGTAGCATCCAGCAATTCAGCGTCGGAATAATACTTCAGCGCCAACTCAAACTTTTGCTGATCGTAATACAGATTACCAAGAGCAAAAAGTACCTCGGCTTGCGAGGGATCAAGGCTTAAAGCATGCAAATAGGCTACAATGGCTTGCTCATTCTTATCCATATCGACAAGCACCTCGGCCAGATAAACCCAGATCTCGGCTTGTTTATCGTCCATTTTGATGGCTTTTTCC
>Ga0116161_1002149_pt1 | contig 19284 bp, 13 predicted proteins | sample AD_JPNAS3_MetaG_FD_89877 | JGI IMG/M metagenome (GOLD analysis project Ga0116161, IMG submission 89877) | Active sludge microbial communities of municipal wastewater-treating anaerobic digesters from Japan - AD_JPNAS3_MetaG | ecosystem: Engineered > Bioreactor > Anaerobic > Digestate | place... | reverse complement strand
CTGGCCCTGCTGTTCGGGATTGGTACGGCCGTCCTCGCCTGCGCCTACAGTGCCTGGTACGCAGTGCAGATCCTGGTCCGGCAGACGTTCAGCCTCAGGGTCCATCCAGCGTATCCCCTCTTGATGCCCTTAGCCTTCCTGGTGGCCCTCTGCTCTGCGCTGAGCCGAACCCTCTGCGTTCACAAGCAGACCTGTCAGGTGTCACGCCCCGGCCGAACGAGGGCAAGCGGATGGCGGGCTGCGCTGCTGCATCCGCACGGCCAGGCCAGGGTGCTCCGCAACTTTGCGCTGGGCTTGTCGCTGGGGCTTTTGCAGGGGCTGGCGTCTGGCCTGGCCATGGCCGGGCTGCTGCCCACGCCGCGGGATGTGTACGCCATCGGGCTTTCTCTCCTGGTGATGATCGTGGCGCTGGTCTACGCCATCTGGAATCAGGCCACCCGGCAACCCTCTTTGACCGTCAAGTTGATCGGCTTCTCGCTGGTGACGCTGCTGGCCGTCCTCGGGGCGGTCGGCATCTCCAGCATCCAAGAGACGGCTGTGCAGGCCGAAGCCGAGCGGGCGCTGGAAGTGGACGTGGTGCGCAAAGCGGTCCAGGCCGGCGACCTGACCGCGCTCCCCGAGCGGATTGTCGCCGTCGTCGCTGTGGATGCCCCGCGCCCAGGCGATGGTGAGGCTGGCGGTAGGGAAACCCGCCTGCTCTATGCCAGCGATCGCCAGCCCGACCTGCGCCTGTTGGAGGAGATGCGCCGCCAGGGGGCCGAACAGGTTGCCCCGCCCCCGATCTGGAGCTACACCTACGACTATCCCTTCCTGGATAGCCAGAGCCTGCGGCCATTCCACCTGTACTACGGCAGTCATGCCCCGGGCAGCTATTGCCAATACGTCGCATCCCCCTTTACCCTGGATGGTACGGTGTACCAGGTTATCATCAGCCTGGCCGATGCCAACCGCCCGATCCATCGCCAGGGGCTGATCATGGCCGGCGTGGTCGTGCTGAGCAGTCTGTTCATCCTGATCGTCTACCCTTCCTTGTTCCAGGCCGGCATCATCAAGCCTCTCCACCGCCTGCTCCAAGGGGTCAAAGAGGCCAACGCTGGCAACCTCGACGTATCCGTGCCCATTGCCTTCGACGACGAGATCGGCTTTTTGACTCACTCGTTCAACGGCATGATCGGCTCCATCAAGACCCACATTGCCGAACGGAGGCAAAAAGAAGAAGCGCTGCGCGAGCTGACCGCCACGTTGGAACAGCGCATCGCCGATCGCACCCGCGAGCTGGCCGTGCTGTACGCGGTCTCTGCAGCCGCCAGCCAGGCCAGCAACCTGGAGATGCTCCTGGCGCAGTCCCTTGGCCAGGCCCTGGCGGCGCTGCACGGCGACGCAGGCGCCATCTACCTCCTGGAGGGGTTGGCTGAAGCGCCCGCCCGGCCCCGTTGGCAACTGATGGCGCAGCAGGGGCTTGACGTCATGGTCGCAGACAGCCTGCTCGAGTGGCTGCTGCAAAAGGCCGAGCCTCTGTTGATCCTCGATCCCTCCGGCGACCCACGCGTGCCCCCGGACATGCGCAGCCTCGGCGCCCGGCCGTTGCTGATGGTGCCCGTGCGGGCCGATGGCCGGGCGCTGGGCGCCCTGGTCCTGATCCGCAAACCAGAGGAGGCCTTTGGCGCCGAGGAGGTAGCGCTTCTGGCTTCCATCGCCGACCAGGTGGGTATCGCCGTGCGCAGCGACCGTCTGCGCCAGCAGGCCGCCGCGCTGGACGAACGCCAGCGCCTGGCACGCGACCTGCACGACTCGGTCATGCAGTCGCTCTACGGCCTGGTGGGGCTGGTCGAAGCGGGGCAAGCACGCCTCGAGGCAGGGACGCCGGATGCGGCCGAGGCCGCCTTCACCCGCATCGAGGCCACGGCCCGCCAGGCGCTCAACGAGATGCGGCTGTTCGTCCACCGGCTGCGCCCGCCAGAGCTCGACCAATACGGATTGGCCTATGCGCTCAGTCAGCGCCTGGCCGTAGTCGAGGATTGGTCCGGCGTGCACGCCCGTCTGCTGGCCGATGAGACCCTGCGCCTGCCACCCGCAATCGAGGCCGCCCTGTACCAGATCGCCCAGGAAGCGCTGAACAACACCCTGCGGCACGCGCAGGCCAGGTCGGTTACTGTTCATCTGCGACGGGAGCAGGAGTGCGTGGTGTTGGAGATTGAGGACGACGGTTGCGGCTTCGATCTGGCGAACAGCCGCGCAGGCGGCATGGGCCTGGCGAACATGCGCGAGCGCGCAGAGCAAGTGGGGGGGCGGATGGAGGTGGTCTCGGCGGTGGGTCAGGGAACGAGGGTGAGGGTTGAGGTCGTAGGAGCGCGTGGAACTCGTGGGAACTCGTAGGAGCTCGTGGGAGCTCGTGGGAGCTCGTGGGAGCTCGTAGGGACTTGGTGTCGTCGCTGGTTGGGGGCTGGCTTGGCCGCGTTCCTCGCAACCAGCGGCGACCGCCTCCTCACAATAACGCCCTGAACAGCACCCGAATCCGCACGAGCCCTTCCGAGCTCCCACGAGCTCCCACGAGCTCCACGAGCTCCAACGAGCTCCCACGAGCTCCCACGAGTTCGACTTCCTCGGCAGTTGTTCATTGGGAAGAGGGAGGCTTCAATGCCATACCAGGGCTATCAGGGTGGTGGGACTCGGGCATTTCGCAAACTGTATGGATACAAGAACCTGCTCGCCTGGCAGGCGGCCGATGATCTGGCGGCACTTGTGCATGAACTCGTGGTTGAGTTCAAGCCGAGTTACTGGAAGCTGGCCAACCAGATGCTGGGCTCCGCATCTTCGGTGAAAGCGAATATCGCCGAAGGATACTGCCGTAACGCCCTCGGAGACTATATCCGCTTCTGCGAGATTGCGCGCGGGTCTCTGGGCGAGTTGGGCAGCCAGGTACAGGACTGCGAACGGTGGGAATTGGTCAGGGGAAGCGACTTGGACAGACTGGTTCGTCTCTACGGTGACACGACCTTTTTCCTGGAGCAGTTGATCAAAGGGCTTCGAGCCAAACGCCAGGAGGGCACATGGGATCGAAGCATGGGGGTCAAAGAGGCTTCCGCTGACTATACCACTGATGATGGCAGCGCATCCTTGGCTCTCCCTGACGATCTCCCATGAGCTCCCACGAGTTCCTACGAGCTCCCACGAGCACAATCCGTGTCCTCATCGCTGACGACCATCCCATCATGCGCGAGGGGCTGGCTGCCGTGATCGCCGCCCAGCCGGATGTGGAGGTGGTTGGAGAAGCTGCCGACGGCAGACAGGCCCTGGCGCTCGCCCTCCGGTTGCAGCCCGACGTGCTCCTGCTCGACCTGGTCATGCCCGGCCAGGATGGAGTGGCCGTGATCCGCGAGCTCAAGCGGGCCGGCCTCGCGGCTCGCATCCTGGTGCTGACCAGCTACGCCGACGACGATCTCGTGTTCGCGGCCATCAAAGCCGGGGCACTGGGCTATCTGCTCAAAGACACGCCGCGCGACCGGCTGCTCCAGGCCATTCACGATGTGGCCCGAGGACAGGCGTTCCTCCACCCCACGATTGCACTCAAAGTGATGCGCGAGCTCGATCAACCCCCCAATCTACCCCCCACGCCGGAACCGCTCACCGCCCGCGAGCTGGAAACGCTGCGCCTCATCGCACGGGGGCTGAGCAACCAGGAAATCGCCAGCACCCTGACGGTACACGAGCGCACGATTGCCAAGTACGTCAGCAGCATCCTCGCCAAACTGCAGCTCGCCAACCGCACCCAGGCGGCGTTGTACGCGCTGAGAGAAGGACTGGCAAGCCTGGAGTGATGCGTGACCTCGCTCAGCACCGGCGCATCTCGCACTGAACGAGGTCACGCATCACTCCTCACGCCTCCGCCCCCCGTGGTCATTTTTGCCCACCCACCAGCCCAGATAGTGGCGTTTTTGCCCATCCCCAGAACCAGCCTTTCTCCATTGTACGCTCTGCGGTTTGAGTCTATCCTAGGCTAGACTCTCCGAATAGTCAGGCCGCATCATAGAGGAGGCTCGAAATGCAGAAGAACAAGACTACCACACTGATCCTGTCGATCCTGCTAGGCACCCTGGGGGTCGATCGCTTCTACCTGGGCTACACAGGCCTGGGCATCCTGAAGTTGATCACCCTGGGCGGCGTCGGCGTCTGGTGGCTGATCGATGTGATCATGATCGCCACTGGCAAGCTGAACGACGCCAAGGGCCAGCCCCTCGCTTCGTGAGGTGCAGGCCGTCGGCGGGGCGCAGCGTCCCTGCCGCTGCGCCCCGCGGCCGTGTCAGAGATAACTGGAGGAGTGAGACTCATGCAAGCGACTGCCGCAGTCCCCAAGAAGGGTCGGGCGCGCGAGATCATCATCGGCATCATTGCGGTGATCGCCTTGGGTGCCCTCTACGGCATGACTCTCAACAGCTATGGGGCCGAGAGCGCCCGCAGTTCCAGCGCCTTCCAGGCTGGCAACACCGAAGAGACGAGCTACCTCGACGTCGACGCCACCATGCTTTCGGTGGATCCCATCAAGGGCGAGGTGGCCCTGCGCCTGACCTTTACGCCCCAGGGTGACCTGACGACCGACGAGGGCTACACTCTGGCCTCGCCCCTCAGCCTCTATGTCAACAGCGCCAGCGGCAAGCAAGAGGCTGCCCTCGAGAACGGCAAGCACATCAACCCGATGGATGTGACGATCAACATCTATGAGGGCCAGGCGAACGACTATCCGTTCGATCTGCACAAGGCGCAGCTCTGGCTGGATGTCGAGAGGCCAGTGGATGAGAAGGCCGGCACCGAGGCGGCCGCCGTGCCCGTGGCGATCAGCTTTTACGGTTCCCTGCCCGGCCTAAAGATCTCGGCCGAGCCCTCTGCTGAGATCAGGCCGGAGGAAGTGGGCAGTGTAGCCGTGGACATAGAGATCACCCGCTCGGGCACCGTCAGGTTCTTTGCCATCTTTGCCATGGCCGTCATGTGGGCCATCGCGCTCGCAGTGGCCTTCATGGTGCTGGCTGTACTCCTGCGCGGGCGCAAGGTCGAGCTGGGTATGTTCAGCCTGGCGGCCAGCCTGCTGTTCGGCTTCTGGGCCCTGCGCAATGCCCTGCCCGGCACGCCGCCGGTAGGCACGCTGAGCGATTTCATCGCTTTCTTCTGGGCCGAAGGCATCGCTGCGATATCCGTCACCATCCTGATCCTTACTTGGCTCATCAGACCGGTGAAGTAGATGAAGGCAACTGTAGCAGAAGCACGCAGCAGTACTGAGAGGCGGCTGGAGCTCGACATCGCCAAAGGCCTCGCCGTACTGCTCATGATCTGTGTCCATGTCCAGGAAATGTACTCCCTGCCAGAGGTTCAGCACTCTGCGTTCGGCTACGCAGTGGAGCTCATTACCACCTTTCCCGCGGCGCCACTTTTCATGTTCATGATGGGGGTAGGCCTGGTCTACTCGCGGCGGCAGAGCGCGGGCTATGCACTGAAGCGAGGCCTGCTGTTGCTCCTGGCCGCCTACCTTCTGAATGCGCTGCGGGGATTTGTGCCCTGGACTCTGGGCATACAGGCAGGGCTGGTCGACAGCGAAGCCGTGCCATACGGGGATGTCGTCCTGTCGCTGCTCGAGGTCGACATCCTGCACCTGGCCGGCCTCAGCCTCATTCTGGTCGCGGGGCTCAGGGCCGTCAGAGCTCACTGGAGCGTATACCCGGTCATAGGGGTGCTCCTTGCCGCCCTCAACTACCTGGTGCGGGGGTTCAGCACAGGCCAGCCGGTAGCGGACGCGCTGGTCGGTCTGATCTGGGGAACAAGCGAGACGACCTATTTCCCCTTCCTCTCTTGGGCCTTCTATCCCTTGGCAGGTGTGGCATTCGGCACCATGCTCAGGCGTTACCGCGACACACGTCGCCTTTACCTCTGGACTCTGTTCGCAGGGGCGGTCACGTTCCTGATCACCAGCGCCATCGGTGGCTTCAACCTGCTGTACTACATGGGCATCACCGCACCCTACGCCTACTACCATCTTGACCTGGTGGGCCTCGCATTCCACGGCTCCCTGATGCTCGTCTGGCTGGCCGGTCTGTACCTGCTGCAGAGCGTGTTCCCCGCGGCCGTCACCAATAAGCTGCTATTCTGGAGCAGGGAGGTGACCCCAATCTACTTCATCCATTGGGTGCTGATTGGGTGGTTCATCCTCCTGGTGGGCTTTAACCAGTTGTCGTACTGGCAGAGCATCCTGGCAATGGCCCTAACGGTCGTGGCTGCGGACAGGTTGGCGACGGCCTACGCGAACTGGCAGCAAAGCCGGCGGGCGTCCAAGACCTTGGCCGACCCGTCCGGGGCGTCATAGGCATCAGTGAGCTATGCCCCGCCTCGGCTGGCGATCCGCGCTCGGCGGCCTGTTGTGGCAGAGTGGCCTCATAACGCGTCATCAAGGGGATACATTCTGGCTCGGTTGCTTGGGTGCAACGTCGTCACCGAAAGAACGAGTCGAGCATCACCGTGAGTGCCCCACTGCTTGGCGCCGAAACGACCGTCGAAAAAAGGCCTAGTAATCATGCGCGGGATTCTTGCTGCCTCGGCTCTGATCATCGGCCCAGCAGGACGTTGGCGAGACAGCCTATGTGTTCTGCTCCAGGCCACGAACGCCATCGCAGGCATCCTCCAAGCCGACGATGGGCGCTCAGGCTGGCAGCTCATCGTCAAAAGCCGGCCAACCCTGCTGCTTCTGGATGCCGGCCTTCCCGGGGACGAGGCCTGGCCGCTGCTCGAACAGGTCCGTAAGCTGCGGCCCCCGGTCCGCTGCATCGTCCTCGCCCGCACGTCTGCTCAGGCGCAACGGGCCGAGGCCGCCGGCGCCGATGCAGTGCTGCAGGTTGGGTTCTCTGGGAAGGATCTGTATGCCGCCATCCGCGAGGTTTGCTGTGAGTGACCATACGCATCGAATGTGACGTTGTTTGACATCTTTCACACAGGGGGGGACAACATCGTGGACAGGATCAAGTTGGGTATGGGGTGGGCCAGGGGCGGGCGTATCGCGGCCACCCTGGCGCTCGTCGTCGTACTGGCGCTCGCGGCCATCGCGCCACAGGCCGCCCAGGCCGCACGGACGCCGCTGCCGCCGGCCGCCGCCGCGGCGGCCCTGAGCGCCGCCGAATGGAGCCAGTTGCTCGAGCTCACCCGGGGCAGCATCGCCGCCGGCGACCTGTTCGGCTACGCGCTGGCTATCTCGGGCGACACCATCGTCGTGGGGGCGCCGAGCTATGACGATGGTGGCACAGCGGATGTCGGCGCAGCGTTCGTGTTCGTGCGCAGCGGCGACACCTGGGTGCAGGAGGGCAGCCCACTTACGATGGGCATCGTCGGAAGTTATTTCGGCGGCGCGGTGGCCATCTCGGGCGACACCATCGTCGTGGGAGCGCCGCAGCGCGATGGGAGCAGCGGCGGAGCATACGTCTTTGTCCGCGGCGGCGGCACCTGGGCGCAGCAGGGGCCGGCAGGCGGCAAGAGCACGGACTTTATCGGTGCCGGCGCCCCAGGCAGCCAATGGGGCTACTCGGTGGCCATCTCGGGCGACACCATCGTCGTGGGGGTGCCGGGGCGCAACGGTGGTACTGGCGCCGCCTGCGTCCTGGTGCGCAGCGGCGATGAATGGTCGTTCCAGGGCCCGACAGGGGGCGCGAGCACGGACCCCATCGGCACCGGCGGCGCCCCCGGCGACCAGTTCGGCCGCTCGGTGGCCATCTCGGGCGACACCGTCGTCGTGTCGGCGCCGTACCAGACCGTGAGCGGTGAGCCGAATGCCGGCGCGGCGTACGTGTTCGTGCGCCAGGGCACGGAGTGGGCGCCCCAGGGGCCGGCAAGCGGCGCGAGCCATCCCATCGGCACCGGCTCCGATGCCAAGGAGTACTTTGGTTTGAACGTCGGCATCTCGGGCGATACCATCGTCGTGGGGGCGCCGTACAAGGACGCTGAAATGGGCGCGGCGTACGTGTTCGTGCGTGAGGGTACGACCTGGTCGCCCCAGGGGCCAAAAGTGGGCACGGGCACGGGCCCCATCGGCTTTGGCGCTGACCCCGGAGATCTCTTCGGCAACTCGGTGGCCATCTCGGGCGACACCATCGTCGTGGGGGCGTCGCACCAGCGCGTGAGCGGTAAGGCAGGAGCCGGCGCGGCCTACGTGTTCGTTCGCCAGGGCACCGAGTGGTCGCCCCAGGGGCCGGCGGGCACGAGCAATCGCATCGGCAGCGGCGCCGCCGGCGACTACTTGGGCTCCGCGGTGGCCATCTCGGGCAATACCATCGCCGTGGCCGCGGTACACCATGCCGTGGGCGCCAGCACGAACGCCGGCACAGCATACGTCTTCCAGAGGACGCTGCCGTCCGTGGCGCCTGCGGCCCCGGCGCCACTCTGCGAGCGCGCCGACGTGGCGGCGGTGATCTATGGCGCCTGGGAGGGCACGCCGGTGCGGGCCTGGGTGGGCGGCGGCGAGCAGCCCACGCTCCACACCGCCCACGACGCCTTTGGCCGCCAGGCGGTGCTGTGGACCTTCTACCCGCCCCAGTCGACCGACTGGACGGTGCGCGTGCAGCCGCAGCTCCCCGCCGGGTTGCAGGCCCCGCGCTGGCAGTACAAGCTGGTGTGGATCGAGCCGGCGCCGCCGGGCTTCGTCTCAGGCCAGGCCGCGGGCGGCGCGGTGACCATCAGCCGCTGCAGCGGCACCGTGCTCCACTTCCAGCTCGTCGATACCGGCGCGCAGTAGGCTGTGTCTGCAAACAAGCAGGGGCGGCTCCCATGCCGCCTCTGCTGGGTTTGAAAACACGACCAGTGTAGGGGTTTTGTAGAATAGCGGCAGGCCGCCCCGCGGGGCGGCCTGCCGCTATTCTACAAAACCCCTACACTGCTTCACACTAGAATGCCGAGTGCTCCGTCCGCGCGATGATCTCGTCCTGCAGCGCCCGGCCCAGGTCGCAGAAATAGTCCGAGTAGCCGGCGACGCGCACGATGAGGTTGCGGTATTCCTCGGGGTGCGCCTGGGCGGCGCGCAGGGTGGCCGCGTCGACAACGTTGAACTGGATGTGGTGGCCGTCGAGCAGAAAATAGCCGCGCACCAGGTGCACCAGGTCGTCGAGGCCGGAGTCGCCGGCGAGCAGTTGCGGCGTGAATTTCATGTTCAGCAGCGTGCCGCCGGTGCGGGCATGATCCATTTTGGCCACCGACTTGGCAACCGCGGTGGGCCCGTGGCGGTCGGCCCCCTGCACCGGCGAGACGCCCTCCGAGAGCGGCGTGCCCGCGCGCCGGCCGTCGGCGCTGGCGCCCACCACCGAGCCGAAATAGACGTGCACCGTCGTCGGCAGCAGGTTGATGTGGTAGTGGCCGCCGCGGGTGTTGGGCCGGCCCTCGATGGCGTCATAGTAGGCGTCGAAGAGCTGCACCATCACCGCATCGGCCGCGTCGTCGTCGTTGCCGTAGCGCGGCGAGCGGTTGGCGAGCAACTGCCGCAGCCGCTCCTGCCCCGCGAAATCGGCGCGCAACGCCGCCAAGAGCTCGGCCATCGGAAGCGTCCCACGGTCGTAGACGTGGTGCTTGATAGCCGCCATGGCGTCAGTGACGGTGCCCAGCCCCACCCCCTGGATGTAGCTGGTGTTGTAGCGCGCGCCACCATCGTGATAGTCGCGGCCGCGGGCAATGCAGTCGTCGATAATCAGCGAAAGGAAGGGCGCCGGCAGCGACGTGGCGTAGAGGCGCTCGATGACGGCGTTGCCGCGTACCTTGACGTCGACGAGGTGGCGCAATTGCCGCCGGTACGCCTCCAGCAGCTCTGCGAACGTCCGAAAGCCTGCTGGGTCGCCGGTCTCGGGGCCGAGGCGGCGGCCGCTGCGCGGGTCCACGCCGTTGTTGAGCGTGAGCTCGAGCACCTTGGGCATGTTCAGGTAGCCGGTGAGGATGTAGGCTTCTTTGCCAAAAGCGCCCACCTCCACACAACCCGACGAGCCGCCGCAGCGCGCGTCTTCGATGGATTTGCCCTGGCGCACCAGTTCCTGCACGATCAGGTCGGCGTTGAACATCGAGGGCTGGCCAAAGCCGGTGCGGATGATGCGCGCCGCGCGCTTGATAAAGGCGTTGGGGCTCTTTTTGCTCACCTGGATCGACGAACTGGGTTGCAGCAGCCGCATCTCTTCGATGACGTCGAGGATCAGGTAGGTGACCTCGTTGACGCCGTCGCAGCCGTCGGGCCGCAGGCCGCCGGTGTTGATCTGGGCGAAATCGGTGTAGGTGCCCGATTCCTCGGCGGTGACCCCCACCTTGGGCGGCGCCGGCTGGTTGTTGAATTTGATCCAGAAGCACTGCACAAGCTCTTCGGCCTGCGCGCGGGTGAGCGTGCCCGCCGCCAGGCCCTGGCGATAAAAGGGCTCGAGGTGCTGGTCGAGGCGGCCGGGGTTGAAGGCGTCCCACGTGTTCAGCTCGAGCGTCACGCCCAGGTGCACGAACCAGTAGTACTGCAGCGCCTCCCACAAGTCGCGCGGCGCCTGCGCCGGGACGTGACTGCACACCTCGGCGATGCGCGCGAGCTCGGCGCGGCGCACGGGGTCGGCCTCGGCGGCGGCCAGTTCGAGCGCACGCTCGGCGTGGCGCTCGGCGTAGCGCATGAGCGCCTCGGCGGCGAGGCGCATCGCCCGCAGCTCCTCCTGCTTGGCGTACGCCTCTGGGTCGCGCAGGTAGTCGAGCGCGGCGAGGCGGGCGTCGATCGCGGCCTGGAACTCGCACAGGCCCTTGGTGTAGATCTTGCCATCGAGCACGGTGTGGCCCGGGGCGCGCTGCTCCATGAACTCGGTGAACAGCCCCGCGTCATAGGCGGCACGCCACTCGGCGGTCATCTGGGCAAAGAGGCGCTCGCGCATCGAGCGGCCGCGCCAGAAGGGGATGATCGTCTCTTCATAGACGCGGCGCGCCGCGGGGCTGACGGCGAAGGGGATCTTTAGGCGCGAGTCGAGGATCTCCAGGTCCTGCAGGCTGTGGCAGCAGAGCTCGGGGTAGGTGGGCGTGGCCTTGGGCGCGGGGCCTTTCTCGCCCACGATGAGCTCGCCCTCACCGATGTAGATGGCCTTGTGCTCCAGCAGATACGCGAAGGCCATGGCGCGCACCAGCGGCGGCGACACGCGGCCCTCCCAGCCCTGCGCGTAGAACGCGGTCATCAACTCCGCCCGCTCGGTGGAGAGCGTCGGGCGCGCCTCCAGGCTCTCTTGCCGCAGCCGGGCCACTCGTTCAGTCATCGCCATGGTATGTCCCCCTGTGGTCGCCAGTAGTCTGGCGTACGGCGTACTACGTACTACGTAATGCGTGATGCGTACTGCGTAAGGCGTAAGGTTTGTCTATGCAGCGACTCGTGCACAGACGGACCTTACGCATCACGCATCACCCATTACGCCTCCCGCATCACGCCCTGCAGGTCGCGCATGTGCAGCAGTTGGTGGCCATACATCGCCGTGGCCATCGTCTCGAGCGTGACCTCGCCGAGCGCCGGGTGCCGGCCCACGCGGTCGAGCGCGCTGTCGCTGAGGGTGCGCGCCCAGGCGATGGTGGCGCGGCGACCCTCGGCGAGCGCGGCGAGCAACTCTTGCGGCGTGCGCTCCTTGAGCCGCTCCTGCTCCTCGGCGTTAAAGGCGTCATAGTCGTAGCCCGGCGGCGCGCCCATGCCGCCGAGGGCCACCTCGCGGCAGAGGGCGAGCAGCGCGACCTCGGCCGAGTACAGGTGCGCCAGCAACGCGCGCACGTCCCAGCACGGTGGGCCGGCGTACACGGTGCGCGTCCACTGCTCGGGGGCGAGCGCGCCAAGGATCTCGAGGGTCTTGGCGCCGCCCTTTTCCAGCTTGCCGGTGAGGGTCTCGACCCGTGGTGTTGGCATCGCCCGGCCTCCTGCCAGCATATGCTCGCGGCCTCCAGAAGCGGCCTCACGACAGAACGCAGAGAATGGCCACATCTATGCGTCTGTGCCAGCTTGTCTACGCCCAGGAGACAGCAGCGGAACAGAGTTGCCCGGCTGCTGCCGGGATGCTGAGGGCAGCGGGATGGTTCTCCGACAGCCTGCTAGACCTTTTCGGTGACGCGGTAGGCGAGGCGCTGGCCCAAGAGCAGGCGCGTCTGGGCGTCAAGAATGGGCAAGACGGCGAAGATGAGAGTGATGAACGGCATGAGCCACCACTGCAGTGCGGCCCACGCCGTCTGCCACCAGCGTCGTTCTTGCGGTCGTGGCGGCCCCAGCAGCAGGTCGATGATCGGCAGCGCCGGCGACAGCGCGGTCATGGCGGCACCGAGCAGAGCATACAGCCGCTGCAGCGACAGGCCCAGCCCTGCTGCAAAAAAGCCGGGGTTGAGAACGGCGGGCACCGAGAGCCCCAGGGTGAGGACAAACCAACTGGTGGACCACAGGATGTGCTCGCGGGCCAGCATGAGCACCGGAGGCATCTTGACGTGCGCCGGAATCTCGGCGTGGCGAAATGCCATTTTGACGGCGCCGAAGAGCAGTTCGCCCGTGCCCCAGCCGTGCCGCTTGGCCTGCTCGTAGCGCACCGTCGCCGTTCTGGCCAGGCTGGTCGACAGCGTAGCGTCGGCCGAGACCGGCAGGTAGATCGGCTCGATGCTGATGCGGCCACGGTAGCGGAAGAAACACTTGAAGTAGATGTGCCAGTCTTCGGTGACGATGCCGGGGTCCCAGTAGCCGGCGCCGTCGAGGGTGGCCAGGCTGATGCTGTAGGTCGAGATGGGGTGCGGGTCGCCAAGCGGGCTCGTCAGATCGGCCAACTGCCAGACGGCCAGCGACAGGCCGAGGAAACGGATGAAGGTGGGCACCTGCCAGGCGTTGTTGTGGAAAAAGACCGGCGCCTGCCAGATGCGGCGTTGGCGCGCCGGGTCGGTGGCGAATTTGTAGGTCAGGCAGGCAAAGTAGCCCGGGTCGAAGACCGAGTCGACGTCGCAGCTTGTGAGGGTGATGCGGTGGATGTCGTGGCCCAGCTCGTCCACATAGTGGCGGCGCGCCCAGCGCGCGGCCCAGGCCTCGTTGGCCGCCTTGCCCGGCACTTCGCCCGGCAGGCCGGCGGGGTGCAGGGTGTAGCGCAGGTCGCCCAGGCGCCCGGCGAACTCGGCCTGCAGCGCCCGCGCCTTGGCCGCCGCGCCTTCTTCGCGACCCTCCATGGCCAGCACCACCCAGAGCTGCGAGGCCACCTCGCGCTGCGCCGCCAGGGCCTCGAGGGTTGCCCGCAGCTTGGCCACCGGCTCAGAGTAGTTGCTGATGACGACGATATGGCGGATCTTCTTCCACGGCAGGGCGGCGCCGCCGGCGGCGCGCTCGGCCTCATAACGGGCGCGCCAGTCGATGCGCCGGTGCACACGCACGCGCAGGCAGCCGACGCCGCCGTAGACCAGGGTGCCCAGGCCGCGCCCCAGCCAGTAGACCTGGTACAGCAGGGCCAGCACGACCGGGATCGCCGGTGCCTGCCGGCCCAGAGCGAAGGGCAGCGCGATCAGACCCCAGGAGGCGATGCCGAGCAGCACCACCAGCAGGCGCTGGATGCCGGCCTCATGGCGCAGAATAAAGCGGTAGGCTGCCCGCTCATAGCGCCAGTAGCTGGTGCCGGCGCGCGCGCGTACGCCCCGCGCACGCTCGTTGGCGGGCAAGGGGGCGATGGCGGGCCCCTCGGTGGCCAGCAGTTTGCGGCCTACACGCTGGACATAGTCGGCGATCGTGGGCTCGTTGGTTGGCATCTCTAGCACCTGTGCTGTGGTGTCGTGTGTATGCGTGGCCGGCCAGCCTGGTAGGCGTGCCGGGGCTCGGACGGTGAGGGTGTATCATGCTGATTCTAGCGCGGAACGCCAAAACCGGCAAAAAAGGCCGTAGGCGAGGCCGGCGAGGCCGAGGGCGAGGTGGAGGGCCTGGTCGAGACTGAGGCCGGCGATGAGGGCCTGGTGCCGCTCGACATGCCCCATGAGCGCGGTGAGCCCCAGGCCGGTGACGGCGGCGTAGCAGACGATGCGCTCGCGGTCGCCGAGGCGGCCGCCGACCATGCAGGCCCAGGCGACGAGGCTCAGCGCCACAGCCAGATACTGCACCGGGAAGCGCGGCAGCACGACACCGTAGAGATCGCGCAATGGCGGCGCCCACCAAGCCGCCGGCCCGAGCGGCACGCCGGCGGAGACGCCATGCGCCGCGGCGCCGAGCCAGCCCAGCGCCTGGGCGAGCGTCAGGCCGGGCACCACGGCGCCCGCGAGCGCGACGAAGTGGCGGCAATCGTGCGAAGGTTCCGAACCTTCGCACGATTGCCGCCGGCGCATGAGCACAAGGCCCGCCAGCCCCATGGCGCCGCCGGCGAGGGCGCCGGCGAAGGAAAAGCCGTCGCCCCAGGGGTGTGACGGCCAGGGCGCCAAGCCAAGGCCGGCCAGGTAGACCACGCGGCCCACGGCGAGCGCCGGCCCCAGCCCCCAGAGCAGCACCTCCAGCGTGGCGGCGGGGCGCCAGCCGCGGCGGTGCCCCTCGCGCGCCAGGCCGGCCACGGCCAGGAGCAGGCCGAGGTCGAGCAGTAGCGTATAGGTATAGAAGGGCTCGTTGCCGATGCGAAAGGCGACCAGTGGCATCAATGCTGCAGACCCTCGACGATGCGCGCGTACTTGTCGGCCAGGTCCGCCGCCTGCGGGGCGGAGTCCGACTCGGCAAAGACGCGGAAGTAGGGCTCGTCGGGGTCGGGCAGGACGAGCACCCACTCTTTCGCGCTGAGCTCGATTTTGGTGCCGTCGATCTGGGCGCTGCGCGGCGGCTTGAACTGCTGGTTGAGCAGGCGCATCACGGTGCCCTTGAACTCCCAGGGGCAGGAGACGCGGCGCTCGGCGATGTGGTAGGGCAGCAGCGAGGCGATCACCTGCGAAAGGGTCACGTTCTGGCGCACCAGGAACTCGAGCAGCTTGGCCAGGGCGAAGAGACCATCGGCGCCCGGGTGCAGCCGCGGGAAGATCAGGTTGCCCGAGCCGTCGCCCGCCATGATGACCTTGCCCTTGCTGGCCGCGGCCATCACCGCCTGCAGGTCGACCCGCGTGCGCTCGACGGTGCCGCCGTAGTGGGCGGCGATCTCTTCAAAGATGGTCGGCATGTTCACCGGCACGGCGATGGTGCCGCCGCCCTCGGCCTGGAGCGCCAGGCTGGCCGTGGCGGCGAGCAAGGTGATCGGGGGCACGATGTAGCCCTGGTCGTCGACCACGAAGAGCTTTTCCCCGCCCACGTCGAGCCGCACGGCGAGCCGGGCCTGCACCGCCTGCGAGATGAGTGCCAGTTGGTGCAACGAGCGGTCGAACTCTTCCTCGGAGATCGACATCTTGTTCTCGTCGACCGTGGCGTTGAGCGCCACGACCTGGCAGCCAAGGTCGCTGAGGAGCGAGGGCAGCACGAGCGAGGCGGGGGCATTGGCATAGTCGACCACGATGGGCAGGCGCGCAGCGCGGATGGCGGGCACGTCGAGTGCGGCGAGAAAGTCGGCGCTGTAGCGCTCGATCACGCCGGGCGCATAGTCGATAGTGCCGATCTCGTCGAGGTAGACGCGGCGAAAGTCCTCGCGAAAGAACACGCGCTCGATATCGCGCTCGACCGACTTGCTGAGGGGCAGGCCACGGGCGTCGAGGAAGCGAATGTCGACCACGCGGTTGTCGTGTGGCGAGAGGCGCACGTGCACGCCGCCCACCGCATCGGAGACGCGGGTATAGTAGCGCGCCACCGGGATGGGCACGCTGCGCAGGTCGAGCACGTTCACGCCGGCCGAGGGCAGGCCCGAGATGATGGCGCGCTTGATCATGCGCGGAGAGCGGTGCGGGTCGCGGTTGATGGTGACGGCCGAACCTTTGGGCAGGCTGGCGCCAAAGGCGGCGCCGAGCTTGGTGGCAAACTCGGGGGTCATGTCGACGTTGACCTGGCCGGTGACGCCGAAACGGCCAAAGAGCGCGCGGCGGCCCTGCGAGCCCCAGATGAGGCTCGTTTTGACCGTGGCGCCGGCCTCGATCTCTTTTTCGGGCCAGATCTTGACATTGGGGTGGATCACCGCGCCCTGGCCCACGATCGAGCCGTCGCCGATGACGGCGCCCTCGAAGACGATGGCCTTGCTCTTGAGGCTGCACTGGCGCCCGATCACCGCGCCGCGCAGCTCGACGCCCTCGCCAATGTACGAGTTGCGCCACACGATGGAACGGTCGATGTGGGCGCGATTGTCGACGACGGTATAGTCGCGGATGGCGGTGGGGCCGTGAATGATCACGCCCCCTTTGATCTTGACACCATAGCCCAGGTAGATGGGGCCGTAGAGCTGGGCGTCGGGCGCGATCTCGACCTCATCCTGGCACCAGATGTTGCCGCCGATGTTGCGGCCCGGCGGCTCGAGCTGCACGCGGCCCTCGAGGCGGTCGGCATTGGCGCGCATGTACTCCTGCAGGTTGCCGATGTCGCACCAGTAGCCGCCAGCCACGTAGCCGTACATCGGTTCGCTGCGTTCGAGGAGGATAGGAAAGAGGTCCTTCGAAAAGTCGAAAGGCACGCCGGGCTCGAAATAGTCGAGCACCCTGGGCTCGAGGACGTAGATGCCGGTGTTGACCGTGTCGGAGATCACCTCGCCCCAACTCGGCTTTTCGAGGAACTGTTGCACGCGGCCGGAGGAGTCGAGGACGATCACGCCGTACTCGAGCGGGTTGGGCACGCGGTAGAGGGTGATGGTGGCCATGGCCTGGCGCGCCTGGTGCTGGGCAATGACCTCGGTGAGGTCAAAGTCGGTGAGGGCATCGCCGCTGATGACCAGAAAGGTCTCGTCGAGGAATTCTTGGGCGTTCTTGACGCTACCTGCGGTCCCCAACGGTGTTTCTTCTATAGAATACTGGATGTTCATGCCGATGCTGCGGCCATCGCCGAAATCGGCCTGGATGACATCGGCCATATACTGCAAAGTCACCACAACGTCGGTAATGTTGTGGCGCTTGAGCAGGTCGAGGATATGGGCCATGACCGGCTTGTCGACGATGGGCACCATCGGCTTGGGCCGGTTGATGGTCAACGGGCGCAAGCGCGAGCCCGCTCCGCCGGCCATGACAACTGCTTTCATAGGGGCGTACTCCTTTCCGGGTAAGCTGACAGCTGAGCCGATTCCGCATCCAGCAGAGGCGGCTCCCACCCCACCGGAAACGGGGACGGGGCGATATCATCGACGGGGTTCGCCGCATCCGGCGACCCGGCGGCGTGGGAGCCGCCTCTGCTGGATGCGGAAAACAGGCTGAGCGCTGTTCGCTGATAGCTGTCAACCGTTCGCCACGATGATACCACAAACGCAGGGCCAAGTAAACCGTTGTTGCGGGCGGGGTGTATCCCAGAACCGCCGGGGCTCTTGAACCACAAAGGATTTGGTGCCTCCTTGCCCCCTTTGTGTCCTTCGTGGTGATCGGCCCCCGTCGGTTGCCGGCGATTCTGGGATACACCCGCGGGCGGCCCGGCCCACGTCTTGCTACACTCGGTGTGGAGCCGCCGGCCGCGCGACAGTGCAGAGAGGAGGCGCGATGAGGTTCGGGGCACTGGGCGTGGCCGGCGCAGGCTCGGCGTGGAGGAGGCGCGTGAGGCGCGACTGGCTGGCCTGGTTCAGACGGCGCTGGCTGTGGTGGCTGGTGATCATCGGCTTTATCATCTTCTTGGTGCTGAGCCGTGGCGAGTTGGCCACGTTGGGGCAGACGCTGCTACAGGGCGACCCGCTGTGGCTGGGCGCTGCGGTGCTGGCGCAGTCAGCCTACTATTCCTTGTACGCGGCGCAGTACAAGTATGGCTTTGCGACGGTGGAGGTCGCCAGCGAGGTGCGCGAGCTGATCCCGGTGATGTTTGCCTCGATCTTCTTGCGGACGATTGTGCCGTCGGGCGGGGTCAGCGGGGCGGCGGTCTTTGTCGACGATGCGGCGCGGCGGGGACAGTCGGCGGCACGGGCGGCGGAGGGGTCGCTGTTGGTGCTGGCGGTGGACCTGTCGACACTGCTGCCGCTGGTTGCCATCGCCCTGGGCTACCTGGCCTACCGCCACGTGCTGGTGTTCTACGAGGTCTTTGGCAGCGTGCTCTTTGCCCTCTTTGTGGCCAGCCTGGGCGCGGCGCTCTTTACCGGCCGGCTGGCGCCGCACCTGTTGCGCCGCGGCCTGCACGAGCTGCAGTGGATCACGAACGAGCTGGGGCGGCGGCTGCAGCACAGGCCCTTGTTGCCGGAGGGCTGGGCGGCGCGCAACGCCGGCGACCTGGCGCGGGCAGCCAACGACATTGCCACGCACCAGGGCAGCCTGGGTCAGACGCTGGGGGTGGCCAGCGCCGCGCAACTGACGAACCTGGCGACGGTGCACCTGGTTGGGCAGGCGTTCGGCCAGCCGCTGAGCCTGGGGGCCATCATCGCCAGTTTCTCGATGCAGGCAGTCTTTTCGGTCGTCACCTTTATCCCCAACGGCCTGGTGGTGGCCGAAGGGGTGATGGTCGCGGTGCTGACCTCACTGGGCGTGGCCTTTGGCAGCGCCGTGGCCATCACCATCGTCTACCGGGGCCTGAGCGTGTGGCTGCCGCTGCTGGTGGGCTTTCTCTTTCTGCGCCAGGTGCGCTCCTTCGGCGGGCGGGGACGGTAGGTCGGCAAGGTTCTGGAGACTCGGCCCGAGGCTCCCGTTAAGCCTCGGGCGGCGCCGCGACAAGTGCCGGTGACACCGACGATTCTGGGAGATCCGCGGCGGCCAAGGCCTATCTCAAGATCGTCGGTGTATTTCGGGTCCGAGTTGTCTGCGTTGGCGCAGCCCGTCGCGGCCGTAGCCCTTGCCCCGCACACTCGGGTTGATCCTTGCACCATGCCCATATGGAGCCTCAGGTGTTGCCCTCGACCGGCTGTGACGGGGCTTGGTTCGTTCCGAGCGCAGAGACCTGCGGGAGTGTTCGCAAACCGCCGTAGCCTAGAACATCGTCAAGTATTCCTGCGCAGCGCCGCAGGCGGCCGAATCTTCGCCCTCCGACGCCCACGAAGCCGCCTGCGGCGGCCAAGGGGGGCTAGTAGCAATACAGTTCAAATAATGGTACTTACGCGGTCGACCTGCCTCCAGCATCAAGCCCCCCCACCCCCCCGGCCCCCTTCGGGGGCCTCCGCCCCGCCCCCGGCGCGGGGGCGGGGAAACTGGAGGTTAGGGGGTTCAGCGGGCGCTTCGCGCGACGCGCGAAGCGCCCGCTGAACCCCCATTTAAGGGCTCCCCCTTCCCGCCGCAGCG
>Ga0116161_1002146_pt1 | contig 19295 bp, 15 predicted proteins | sample AD_JPNAS3_MetaG_FD_89877 | JGI IMG/M metagenome (GOLD analysis project Ga0116161, IMG submission 89877) | Active sludge microbial communities of municipal wastewater-treating anaerobic digesters from Japan - AD_JPNAS3_MetaG | ecosystem: Engineered > Bioreactor > Anaerobic > Digestate | place... | reverse complement strand
TCATTGGACGAACTGCGTCAGGATCACCTCTCTGTATGTTCCGGCCAGTTTTGACCGGGCCTGCTCCGCCGTTTCCTTCTGCTGAAAGAGGCCTATCACGCTCGACCCCGATCCGGTCATAATGGCGAAGGCCGCTCCCGAGCCATACAGCTCTTCTTTAATATGGCGGATCCGGGGATACTGTCTGAACACCGGTTTTTCGAAATCATTCTCCGCCGCATCCTTCAGGTCATTCAGGGACCCCTTCGACAGGGCGCTTGTGAGCCGCCGGATTGTCCTGCCCACTGCCGCCTCCTGCCCGGCATCTGCTTCGGTGCCCCTGTTCAGGGAACGGTACGCAGCGCCGGTATCGACATGGATTGCGTCGTTGATGATCAGCACCCAGGGCGGCAGTTTCCCGGGGACCGGCATGATCAGCTCGCCAATGCCGCGCCCAATGGCGAAACCGCCGTGGAGGCAGTACGGAACATCGGCGCCGATTTTCGATCCCAGGTCCGCCAACTCATCATCCCTGAATTTGCCGAACCGTCCGTTGAGGAGCTTCAGCGCCGCCGCAGCGTCGCTGCTGCCGCCGCCGAGGCCTGCCCCGGCCGGGATGTTCTTTTCGACGGAGAAGACCGCCCTTCCGTTGATGCCGGCCCTTTCATAGTAGAGCGTCGCCGCCCGGGCAATTAGGTTCTCGTGGGCAGGGATTGAATCGGTCAGGCTGCCGTATACGCCGCCGCCGTTCTTTACGGCAATGGCAATGTCGATCCCGCCGGATAATTCCCTCGCGCTACTCTCTTCGAGTTTTAAAAGATCATGCAGGGCAACACTTGCCATGAGGCTTACAATATTGTGGTACCCGTCATCCCGTCGATTCAGTACCTCAAGATGGAGATTTACCTTCGCGTGTGCTCTGATTGAATCGGTCAATACTGCCTGTACTCGTCCTTTTGGAGAGGCAAAACTATTATGTTGGACTTTTTTTGTCAAGAATTAATTATTATTTAAATAACTTATTGACAAGGCAGTCGATGATAAATTTTTTGGATATTTTGAGATTTTTTTCCATAAAATTGACTTTTATAGCGGCGCCATGGATCCATTACGGAACAAACAGCTGATAATATTCGATTGCGACGGCGTCCTTATCGATTCCCATGACGCAAACCTGAATTTTTTCAACAGCTGCCTCGTGCAGGGAGGACATCCGCCCCTCAGGAAAGAAGACCGGGAAAAGGTGGTTTTCATGTCCACGCGGCAACTGATGTTCGAGCTCTTCCCGGACCCTGCCGAAGCCGATCGGCTCTTCCGCATCAGCCAAGAAACGGATTACACTCCTTTTTTGAAGGATGTCCATCCTCTCTTTGACTTCACCAGGGTCTTCGATTCTCTCCGAAGCCGTTTCCATCTTGCCATGGCGACCAACCGCGGGAGGTCCCTTGACAGGCTCTTCAAGTATTTTAACCTCGATGCCTGGTTTGAATTTCGAATTTCCACCGTTGATGCAGAGCCCAAGCCCCATCCGGAGATGCTCATTAAATGCATCGAATTTTTCGGTATACAAAAGACAGAAGCCATCTACCTGGGCGACACGGCCTCGGACCAGGCCGCGGCCGCCAATGCCGGCATGGATTACCTGTGGGTCGGAGGGGATAACGCACCCGGTATACAATCAGTGGAAGACTTGCTTCAATTTCTATAATTATATATCCGAAACAGGCGATTGTCTCGGGGGCAGAGCAAAACAGACACAGCGGACTTGACCGACGGAAAAAACTGACACGTCAGAATTATTCCATCCCTTGAAAAAATTAATATTGATTTTTATCATATCTTTTTTAGCATCAGATCGTGATTAAACATATACATAACAGATCAGATGGAGGATTACAATGAAAATTGCAAAACATGCCCAGGTCTTGTCCTTGTGCCTGCTGGCCGCGGCCGGCACCATCGGCTGCGATATGAGTTACGACAAACAGGACGATCAAATGGGCCCTCTCCTCGCGGTCGGCGCCGGCTGCATGGCCACCAGCCCCATCACCATGAAATCGACCACCTATGACATGGACAACAACATCATAAGCGCATCCGAGCAGGTAATAGCAAACATGTCGGTGCAGAGCTCGCAGCCCAACATGAAAACCATGTACGAGATGTACGCAGGCGTCGAGCTGGAAGTCGACCTTATGGGGATTATCACCCACCTTGACAACCCCATGCCGTATGTAAAGCAGAACCCCCTGCTGACGCAATTCTGGGCATTGAATAAAATGGCGTCATCGATAAACGCCGGGACCGACGGCGTGTGGATGAATTCCGATGATACCATCGACCCCCTCTACGGTTATTTTCAAACGACCAGGCTCAAAGACCGCTACCGCCAGATCGTGTACAGCGATTTCGGCGTGACACCGGCCGCCATGATCGATTATATTGTCGAAAACAACAGAAAGACCAAGACCTATCACTACACCGCCGGCGACGACGGGGAATTCGGCACCGATGACGACGTTCTGACAAAAACAACGGTGTACCAGTATAACAGCGCGGGCAAAATGCAGCGCGCCATCAACTATTCCGATGATGGAACGACCTTTGTGAGCTCCTACGTCTTTGCCTACGACGAAAATGGCAGGATACTGTCAATGACGAGCTACAGCGACGTCGGCGAGACAAAGAGACTGGTCTGGGGCTCGTATTCCACCTGCACCTGGAACGACTCCGGAGCGACCCCGGTCCTTGATATTACTCTTGGATTGAGGATCCCGGGTCTCATTGGAAGCTTCAACATGAGCCTGATCAAATTTCATTACGAATTCAACGGGAACGGCACCATACACAAGATGATCCAGTACAAACCCATGAGCACTTCAACTATCGATACCTGTTACGTGTACGTCTATTCCGAGAACAGCATGCTCGGCATGGGCTTCATGAATGACGAATCATTGAACTATTCCGATGACGAGACCACCCAGGTTTCACATACGGTGAACGAGCTCATACTGTTCTAGGGTAACCAGTTTTTTCCCCGATGATCACGCGAAAGCGCCGCCCCGTGACGGCGCTTTCGGTTTTTCCTGCCCGCCGGCCCCGCGCATTATGTTTCCGGTCATGAAAAATCGAGTCCATCCTTAGCGGGATAGTCGATTTCATCGTCAATGTTCATTTTCTCATGTGCAGGTCATGCTACGGCAGGCAAGGTCATGCATAAAAAAGAACTTGAAATTATCACCCGTTAAGCCAAGCATGCAATGAAGGCCTTCGCTTTCCCCTCACCCTGGCCGGAGAACAATTGACGGAAGGTACAGCCATGACAACCGCACAGAAATCATCAGGAAGAGGCGTCACTGTTGCCCTGGGTCTCGGCGTGGCTGCCGTAACCCTGATCATTCTCAGTTTCGTCATGCATCTATGGCGCATGGATATATCCGTTCCCTTCACCTATTCAGGAGACGCGCTGCTATTCCATCAGGTTGCAAAATCAATGATCGACACCGGGTGGTACATGCACAACGGATTCCTGGGAGCGCCCGCGGGCATGGACATACATGATTTTCCCCAGCCCGAAATTCTTAACATCCTGATAATCAAGCTCATATCGCTCTTCACCGGTGATTACGCAGCAACGATGAACCTGTTCCTTATCATTACCTATCCCCTGACGTCCCTTATCGCATTCTATGCGCTGATGAAACTCGACCTGTCACGGACCGCTTCTTTCGCCGGCGCCGTCCTGTACGCCTTTATCCCCTATCATTATCTCAAGGGCCAGACCCATATATTCCTGGCAACGTATTTCATGCTTCCCCTGGCTCTACTGGTCATCATGCGTATTTATTCCGGAGCATTGAATTTCTTCAACGCCGGTGCCGGCGCATCGCAGACCGGCAGAAAAAGCACGCGCATCTCGGCGCTGGTCATTGCCGCGCTGATCTCACTGACGGGGATCTATTACTCCTTTTTTACCTGCTTTTTCCTTATCATCGCGGGGGCAGGCAGGTCTTTCATCGAAAGAAAGATAACGCCCTTCCTGTCATCACTGATCCTCTCTGTTGTAATAACCACCGGGCTGGTCGCATGCCTCTCCCCCTCTTTATTATACAACATACGAAACGGATATAATCCAGACGCAACACACCGGGTGTTCCATGATACGGAATTATACTCCCTGAAAATAACCAAGCTTCTGTTGCCTGTCAATGATCATCGCGTGAAGTTTATGGCCGCCATCAAAGACCAGTACAACCGGGAATCTTCATATATCTACAGAAGTCCGGAGCATGAAAGCACTTGTTCGACCCTGGGACTCCTGGGAAGCGCTGGTTTTATCCTATCACTGACGGCTCTCCTGTTTTTTCTGGAAAGCCCGGACAGGAAACAGACCGCTCTCAAGCTGCGCCAGCAGGGATCCTTGAACGTCTCCGCCGTCCTGCTGGCCGTCACGGCCGGATTCAGCTCCTTCGTTGCCCCTCTGGTAAAGTTCCGCATACGGAGTTACAGCAGGATAAGCATCTTCATCGCACTATTTTCGATCTACGCGCTGATGATCGTAACGGACTTCGTCTACGAGTCCTACCTGAAAGACCGGTGGGTTACAAGCGTACGATTCGCAGGACGAGTCCTCCCGCTGAACCTTTCAAAACTCCTCGCCGCAGCTGTGGTCATCATCGTGCTCATTGCGGGGCTATACGATCAATCAGGTCTCTCCGCCATACCCGATTATCAGACGACAAAAAAGATTTACGAAAATGACGGCGCATTTGTTGCCGAGGTTGAGCGCGCACTGCCCAGCGGCACAATGATATTCATGCTTCCCTATATGCAATTTCCCGAGATAGCGACCCCTCCGCATCACTTGAGAAATTTTGAATATTTTAAATACTATCTTCATTCAAAGCACCTGCGGTGGAGCTATGGGGCCGTAAACGGCAGGGAAGCCGCGGCCTGGCAAAAACGGGTATCCGGCATGGAGCCCGGCGAAATGGTCCGCGAAATAAAACAGGCAGGGTTCAGCGCACTGTGCATCAGCACCGATGGTTATCCGGACGGCGGGATTGACATCCTACGGAAGCTTCAGCGCCATGCTGCGTCCAAGCCGATCATCAGTCCCGACGGCAGAGCGGTCCTTATTAAAATATAACCCGTGCGGCATGAGCGCCCCCTGCCGCAGGACCGTCATGATTGGATCGCATACCCGAAAAACTGAAACGATTAATAATGATTTGAGCATCATACCCCGGCATATTTTATTATTGACTTTTAGGCGCGTATCAAAACATTTTTCAAAAGTTCGATTTTACCCTGTGTAATAGTACGCTAATGCTCTTTAATTCATTCGAATACATCTTTTTATTTCTTCCGGTAACGGTGGTGCTCTACTTCATACTCAACCACCGCGGCATGTCCGCGCCGGCCCGTATCTGGCTTTTACTGTGCAGCCTTTTTTACTACAGCTACTGGAACACCCTGTACCTGCCCCTTCTGCTCGGCTCGATACTCATCAATTTCGGCTTCGGCCGGGCACTCGTCAGCAGCGGCGCCCTGAAAAAAGTTCCTCGCATGGCCATTCTCTGGTGCGGCATACTCTTCAACGTGGGGCTCCTCGGTTACTTTAAATATACGGACTTTCTCATAACAACCGTAAATTCAACGTTCAATACGCACATCGGACTTCTGCGAATAGCCCTGCCCCTGGGCATCAGCTATTTCACCTTCATCCAGATATCGTTTCTGACCGCCGTGTACCGGGGAGTCTGCCGGGAGAGCAACATCCTGAATTACGGCCTGTACGTCTCCTTTTTCCCGCAGCTCCTGTCAGGTCCTATCGTGTACCACGGGGAGATGATGCCCCAGTTCACCGATCCGGACAGAAGCAGGATCAATTACGACAATGTCATGAAAGGGCTTCTGATGTTTTCCATCGGCCTGTTCAAGAAAACAGTCATTGCCGACAACCTGGCCGCCTGGGCGGTTCAGGGTTTCGACCAGGCGCCGACTCTGAACTTTTTCGAGGCATGGTTCACGTCCCTGTCCTATACTTTCCAGCTCTACAATGACTTCAGCGGATACATTGACATGGCCAACGGCGTGGCCCTGATGCTGAACATCAATCTTCCGATCAACTTCAACTCCCCTTACAAGGCGACCAGTATCCAGGATTACTGGCGCCGTTTCCATATCACGCTCATCCGATTCCTGAGGGACCACGTGTACATTCCGCTGGGGGGAAGCAAGAAGGGGAATATCCGGCTCTACATCAACATCACGCTCATCTTCATCGTGGCCGGCGTATGGCACGGCACGCTCTTCTCCTACATCGCCTGGGCGCTGTTGAGCAGCGCCGCCATGATAGTGCACCGCCTGTGGAGCAAATCGGGCAGGCACATGAACAAATATCTCGCATGGTTCGTCACCTTCAATTTCGTCAACGTTGCCAACCTGGTGTTCAGGTCGAACAGCCTGCGCGACACCTGGAAGGTACTCAGGGGAATGCTGGGGATGAATGGCATCATGCTCTCTGACAAGCTTGCCGGCCTCTCCTTCCTGAAGGCCGGTGGCGTCACCTTCGGCAAATGGCTTAACAACATCGGCGGGGACAAGTATTATCTCATATACTTCATTATAGGGGCGGCGATGATCGCCTTCCTGTGCAAGAACGCCAGGGAACTGGCGGAAGAGATGAAGCCGAACATCAGGTGGGCACTGTTCACCGGGCTGGTGCTTGGCGTGGGGTTGATACACATGACCCAGGTCAGGGTTTTTCTCTATTTCAATTACTGATAACGTGATTAAGGACATGGAAAAGAAACAGTGGCTGATAACAACGGCGCTCATCGCGCTCATACTGCCCGCCATCATCATGGGTTTCAACTATTACATGGATCCTCTCTGGTGCTTCAATATCTCGCATAAATACAACCAGGTCCAGGCCGAGATCAACGAGCGTAAGCAGAAAACCAACTACATCACGTTCCGCGATTTCAATTACCGTGGCCTGCTGATCGGGTCGAGCCGGAGCGCATTCATCTCGCAGTATTCATTCAAGGGTCTTTCTGTGTACAATTACTCGGTGAACGGCTTCAGGATGGACGAGCTCTTCCCCTTTACCGAGTACGCCAAAAAACGGAACGGCAGGGACTTCGAGTATATTTTCCTGGGCCTGGACTTCGAGAACGCCGCCAGGTACGCCATTGACGAGGCAACGCTCGCAGTAACAAAGCAAAACTTCGATGAAACAAATTCCCTCCTGTACCGGGTGAAGACCCTGCTCAGCATCGACACGGCCCGGTATTCATGGCAGAACCTGAAGAACTACCGGAAGGGATTCTGGCGCTACTATGACCGCAACAACGTTGAGCACATAAAAAAGCATACCAGGGAGGAGCAGCTCGGCATCTTCACCATGCACATGACCGAATATGCCGATAAGAAGAAATCGCGGTACCTCAATTTCACGTACAACGAGAATTACAAAGCAGACCTTGAGAAGTTCAAAATGGAAAATCCCCGGAGCAGGATAGTCGTCTTCCTGACGCCAGCGTCCCTTCCGCTGCTGGAAATGATCGTTGCGTACGGTCTTCTTGACGATTATTTCCGTTGGATTGGCGATGTGGTCGACGTGTTCGGCCAGGTTTATCTGTTCATGTACCCGAACAGGATCAGCGAAGACTACCTGGATAATTTCTTCGACCCGAGCCACGCCAATCCCGAGGTCGGGATCATGATTGTGGATGCCATTTACAACAAGCCGATAACCGGAGATACCGATTTCGGCATGCTGATAACCAGGTCAAACCTCAAGGAAAAACTGCAGCTTCTTGAACGGCTGATGAAAAACGCACGCGACCCGTGCTTTGAACCACTTATAAAAAAGTAATCCCGGCACCAACCGGAATCATCGGCTATCCCCCTGCACGCTCGCAGATGGACGACAAACGAGCTATTCGGCTGAAGAGGGAAATCCGTCTTTTTCCCGCGCAGCATCGAGGTATTTTTCCAGGAACTTGCGCGTTGCCCAGCGAAGAAAGATGTAGGTGTACCGGGCGCCGGCAAGGTACATCCCCGCCAGGAACACCAGGTGCGAGGTCCCGTATATCGCCGGACCTCCCAGGATGACGATAAGGGGCTCCTTGAAATAAATGGAGAGGGCCCCGAAGAGGGCCACCGCGGGCCAGCCGATGACGTAACTGAAGGCCATGAGAAAAATGCCGAAGAGGATCCTCGCCGAAGGCTTTTCCCTGAAGGGGCTTAAGTCGGCTTTTTCCTCCAGGGCCTTCCGGGCAAATTCAGTACGGGCCGCCCCCCGGGCAATGATGGCTAATATGTTCATCCGGTTATCTCCACAGCGTGGGATACGCGGCAGTCGCAGCGCAACGCACCGTACTCATAGTCCCCATGGCGCCGATAAAGGCAACAAAAAAACCTTGACAAAAACCGGAGAGACTTACAAAGGATTAAGTCTGTTTTTTATACGTCATTTCCAATCCGGACATCTTTCCATGAACAGCGATACGGGCGAAATCATCATTGAAGGGCGAAGGCTAACCCTGGGCGAAATACTAGACGTGGCCCGGGGAAGGCGCGGCGTGGCAATCAGTTCCGACCCAGGTTTTGCCGCGAAGATAAAGCGGTCGCAGGACGTGCTCATGGCAGCCCTTGAAAAGGGGGCCCCCGTCTACGGCGTCAACACCGGGTATGGAAAGTCATGCGAGAAGCGCATGGCCATGGAAGTGTCGACCAGGAACGGCTCCAACCTCATCAGGTTTCACGGCTGCGGCACCGGCGCGGCCGTCGGCATCCAGGAAGTGCGCGCGGCCATGCTGACGCGCATCCTCTGTTTTTCCCGGGGATACTCCGGTGCCTCGATGGAACTGATCCGGCACCTGGCCGAATTCCTCAACCGCGGGATCACTCCGGTCGTGCCCTGCGAGGGATCGGTGGGCGCGTCGGGCGACCTGACCCCGCTGTCGTACATCGCGGCGGCCCTCATGGGCGAGGGCGAGGTCTTTTACCGCGACAGCCGAGTGCCGGCCGCCGAGGCCCTGCGGCTGGAAGGACTCGCCCCCTACACCTTCGCGCCCAAGGAACCCCTGGCCATGATGAACGGCACCTCGATCATGACGGGGATCGCTGCCCTGGCCATAGACCGCACGCGCAGGATTCTGGACGCGTCGATATGCGCCACGGCCCTCTCCATCCATGCCCTCATGGGCAACGCCCATCATTACGACCCGGTCATTGCCAGGGCAAAGCCACATCCCGGCCAGGATCATGTTGCGCGGAAAATATCCGAGCTGCTGCAATCCAATGAAGACCACGAGAAGCTGGCGGCCACAACGCTGGAATCCCTCCAGGACCCCTATTCCCTCCGCTGCTCGCCGCAGATACTGGGCGTGGCCTACGATGCCCTGGAATGGATCACCCGGTGGGTTGAGATAGAAGCCAACAGCGCCAACGACAATCCCCTCTTCGATCCCGACGCCGGGACCGTGCTCATGGGAGGTAATTTTTACGGCGGGCACATCGTCTTTGCCATGGATTCGCTGAAAGCCGCCGTCGCTTCCGCCGCCGACATGTCCGACCGCCAGGTCGCCCTCATGGTCGACCCCCACGTGAACCGGGGCCTTCCCGCCGACCTGGTGCGGGCGCCCGGCGACGACGCCATGTACAACCACGGATTCAAGGCCATGTCGATAGCCTCTTCGGCGCTCACCGCGGAGGCCCTGAAGGCCACCATGCCGGCCTCATCCTTCTCCCGCTCGACGGAATCGCACAACCAGGACAAGGTAAGCATGGGAACCATCGGCGCCCGGGACGCGGCCCGCATATGCGAGCTCACGGAACGGGTCACCGCCATCCACCTGCTGGCTGCCGCCCAGGCCTGCGAGATCCGCGGGAACATCGGGACCCGGCCGCGGCTGGCCGCGATACTGGAGAAGATCCGCTCCATGGCAGGCCCGGTAATAACGGACCGCCCCATGGACAGGGACATAGCCGCTGTCGCCAGGGCGATATCTGACGGCGGCCTCTTCAACCTGGACACGCCATAATATTTTTGCATACACCGGCCCTGCACCCTTGCGCCAAAATCTTCATCGTCAGGAACGTAAAACAATGGACTTCACCATACATTCAATCGGAACGGTCATTAACGGCAGACATGACGTTTCAGACGATTTCTGGGGGGGCATAGTCTCTGAAATAAGGCTGGATCCCTCGTTCAGCGAGGACGCCCTTGCTGGAATAGAAGCGTTTTCCCACCTTGAGATCATTTTCGTTTTTCATGAAGCGGTCAACGGGCGTCCCCTGACCGGATCGGGCCGTCCCCGGGAAAATACCCGCTGGCCCGAAACCGGCATCTTCGCCCAGAGGAAAAAAACCAGGCCCAACTTCATCGGCACCGCCATGGCAACACTTGTTAAAAAAGAAGGAACCAGCATCTTCGTAAGAGACCTCGACGCCATCAACGGAACACCGGTCATGGATATCAAGCCGGTCATGAAGGGGTTCCTGCCCCGCGGGCCGGTGACACAGCCGGCCTGGGCCGACGAGATTATGGAGGACTACTGGAAAGACCGGGGCCCGGGCAAGACGGTCCCCATCATCCTGGAGGACCTCCTGCGGGCCGTTGACGATCATTGCGATTTCGCCCATTATTACCTGGACCGTGAAACCGGGGAGATCATATTCCAGTCCGAACGCGAATTGGATGACCTCGCCGCAGACGACGATAAAGATCCCGGGTTCAATCCGGAATACCTGGGCGAACGATTTATCCCGATTGAGCCGATGGAGTCCCGCCGCGGCCATGGAATTATCCGGAAGTTCATCGGCACCCTTCCCGGCGGAAGCGCCGCCGGAGAACTCATCCGGGCCCTGTCAATGCGGAAATCCTTCGCGCAGTTCAAAGACGCCCTGCATAACCACGCGGACCTTGAGGAGAAATGGAGGGCAGACTGTCGAGATGAAATAAAAAGAGTGGCCGAAGAATGGCTCCGCTATTATGGAATTGATTTTGAATTCATATCGCTTAAGGACCCGATGAAATGACATGAACGACCCGATCCAACAGGCCTTCATCACCGGAGCCGAGCGGGTGGCCGCCTGGGCCGACCTCCTCGACAGCATCAACGTCTTTCCCATAGCCGACGGCGACACCGGCAGGAACATGAAGATCAGCCTGGCGCCGCTGCGCGATCCCGGCCCTGACCCCGACGCCACCATCCACCGCCTCCTCATGAACGCCCGGGGCAATTCGGGCAACATAGCCGCCCGTTTCTTCTCGGGTTTTTTCAGGGCCGGGACCCCGGAGGGCATACCGGCGGCGGCGCGCCTCGGCAGGGACCGCGCATGGGAGGCGGTCCATGATCCGAAGCCCGGCACCATGCTCACGGTTTTTGACGCCCTGTCGGACGTGCTCGAGGAACAACGATCCGTCGCGGCATCGGAAGACTTCGCCACCGCCGTCATTGACCGCCTTGAACAGGCGGTGCGATCCACCCCGGACCTGCTGCCGAAGCTGAAAGAAGCCGGCGTGGTCGATTCCGGCGCCCTGGGGATGTTTATTTTCTTCGAGGGATTTTTCAGGTCCCTCTCCGGCGACAGGGAAAACTTCCGTCCCATCATGGCTGCCTTCGGCAGCCTGCTCACCGTGGCCCCCTCTTTTGCCCCTGACCGGGAGGAGGGCTTCTGCGTGGATATCACCCTGGATGCCGGAAGCGGCGGCGACGGGGCGTTCCGGAAGCTGGCCGGCCTGGGGGAAAGCGTGGTGGTCATTCCCGAAGACCGGTACGTCAAGGTCCATCTCCATACCGGCGACAGGGCCGGGGTGAAGAAACAGGTTGAAGCCATGGGCTCCATAGTCCGGTGGACCGACGAGGACCTAGGAGAGCAGGTCAGGGGATTCGGCAGGACGGCGCAGGGAGGGGCGATCCACGTCATGACCGATGCCGCCGGGTCGGTGACCCGCGACGACGCCCGCCGCCTGGGCCTCACCCTCCTGGACAGCTACATCACCGTGGGAGACATTTCCGCTCCGGAAACCTGCGTGGACCCCGAAGCTGTGTACACCGCCATGCGCGGCGGCGCCAGGGCCGTGACATCGCAGGCTTCCGAATTCGAACGCCATGAGCTGTACCGCAGCGTCACCGACCTGCACCCCCGGGTCCTCTACCTCTGCGTGGGCTCGGCCTTCACCGGCAATTACGGCGTAGCCCTGGCCTGGAAAAAGAGGCACGATCCGGAAGACCGCCTGACCGTCATCGACACCGGCGCGGCATCGGGAAGGCTCGGGATACTGGCCCTCGCCGTCGGCCGTTTTGCCGCCAAATCCGGCGACGCGGGGGCCGTGACGGATTTCGCCCGCAGGGCCATGGACCTCTGCCGGGAATACATATTCATCGACAATCTCAAGTACCTGGCCGCCGGAGGCCGGATTTCCAAAAGCAAGGCCTTCTTCGGCACCATGCTGAACATGAAGCCGGTGGTGACGCCTACCGCCGGGGGGGTCATCACCGCGGGCAGACTGAGGAACTTTGACGAGCAGCTCGAATTCGCACTGCTGAAAATCAGGCAGGGCACTGTCCAGGGTTCCCGGCCATTTATCATGGTGCAGTACACCGACAACCGCGAAAAGATTGAAAACACGATTATGCCCGAGGTGACAAAACATTACCCTGCCGCCGAACTCATGCTCCAGCCGCTGTCCCTGACCACGGGGGTTCACACGGGGCCGGGCACCTGGTCCCTGGCCTTTTTACCGGAGATGGCCCCCTAAATCCCCCGGTGGGGGACTCCGCCGGGGGATTCGGATACATAGTTAAAACAAGGAAAAATCAAGAATGAACAAAGGGAGATTTGCGGTCATCATACCGGTATACAACCATGAACAGCGCGTGGCGGACGTGGTCCGCAGCGCCCTGAAACTAGGGTTCCCAGTCTATGTCGTGGACGACGGCTCCACCGACGGGACATATGATAAAATTAAAAGCATGGCGGTCGAAATCATCCGCCATGAAAAAAACAGGGGCAAGGGCGCGGCCTTGAAAAGCGGTTTCGCCGCCGCGGCGGAAAAGGCGGACTGGGCCATAACCATAGACGCCGACGGCCAGCATGACCCGGACAACGCCCTGAACCTCATACGGGCCATACCCGACAACGCCCTGGGGAAAAAACCACGGCCTATCGTAATCGGCATGCGGGAGAACATGGTGGGGGACGACGTGCCCTGGACCAGCCGTTTCGGAAGGAAATTTTCAAACTTCTGGGTATGGTCCTCGGGCGGCCCCCGGGTGATGGATTCACAGAGCGGCTTCCGCGTATACCCCCTGCCCCAGAGCGCGAAGATGAAGGTGAGGGCCAACCGGTTCCAGTTCGAGGTGGAAATCCTGGCCAAGGCCGGGTGGAACAGGTTCCCCGTCATCGAGGCCCCGGTCAGCGTGAGCTACACGCCGGGCACGCCGCGCATATCCCACTTCAGGCCCTTCGTTGATTTCTGGAGGAATTCCGGGACTTTCATGCGTCTCATATTCCAGCGGATCCTGATCCCGCGGTTTATCAGGAGGAAAATCTGGTATAAAGAATAATGACCTCATCCCCCTGCCCCCTTCTCCGGGGGAGATGGGGGTGTTGCAAAAAGGACTTTGTATTGAACACCCCTCTCCCTGCGGGAGTGGGGCCGGGGGTGTGGTCAAATAAACCGGACACATTGCTTTATCATGATACAACTCTTCTACAAATTCATCACCTTCTTCTCCCGCCTCCTCGGTCCCTGGTTCTTTATGGTCTTTTCCCGGTTTGTCTCCACCGGCTACTTCATCCTTTTCCCGAAGCGGGTCGCCATCGGCATGCGCTTCTACGGCGCCCTGTTTCCGGAGAGGGGCGGGCTCTACCATCTCTGGTGCACCTGGCGGCAGTTCCACAGCTTTACCGACGTCTTCCTTGACCGGTTCCTCCTCCAGTTAAAGGGAGATATGTCCTATACTTCCGAGGGGTGGGAGCTCATCGAAGAAGCGGTCAACAAAAAGACCGGCGGCATCATAGTCATGTCCCACATGGGGAACTGGGACGTGGCGGCCCACCTTCTGCGGAAGAAGGGCCTGCGGCTCCTGCTGTACATGGGGTCCCGCGAGAAGGAACAGCTTGAAAAAATGCAGAAGGAGAATCTCGCCGAACAGGGCCTGAAGATCGTGGCCGTCGAACAGGACGGAGGGTCCCCCTTTGACATCCTGGAGGGACTGAATTTCCTCAAGGAGGGGGGGCTCGTCACCCTCACCGGCGACCGGGCCTGGTCCGCGGCCCAGCGGACCGTCACCGTGGACTTCCTGGGGCACCGCGTGTCCCTGCCGGAAGCCCCCCACAGCATTGCGCTCATCTCCGGCGTGCCCCTCTATATCTTCTTCGCCTTCCGCACCGGCAGGGGGACGTACCACATGTCCCTGTCGGGGCCCATTGCCGTGAGCGCCGCGTCCCGGGCCGATAGGCCCGGGGCGATCCGGGAATCGGCCCAGCGCTACGCGGACATCCTCGCGGCAAAGGCCCGGGAATATCCGCGGCAATGGTACCACTTCGAAGAGTTCCTCGGACCGAAATGCGGCTGACCAGGAGCCGTCCCCCTTCCGCGGGCCCCTCTTTTTTCGTCACGGTACTCCCTGACATTTTGAATACCTGCGCCTGGAAATGAATTGACTTTAAGAAACAGATAGAGCAGGATTAATTAATTATAGAATTGTTTGATGCAGCTTGGTTTTTTATCGCAGGAAGACCATGACCTTAACAGAAAAGCTCCTTCGTAATTATGACAATTCCAATTTCGTTGTCAAATATAAAGCACGTTTTCTTCTTTACCTCAGCCTGTCGAGCCTGGTGACCGTTCCCGTTGTTATTCTATATTCAATGTATCTTCAATCCCGTGCTCCTGAGCTCAATTACAGCATCAATTGGCTCATGTTCCTTCCGGTCATCGCCGGCTATGGCATACTGATAGTGTCAACCGTTCTTCTCCTGCGGGGATATTTTTTCGCATCAGCACATTTTTCCATTTCCATACTATTTGGGATTATCTGGATTGCCATGTTCCTCGATCAATCAGGCATGGTCACACAGCTCGATACGATAGTCATGATAATCGCAGTTCTCGCCGCAATGCCGATTTTTATAACCAGGAAAAAGCTTCTGGTATTCATGTATGCCGGCATCAACCTGTGTATCCTTTATGTATTCATGTTTTATTTCCGTGACAGCTTCACCGGTATTTCCTTTGCCGATTACCTTGCCGATAATACGGTAGCATTCCTTTTCACCACCATAGTAACGTACAATATCCTCTCCATCAACAACCGCGCGCTGGGCCAGTATGAAACGGCCAACACCAAGCTGCAGAAGTACAACGAAGAGCTCCAGGCAACCTCGGAGGAGCTGACCGCGGCCAACGAAGAGTTCGAGGCGCAAAACGAGGAACTGATGCGATCCGAGGAGGCCCTGCGCTTCTCCGAGGCCGAGCTTCTATCAATATTCAACAGCACCCATGACGCCATGATCATCTTCGATACCGAGGGAAACATCCTGGACGTCAATGACCGGATGCTTGAGATGTATGGCGTTGACCGCGCCCGGGCCCTGCAGTTGAAGGTCCATGACCTCTCGGCCCCGGTTGACGACAGCGCGATCATCAGCGACGGCATGCGAAAAATCGCCAGCGGAGGAAGATCCCTTTACGAATGGAAGGCAAAACGGCAGCGGGACCAGACGACCTTCGATGTTGAAGCCGGGGTGCGGCGCATAAGGCGCCGCGGCAAGGACGTTATCCTGGCGGTGGTGAGGGACATTTCCGACAGGAAAAAGACCGAGGAAGCCCTCAGGGAATCGTTAAACGAGAAGATCGTTCTCATCAAGGAGATCCACCACCGGGTCAAAAACAACATGCAGGTCATATCGAGCCTTCTGAACATGCAGGCGGACCAGCTGGAAGAGCCCCGGGCCAACCAGGCGCTCAGGGACGCCATCGGGCGCATCCATTCCATGGCCAGCATCCATGAAAGGATCTACAGCACCGAGAACCTTTCCCGGGTCGACATGGCCGCCTATATCGACGAGCTTGCAAGGGACCTCGTAACGCTCCATACCGGAAGCGGCGTTCATGTGCAGATCAATTATGCGGGGACGCCCGTGTTTCTGGAGATCAACCGGGCGATCCCCTGCGGTCTTCTCATCAACGAGATACTCACCAACGCCATCAAGCACGGCTGCTGCGAGTCGGATATATGCACTATCGATCTGAGCATTGAGGAGGCCGATGGCTGGATTACCCTGGTCATCGCGGACAACGGCCCCGGCATGGAGCCGGAGATATTCAATGCGGGGCAAAAGACCTCCATGGGCATGCAGATCATCGATGCTCTGGCACGGCAGATCAGCGCGGCGATCAGTCTTGACGTCGACCACGGCACCCGGTTCACCATGCGCATGCGCTCGGAAGATGAGCCTCACACGTGAAATCAGAGCGCCAGGGCAAGGAACCCGGTTATGACGAGTACTGCCATAACGATGCCGACAATGACATGGGCCACCCCGGTGAATATCCATATAAGCAGCGCCGATCCCCACTCCGTGTCATAGACCGATTTCAGAATCCCCAGGGTCACCACGATCCCAAGAAGCCATCCCGCAATGGAGCCGATACCAAAGAACGCCGTGGCCAGACCGGTGAGCGCCCACACGGCCACGCTTGAGAGAAAGGCCGCGTAAAAGGCCCTGCCGAAGGTGGCATTGGGGACGCCGGCGAACCTGGACCCGATCCAAATGAAGAACGCCGAAAAGGCCGTCGCGATCAGAATACATATCGCTATTATTATGATCAGCGTTAAACCTATCAGTTTCATATATACCTCGCAAAAATACTTGATAAACAATGATCTCAACAATCGGCAATTCTTATTTTATCTGTACATGAACAGCATATTTTGGCACGGTTTTTTATCAATAATTAACAAATTTGAGGGATTAAATAGCGGCTAAAATTAGTTGACAACACAGGCTTATCTTCGCTTATGGAAATGAAAAGCTCTATAAGTATGCAAAAAATCCGGAGGGCCTTTCGAGCAGCATTGATCCTCAATCATTTAAGGATCATATTTAAAAAATCAAGGTAACAACCCATACGGATGCGTTAACCCGCATTCTGCTATAAACTTCCTTAAGGATATAATATTCATAATCTGAATAAGGAAGAATAATTAGAGTTCCGGTATCAGTAAAGGATACCTTTATATATAGTATATAATACAATTCTTTACGGAGGTTACACTTTGAAAGTTTTTAAACGAATACTGCTTTCATCTGCGTTTTTGTTCTCCGCAGTCAACGTATTCGCCAGCGAAGCGGATCTTGCGATTCCGGATCTCCATGCTGGCAGCTATACGCTTTTCGGTGGGACAATAACCGCGTGGCAGCTGCTTTTCTACGGCGCGCTCGTTATATGCGGTACCCTTGGCATCAGCTTGTTCCAGTTTTTCATGATTAAAAAGGAAAAAGCCCATGAGTCAATGCTCAAGGTTGCTGAAATCATTTACCAGACCTGCCGCACCTATCTGTTACAGCAAGGTAAGTTTTTATTAATGCTGTTTGCATTCATCGCAGTGGCAATGGCCTTCTACTTCCTGGTGATGAAAGGCGAGGGGGTTCCGGTTCTTCTCCAGATACTCCTCTTCTCTGTCATCGGTATGGCCGGTTCCTACTCTGTTGCATGGTACGGCATCCGGGTCAACACCCTTGCCAACGCCCGCACGGCCTTCGCATCCCTTGAAGGCAAACCCTGGAACGTGGTCAATATTCCGCTCCGCGCCGGCATGAGCGTCGGTCTCTTCCTGATTTCACTCGAACTGGTCATGATGGTTATCATCCTCCTCTTCGTTCCCCGCACTATCGTCGGTTACTGCTTCCTCGGCTTCGCCATCGGCGAGTCCCTGGGCGCGTCAGCCCTTCGTATCGCCGGGGGTATCTTCACGAAGATCGCGGACATCGGCTCCGACCTGATGAAGATCGTCTTTAAAGTTAAAGAAGACGATCCGCGGAACCCGGGTGTTATCGCCGACTGTACCGGTGACAACGCGGGCGACAGCGTCGGCCCCACGGCTGACGGTTTTGAAACATACGGCGTTACCGGCGTTGCTCTGATCTCCTTCATCACGCTGGCCATCACCGTTCCCGACATCATGGGACGGATTGACGTAGCCAAGATTCTTGCCGCCGCCGGCGTCGCCACCGTGAGCGCTGAAACCGTTGACGCGATAGCGAAACTCTTCCAGGCCGAGCTCCAGTCGAAGCTCATCGTCTGGATCTTCGCCATGCGGTTCCTGATGGACTTCCTCTCCGGTTGTTCATATTTCGTGAACCAGGCGATCTCTACTGTTAAGTATAAAGGCAAAACTGAATTCGATTTCGAAGAGCCCCTCATGCGGCTCATCTGGATCGCCGCCGTTCTCTGCATCAGCGTATCCTTCGGCATGAGCTACCTGCTGCTGGGCAACCTTGACCTTACCATGTCCGCTGCCGCACTGGAAAAACTAGGCGTCAAGGTAACTGAAACTGTTGTTTTCGCGCAATACCCCGGTATCTGGTGGAAGCTGGCCATGATCATCAGCTGCGGGACCCTCGCCGCTGTGCTCATCCCCGAGTTTACCAAAATATTCACCAGTTCCAAGTCGAAGCATGTTAACGAAATCGTTACCGCGACCCGCGAGGGCGGTTCTTCTCTGACGATCCTTTCCGGTATCGTTGCCGGTAACTTCAGCGCCTTCTGGATGGGCATCCTGATCGCCGGCCTCATGACCGGCGCCTATGTCACCAGCCTCTATGGCCTGGCCGACGTTATGGGTCCCTACGCGTCGATCTTCGCCTTCGGTATGGTCGCCTTCGGCTTCCTCTGCATGGGCCCGGTCACCATAGCTGTTGACAGTTACGGCCCTGTTACCGACAACGCGCAGTCGATCTTTGAGCTGTCCCAGATAGAAGCCGTTCCCAATATCAAGGCCGACATCAAGAAGAACTACGGTTTTGACCCCAACTTTGAACTGGGCAAGCACTATCTCGAGGCCAATGACGGCGCGGGCAACACCTTTAAAGCTACCGCCAAACCGGTTCTTATCGGTACCGCTGTTGTCGGGGCAACGACCATGATCTTCGCGATCATCCTGCTTCTCAAGAAGGTCGGGTTCCTGAAGCTCTCCCTCACCGACGCTCCGGTCATCCTCGGTTTCATCTGCGGCGGCGCGGTAATCTTCTGGTTTGCCGGCGCTTCCATGCAGGTG
>Ga0116161_1002143_pt1 | contig 19305 bp, 12 predicted proteins | sample AD_JPNAS3_MetaG_FD_89877 | JGI IMG/M metagenome (GOLD analysis project Ga0116161, IMG submission 89877) | Active sludge microbial communities of municipal wastewater-treating anaerobic digesters from Japan - AD_JPNAS3_MetaG | ecosystem: Engineered > Bioreactor > Anaerobic > Digestate | place... | reverse complement strand
TGGATGATGCCCACCGGCCGCGGTTCCCCCGGCCGCACCACCACCTTGACGGCGTTTGCCAGCTCGGTGACCGTGGGCACCTTGGCCCCCCGCCGCTTGGCCAAGCTGTTCAGGTTATAGTCGTTGGTCATGATGGCGCAGCCCATCTCGCGCGCCAGCTTGACCAGCTTGGAGTCGACCTCGCGCACCCCTTCGACGTCGATCTCGGAAATCTCGATCGTCGTCTCCGAGTCCTTCTGCAGCCGCGCCAGGATCTCGAGCCCCCGCCGCCCGCGGTTGCGGCGCAGGACGTCGGGCGAGTCGGCAATGTGTTGCAGTTCGTTGAGCACAAAGCGCGGCACCACCAGCGTGCCGCTGAGGAACCCCGTGGCGCAGATATCGGCGATGCGGCCGTCGATAATCACCGACGTATCGACCAGGATGATGCTCTCCTGCCCGCCCACCGCCTCGCGCGAGGTCAGGCGGCGCGTCATGGCCAGGATGTCCTTCTCGCGCATCACCATGGTGGCGATGCCCAGCGAGCCAAAGAGCACGGCCGACACGAACGGCAGGATCTCGCCCAGAAGCCCCGGCAAGAGCGAGAGGGGCAGCGCCAACAGCGCCGAGATAATCAGCCCCACCACCAACCCCACCAGCCCCGTCACCAGGTAGCGCGCCGGGATCTGGCGGATGCGCTGGCGGATGGCGTTGAACGGGCGCACGGTGAGGTGTGGGGCAAAGACGACCCCCAGCCCGGCGCCGACGGCGGCCACGATGAGCGGATAATAGCGGTCATAGCTTGCAGGGACCAATGAAGCCGGCACCACGCCCCCCAGCACGCCGCCGAGCTGCCAGCCGAGGAGTGCGCCCACGATCATCACCGAGATGCGCAGGATCCAGTCAATGCTCACATGTAGCCTCCTCCTGCGGCCTCCTGCCGCATAGCGGAATTGAGCGCGAAGCGTAGCCTGGTAGTACTCTCAGTAATCGCCATGTGCAATGGGTTCGTAGTCGGCGCTCAGGCGCCGACTACGAACCTGGCCAGCCGCTTCGTACGGCATAGTGATAAAGGGCGTCGAAGGCGCAGCAACAAAAAAGGGTGTGCCCACCCGGCACACCCCAGCACCCAACACGGCCGGACGTCAAACGTGCTTCCGGCCCCATCCATCGCTGGCGCCCGACGATCATGGAAGATGGAAGGATAAGTGCAAGAGACGTGCCCAGGACTGCGCAGCGCCTGCGGCCTTCTGATAAGTGCATGTTGATACGTCGGATAACACCGATTCCAGTGTAACACATCGGAATCGTTTTGTCAAAGGGTTTTCGGTTTTTGAGGTGTGTCCTTCAATGGTAGGCGAGATTCGTTCGTGGCACGTGAGGGCGGGAGGTGGGGCAGGCGTGCAGCGCCCGGTGGGCGCTGCACGCCTGCCCCACCTCCCGCCCTCCGGTACTACAAGCAGACTTGGCCGCTAGGGGATGACCGAGTAGCCCTCGGGCTGGGTGGCGTAGATGTGGAGCGCGGCCGTGTACGACACGCCCTGGTGCTCGTTGCCGGTTTCGGGGCCGGGCAGCAGCACGTAGAGCGTGATGGTGCAGCGGCGGCCGGGCTCCATGTCGGGCGCCGCCGGGCTGAAGTTGGGCGCGGCCAGGTAGGGGTTGCCGTGGTTGTAGAGCTCTCTGATCGAGATGCCAGCGCAGAGCTCGCGCTCGGCGCCGTACCACTCGAGCGGTTCGGGCGTGGCGCCCTGGCCCTCGTTGAACACGGCCCGGGCGAGCAGGTGCTCGTCGAGGTCGTTGGGCACCGGGGCGTGCTCGAGCCACATGCGGAAGCGCAGCGGCAGGCTGCCTTCGTTGGTGATGGTGACCGTGCCCACCCGCGTCCAGGCGCCGGATTCGGGCAGCACCGGCTCGAGGTTGGCCAGCAGGATGGCGTCGCCCTGGTCGACGCTGGCGCCGATCAGCAGCGTGCCTGCGGCGAAGGTGTTGCCGGTGGAGGTCTCGGTATCGCTGAACCAGGCGCCGCTGCCGGCGCTCACCACGACCATGGCGATCACCAGCAGTGTCAGGCTCGCCGCGCCGAGGATGATCCGTGTGCGCACAGTGCTCCTCCTCCGGTGGTACGACAGTCAATAGGGTGCATCTCGTGGATGAACGTGGTCAGGATCAGATATTGCAAAGTACAAAGAATCGTGGTAGAATGTAGTTGCGGCTGGGATGCAGCTCGGCATCCTCGCACGGTGGCCCTGGTCAGCGCTCACTGCCCAGGGCCACGCCTATTTGTCGCACGGATCTCACGAGCGGCCGGCGCCCGCCTTCTAGCAGCAACTCGGCCCAGTTGGCCCCGTGCCCGACAGGCAAGTCGCCCGTCTGCAACTGGGCCCCCCTACTGTTCCCCCGTCGCGGGGGAATTGGGCTGTCTTCGTCCGTACCTCATCGCTCGCTTGCCGGTTCTTGGTCAGGCAGGTCGCAGTGCTGCGGCCCCGTGCCCGACGGGCAAGTCGCCCGTCTGCAACTGGGCCCCCCTACTGTTCCCCCGTCGCGGGGGAATTGGGCTGTCTTCGTCCGTACCTCATCGCTCGCTTGCCGGTTCTTGGCCAGGCAGGTCGCAGTGCTGCGGCCTCGTTCCCCGCGACGGGGGACGGGTAGCGAGGGGCCCCAGCCGCGGCATGGGCAAGCCTTTGAGAGTCATTGCCAATCGACTCGCTGCCATGTGAATCGGTGTGTCGGGTCAGCCGTCCGCCGGGGCCTCCTCCACGGCAGTGGGTGTGGCCGTCTCGGTCGGCTCAGGCGTCGCCGTCTCGGTTGGCTCGGGCGTGGCAGTATCGGTTGGCGCCGGCGTTTCTGTTGGCGCCGGCGTCTCTGTCGGCGTGGCCGTGGGCGTGGGCGTCTCGGTCGGTGCCGCTGTCGCTGTGGCCGTGGGGGTCTCGCTCGGCGTGGCCGTGGCTGTGGGCATCGCCGTCTCCTGCGGTGTGGGCTCGAGAGTCGCGGTCGCCGTCTCGGTTACCGTGGCCGTGGCGGTGACTGTGGCGGTCGCCGTCATCGTCTCTGTGGCCGTGACGGTTGCCGTTGCCGTGGGCGTGGCCGTGGCCTCGGGCTCGGGCTGAGCGCTGGGCGGGCCATCGGGCGTGGCCGGGAGCGTCGGCGTCAGGGTCGCCGTGGCGCTGATGGTGGCGGTCGGCGTCGGCGTGGCCGTAGCGGTCGCCGCCGGCAGCAACTCGGGCAGCGCCGGCACGCTAAAGACCGCCGCCGCCTGCGGGCCGTAGGGCTCGCCGAGCCGTTCGCTGTGGTTGGTGATGGTCACGCGCACCAGCACGCGATAGTTGGCGCCCTCTACGGGGGCGAAGGCGATCTCGTAGGGCAGCGCCAGGGCGGCGCCCGCTGCGAGCACGCCGGGCGCAAAGCCCTGCGTGGCGCCCGCGAGGTCCTCAAAGCTGCCGCCGTCGAGCTGCTGCTGCACCTGGGCCACCACAGTGAGCCCCTCCGTGGCGACCGCGCCGCCGTTGGCGATGCGAATCTCGCCGCGCACGCCGGCGCGGGCCTCGGTTTCCAGGCCGGCCGGGCGAGCACTGGCGGCGGGCAGCAGGGGCGCGGCCAGGCGGTGGCCGGCGCGGCGCTGCGCCAGGTCGGCCGGTGTGTCCTCGGGGGTGGGAACGGCAGCGTCGGGCTCGCCTGGCGCATCCTCAGGCGCGGGGCCGGCGGCATCAGGCTCGTCTGGAACCTCGACGAAACCGGCCGCGCTCAAGGTCACCGACAGGCCCGTCACGCCGGGGGCCATGGCGATCTGGTTATTGTCCACCGACACGCGCGCGGTGAAATAGGCGCCGCTCCAGGGCGCCTGCAGCACGAGCCACAGGCCGGCGCCGAGGCAGACCGCGAGGCGGAGTATGCGGGTCACGTTGGCCTTGGTCATCATTCTGGTTACCTATCCCCAGCGAAGCCTGGCTTCAAAGCGACGAGGATATTCACCGCGGAGTCGCAGAGGAGGCCATAGCATCCTCTACGTTCTCGGCGGCGAGCTCTCGCCTCAGCGGATCGCCGCATTGCTTTTGATGGGTGCCCACGCCCACTCGGTTGAACCGCGAAGGACGCCAAGGGCGCGAAGGCAACGCGAAGCTTCTGCAGGAGCATTCTCCAGTCTCCCTTGGCGCCCTTCGCGGGTCAAGATGCTGACTTGCAAATGGGGCGTGGCGCCGTAGCCTAGCCCCCCTTGGCCGCCGCAGGCGGCTTCGTGGGCGTTTTCGTGCTACGTTATGCCCAATCGGCCGCGGGCTACTCGCCCCAGCCCGGGTTGCTCACCTGCGTGGCCTCGGCGATGATCGAAAAGGTGCAACTCTCCCCCTGGGCGCTGTCGGGCGTATCGCTGGCGACGGAGTAAATGAACTCCCAATACTGGCTGCTGCCGGGGGCCACGTTGGCCATATCCGGGTAGCCGCTGATGAGCATCGTCTTGAGCGGCCCGATGTAACGCTTTGTCCATAGAGGATCCGTGCTCTGTGCCTTCCAGTTGACCTTGACCAGCAAATGGTCGTACAGTTCGTCGCTGCCGTCGGTCTTTTCGGCGCGCAGGCGGTACTTGACCGGCAGCGTCGACGCGGGGCTGGCCAGGTTGCTGAAGACGACGTCGTGGCCGCCACAGACCTCGCCGGGCTCGACGTCGCCGATCCCAAAGCTGGGCCCGCTCAGCGCCACCGCCAGCCGGCCGGTGCTGACGGAGAGGCCCTCCAGCGTATCCTGGTCGGTGAACCAGGCGCCGCTGCCGCCCGCGCCGAAAGCCAAGACGGCTAATAGGACGAGGATGGCCGCAAAGAACAGGCACCTGCGCATCGTTCATCTCCTCGCGCCATGCTAAGGCCGGCGCGGGCTAATACGACAACCGTAGGTGGTGCGGGCAACCGCAGGCGGTCCGGGTGGCTGCCGGCTGATGTGCTGCGCGCCGGCCCGGCCCTGGCCCGGAAGGGGAGTTCTCGTCGGGTTGGCTATCCCGTGGCCGCCCGCGGGCGGCCACGGGATAGCCAACCCGACGAGAACTCCCCCCTCAAGGTTCCGTTCCGGCCATGCGCGAAGCATCAAGCCCGGATAGGATGCCACTGCGCTAAGGCTTGGCCGGCGTCCACTCCACCTGCAGTGGGTTGGGCTGAAAGAGGGCGCGCACGTTCTGCGCCACGATCCAGGCGTAGCCGATGTAGGGCACGCGCAGGCGGACCACGCCGACGACCGTGCCCTGCCCCGGCTGCCACTCCTCCGCCGCCTCGTTGGCATCGCCCTTGGTGACCAGCACGCCGTCAGCGCGCAGCTCGACGACACGGTGCGTCACGGCGCTGCCCTTGGACTCCATGGTGACGATCATGCCCGGCTGGAGCTGGGCCGGCGGCCGGGTGATGATGATGGCGTCGCCCAGGTTGATAGTGGGCGACATCGAGCCGCCGCTGATGATAACGGTATGATACCAACGGTTATTGATGGTGCCATAGGCCACGAAGGCCAGCAGCAGGATGACCAAGACCAGCAGCACCTCGAGCGCGATGCGCGCCACGCGCCGCCAGGGGAGTGGGGCGCGTCTCGCCGGCATTGTCGCTTCCATCGTCGCTGTCCACCTTCCGTGGTGTGTCTTTGGGGGGCAGGCGTGGGCAACAGCCACGCCTGCCCCATCAGGTCCGTGTTGCGCGGCGGACGCCGCTCAGGCTGCTACCACCCCACGCTATCGTTGATGTACTGCGTCGCCTCGAGGTACAGATGCGCGCTGTAGGTCTGGCCCTGCGCTGTATCTGGCGCCGATTTGTCCATCTCGATCTCAACCTTGTAGCCCGCCCAGTCCCATGGCTTGAAGGGCCACACGGGGTCGTCCAGGACGATCTCGTCGTTCCAGTCGTCGAGTTCGTTGACGCAGACGTGGTTAACCGTCACCGACGGAGCGGCGGGCCCATAGTTGCCGTCGTAGCCGACCACGTCGGTCGGGTTCAGGGTGACGGTCAGATAGAGGTACTGGCCGATGTTGCCGGCGTCCACCACGCCATCAAGCTTGCCACGCCACTTCATGTTGAGGGTGCCGGTGTTCGTGACCGTGAAATAGCCCACAGTGACCTTGCCGCCGCCGGGCTCCATGTTCGACGTATCGACTGGGAACTCAAACGCCGAACTCGCACTGAATGAGAGGGTACCCGTCTTGATGTCGTTGGCGGTGATGGTCGCATTGTCAGTAAACCACGCCCCGCTGCCGATGGCGCCGATCGCCATGACGGCGACGAGCAACAGGGTGATGGCGGTGCCGAGGAAGATGCGCGTGCGCATTGTTCGCTCCTTCTCACTGTGTGCAGAATGACCGGTCGCCACGCCCGCTGCGCGGCGACGAAAAGCCCGCTGCGCCACGAGCGGCAGCGGGGCCGGGGGGCCTGCTACGCGTGCCTCGATACCCGTCCCTCCTCTTCGAGCCGGGGGACGCGGGCGGTGCACCACACTGAGCAGGATGGCTGGATGATGGCGGCTGGGGTGCAGCCCGGCATCCTCACACCATGGCCCCGGCGAGCGCTCACTCCCGCGGGCCACGACGTTTATGTGAAGCGCGCTATGCTTCACGAATATCGTACCTCAGATGATGGGTTATGAAAACAGCAGGAAGTACTGATTCTGTGGCCGGATTCGCTGCAGGAAACTACGGGATCATCGCCCCCGGCTATCCGTGGATTCTACTGAGCCGGCGACGTGGCTGGGGTAGGCGCTGGAAGCGGCGATGTGCTGCGGGCCTGCCGGAGAGGAGATCGGTCGCCCACACAGGGCATCTCGCTCCGACAGGCTACGGCCGCCTCCTCCTCGCCAGCCGCAGCAGGCCCGTCATCGCCCCTGCGCCGGCCACGAAGGCGAGCAGCAGCTTGCCCAGCTCGGCGCCGCGCAGCAGGGGTGCCCAAGGGGCCTGCGGGGGTGGTTGGGGTGGCGCCGCCGGCGCCGTCGCGGTGCGTGTCGCCGTGGGAGCCGGTGATGCCGTGGCCGTCGCCGTCAGGTGGGGTGTGGCCGTGGCGCTGGCCGGCCTTGGCGACGGCGTGGCGAACAGCGCTGTTGCCCGTGACGTGGCCGTGGCCGGGCGCGTGGCCGTGGCCGCCGGCGTGGGCGCCAGGGTGCGCGAGGGCGCAACTGTGGGCCGCGGCGTGGCCGTCGGCGTGGGTGTGGCCGTGGGCGTCGCCGTGCGGGTGGCCTGTGGCGTGAGTGACACCAGGAGCGCCCCATCGCCGGCAGCCGGCAGCAGCCGGCCGCCGCTGTTCGTCGCCCCCACCGCGCGGTCGAAGCAGAGCGTCGCCTGCCCCGGGGCCACGCCCGTGACGTCGATGGCGCAGATGGGGCCGCTGCCGGTGAACGGCGGCGCGGGGCTGACGTTGGCCACGGCGTACCAGGCGCCGTACCAGGTGTTGCCGCTGCCGTCGTCGCACCAGCCGGCCTCGCTCTTGAGCAGCAGGTGGCTGCCGGGGCTGAACACCTCCCACAGCGGCGTCACCTGCGTCACCGTCACCAGCGCAGGGTCGCACGCCAGCCGCAGCTCGACGCCGTAATACTCACTGCCGCCCTCGAGCCACACCTCCACCGTCGCCGTCTCGCCCACGCCCAGGGTGAGCGCGGCCGGCCGGATGCCGATGGTGCCGCCTGGCCCTCCCCTGCGGGTCAATGCTCCGTGCGAGCACGGAGGGCGCAGGCCTACTGTTCCCCCTTCAGGCGCGGACAGGCGGATCTGCCCCCTCTCCCCCCATGCCGCCGCTGCGGCGGCATGGGGGGAGAGGGCGAGGGTGAGGGGGGATTCCGTGGCATGGCGAGTCTCTGGATGGGCAGGAAAGCGCTCGCTGACGTCCCCAATTGACCGGTTAGCTGGCGTTTCACCCTCACCCCTGCCCTCTCCCTCCGAGGGAGAGGGGGAACAGGGCCTGTGGGATAGGCTTCCCAGCCTGTCCAGGCCTCGCCCAGGCGGGCAAGCGGCGGGCTGGAAAGCCCGCCCCACTGTGTCGGCATGCACCGGACGCAACGCCGGCCCTGGCCATAGCCCCAGCGCCAGCAGCGCCACGCCGGCAAGCCGCGCCAGCCCCGCGCCGGCCACGCTAGCGACTCCTGCGGCTACGCCGCCGCCAGGCTTCCATGCCGCCCACCAGTACGGCGCCCAGCAGCCCCGCCAGCAGCAGGCCGCCCGGCCCGACGGCGGCCACCGCCTGTAGGGGCGGTTCGGGAAGCGCCCCCACGGGGTTCTGGGGTGGTTCACCAACCGAGGGCGCTTCACGAAGCGCCCCCACGGGGTCCTGGGGCGGTTCACCAACCGAGGGCGCTTCACAAAGCGCCCCTACGGGGGCCGTCGGCGCCGCGGCGGTCTGCTCGAACGCGGGGCGTGGCGGCGGCGGCGCGGGTGTGGGCGTCGCTGGCGCCTGCGCCGCGCCCACGACGTGCACCTCGGCGCCTTGCGTCGTCGCTGGGATCTCGCGGCCATCGCGCGTCGCCAGCCTGGCGTAGCTGACCGCCAACGGGCTGCGCGCCCCCGCTGCCACGCCGCGCAGCGTCACCGTACAGGCCACGCCGCTGCCGTCGACCGCCGGGCTGGGGTTGAGGTGGGCCATGGCCAGCCACACCGTCCCCGCGGCATTGTCGGCCGTGTTGCGCGCCACCAGGTCCAGCCGCAGCAGGTCGCCCGGCAGCACCTGCACCCCCGGCGTGCTCGGGTCGGCGTCCACCACCTGCACGGCGGCCGGGTCAAAGCTCAGGCGGATGTCGTAGCCGTAGAGCCCCTGCACATCCTCCACGCGCACCTGCACCGCCGCCGTCAGCCCCTCGCCCACCTCCACCAGCGCCGGCGCCGGCCGCACCAGCGCGCCCCCTTGCGCCGCCGCACCCGGCGCCGCCAGCAGGCCCGCGAGCAGTGCCACACCCAGCCACCGGCCCAGCCGAGCAGCCATCTTTGCCCCCCTTGCTCGCGCCACACCCCAAAAGCGGGGGATCACCGCAGAGGCCGCAGAGAACGCAGAGGATGATATCACCTTCTCTGCGCCCTCCGCGTCTTAACCCAGATTCCGCAACTAGCAGAGGCCGCTCGCATGCCGCCGCAACCAGGCGCGGAGCAGTACCATCGGCCGGGTTCGCCGCATCCGACAACCAGAGGGCAAGAAGGAATCTCTGCGTTCTCTGCGGTGTATCGGGGCCCTATTCTCAGGCCAGAGAACGCAGAGGGTGGCAACCGTGGTAGGGGCGGTTCTCGAACCGCCCCTACCGCGTCCTCTGCGGTGCCTCGCCTCGTCACCCCGCCCACGGCGACGCCGTTTTGCCAAAGTTGCCCGCCGCCAGCACCAGGTCGAGGATATCGACCCAGCCGTCATAGTTGATGTCGGCCGGCGTGGTCGCGGCGTCGACGCCGGTGCCGAAGAGCAGGCCGCTGATGATGGTGATGTCGTCGATGTACACGCCGTCGACGCCGTCGAGGTCGCCGCCGAGGAGCTCGGCCATGCCCAGCACCTGCGCGCCGCTGATGGCTACCCTCGCGCTCGCTGGCAGGTAGCGCGCCATGCGGATGGTCACCAGGTAGGTGTCGGCCGTGGCGCTGAACCCGTAGCGCCCCCAGGCGTCGGTCGTCACCGCTGCCGGGTCCGCGCCGTAGCGCTCGCCCGCGCCGGCGTCGACGCTCGCTCCGCTCCAGTCGCCCCGGCCCTGCAGGCGCACCACGCCGCTCACCGCTGCCGTGCCCAGGATGTCGACGCTGTCATCGCCGACCGCGTCGACCCGGACCTTGACGCCGCCGAGCGCCGCCAGCTTGACGCTGTCCGCATCGAGGTCGAGCGCCGCGCTGGCCGCATCGCCGGCAATCTCCAGCGCCTGGAAGCGGACGGTCACCAGCGCGCCGGTGCCGCTGTAGGCCGTTTCTCCCTGTTGCGAGTAGGCGTAGGAGAGCGTGCCCGTGGCATTGTTCCAGGCCACCGTGCCCTGGGTGGCCCCAAAGCCCTCGGCGCCGCTGGGCGTGGCGCTCAGCACCTTGAGCATGGCGGCCGGGTAGCTAAGGGTGAACTGGGCGCCGTGGAGGTTCTTGGCTTCCACCAGCACCGTCACGTCAAACTCGGCGCCCTCGTGCACCTGCGCCTCTGCCGCATCGACCCAGACGCGGCCATAGACCCAGGGCTCCGCGAGCACGTTGCCGCTGATGCCGTCGCCCGCCGCCGGCCCGCCGACGTGGCCCCACTCGTTGTATTTGGCCGTCACGCTGCCCGCGGCGTTGATGCCGGCGCCGGCGTTGTCGCGGAAGCTGTTGCCGCGGATGAGCACCGTCCCCGTGGGCGCCGCGGCGAAGGCGGTGCCGTCACCGCCGTTGTCGTGGATCCAGTTGTCGATGATCTTGACGTCGCTGCTCGGGCCGCTGCAGTGGATGCCATCGCCGCCCCAGTTCTTGATCTCGCAGTCGTGCACCCACAGCCGCGCCACCCCCGCCGCCACCAGGATGGCCGGGTCGTCGCTGCCGGCGCCCGTGCCGTCGAGGATGCCGTCGTCGATGGTGACGTTGTCGGCCATGACGGTAAAGGCCGGCGAGCCACCGCCTACCGTGGCGCCGTTGAGGTCGATGGTCAACTCGGGCGTGGTGACCGTGGCGCCGCCGCTGCAGGCCGCGCCCACCAGCAGCACCCGGCCGCCGCGCGCCACCGCGTCGAGCGCCCCCTGCATGGTGGCAAAGGCGTCGTAGCCGAAACGCGTCGCCGGGCCTGCGCCATCGGGGTCGGCGTCGGCCGCGAGCCCGGCCCAGGCCGCATCGACGTAGACCGTCGCCGGCGCCGGGTGCACCACGAACTCGCGCGCCGCCGAGACCTGGCCGTCGGGGTTGGCCACGGTCACCTGCGCCGTGCCCGGCGCCAGGTCGGCCGCGGCGATATCGGCGGTGAGCTGCGTCTCCGAGTCGTACTGCGTCGGCCGCGCGGCGTCGTTCCAGCGCACCTGCGCACCGGCGCTGAACCCCGTGCCGCGCACCACCAGGCTGAGCCCTGCCGCGCCGGCCCGCGCCCAGCCCGGCTCCAGCCCGGTGATCTCGGGCGCGTTCTTCTTGGGCTGAAAGCCGGCCGTCTCGGGCTCGCTGTCAGTGCCGTCGCTCAGCCAGGGGCGATAGGCCACCCGGGTGGAGACGCTCTGGCCCTCGCCGCCAGGGTTGCTCGCGATCTTGGGCCCCGTGGGCGAGCCCCACCAGTTATCGCTCGCGTCGACGTCCGCGCCTGACGTGGCCCGGTTCTGTACGCCGAATTGGCTGTTGCCATAGATGCTGCTGTTGTGGATGGCGACTGTGGCGCCTGCGTAGGCGTCTACCCCCCAGGCATTGTCCGTCAGCAGGCAGCCATTCAGCGTCGCCGAGCCACTTTCGGCCCAGACGCCCTGCTTCGCGCCGGTGACCTCCCCCTCGTCGATGAGGACGCCGCTGCTGCTGCCGGTGAGGGAAAAGCCGGCGGGGCCGTTGGCCGTGACGCTGCCCGCGGCATTGACGCGCACCCGGCGGAGGTAGGTACCGGGCGCGCCGCTGAGGTAGACGCCGCGCACGAACCCGGCCGTCCCCAGGCCGCTGATGGTGGCGCCGTCAAAGTGGTTCGCGCTGCCGCTCTCGACAGAGATGCCGTTCAGCGGGCAGCACTCGCCGCTGCCGTTGACGCCCGAGACCGTGAGGCCGGTGAAGGAGTTGCGCTGAGCGCCGTCGCGCAATTGCACGCCGTGCACCGATTTCGTGCCCGTGACGCCGGTAACCGCCACCTGCTCGAAGGCGTTGTCGCCGCCGCCCTCGACGCGGATGCCGGCGACTTGGGTGCTCATCTCGTCGGTCAACGAGCCGCTGACGCCGCTCACGGTGACGTTGCGTATGGCCGCGTTGCTCGTGCCCTGCAGCCACAGGCCATAGGCGTTCTCGTAGCTGCCCAGCCAGGTCAGCGTGCAGCCCTCGATCACGGCGCCGTTGGCGGCGTTGAGGCGCATGATGTGCCCCGTCGTGCCCGAGCCGCTGGACCCGACGAACGTCAGGCCGCGTACGGTGACGCCCGCGGTGGTGATGGCAATGCTGCCCTGGCTCGTGGTGCCGGCTCCGGCGCCGTCGAGGGTCAGCGCCTTGCCGATGGTGAGGTTGCCCGTGTAGGCGCCGGCTGCGACGTGCACCGTGCCGCCGGCCGCCACGGCGCCGATGCCTGCCTGGATGGTGCTGTAGGAGGGCGTGCTGTCGCAGTTGCCGCTGGGGCAGACCCAGACCTCGTTGGGCTCCTCGGCCAGCGCGGCGGGCGCCGCGGCCAGGAGCGTGCCGCCGACCAGGGCCAGAGCGAGGAGAAAGCGCATTCCCCGTTCCATGGTCTGATCTCCTTTGATCATCATGCAGCGGCTGGTACAGTACCGGGGCGGGTGCCACCAGTGCGCTCCGCAGCGACGCAGCCGGCCGGCCCGCCGTGGCGGCACCCGGGGGAATGGCAGCGGGGCCAGGGCGCGCAGCGACGCTATTGTGCATTGTAACAGTAGGCCAGTGCAAAGTAAATAGACACTGGGTGAAGATTAGGTAGTTATATATTTGAATGGCCGCCGCCGCCCGTCATTGCTTCGCTGCGGCTCGCAATGACAGCCTGAACACTCGCCGCTGGCCCGGCATTTGCGTTTTGGCCGCACCTACAGTACCATACGCCGCATCAGGCCCGCTCACGCCCTCTCGCCTGCGGGCCGTCGGAGCTGCGAAGCGTATGGCCACTCGTCTGGCACGGTATGCGGACCGCGTGATCGAAGCCGGCTGGCTGGCGGCTGCCGCCCTGACGCCGCTCTTCTTCAACGTGTACTCCAGCCGCGTCTTCGAGCCCGACAAGATCACCCTGCTGCGCTCCATCGCCCTGCTGATGGCCGCGGCCTGGCTGCTGCGCACCCTCGAGGCGCCCCGCGCAGCCGCCGCCGGCCCCGCGCCCACAGCGGCCGGCCGCTGGCGCGAGCTGGCGGCCATGCCGCTGCTGCCGCTGGTGCTGTTGTTCGTCCTCGTCTACCTGTTGGCCACGGCGCTCTCGGTGGTGCCGCGGACGAGCTTTTGGGGCTCGTACCAGCGGCTGCAGGGCGCCTACACCACGCTGGCCTACATCGTCATCTTTTTCCTCACCTGGCAGGGCCTGCACAGGCGCGCCCAGCTCGAGCGGTTGCTCAACGTCATCGTCCTGACCAGCCTGCCGGTGGCGCTCTACGGCGTCTTGCAGCACTATGGGCTGGACCCGCTGCCCTGGGCCGGCGACGTGCAGGAGCGGGTGATCGGCAGCCTGGGCAACGCCATTTTCGTCGCCGCCTATCTGATCATGGCCGCCTTTGTCACGCTCGAACGGGCTGTCGATCGCTTTCGCCGCCTGCTGGCCGAGCCCCGCGCCCCCCTGGCCGACGCCTGTATGGGCGCCGCCTATGTGTTCATCCTGGCGCTGCAGTTGCTGGCCATCTACTTCTCCAAGAGCCGCGGCCCCTGGCTGGGGCTGCTGGCCGGCGTCTACGCCTTTATGCTCATCGCGCTCGTGGCCCTGCGCCGCGCCGCCGCCGAGCGCGGGCCGCTGACGCTGCGCGAGGCCGCCAAGGCGCTGGGCTTTGCCCTGCTCAGCCCGCTCGCCGCCGTGCTGCCGGCCTACCTGGCCATGATCCTGGCGCGCCGCGGCCGCCGCTGGCTGTGGCTGAGCTGGTGCGCCCAGGCCGTGCTCGCCGTGGCCGTGCTCGTCGTCTTTAACCTGCCGCAGAGCCCGCTGGCGCCGCTGCGCCAGGTGCCGGGGATCGGCCGGCTGGGCCAGGTGTTCGAGACCGAGACCGGCACCGGGCGCGTGCGCGTGCTCGTATGGCAAGGGGCGGTCGAGCTGCTGCGCAGCAACCCCCTGCGCGCCCTCGTCGGCTATGGGCCCGAGTCGATGTTTGTGGCCTACAGCCCGGCCTACCCGGCCGATCTGGCGCACTATGAATCGCGCAGCGCCGCGCCCGACCGGGCGCACAACGAGACCTTTGATGCGCTTATCACCACCGGGCTCATCGGCTTTCTGGCCTACATCGCCCTCTTTATCGCCGTCTTTTACCACGGCCTGCGCTGGCTCGGCTTCTTGCCCGCGCCCGATGGCCCCCCCGGCCCGCGGCGGCTCTACCTCGGCCTCACCATCGGCGGCGCCCTGCTCGGCGCCCTCACCGCCCAGGTCGTCGACGGCTCACTGCGCTTTGCCGGCGTCGGCATCCCCGTCGGGCTCATCGCCGGCGTCGCCGTCTACCTCGCCCTCGCCGCCTTCCGCAGCGCCGGCCCCGCCCCATTCCCCCGCGACGGGGGAACGGTAGGGGGGCCTTCCCCTGCGGGGGGAACGGTAGGGGGTACCTTTGGCCCGCGCGAGCTCTTGCTCACCGCCCTGCTCGCGCTCATCGCCGCCCACTTTGTCGAGATCCATTTCGGCATCGCCATCGCCGCCACCCGGCTCTACTTCTGGCTGGCTCTGGCGCTCTTGCTCGCGCTCGGCAGCGGCCGCCTCACGCTCGAGCCCGCCGCCGAGCCGCAGCCCGTCGCCGCTGCGCCGGCGCTCGGCCGCCGCCCGCGCCGCCGCGCCGGCACACCCCCCCCTGTGGGGGCAACGGCAAGGGGGCGGCCAGCGCGTGGGGCGGGCAGCGAGGGCCACCCCACGTGGGGCATGGTCGCCGGCCTCCTCGGCGCCCTCATCCTGGGCACCATCCTCTTCGACATCACCACCAACGCCGCCGCCGTCGCCAACCCGTTCGCCGTCGTCTGGAGCGCGCTGACCCAGCTCCAGGTGCCCGGCCAGCCGCCCGTCGCCGCGCCTGGCGCCCTCGCGCTCGTGCTGCTCACCTGGGTGCTGGGCGCCCTGCTTGTCCTCGGCGAAGCCGCGCCGAGCCGCCCAGCCCCCTTCCCCCCCGCGGGGGGAACGGTAGGGGGTCCCTCCGCCGAGCGAACAACTGGCGGTCGCCGCGCCCCATTCCCCCCCGTGGGGGGAACGGTAGGGGGTCACCCCGCCCGGGGAACGGCAGGGAGACACCTCCTCACCTACGCCGGGCTCTCGCTCGGCGCCGCCCTGCTCTTCGGCCTGTTGCACGCCGCCCGGCTGCAGCCGCAGGCCGATGTGGGCCTGGTCATCTTTGGCTACTATGCCTTCGTCTTCGCCGGCATCCTGCTCCTCGCCGCCGTCCTGCCCGGCCCGCGCGAGGCCGGCGCGCCTTTGAGCCGCGGCGCCCGCGCCCTGCTCTACCCCGTCGTCGCCGTCGCCGTCGCCGTGATGATCGCCCAGAACGCCACCGTCGTGCGCGCCGACATTTACTACAAGCAGGCGTGGGACGGCCTGCACGCCCCCGCCACCGCCGGCCTGGCCAACGGCAGCATCGACGCGGCCACCGCCCAGCGCTACTATGACTCGGCGCTCTACTATTACGAACGTGCGCTCGCCTGCGCCCCCGAGGAGGACTATTACCTCCTCTTCGAAGGCAAGGCGCTCATCGAGCGCGCCGCCATCACCGACGACCCGCAGGCGCGGTTGCAGTACTACCAGCGCAGCGAAGGCGTGCTGCAGCGCGCGCAGGCGCTCAACCCGCTGAACACCGATCACACCGCCAACCTGGCGCGCCTCAGCGTCACCTGGGCCGGCGCCCTCAGCGACGGCGCCGCCCGCCGGGCGCGGCTCGACGAGGCGCTGCGCTCCTATGAGCAGGCCACCCGCCTCAGCCCACACAATGCCGCGCTCTGCAACGAGTGGGCCGAGCTCCTGCTGCAGATGGGCCGGCCGCAGGAGGCGCTGGAGCGCTACCGCCAGTCGCTCGCTATCGACGCGCGCTACGCCCAGACCTACCTGCTCTTGGCCGAGTACTATCTCGACCACGGCGACCCGCCGCAGGTGGCTGCCTACGCCGCGCAGGCGGTGCAGGCCGAACCGCGCTCTGCCCAGGTGCACGCCGCCGCCGGCCGCCTCTACAACGAGATCGGCCACCTCGACGACGCCATCCGCGAATACCAACAGGTGCTCGCGGCCTATCCCAAGGACTATCTCACTCAGCGCAGCCTGGCCCTCGCCTGCGCCCAGGCCGGCCGCACCGAGGAGGCGCTCGCCGCCGCCCGCGCCGCGCGTGCCCTGGCCCCCGAGCGCGACCGGCCCGCCCTCGACCAGTTGATCGCCCAGCTCCAGGCCGGGCAGGGGGAGCCATGACCACCTACCTCCTCATCGCCGTCAGCGCCCTCGTCGTCGCCGCCGGGGCCACCCCCCTGGCCCGCCGCGCCGCCGGCCGCCTCGGCTTTGTCGACCGCCCTGCGGCGCGCAAACTGCACAGCACGGCCATACCGCGGCTGGGCGGCGTCGCCATCTATCTGGCCTTCATCGCGGCCCTGGCTGCCTTTGGCGATCGCTTCTACATCCGCCAGCTCGCCGGCATCTTTCTCGGCGCCACGCTCGTTTCGGGCCTCGGCCTGTGGGACGACCGCCAGAGCCTGGCGCCGCTCACCAAGCTCGCCGGCCAGCTTGCTGCAGCGGCTATCCTCATCGCCTCCGGCGTGCAGGTGCAGGCGCTGCACCAGCCCGCGCTGAACGTCCTGGTCACCGTGCTCTGGGTCGTGGGCATCACCAACGCCATGAACCTGCTCGACAACATGGATGGCCTCTCGGCCGGCGTCGCCGCCACCGCGGCCACCTTTTTCCTGCTGCTCGCCGCCATGAGCCGCCAGTACCTCGTCGGCATGCTGGCGGCGGGCCTGCTGGGCGCCTGCCTGGGCTTTCTGGTGTACAACGTCAACCCCGCCAGCATCTTTATGGGCGACTCGGGCAGCCTCTTCCTGGGCTTTATGCTCGCCGCCGTCGGCATCAAGCTGCGCTTTCCGGCCAACGTCGATTTCGTCACCTGGATGGTGCCCGTGTTGGTGCTGGGCGTGCCGATCTTTGACACCACGCTCGTCACCGTCTCGCGCCTCAGGCGCCGGCGCAACCCGCTGACAACACCCGGCAAGGACCACACCTCGCACCGCCTGGTGGCCCTGGGCTACACCCAGCGCGAGGCCGTGCTCATCCTCTGCCTCATCTCCGGCGCCTGCGGCCTGCTCGCCACCTTTGTCACCCAGGCCACCACGGCCGAAGGCTACGCCGTGGGCGCCCTCGCCGCCCTCACCGGGCTGGTGTCGTTGGTTTGGTTGGAGAGCCGTGTGAGGCGTGAAACGTAATGCGTGATGCGCAAAACGTAATGCGTAATGCATGATGCGCAAACGCAATGCGTAAGCCACTGCTCAGCCTGTCATTGCGAGCCGCAGCGAAGCAATCTCCAGCGTGGCCATGACGCGCATGGCTGGGGATTGCTTCGCTGCGGCTGCGGCCTCCTCGCAATGACAGTCGCAGTCTCTGTGCTTGCACATGCCGCGCGGCGGCATGGGATACTCGCAATGACAGGCTGAGCAGTGACATGCGCAAAACGTCATGCGTGGTGCGTGGTGCCTGCCGCACATGGCATCCCTGGCCCTGCGCCTCGGCCGCCTCACGCATTACGCTTCGCGCATTACGTTTTACGCATCGCGTTTACGTATTACGTCTGTGACTGCTCAGCGTGCTGATGTGAGTTGCTATCTTGAACCGCGAAGGGCGCCAAGAACGCGAAGGAGACGCTAAGGAAGACTGGCGACTCCTTCCTTCAGAGGCTTCGCGCTGCCTTCGCGCCCTTGGCGTTCTTCGCGGTTCAGATGACTCAGTATGATGGGCTGAGTAGTTGCTTACGTAGTACGCATTGCGCATCACGTTCTACGTACCACCACGGAGGTCCTATGGCGAAGAAACAGTACAAGCATCGTGAGCAGCACCTGCGCGCCCGCAAGGGGCCGGCGCCGCGGCCGGTGCGCAAGCCGGCGCCGCCGAGCCTATGGCAGCGGCTGTGGGGCAACCGCCCGTTGTTCTTCGGCCTCGCTGCGCTGGCCGTGGTGCTGCTCGTCGCCCTGGCCTTTGGCGGGCCACGCCTCGTCGCCGCCCTGAAGCGGCCTGCGGCGAGCCCCACGCCTGCCGAGCCGGGCGCGCCCAGCGGCCAGCGCTCGTGGCCCAGCCCGCCGGCCATGGCCATCGACCCGGCCAAGACCTACACCGCCACCATCGTCACCGACAAGGGCGACATCACCATCGAGCTGCTCGCCGCGCAGGCCCCGCAGACGGTCAACAACTTTGTCTTCCTGGCGCGTCAGGGGTATTATGATGGTGTGACCTTCCATCGCGTGCTCGAGGGCTTTATGGCGCAGGGGGGTGACCCCACCGGCCGCGGCGGCGGTGGCCCCGGCTACGAGTTCGCCGACGAGATCACGCCCGAGCTGACGTTCGACGGCCCCGGCATCGTCGCCATGGCCAACTCGGGGCCCAACACCAACGGCAGCCAGTTCTTTATCACCTACGCGGCCACGACGCACCTGAACGGCAAGCACACCATCTTTGGCAGGGTCACCGCTGGCATGGATGTGGCCGAGCAGCTCACCCTGCGCGACCCCCAGAAGAACCCCAACGCGCCGCCGGGTGACGCCATGCGCACCATCCGCATCACGGAGAGCTAATGGACGCGAGCGAGCCTGTCGCGGCTCCCGACCCCAATGGGGGCGGTTCCCGAACCGCCCCTACGGGCGCCGGACGGTGTGACGCGGACGGCTCCGAGGCCGCCGCGCCGCCGGCCAAAACACAGCGCACCGGGTTTCACCTGGCGCACGCCGTCTCGCTGCTCCTCGCGGTCGCCATCACCGTGGCCGTCATCATCTTTCGCAACGAGCTGGCCCGCTTTGCCGCCTACGGCTACCTGGGCATCTTTATCGTCACCCTGGTGGGCAACGCCACCGTCATCCTGCCTGTCCCGGGGCTGGTCGCCGTCTTTGCCGGCGGCACCGCGTTCAACCCCTGGCTCGTGGGCCTGATCGCCGGCGTTGCCCAGCCCATCGGCGAGCTCACCGGCTACCTGGCCGGCTATGGCGGCGGCGCCGTCGTCGAAAACCGCGCCCTCTATGCCAAGCTCTGTTGCTGGATGGAGCGCCACGGCTTTCTCACCATCTTGGTGCTGGCCGCCATCCCCAACCCCGTCTTCGACATGGCCGGCATTATCGCCGGCGCCCTGCACATGCCGGTCTGGAAGTTCCTGCTCGCCTGCTTCCTCGGCAAGACGGCCAAATCATTCGCCGTTGCCTGGCTGGGCCAGCAGAGTGCCGGCTGGATGGCGCCGCTGCTGAACACGCTAAAGTAGAGAGTGCATGCGTCCCCCTCTCAGGGCTTTTTCAAAGTCGGGGGGAAGCGGCCAGATTTCGCGCTGAGAGGGCATTTGGATGGCATGCGAGTCTTAGAGGATTCTTAGAAGGCTGTGTGGAGTCCTGAAAGTGGGTGATCCGCC
>Ga0116161_1002141_pt1 | contig 19320 bp, 15 predicted proteins | sample AD_JPNAS3_MetaG_FD_89877 | JGI IMG/M metagenome (GOLD analysis project Ga0116161, IMG submission 89877) | Active sludge microbial communities of municipal wastewater-treating anaerobic digesters from Japan - AD_JPNAS3_MetaG | ecosystem: Engineered > Bioreactor > Anaerobic > Digestate | place... | reverse complement strand
GGTCCGGAAAAATATCAACCGAAACGACATACTGCGCTTGCTTTGCAAATAACGCTGTTAAATATCCGCTACCTGTACCAATCAATAATACTTTATCTGTTTTTTTAACGTTTAATGATTGCAGAATGCGTGCTTCAAGCTTTGGCGATAACATGCTTTGCTCATGCCCAATAGGCAGCTCAATATCCGCAAAGGCTAAACCGCGTTGCGCCTCCGCAACAAAGTCTTCACGCGGGACAACATCTAAAAGCGCCAGTACCGCCGGGTCTAACACCTCCCAAGTGCGGATTTGCTGTTCTATCATGTTGAAACGTGCAATATTGCTGGGCATACTTAATCTTTCAGTTTTAAGGTGTTGATGGTGCATGGTCGATAATGTCATATTAGCTCTTCTTGAATCTCTATTACGTCTGAAATGATTATAACTTAACTGGTTATTGAATCCGGTATTTTTACTTTAAACCACGCAGCGTATAAAGCAGGTAGAAATAGCACCGTCAAAATGGTTGCTATCGCTAACCCACCCATAATCGCCACAGCCATTGGCCCAAAAAACACACTGCGTGTAAGCGGTATCATGGCTAGAATGGCTGCAGCGGCAGTCAGCACAATCGGCCTAAAGCGCCGAATGGTTGATTCCACCACCGCTTGCCAAGGCGGCAAGCCTGAAGCTTTGTCTTGGTCAATTTGATCCACCAAGATGACTGAATTTCGCATAATCATGCCAGACAGCGCAATCGTACCCAACATGGCGACAAAGCCAAAAGGTTTGTTAAACAGTAGCAAGGCAACTGTCACACCAATTAAACCCAGCGGCGCCGTGAGTAACACCAAGAAGACCCGCGAAAAACTTTTAAGTTGCAAAATGAGCAAGGTGAGTACTGCCACTAAAAATAGCGGAAAGCCTTTTGCGACCGATACGCCACCTTTAGCTGATTCTTCGACTGCCCCACCCGTTTCAACAGAAATACCAAGCGGTAAGTTGGCAGTGATTTCGCCTAATTTTTCTTCAATTTGCACTGATACGACGGGGGCCTGCATATCACCACGCAGATTTGCGCGCACGGTGATGGAAGGTACGCGGTTACGCCGCCAAATCACGCCTTCTTCAAATTCAGACGATATGGTCGCAATTTGAGACAGCGGTACACTCGTGCCGTTTTGCGTATTAATCATTAAATTTGGTAGGCGCGATAATTTGGTACGCTCAATTTCAGCCCCTCGTGCGACTAAGTCAATACGTTCATTGCCCTCTCTGAACTCGGTGATGTACAACTCGCTCATCGCACCATTAAGCATATTGGCAATATCAACTGAGCTAACACCCAATAGCCGCGCTTTTGATTGATCAATGGAGACTTTCATGACCTTGCTCGGCTCTTCCCAGCCTAATTGTACGTTGGTTAAATGTGGGTTTGCGCGCATGATGCCTGCAATTTTGTGGGAGATTTCTCTAATTTTAGGGATATCGCTACCGCCCACTCTAAATTGAACAGGAAATCCAACCGGCGGGCCGTTTTCTAACCGCATGACGGATGCGCGTAGGTTTGGAAAGTCATTTTCAAATAAATGCAGCAAGTCTGTGCGTAGCGCTTCACGCGTCTTTAAGTCTTTGCTTAAAATCACAAACTGCGCAAAGCCGCGATGTGCAAGTTGAATGTCCATGGGCAGATAGTAGCGCGGGCTACCAGTACCAATATAAGCCACGTAATTATCAATGCCTTGGTTTTCTGAGCTTGGGTGAAGTTTCTGCCAGTTTTTTAGCCATAACTCCAGTTTTTTGACCTCTTGATTTGTCGCATGGTAAGACGCACCCTCTGTGAGGCGCAAATCTACCACCAGCTCTAGGCGTGTTGAGTCAGGGAAAAATTGCTGCTGTACTTTACTAAAGCCCATCACTGAGAGTACAAACATCGCCGCTGTAATCAAAATCACGGTTTTACGATAGCGCACGCAATTGGTCACGAGTTTTCGAAATGTACGATAAAAAGCCGTGTTATAAATATCGTGATGATGAGTTTCAGTGGTCTCACGCTCGGCTATATTTGCTTCTTTTAACCCAAGTTTACGTTTAAACCAGCGGGTCAATTTTAAAGGCTGTGGTTTTTTTGAATAATCAGGTAGCAGGTGATAACCTAAATAAGGCACAAAAATCACCGCAGCAAACCAAGAGATGATTAACGCAATCGCAGAAACCTGAAAGATGGAGCGTGTATATTCCCCAGTAGAGGAGACGGCGGTGGCAATGGGTAAAAACCCTGCAACGGTAACCAGTGTACCAGTGAGCATGGGCATGGCGGTTGAGGTGTAGGCGTACGAGGCCGCTTTGGCTCTATCCCAACCTTGCTCCATTTTAGATGACATCATTTCAACGGCAATAATGGCGTCATCCACTAGCAGACCGAGTGCTAAGATAAGTGCGCCTAAAGAAATTTTATGCAGGCCAATATTAAGCCAGTGCATGCCTAAAAACGTTGCGGCCAGCACCACGGGAATCACCACCGCGACCACCACACCCGTGCGCAACCCAAGTGAGAGTAGACTTACGCCCAGCACAATCACTAACGCTTCTACCAGTGCCTTGACGAAGTCATTGACTGAATTGGCGACAATTTTGGGTTGTGAAGTGACTGTATTTAGGCTCAACCCAACTGGCAGATTCTGCTGAATTTTGGCAAGTTTTTCGGCTAAATGTTGACCAAGCGCAATGACATCCCCGCCTTCGCGCATGCTTACACCCAGCAATAACGTTTCTTGCCCTTCGTAGCGAACGGTGTCGTGCGGTGGGTCTTCATAACCGCGATAAACGCGGGCCACATCAGCCAGTCTAAAATCTTGATTATTTGCGCGCAATCGAATTTCACGCAGGTCTTCTAAGGTGTTATATCTACCCGAAACATCAATCCTGATGCGCTCTTGGGGCGAATCAAATGTACCGCCACGTACAATTGCATTTTGTGTTTGTAAAATGTTAATCAGTTCTGTGGTGCTGATACCCAAGGTTGAAAGTTTAGCGTTAGAAATTTCTAAAAAAATGCGCTGTTTTCGCTCACCAAAAAACTCTACTTTAGCAACATCGGGCGTTTTAAGCAGTTCAGCGCGAATGGTTTCAGCCTGTTTTTTAAGGGCAAAATTGTCAAAACCATCGCCTGTGAGTGCATACATGCTGCCGTAAACATCACTAAACTCATCATTAAAAGTAAGGCTTTCAATGTTGTGCGGCAAGGTGTGACGAATATCCGTGATTTTTTTGCGTACCTGGTACCAAATATCAGGGATTGCTTCCGAGAACGTGCTGTCTTTAATGACGATAAAAATGAGCGATTCACCGGGGCGAGAATAACTGCTGGAATAATCTAAATTGGGCACTTCTTGCAGCTTCTTTTCAAGCTTATCGGTAATTTGCTGCTCAACCTCAACTGCACTTGCTCCAGGCCAAGTGGTGCGCACCAGCATCACCTTAAAGGCAAAGGGCGGGTCTTCCGATTGGCCTAATTTATTATAAGACAGTATGCCAGAAATCGTCAGCATCAGCATGACATACAGCACCAGCACTTGGTTTTTAAGCGCCCATTCTGATAAATTAAAACGCGATTTTGCGGGTGTTTCGCTAGCTTCAGTCATATCGTTATTGATCACAATGCCGCCTCAACTTTTGGCTTAACTTGCTGCCCTTTCGTTAAGGTGTGCACGCCGGCAATGGCAATCATTTCACCTGTCTGCAAACCGTTTGAAATCACAATACCGGCTTCTGAATAAGCCCCTGCAGTCACCGCTCTAGGTTGCACAATGCCCGCTTGGCTAATAACCCATACGCTGGTTTTACCCTCAATTTGCGTGAGTGCGGTGGATGGAATAATGATTTCATCTGGGTGTGATTCACCAAAATTTACCCCTGCTGTCATGCCAAGTTTTACTGCTTCATCTGCATTGGCAATGGTGACGCGTACATCAAAGGCTCTGGTGGCAGAATTTGCCGCTGGGGCAATTTCTCGAACTTTTCCTTGATAGGTTTTGCTTTGTGCGGCCCAAAGTTTTACAGCAACCGCATCCCCCACTTTGAGTTGCGTCATGCGTGACTCTGGCACGGCAACTAGCACTTCAATTTGTTTGGTATCGACAATTTGCGCAATGGTACTGCCTGCCTCTACCACCTGGCCAGGTTCTGCGTGGATTTTTGTGACAACGCCATCGCGGTCAGCCACTAAAGCAGTATAGCGTGATTGGTTACTTGAAACCGCGGCTTGCGCTTTTACTTGCTGCAAGCGCGCGGCTGAAGTTTTAAGTTCAGCTTCACGAATCTCCAGCGCTGATTGAGAAATGAATTTTTTATTAAATAGCAAACGCTGGCGCTCAACTTCAGCCTTCGCGAGCGCGTGGTTGGCTTCGGCGGCGCGCACATCGGCATTGGCGGCCTGATTGCTCAGGTTGGTGTCGGACGCATCTAGGCGCGCCAACACTTGGCCTTTTTTGACCACACTGCCAACCTCTACATTGCGCTCAATAATTTTGCCATTAATTCTAAAGCCAAGGTTGGTTTCATAACGTGACTTTACTTCGCCCACCAGCACCATGCTGCTATTGGCGGCACTGCTGCCAACGATGGTGACCAATGCGGGACGGGGCGGTAGCGGCGGCTCTGCGGGGCGCTCACACGCTAGCAGCAGGCTGCTGAGCGCCATGATTATGCTTGATTTTGTTGGATTCATTTTTATTCTCTTTTTTTACAAAATTTTTAATTTGATTTTAAAAGGCCGCTAATCAGCACCGACTGCATCATTTGCAGACGTGATGCAATATCGCGCCAATTCACCCAGGTATCTGCGGCCATGGTGATTTCTAGGGCGCAAACACCGTGCATACCGGCCCAAATAGTTTGCGCAATCAGGTCTGCGTCTTGTAGCGCTGGCTTAAATAACCCGGCTTTAAATACATCATTCACCACCAGTTGCAGCTGAAAATAAGCATCTTGCTCAGGGTGATTTTGCTCTAACGCCAAATCATTTGGGTGGCGCGGCAAATGTTTAGTCATAAACATCAGGCGATAATGATTGGGATGCGACAACGCAAACTCTGCGTAACCACGTCCAAGCATCATGAGGCGCTCAACGGGGTCGGCAATCTCAAAAATATTCTTTTGCGAAGTGGCAAGTGCTAAAAAGTCTGTTTCACAGATGGCGCGCAGCACAGATTCTTTATCGGTAAAATGCAGATAAATACTGGTTGCGGAATAACCGATGCGCTTGGCAATTTCACGCATCGTGACTGCTTCGACGCCTTTTGACACAAACAAATCGCGCGCAGCATCAATAATTAAGGTGCGTAATTGTTGGCGCTGGGCTTCAGTTTTTGGTTTAGGTGGCATGGCAATTTTGTATCAAAAATAATGCTTAAATATTTGGTTGTTTTACATCAACCTTTTTCGATGCTCTGCAAGCCTTATAAACAAAGGCTCGCAGAGCATAAAATTTTTCTCGGGGCTTTTTCATCTATTTTACCGATATTTTTAGGCAGGTTTAAATGTCATCCAATATAAGTTAATTAAAGGCAACAGCACAGCAATTGCGCCATAAATATTCCAGCGTGTACAGAGTTTCCAGTAGGTTTCCGGAATCACATTGGTTTGAGAAAATTCACGTGCCATTTTGGCCTGTTTAACTTGGGTTGGAATGAGCACAACCAACCAAATAATGCCTGATAACACAAACATCCATAGGCCTTGCGATAACCATTTTGCTGAAAAACTCATTTGGTGTATTCCAACATTAGCAAAACCCGCTAACAATAAAATGGCGGCACCGCCTGCGGTAAATACATAATCAGTCAGTGTGACTTGCCGCTGGGCAAAAGCAATCACCTGTGCGTTCTTGGTGTTATCTGCCATCACTTTCCACCAGCCAGTGATGATGATGTTTCCCAAAAATAAAACTACTCCAAGTATGTGGATTGTTTTGAGCCATAAGTAGGTGTCATTCATTATTCGTCCCTATCTATTATCCTTCAATCGGCTTAGCGCTGGCTTCAGCAGTGCCAAATTGTTGTGAGACATCTTCAAGTAAATCACCAAATGCGCGCGTGTCATCAATCGTGATAATGTCAACAGCTTTGCCCCATTGCAACTTCATCATTTGTAAGGCAATATTTTGGTATGTTTTTCCATCGGGGCGCTGCCATGATACGTGCAATTTCACTGCGACTGTCGTGTTCCATGGCCAACCGCTGACGATGATGTTAGCGGGGATAAATTGAAAATCAGGCAGGATGCGTAAAAATCGTTGAAACCATAGTGCAATCAGTTTACGGTTGTATCTCTGTCCGCCCAGCGCATGGTTGCCAATAAAGTGATAATGACAATCTTCTGCCATCAAGTTATAGGCCGAGAGATAATTACCCGCGCTTAATTGACGAAAACTATCACGCACGAGCTTTTTGACAATCATGTGATACATAACATACTTAAATATTTATTATTAACATCGTTATATTAACAATGTTAACTAAAGGATGTCAATCTTAATTTATCGACTTTTGGTTACCTTCCTTATTAAGATTATTTAAGCTGATATTGCTCTAATTTATACCAGAGTGAGCGTTCGCTAATTTCTAGTAATTTTGCCGCTTTGCTTTTATTGCCTTTGCATGCGGCAATCGCGTCCACAATCAACTGGCGTTCAATTTGTGCGATTGTTTGGGGAATAGAAAACCCTTGTGTTGCCATTTGCATTACTGGAGAAGCTTTTGAGTTTGCGGATTCAGCGCCTAGGCTGGCTGAAGGCTGAATGTCAGAAAGTGGCGCGCTTGATACAAGGTCTGCGGGTAGATGTTGCGAGGTGATGGGTTTACCGCCCGCTAAAATTGCGGCTCGTTCTAATACATTTTGCAGTTCGCGCACATTACCGGGCCAAGTGTAGGCATTTAGTTTTTGTAGGGCTTCATCGCTTATCTGTGCGGTCTTTTTAGCGAGATAATCTTGGGTAATCAGGCCAATGTCATCACCGCGCTCACGCAGCGCGGGAATTTGCAGTTGAAATACATTCAGGCGGTAATACAAATCTTCGCGTAGCTTACCTTCTTTAACGGCTTGAAGTGGGTCGCGGTTGGTAGCGGCAATCACGCGAATATCTAATGTAATCTGGCGGTTGCCACCTAATTTTTCAATCACGCCTTCTTGCAGGGCGCGCAAAAGCTTGGCTTGCAGATTGATGGGCATTTCGGTGATTTCATCTAAAAAAATGGTGCCGCCTTCAGCGAGTTCAAACTTACCCATGCGGTCTTTCACGGCCCCCGTAAACGCGCCTTTTTCATAGCCAAACAATTCAGATTCCAGCATTTCTGCAGGGATTGCCGCGCAATTAACCGCCACAAATAATGCATTTTTTCTGTCAGAATGCTGGTGAATCGCTTTGGCTACAAGTTCTTTACCAGTACCCGTTTCACCCGTAATCAGCACAGTGGCTTTTTCAGGCGCAACTTGGCGTATCAATTGCTTTAGCGCCATCATGGGGGCACTTAGGCCTACTAAACCGTCATTTTCAGTATTTGTGTTGCTTTTTAAATAACTATTTTCTAAATTAAGCCGTTTAACTGAAAGCGCTTTAGCAATGGCAATTTCTAGGGTTTCTAAATCAAATGGGCGCAGAATATAATCGCTTGCACCTAGTTTCATGGCTTCAACCGCCGTTTTAATTTCACCTTGCGCCGTCACCATGATGAAAGGCAGGGTTTCATTTTCAAGGCGGATGTTTTTGAGAAGTTCCAGCCCGTTCATGCTGGGCATGTGTAAATCACTAACGACTAAATCAATGGTCTGATTTCTAATCATCTGCAAAGCCTCTTTGCCGTCAGCTGCCACAACCGGTTGATACCCAGCCTGACGCAGGCTAATTTCAAGCAAACGGCGCATGCTTGGCTCATCATCCACCGCTAAAATTGTTTTTTGCTTATCCATCTTTGTGTGGTCTCAATAGTATCAAGGGGTTAATTTAGGTAAGGTGATGGTAAATTGCGCACCGCCTTGTTGGCTAGGTGAATAAGAAATTTCGCCTTGATGCGCATGCACAATTTGCCGTACCACGGCTAAACCTAAGCCCACGCCACCTGCGCGCTGGGTAAAAAACGGCTCAAAAATCTGTGCCTGACTGCCCGCTGGAATACCCGGGCCATTATCGGAAATGGTGAGCTGTATGGTGTCTTGCAAGGCTGTGATACCGACCTCCACCTTACCATGATTAGGCAACATCTGAATTGCATTGATGAGCAGGTTCATCAGCACTTGCGTCATTTGTTCGCTATCGGCTTTGATTAAATAATCTTGGTCTGCATGGCAGTCCAGCTGGACATTTTTAGTTTGCGCCTGCGCCGATAACATTGCAATGCACTTGATCGCAAGTGCAGACAAATTCACTTCCATAAATGCAGGTAATCGTGGCCGTGCGGCATCAATCAAGCTTGAGACTAAATTGTTCAGGCGCTCAGTTTCACTGATAATAAAGCCCAACACCTCGTGACCTTCTTTACTTAATTGCGGCTCGCGCTGCAATACATTGGCTGACGACCGCAATATGCCCAAAGGCGTACGCACTTCGTGGCTCATTGCGGCGGCCATTTCGCCAACCACGGCTAATTTGGCCGCACGCTCAAGATTTTTTTGTGATGATTCTAGTTCTGAAATCATCTTCTTAAAGGCGCTAGAAAGCTCTTGCACTTCAGCAGGGCCAGAGGTTGGCAATTGGCTGGTTTGATCAAGAAAAAAGTTGCGTACAAAATGCGTGAGCTGCGATAGCGGCGCTGTCACCGCTTTGGCAATAGGCGTCACTAAAAACGTGGCAAAAACCAGTGTGGTAATAAGTAAGGCCAAAAAAACATAGCCTAAACGATGCACGGGAGCAACTGCGACTGAATGCAGTTTTTCAATTTCTACACGCCATTTTGGCGAAGTGCTGCCTGAAAAAGTACTGTTTGCATGCATGCCATGTTCGGCATGAATTTTAGCCCAATTACGCGTGCTGGCTATTGCATGATTTTGTTCGTCAAACAATGCCGCAGCGGTTGAATCTTGTACCGATTGATTAAGTTTATCCAGCACTAATTGCCAGTTAAAATAAGCAATCAAGCGCCCCTGCACTTGGCCGGTATCTGGCGAGAGAATAGCTTTGGAAATGGCTAAGCTCGCAGTTTGATGAGTTTCAATGGGGTAAACATCGATGGTTTTTTGCCCAATATTGACTTGAAACCAAACGTCAAAAGGCTGTGTTGTTAAGCCTAAATTCTTAGGCACACTGGAAGCGACAATCACATTGTTGGTATCAACCACTTCAATTTTTTGGTAAATACCGCCATAACTAATCACCAGTTCTTGCAAAAAAGTGGCTAAACGTTTATCAATGTCGCCAATTTGAATTTCTTGCATAATTGCAAGCTCACTCCACGAGTGCACGTTATGAAAACGCTCAAACAACATGCTTTCAACATTACTGGCAACCGTGTTGCTTAAGGTCTGCAAATCATGGCTGATTTCACTTTTAAGGGCGATTCTGGCCTGATAAAAACTTAAAAAACTCACCAGCATGGCCGGCAACAACCCCGCCAGCAAAAAAGCCAACAGCAACAATTGGCGAATAGAAAGCGGTTTTTTTAGCATTTAATGCGACAATATGTCATTGGTTTTATGTTTAGCTGCGTTAATAGGTGCGACACCATGAATAAACGACTCATTATGATATTTGCCAGTGTAACCAGCCTGTTGTTGCTGTGCAAGTCAGCTTGGGCAGAAGATGAGATTTCGTCGGATGCTGTTCCGGCAACTTTCAAAGATGGCTTTAGTTTAGGCGGCTACAGTAGTGCTTCACTGGTCATACCGCGCAATCAATCCGTTGAGGCCGCCATTGATGAAATCAGCTTGATATTGCGCTGGGAAAATGACGGCCGCTTTAAATTTTTTGGTGAGCTCGAGTTAGAGCTCCCCATCTCTTGGAACGACAATGAGCGCATTAGTCACAAGAATGCCTATCTTGATTTAGAGCGTTTGTACCTTGATTACAATTTGTCTGAAAAATTAAACTTGCGCACTGGCCGGTTTTTAACACCTGCGGGGCGCTGGAACTTATTACACGCTGCGCCATTGGTGTGGACAACGACACGACCGCTGGTGACTAGCCGACTTTTTCCAGCATCGACCAACGGATTGATGCTCTACGGCAGCGTGCCGATGCAAAATAAAGCCTTTGAATACACTTTTTTTGTAGAAACGTTAAAAGACCAATACAAAGATGATTTTGAAATTCAGTATCGCGATGTCAGTGGCGCGCACTTTAGCTTAAATAATGAGGTCAATTTGGGCTTAACACTCATGACCTTGCGCCAAACTGACCCGCGTTCGCCCGCATACCGCATGATTGGGCTTGATTTTCTCACGCAGTTAGGCCGCCTAGAGTTAAGCGGCGAAGGCTACTATCGTTTTGCCAGCAATGGCAAAGACGGCGGGAGTGGCGCTTATGTGCAATCTGCTTATCATCTGGGTAATGAATGGTACGGACTCGCAAGGCTGGAAACATTTCAAAGCCCGCAAGAAGGAAGTGCCGAACGCTGGCTGGTGGGCGCGACCAAGCGTCTAAAGCCAAACCAGTTGCTTAAAATGGAATTCACGGGCGGCAGCGGAGAGCTGCCAGACGCACCGCGTGGCTTTATTGGCTCATTTGCGATATTGTTCTAATGCGTAAGTTTTTACAGTTTTTAATGCTCATCACACTCGCTGGCCTTGCCCAAGCCGAGCAGGCACGGCCGATTGCGGTAATTATGCAAAATGATGAAGAGGCGAGCAAACTGGCCGCAGAAGAATTAAGCCTGATTTATTGGCGTAAAAAACAATATTGGCAAGGTGGCCTACGCATTCACCCAGTCAATTTGCATGCCGAGCACCCACTACGGCTCAATTTTTCAAAAGTGGTGCTGGGCAGTTTGCCTGCCACGCAAACCAATTACTGGAACGGCCTGTATTTTCACGGCACCACACCGCCTTACAGCGTGCAATCTGAAGAAGCGGTTATCCGCTATGTGGCGAATACCAAAGGCGCCATCGGCTATGTGGACGCGTGCAAAGTAGATGCGCGCGTGAACGCGGTTTTATGGATTAGCGACAATAAACTCAGTGCAACAAAACCGGCCTTAGATTGCGGTAGTTGAAGTGCTTTTTTGCTTGGCGAATTCAAGGTTAAAAATACGCTTTTACAGACCATAATTTGCACGAGGAAAAATAAATGCTCTGGAAGCCTTTATTTACAAGGCTTCCAGAGCATCAAAAAAGGTTGGTGTAAAAATCAGGCATTTTAAGCAGTTAATTGATGCGTTAAAACAATCATTACTTGGCGCACCATCAGCGTACATTTACCATTTAGAGATTTAAGTTTTCTGATTCATTTAACGCCCCAGTTTTATAAGCACGACTGGCCGTTTGGTAGTAGGCAATCGCTTCGCGCAATAAGGTTTCGTTCATGCTGGCGGGCGTGGACTCAAGTGTTTTCGGGTTTACCTGAAAGGCTTCAGCTTTTTGTTTAGGGCTTAACACAATCAGCGTATCGTTTTTGTAATAGCCCAATTCTTGATAATTGCTGAGAAAGGCGCGCGGTGCGGTTTGATTTTCAGCTGGTTTAAACAGATTTTCGCCAAAAAAGTGATGCTCGCCCTTTGCCCCCAGTAAGTGCATCACGGTAGGTGCGATGTCAATTTGGCTTGCCATTCTTGGGTAATGCCCAGCGGGTAGCATGTCTGGCGCGTAAAAAATCAGCGGGATATGGTATTTATCAACTGGCAATTTAGTTTTGCCCGCCGCTGACGAGCAATGGTCGGCCACAATAATAAATAAGGTGTCGTTAAACCACGGTTTTGTTTTAGCGTTTTCAATCAGTTTGCCAATAGCGTAATCGGTGTATTTCACAGCACCCGCGCGCTTGCCTTGCGGCAAATCGATTTTACCTTCAGGAAAAGTAAACGGCCGATGGTTGCTGGTGGTCATGATGTGGGCAAAAAATGGCGTTGCATTTTTTACGTTGTCATCAATGGCTTTGATAGCATTATTAAATAAACTTTCGTCATCCACACCCCAAACGTTTTCAGCTTGTATGGATTTGGCATCAAAATCGGTACGGTCAATCACCTTGTAATCGTTGCCTCTAAAATACGCGTTCATGTTGTCGAACATGCCATAACCGCCATATATAAAAAAGGTATAAAAACTTTGCGCTTCTAAAAACTCACCTACCGTGGCTAAATGCTCGTTGTTTGGTCGATGCACAATGGCCTGACCAGGAATAGGCGGCGTGCCAAGTGACAGAGCATCCAAACCACGTACGGTGCGCGTGCCTGTGGCAAAAATCTTATCAAACACCAAGCCTTCTTTCGCAATTTTATCAAGAGTGGGCGTAAGGTTTTCTTGGTTGCCGTAAGTGCCTAAATAATCTGCCGATAAGCTTTCAACCGATATCAAAACCACATTTTTGGGGCGGCGTTTGAACGGTCCGATTGCTTTGGTTTCTAATTGAGGTTCAGATTGCAGCGCTTGTGATAAGGGTTGGCGCGCCAAGCCATTACTCGCCAAAATGGCATCAGCCTGCGCTTGCTGAATGGTTCTGTAAAATTTATCGTAATCTAGTTCGTTACGGCGAGCTGCCGCCGAAAAGCTAAATAAGCCGTTGCCAGACAATTCATTGGCATACGCATTTTTGCTAAATTCCATTTGGTCCACATTGGTGGTTTGGTAACTCAGCACGGGCAAGGCAATGGCCGTTGCCAGTAAAGCCAGTTTGTTTTTGGTGGTTTTTGGGCGGTTATCAAAGCGCACAAATCGGCTGGCAATAAACAACTGACCCGCGACAAATAATGCTATGCCGGTTAATATCAAGGGTACTGGGTATGATTCACGAATATTTCCAATCACTTCATTGGTGTATATCAGGTAGTCCACCGCAATAAAATTAAAGCGTGTAGTGAATTCCTGCCAAAAAATAAATTCTGACACCGCGCCAAAAATCAGCCCAAAAGTTGCTAAAAATGCCACTAACCAGCGCGCTTTATTCACCCAAGCAAGATGGCGCCAGCGGTTAGGCAATAGAATTGAGGATATAAGCCAAGGCACCACTAAATAGGCCAGCGCGGCAACATCAAACCATAACCCTTTAGCAAACGCGCCTAGAATTTCGCCAAATTGCATTGCGCCTAAACCGATATTGAGTGCCAGCACCACTCTTAAAATGAGCCATGTGCAAAGGGCAAAAATCGCTAAAAAGCCAAACAAAGGCAACGTACGAAGGGGTTTTTGTGTTGAAACTGTTTGCATAATATTGTGCGTTTTTCTTTTAAATTAATGTTGAGGTTTGAATTACCAGAATGCTTTAAGCTTTGTGTCAGCTTTTAATTTTTGGCGTCCAAAGCCCATACAGCAATAACAATGTAAGCCACACCACCCAGCCGCTCCACAACACGTGTGATAAAAAGTGAGCGCCACGTATGATTTGCACCAAGCCCATTGCCAATCCCATCAAGATGCCAAGCCACAGCATGGCGCCGGCAAAGCGCGCGCGATACTGCCTAAAAGCAAAGTAAAAAGCCATCAGCGCAAATCCACCAGAAGGATGTCCTGCCGGGAAGCATCCGCCAGATTTTGTGCTTGCTGGCGGGTTTTTAAACAAATCAAAAAAGGGTAAATCGCCTCCGTAAATAGTTAAATCCCAAGGGCAAGCATGCATGCTGTCGTGCTTGAGTATGGCCACCGCGCTGGTAGAAAGCACCAAGCCGATAAATACCCAAAACAATGCGGATTGATATGGTTTTAATTTCACTAACCAATGGGCAGAAATCGCCAGCGCCAAGCTCACAAGCGCCACACACACCATCACCCATTTAATGCCCGTATGTAACCAAACATTCAGAATTGGATGCCCGCGAAGCGTGAAACGCTGCTGCTGTGCATCAAAAAATAAATTGCTTAGGTGAAAATCCAAATCAAAAGTTGGATAAATCAACATCATGAATAGCGCGAATGCTAAAGTCCAAACACCAGACCTTAGCCAAAAGGCGGAGGTTTGAGCTTTTGCCTGATTTTTTTGGAATTGCATGTGATATTTTGTGTGAATAATTGATGGCGTCATTAAGTGTAAAGTTGATTAAGTCGGGCTTATTGAGCAATATCTGAGCCAAACAGCTAACCTGTTGTTTTATGATGATTATTGATATTGCATTGACTATCTTCATGCAAATTTTGCAGTGAGCTCTGCAAATTTAAGCTTTAAATATGCAATATTTGCAACGAAAGCGTGTTTGAAAATTTGTTTAATTCACGAAAGGCCAGTGCTTAGTTTGTTGCAACGAAAGGGTGAACGTTAAAAACGTTTATTAATCAATATGTTAAACGATAGGCTGAGGTAAAGCATATTACCTGCCTCAAGAAAAAAAGCTATCCAAACTTGCTTGGCACGCACATTGCATAATATTTGCTATCATCATTATGAAGATTTATAAAATGATTACTTCACCAGCATTTAGTTTAAGCACTGCAGCATTTTTTCACGCAGAGGCAGCTTATCAACATCGCGCATTAGCAGCGGCAAAACGTCATCGCATCAATAGCATCACGGTCGCAACTTCTGATGAATACGCACCAGACCGCCATGAACTTGAGCAATTTGTACATGATGTATTTGCAAAAACTTACGGCGCAGATGTGCAGCAATTTATGCCAGAGTTAGTCAGTTTGCGTGATGAACATGGTGATTTAGTGGCGGCCTTTGGCTTACGCAAGGCTACAAATAGCGCGCTGTTTTTAGAGCGTTATCTAGATGCACCCGTCGAAACCGTGTTATCTCAACGCTTTAATAAGCCGATTACGCGTACTGCTATTACAGAGATTGGAAATTTAGCAGTCGCCAATCCGCGTCATGCGGGTATTTTAATTGCACATGTGATTGGGCACAGTTTAGATATTGGCGTGGAATGGGCTGTTGCAACCGCACATCATACCCTGCAAAATGGCCTGATTAAAGGTGGCCGCGATGTGTACGCCTTGCAGGCGGCAGATAAAAACAGATTAAGCACAGCAGAACAAAAAACTTGGGGTACTTACTATGACAACGCCCCGCAGGTTGTGGCGATAAAAGGCATTGCGCAAATTTGAGTGCCGCTAATTCCCCTCCGTTATTGGCAGCTATTTGGCAGCATGCTGACCGGCAACCCAACCGTGTTGCGCTGCAAAGCTTACAAAAAACAGTTACTTATGCTGAGTTGGCGTCAGCCATTGCCCAAGCGCAAGCAATATTATCGCTGCAAACCAAACAAGCAACCATTGCCGTTGCGCTAGAAAATCAACCCGCTTGGGTTGTACTGGATTTGGCCGCAATTACCAATGGCAATCCACTTGTTCCAATACCCGCCTTTTTTTCTGCGGCACAAATGCGGCACGCGGTCAGTGATGCGGGTGCAACCATACTCATTACAGATAACCCAAGTAATTTACAATCCATATTTGCTGAAATAATAGATGCTACATCCACGATTGAAGTCGCCAGTATAAGCCTCACGTTGTTTATCTTGAAAAGTGAAGGTAAGGCATTGCCACAACAAACTGCAAAAATTACCTATACCTCAGGGACGACGGGTAACCCAAAAGGGGCTTGCCTAAGTTTAGCGGCGATGACCAATGTGGCCCAAGCGATTCAACTTGCAACCAAATTAAGAGCAGAAGATCAGCATTTGTGTGTGTTGCCACTTGCAACTTTGCTCGAAAATGTTGCTGGTGTCTATGCGGCCCTGCTGGCAGGGGCAACCATTCACCTATGGCCAAGCGACCAAGTGGGCTTAATGGGCAGCAAGCTGAATATCATGCAACTGCATTTGGCATTGATTTATACGCAGGCTAGTACCGCAATTTTTATTCCAGAAATGTTACAAGCCTTGGTGCAGATTGTAGAATCTGGTGCAGCTAAGTTGCCAAGTTTGCGTTTTTTGGCAGTGGGCGGGGCTTCTGTTTCACCGCAATTGTTAGACCGTGCGGCCAAAATTGGCTTACCTGTGTTTGAAGGTTATGGCCTGACTGAAAGTGCTTCAGTGGTTTCGCTCAATACGCCCGAGGCCAATAAAATGGGCAGCGCTGGAAAACCACTTTCACATATTGAAATTAAAATTACAGGCCAGCATGAGGTATTAGTAAAAGGGGCTAATTTTCTAGGCTATACCAATCAGCAGCAACAAATAGAACAAAACGCGTTTATCGACACAGGTGATATCGGCTATTTGGATGATGAAGGATACTTATTTATTAATGGCCGCAAAAAAAACGTATTTATCACCTCTTTTGGGCGTAATGTTTCACCAGAATGGGTCGAGCGTGAACTTAAAGTTTCTCCATATATTGCTCAGGCTGCGGTATTTGGCGAAGCAAGGCCGTGGAATGTAGCCGTTATCGTATTACGACAACCCATGGACAATATCGCAATCAGCAAGGTGATTCAGGCTGTAAATGCGTACTTACCTGACTACGCAAGCGTGGCACAATGGATTATCGCCGATACACCATTTACGGCTGCGAACCAGCAACTCACCACAAATGGCAAAAATCGACGCGATATGATTTGGCAACACTATCAAGACAAAATCAATGCATTGTATTCGTAAAGGATTAACATGACTTTTTATCAAAAATTACTTTCAGCCACTGAAAAAGAACGCAATCACCTGTTGAGCTTACCGCTTATTACACAAGGTGCAAAAGGCCAAATTTCACTGCCAACTTATGTAGGATTTCTCACGCAGGCCTATCATCATGTGAAGCACACCACGCCTCTTTTGATGGCATGTGGTGGGCGATTACCAGGTCATTATGAATGGTTGCGCACCGCAATTGGTGAATACATTGAAGAAGAAATGGGCCATCAAGAATGGGTGTTGAATGACATTGCAGCGTGTGGTGGCGATAAAGAGACTGTGCGGCATAGTAAAACAGCTGAAACAAGCGCAAGCACGGCAACAGAAGTGATGGTAGCTTATGCTTACGATATGATTTATCGCGTCAATCCTGTTGGTTTTTTTGGTATGGTATTGGTGCTTGAAGGCACAAGTACAGCAGTGGCGACTCAAGCTGGTGAAACCCTCATGAATACGTTAAATTTACCCAAAAAAGCGTTTAGCTACTTGTTGTCGCACGGTTCATTAGACATTAGTCATGTGTCTTTTTACGAGAGTTTAGTCAATCAAATCACCGACCCAGAAGATCAGGCAATGTTGATTCACAGTGCAAAAGTGTTTTATAAATTGTATGGTGATATATTTAAAGAAATAGAACTACGTTTGATGTAATTTAAAATTTCAGAGGATCATCATGCAACTCAAAGGTAAACGCATATTATTGACGGGCGCTACTGGCGGCGTTGGCATTGTATTAGCCCAGCAACTGGCGCTAAAAGGCGCAAGGTTGGCGTTAGTGGGGCGTGACTTAACTAAGCTAAACGCATTAAAACAAAGTCTTGTTGCTCAAAATGGTGAGCATGCCGTGATTACTGCAAATTTTGATACGGCAGGTACAACTCAGCCATTGGTTGATGAGGCTGTAAAAAAACTAGAAAGTATTGATATTCTTATCAACAACGCCGGAATATTAGATTTCATTCAACTTGAAGACCAACCAGAACAACGTATTGCACAAATGGTGCAAACCAATGTCACTACGCTAATTCAATTAACTCGCGCCTTGTTACCAAGCTTCAAGGCTAAAAATCAAGGTCACTTTGTGATGATAGGGTCTATTTTTGGCTCGCTTGGTTTTCCACATTATGCAACTTACTGCGCTACTAAGTTTGCTGTGCATGGTTTTTCACAAGCATTACGTCGTGAGTTGGTTAACACCAACATTAAAGTTACTTACATCGCACCACGTGGCATCAAAACAACCATGAACGACGCCAACACTACGGCCATGATGGAACAATCGGGCAACAAAATGGACACGCCAGAGATTGTCGCGAGCATCATCATCAAAGCGATAGAAAATGAAAAACAAGAAGTATTTATAGGCCAGCCGCAATCTTTTTTTGCTTGGCTAAATGGCGTGCTGCCGATGGCGGTTAATTTTGGACTTAAAAAACAAACGGCACTTGCTGTGCCGTTTTTGCGTAAAAAATAAGCTCGATTTATTTGTTTTATAGATAAAGCACCGCTGGAAAAACAGTCAGTGCAAATACAAAAACGAGCCAATCCATATTCCAACGTTCTAAGTGACCAGTAAAGTGCAGAACTAGCACAGCAATCGCCAAAAGATAATAAATTGCAATCAGTAACATAAAAAGCCCAAATCTTGTGAATATCAGAATCAATCAGTGTATAACGGCACCAGCTAAGAATACCTTAATTTTAAATTTTTTTGTACTTTTTTGCACAGGCATTTCTTGCCTAAAGCGTGTTTTTCGCGTAAATTTAGTCTATTGCTAGGGGTCTGTTTCAAATTTGATCATTCAAAATTAAAACAGTGAGAGATACCCTTTGAACCTGATGCGGGTGATGCCGCCGTAGGGAAGCGTGTCTTAGCTTCCCTATTTTATAAACAGACTCGGAAGCGCTTGTTGGCTTCCTTGCATTGAATCAATGAATAGGAATGCACACCGTGAATGCCAATCCCAAGTTTTTAAACACTACTGCAGAAGTTGATCCTGCAACCACTCAGCCATTTGCAAAGTCTCGCAAAGTCTATGTAGAGGGTAGCCGCCCTGATATTCAAGTGCCGTTTCGTGAAATTAGCTTGAGTGATACACCCTCTGCCTTTGGTGCTGATAAAAATCCACCCGTGATGGTGTACGACACTTCAGGCCCATATACTGACCCAACCGCAAAAATTGATATTCGTAGTGGCTTGCCAGCGCTACGTGCCAAGTGGATTGAGGAACGTAACGATACTGAGCAACTCGATGGCCCCACTTCAACTTTTGGCCAGCAGCGCAAAGTAGACCCTGAACTTGCAGAAATGCGCTTTAATTTAACGCGCTTGCCACGCCGTGCAAAGGCGGGCATGAATGTGAGCCAAATGCATTATGCGCGTAAAGGCATTATTACGCCTGAAATGGAATACATTGCCATTCGCGAGAATCATCGCCGTGAAAATATGAGTGAACTGTTGCAAACACAGCACAAAGGCCACGACTTTGGTGCAAGCATTCCTAAAATGATTACGCCAGAATTTGTGCGTGATGAAGTAGCGCGTGGTCGCGCCATTATTCCAATGAATATCAACCATCCAGAAATTGAGCCGATGATTATTGGCCGTAATTTCTTGGTAAAAATCAACGC
>Ga0116161_1002139_pt1 | contig 19339 bp, 15 predicted proteins | sample AD_JPNAS3_MetaG_FD_89877 | JGI IMG/M metagenome (GOLD analysis project Ga0116161, IMG submission 89877) | Active sludge microbial communities of municipal wastewater-treating anaerobic digesters from Japan - AD_JPNAS3_MetaG | ecosystem: Engineered > Bioreactor > Anaerobic > Digestate | place... | reverse complement strand
TTGTGCGTTCGGAATAGTTACTTGTGTACGACCTTGGGCAGGAACACTAAAAGTGGTTGACCAACCCGTATTGGGATTTTGAATCGTACCCGTACAAGCACGTTGCGCAGATATAATGAGAGTAGTTTGAGAACTGCTTGAATGATTATACAAAAAAGTAGTCCAAAAATCAACGCCTTCAGTAGATTGTATTTGCGATTTACTAACGAAAGGAAAGATTATGAAAATGCAAAGTAAGAAAAATATATGGAGTTTTTTCATCTTCATTTATGCATTAATAAAACGGCTAATAGAGCGTTTTTCAAAATAGGTTCGTTATTTCATTTTTATTGACAATCAAATATAGTAAAATGTTGCTGCAAAGTTAACTATTTTTTTTATATAAATGAATCGAAATAGATTAAATCAAGGTGAGATTTATAATAAAAAATTGCGTTGTTTGACAACTTCGAAGAGAATTATGCCCGTTGCAACGGATACATTAAGCGATTTAATGCTCCCTACAAGTGGTATTTTAACGCTGTCATCACACTTTTTAAGATAATCGTAAGCAATGCCCTCATATTCATTTCCCATAATGAGACAGAGCGGCTTAGTGAAGTTTTTGTCGAAATAGTTTTTTGTCGCCTTTTCGGTTACGCCGACAACCTCTAATCCTGATTCTTGTAAAAAAGTTATTATTTCTACCAGATTTGAGTGACGACAAACAGCAATTTTATGTAATGCTCCGGCTGAAGTTTTTACGGCATCTTCGTTCAATGCCGCACCACCCTTTAAGGGCAAGATGATGGCATCAATCCCCGCACATTCGGCAGACCTCGCAATAGCACCGAGATTACGAACATCGGTGATTTTATCCAACATTAAGAGAAACGGCATCCTCCCGGCTTCATAGATTTGCGGCAAAATATCATATATGCTTTGATACTCAATAGCAGACAGCAACGCTACAACCCCCTGATGATTTCCACGAGTGAAACGCTGTAGTTTCTCAATCGGAACATACTGAAACGGAATCTTATGTTGACGAATTTTGTAAAATAATTGCTTGAATAATTCGCCGCCTAATCCCTTTTGAATGAAAATTTTATCTATAACTTTCTCACTGTCAATGGCTTCACTAACCGCCCGAAGTCCGTATGTTATCTCTGTTTGTGCCACAAAATTTATTTTTTATTCTAAAAAGCAAAAATAACATTATTTACTTGTCGTAATTGCTTATAATTTGATATTTTTGTATGAATAATAAAATAATAAAAAATGTCCTTTTTAGCAGAGATAACAGATATAATTTTACAAGAAGAACATAAACTTGAAGATACTCTTATTGTTATTCCTAATCAACGTGCAAAGCGAGTTTTGCAAAAAATATTAAGTCAAAAGATTGCAAAAACTTCTTTTTTACCGCAAATTCTGACAATTAGCGAGCTTGTTACTACCTTGTCTCTATTGAAAATTACAGATGAAAATCAACTCTTGCTCTCACTTTATAATTCCTGCCAAGAATTCTCCGACCTTAATACGAAAGATTTTAGTGCTTTCCTATCTTGGGGGGCACTTTTTTTGAAAGATATTAATGAGATAGATTTATATTTACTCGATGCTACGGAGGTGTTTACCAATCTTGCTAATATTAAAGAGCTTGAAACCTCTTTTTTAAATGAGAGTTTATCGAAAAATCAAGAGAAATATCTTCGTTTTTATGAAAAGATGGGAGATATTTATACGAAATTCACTCAGGCGTTAATTGCCGAAAAACGGGCATACGAAGGACTTATCTACCGCGATGTGGCGCAAAATATTGCTAATTATGCCGAAAAATTAAATTTTACGCACTACTATTTTGTCGGATTTAACGCCTTTTCACCGGCAGAATTGAAAATTATACGCTATTTTCAAGAAAAATGTAATACCGAACTTATTTTTGATTTGGATAAGTTCTATTTCGAAAAGGATAAAAAAAACACAATTTCACCGTTTATTTCTTCCATGTTAAAAGAAATCAATCTTGATGAGAAGGTTAAGATTGGAGAACATTACACGCATATTGATAAGGAAATTTCTATTGTTGGGGTTGCAAAACAGGTAAATCAAGTGATGTACGCAACCTCAATTTTGTCCCAAATGACTGAAAAAGAGTTAGATAAAACAGCGGTGGTGCTTGCGGATGAAAGTTTACTTATTCCTTTTGTGCATGCTTACGACTGTAGTAATGTCAATTTAACGATGGGCTATCCCTTTCAAGCATTGCCTATTTATCATTTAATTGAAACAATACTTACGTTGTTAAAAAATGCGGAGCGTTTTAAAACACCCGATTCACCGCTGAAACAATTTTATTATCGTGATATTATTGCCTTTTATCAAAATCCGGTTCTTAACGATTTTTTGTTTGGGAGTATTAAATCGTTTAATCACTTTATTGAGAAGGAAATTATAAAGAAAAATCGAGTTTTCTTTGATTATGCCGACTTTCCGAAAGTTGTCAATTTCGATTTGCCCGATTTTGAAGAAAATGGCGAAGAGTTGCTGGCGGTGTTGGTCAATTTCTTTGTTTCTTTGAAAGAAAGGACACGTAAAGAGTATCACAATTTTATAGAATTAGTGGTCAAAGAGTTGAAGAATATAGAGTTGTTGTTATCTAATTTTGAAGATAAGAATAAGATAGATGTATATGTGCTCGAATATTTTATTAAAAAAGCGTTTGAGGGGAAAACCATTGATATGAAAGGAGATGCCGATAAAGGATTGCAGGTCATGGGAGTGCTTGAAACACGCGTGCTGGATTTTGAAAATGTAATTATGTTATCCGTAAATGAAGGTATTTTGCCCAAAGGGAAAAGTGAAAATTCACTACTGTTGTTCGATATTAAAAAACATTTTAATCTTCCCACTTATCACGAAAAAGATGCTATCTACGCCTATCATTTTTTCCGATTGTTACAACGTGCCAAAAATATCCATCTGATTTATAATTATGATTCTACGGACTCGCTCGCTGAACCGAGCCGTTTTATTACTCAACTAGAATATGAAGTTAAAAATCAAAATTTAGAAGAGAAAATAAGAATCAATAAACGGAAATTGTCTCTGCTCCCACACCAAAATCAGCTACAGAACGACATTAGCATTAAAAAAGATAATCGAATTATTAAGAAATTGAAAGAATTTAGCTATTCGCCCACGAAGCTAATTACTTATATAAATTGTCCGCTACAGTTTTATTTACAATATATTGAGAAAATTGAGTTGCCTCAAGAAGTAAGCGAAAATATCGAAAGAAGTGTGATTGGCACGGTAATACACAAAGTATTGGAAGATTTATTGAATGAGATTATTGAGCGGCAATACGAAGCTCACACTATATTGGACAATTATAAAAATAGTCTTGATGAAAAATTAATTGATACGTTTAAGAAGGAAGAAATTTTCAAAAATGATTTGGAAAGAGGGAAGTTTTATTTAGCCTATCAAGTAATAAAACAGTATCTGAATGCCTATTTTAAACAATTGGAAAAGGAGATTAAGGAGTCAGCGATTCCACATTTTATAGGTGCGGAAATGGAGCTTAAAACAACTGTTGAAGCGGAAAATTGTGCGGTTTCATTTTCAGGTTTTGTCGACAGAGTGCAGGAGGAAGATGGGAAAATTGTTATTTTAGACTATAAAACAGGCTATGTTGATGAGAAGAAGTTGTTCACTGACAAGGATTTGGAAGAGGTTTTTACTAATTCCGAGTTCAAGCAGTCATTCCAGTTGTTAGCCTATAGTTTTCTCTATCATTTTGACCAATCCGACTATTCCCAAAAGAAGTCTTCGCTATATCGTTGTGGCATAGTTAGTTTGCAGTCGTTGATGAAAAATTCGGATTACATTCATTATCTTCAACTTAAAGAGGATCCTAAGACCAAAAGTTCGGATATTGACAAGGGGACTATCCGTTTGTTCGAGCAGAAGTTGAAGCAATTACTCCAAACTATCTTGAATACGCAAACCAATTTCTCTCAGACGGCGAACAGTAACAATTGTAAGTTTTGTGATTATAAATTGCTTTGTAAAAGGTAAATAGTTATTTCTCTTGCCTTTCAGTGCGATAATAATAATGATATTTTTAATTTTTATTAGGGCGTGTCCCCTCGCTACGCTCGGGGTCGGCGCCCGGTTCCAAGTCCGCGGGTACAAGCCGTGGGGACGCAAGCGGCAAAAAGAGCTTACAAGCTCGCTTTTTTGCCGCCGCGTCCCCAACGGCTTCTGCCCTTGCGGGCTTTCCACCTAAGCGCCTCACGCAACCCGGCGGAAAACTATTTCTCAACTCTTATTCTTGCGTCTACAGCGGTAATAGAAGTGGGTGTCCCCAATAAAGGATTGAGGTCCATTTCTGCGATTTCAGGTGCCGCCGCTACTAAAGCAGAAACTCTGGCGACCGCATCGGCGAAAAGCTCCTCATTCACAGGCTGTTGCCCTCTCGCACCTTGAATAATCTTGTATCCTTTAAGTTGTCTAATCAATTCTAACGCTTCTTGTTGATTTACAGGAGCTAAAGCGGCTTTTACATCTTTTAACACCTCAACAAAAATGCCCCCTAAACCAAAGAGTACCTGATGCCCAAACGTTTTCTCGCGGGAAGCCCCAATAAACACCTCCGTTCCGAACAACATCGGATAAATCTCTACCGCATACGTTTCGGGAATCTTAATTAATCGGTTAAACTCTTTAACTACACTTTCTACATTTTTTACATTTAATACAACACCCCCCACATCCGATTTGTGTAACGGTCCCACGACTTTCATCACTAACGGGAACCCTACCTTTTTAGCAAATTTAACAGCCTCTTCCTCGGTCGAAACCTCAATCTCTTTTTTGCGGTCAATGCCTACGGCATCAAGAAGTAGTTGTATATTGTGCAATGACAAATAACCGTTTTCGCAATGGTCAATTACTTCACGAATCTGTTTAGTGTTAACTTTTGGTAATGAAGGAGTTAGCGGTTGAGGTTTCGGAGTATTTTTAATTTTGGCTAATGCTTGTCCAAAAACGCACTCTTCGGGAAAATTGATTCTCTTTTTACGGTGAATAAAATCTTCAATTTCATCTTTTACGTTGATAATAGAAGGGAGAATAGGGAAGATAGGTTTTTTACAAGTTTTCATCTTTTCATCTAAAACATCATAGACGTCCCAATTGGGGAATAGACCGGGAGAGCCAAAAATAACTGCTATTGCGTCAATATTGTCGAAATCATTTTCGCATGCGTCAATGATGAAACCTAATTGTTCAGCGGTGCCCGTTGCTAAAAAGTCAATAGGATTGGCAACGGACGACCCTGCGAAGAGTTTACTTTTCAATCTTTCGGCGGCTTCTCCTTCAATATGAGGCACTTCGAGTCCATTATTGGAGAGTGTGTCGGTCAGCATCACGGCAGGTCCTCCGGCATGCGTGATAATGGCAATATTTTTCCCTTTTACTTTCGGGTGCATAAAGATAGCACATACAGTCGTCAGCTCTTCGCGATTGTGGCAGCGCACAATCCCTGCTTTTCGGAAAAGTGCTTCAACGGCAATGTCGGAAGTGGCTAAGGCGCCGGTGTGCGAAGAGGCGGCACGGCTTCCCGCCTTTGACCCGCCCGACTTAATAGCTGCAATTCTACAACCTTTATTATAAAGATTTGTGGCATGATATAGTAATTTCGGCGGATTTTTTATATTTTCCATGTAAAGCATAATCACGCGCGAGCTTGTGGCTTCATCAAAAGTTTTATCGAGATGTTCTAAAACCTCTTCAATTCCTATTTGTGCGGAATTGCCCACTGCCCAAACACTATTGAAAGAGAGCCCGTTAGTGATACCGTACTCTTTAATAAATACTGCCGTAGCCCCCGAACCGGTGATAAAATCAATTCCTTTTTCACTTGCCGGTGGAATTGGCGTGTCAAAAGCGCCGCAATAGTTCTTATTCCAAAAACCCGTACAATTCGGACCAATCAAACTACCGTTAACGGCGTTGATAGTGTCTACAATCTCTTTTTCTAATAAAGCGCCTTCGGCATTTTCTTCGGAAAAACCGGCAGAAAGAATAATAAAACCTCGTGTCTCTTTCTGCTCTGCCAGCACTTTCACGGCGTGCGGGCAATATTTTGCTGCAATGGCAATAATCGCACAATCAACCTGAGGTAAATCTTCAACCTGTTGGTAACATTTAATACTTTGTACAACACTCTCTTTGGGATTAACAGCGTATACTTCGCCGTCAAAGCCGCTTTCGAGTAAATTTTTTAAAACTTTGCCACCCGGTTTTTGAACATTTTGGGAAGCTCCAATTACGGCAATACTTTTGGGATTTAATAATTTTTGGTGTATCATAAAAATATTATTTATTGAATTTGAAAATCAGGAAAATCATTTAAAAATGTAATTTTTTCAGTATCAAAATCGATAGCAAAAAAGAGATGTTGCTCTCCGTTTGTTACTCCGATAACGGGAGCACGTAATGTTTTATTATAGCGTCCGACTTGCTCCACAACTTTCTGAGAAATAGCCACCTCAGGGGCTTTGCACTCAACTACTAACATAACTTCGCCTTGGCGGTTGTGAACGACAATGTCGTAACGTTGGGCAATGTTGTTTACGCAAATTTTTCTCTCAACAGATATAAAGGAAACGGGAATTTTTTTTTCTTGAATCATAAATTGAATGAAAAGCTGACGTACACGTTCCTCTTCAGTTAACAATATCCACTTTTTCCGAATGGTATCGAAGATTTCTATTTTCCCATCTACAATCCGCTGTTTTAACATACCTTTTTATCAATTATCGGCTAATAATTCTTCATTAAGCATCTGTTCCAATACAATCGGAGAGATGTTTTGGACAATTTCTCCATTTTTACAGAAAGAGATTTGCCCTGTTTGTTCGGAAACGATAACAGCTATTGCGTCTGTAAGAGTGGTTGAGCCGATAGCGGAACGGTGTCTTAAACCTAATCCGGATGGAATTTTATCATCTTTAGAAACGGGAAGAATGCAACGTGCTGCTGCAATTTTATGATTCTCTATAATTAAAGCTCCGTCATGTAAGGGGCTATTTTTAAAAAAAATATTTTCAATTAAGTCGCGTGAAACGATAGCGTCAATACGTTCGCCGGTTTCGATAATATCCTTTAGCGGGGTTTTTCTTGCAAAAACGATTAAAGCTCCTGTTCTACTGTTTGACATACGCCGGCAAGCTCTAACGACAGCGGAAATCTCCTCTTTGTAGTGGGCGACACCGGGTTTTTTGTAGAATTTTCCGCTAAGCATTTTTATAAATTTATTATTCCCAAAATAGAGAAGGAACTTTCTAATTTCCGGCTGAAAGACGATAATCAAAGCAATGACGCCGACACTAATAACTTGCCCCAATATTTGCGACACTAAAACGAGTTGGAAAACAGTGGTTAACTTCCAAATGATATAAATGATTACGATAGCCCATAAAATCCTTAATGCTGCTGTTCCTTTCAGTAAATAGTAGAGCTCAAAAAGAATAATCGCGACTAACAGAATATCTATTAAATCTGTAATGGTAAATTTAATAAAACTGAAAGTTGCTAATAGTGTTAAATGCATTTTGTAAAATTGACGAAATTAGATATTTTTCTGCAAATACTCGGCACACTCTTCAAAAGTTTTAAAAGTATTTTCTCTTGGAATTAAATCAGGTATAATATTCATTGTCTCAAGCATATAGAGCGGCTGAGGTTGGATTATAGTCATAAGCACTTTAATTCCTCGACTTTGTAAATCTTTAATAGCTGTTTCCATAGCGTAAAGCCCTGATTGATCCATAAAAGGAACTAATCGCATTCTGATAATTACAATTTTTGCGTTTGAGGGAATGCTATCCATAATTTCTTGAAACCCTGTGATTGAGCCAAAGAAGATAGGACCGTTGAGACGTTGAATGTAAATTTTTTTCCTTGTCTCTTCCGATAGTGTTTTTTCATCTTCCCACGGTAATTCTTTGTCAAATTTTGTAATTTCACTTGACTGATAGCGGCTTTCTACTAAATCACTTGCACGTTTCATGAATAATACGCTGGCTATAACCATCCCTATTCCTACGGCGATTAATAAATCAACAAAAACAGTGAGAAGCAGTACTGTTATTAAGACAACAGCGTCGGCGCGTGGTATTTTTAAAAGGTCTTTGAGACCCTTATAATCAATAATCCCAATCCCTACTGTGATTAAGATTCCCGCTAAAACGGAAAGCGGTACGTATTTAACATAGCGTCCTAAACCTAATAGAACAATAAGAAGAAAAAGAGCGTGTACCATTCCTGAGATTCTTGTTTTCCCACCGGTTCTCATATTAACAAACGTTCTCATTGTTGCTCCCGCACCGGCTATACCTGAAAACATGCCTGCAAAAAAGTTTCCGATACCCTGTCCGACAAGCTCTTTATTACTATTATGTTTAGTTTTAGTAACATTATCAACAACTACAGATGTTAGAAGAGTATCGACAGACCCCAATCCTGCTAAAGTAAGAGCAGGAATAAATGACATTTTAAAAACGGCAAACCAATTAATATTTTCAAAGAAAGCTCCGTGAGTGACGAAAAAAGGAAGTGGAATACTTGATGGAATCTCTCCGATAGTTTTATCAAAATCTTTAAAAAGTAGAGAAATCAGTGTAACGACTATTAAAGCAATTAATGTTGAGGGTATCTTTTTAGTAATTAATGGGAATAAATAGATAATGAGAATAGTAGCTAATCCCAAAATAAGTGCATAGATATCAAAATGAGCAATTTTACTTGGGAATTGAGTAATCATATCAACAATTAAAACGGGAGATTTTACTCCTAATAAGGGGTATAGTTGTTGGACAATAATAATAATACCAATCCCACTCATAAACCCTGATAAAACAGGGTAGGGGATATAGCGAATATATTTTCCAAGTTTTATAATACCAAATAATATTTGAAACAAACCACACAACATGCCGGTAATGGAAAGTACAATTAAAACTTCCGAAATACTACATGAACTAGTTGATGCCCAAACTCCGGAAATTAGTGTTGCTGTTATAACTGTCATAGGACCGGTAGGACCACTAACTTGTGGGGCGGTTCCACCAAAAAGTGCGGCAAAGAAACCTACCATAATTGCTCCTACTAAACCGGCTAAGGCTCCGACTGCTCCAATGTTAGCGACATCTTGAGAGTCGATAGAACCAAAGGCTTGTAGTCCGAAAGCTAAAGCTAAAGGTAAGGCAACAATTCCTGCCGTTATTCCGCCAAAGATGTCACCTTTTAAATTGTGAGTCGATAAAAATTTCATTATTTAAAGTAGATTCTGATTAATAATTTGCAAAACTACAATTTTTTTTTGAATTTTCTTGTTTGTATTTTGTTAGAGAGGTATCTCAAATTATTATTATTTTTGCAAAAAATATAGTAACATTATGGAACCAATATTGTATAAAGAATTAAAAGATACACGTTCAGGCTTTGGTGTGGGACTTTTAGAAGCAGGAAAAAGAGATTCTGCTGTTTTTGCTTTATGTGCAGATGTTACCGGCAGTCTAAAAATGGGAGATTTTATTAAAGAATTTCCCGAAAGATTCGTTCAAGTTGGTATTGCTGAAGCGAATATGGTAGGAATATCGGCAGGCTTAGCCCTAAGCGGTAAAATTCCTTTCGCCGGTGCGTATGCTGCGTTTATCTCAGGTAGAGTCTATGACCAAATACGAATGACCGTTGCCTATTCAAATCTAAATGTCAAATTAGCGGCGTCACATTCCGGAATTACGGTAGGTGAAGATGGCGCAACCCATCAAATGAACGAAGATATTGCACTTATGAAAGCCTTGCCAAATATGGTCGTCCTTAATCCGTGTGATTACAATCAGACTAAAATGGCAACCATAGCAGCGGCGGAATACGTAGGTCCCGTTTATCTGCGTTTCGGACGCCCCGAGGTGCCTAATTTTACTCTGGAAAATGAGCCCTTTATTATCGGTAAAGCAATATTGTTAAATAAAGGTACTGATGTCTCCATTTTTGCAACAGGACATTTAGTCTATCATGCGCTTGAAGCCGCAGAACAACTACGACAACAAGGAATCTCGGCAGAAGTTATCAATATCCATACCATAAAACCGCTTGATGAGGCTGCTGTACTACAAAGCGTAAGCAAAACGAAATGTGTTGTTACAGCTGAAGAACATGCACTTAACGGTGGAATGGGAGACTCAATTTGTCAATTATTAGCCCGTAAACTACCCGCTCCTGTGGAAATGGTAGGTATAGATGATATTTTTGCCGAAAGTGGAACACCCGAGCAATTGATGATAAAATATAAATTGACGGCACCGGATATCGCTATTGCAGTGAGGAAAGTAATGGCAAGAAAATAGTCGTTTTAATGATAAATTATGAAGGAAGAATCCGAGGATCAAAAGATACTCTCCCTCTTTGCTGACGAAAAAACAAAAGAAAAAGCATTCCGACTGCTTATTGATAAATATCAAAAAGATATCTATTATGCTATTAGACGGATTGTCTATCTACATGATGACGCTAACGACGTTACGCAAAATGTTTTTATCAAAATTTGGAGATATCTCGACAAATTCCGAGGAGATTCTTCATTGAAAACTTGGATTACAAAAATTTGTGTTAATGAGTCATTAACATTTATTGAGAAAAAAAAGAAATTATTAAATCTCTATGATGATTCCTACACCTCTTTTATGCTGAGGTCAGTGGAAGAAGAAAAGTATTTTTCGTCAGATAAAATTCAACAAATACTACATAAAGCTATTTTGCAATTGCCTCAAAAACAGCAAATTGTATTTACAATGCGCTACTATGACGAAACACCTTACGAAGAAATGTCTAAAATTCTTGATACTTCCGTTGGTGCCCTCAAAGCATCTTATCATTTTGCCGTTAAAAAAGTTGAAGAATTTATTGAAAAAAATGCTGAATTATAAATAATAATTTTAAACTTACTATTTTTTAAAAAGTCAAAGGTTTGTTTGTAAGATAGAAAATGAAATTAAATCAATTGCCCAAAGAAGATTTTTTTAAGGTTCCCGATAATTATTTCGATGAACTCCCCTCTCAAATTATGAAAGTCGTGGAAAATGAGCATAAAATAGTGAGACGCAGAAGAGTGGTATGGTTGATTTCGTCTTCTGTAGCCGCTGTTATGATTTTACTTCTAGGAATTAGCTTCTTCTTTTCGCAAAATAATGAAACGACATACCCTCTACTTGCTTTGGATAGTGTAAAAACCGAACAAAAGGAAGGGAAGCTCTCTTTAGTTACCTTAGATAACGATGATAACGATAATATAGCCGAATCCTCCTCTTCTATTCCGGATAAAACGGAACCTAAACCTCAACCGTCAAATCACAAAAAAACTAGTAGTAAGCCAAGCAATACGGATATTCCGGTTGAGCCGGAACTCGATTTTTGCAGTTTGGATAATCAAATAATCGATTATTATAACGAGGAATTAACAAGAAATGAATATTATGAATTAAAATAGAATAGAATTATGAAAAAGAGACTTTTTTTAATCCTAACGCTGATACTTGCAATAATACAAATGCAAGCTCAAGAGCAGTCTAAAACGCAGGTCGGCGAATATGAAAATAGAACGGAAAGGCATAATAGAGAAAATTGCAAAGATGTATCTTTACTCAAAAAACAATATATAAAAGATAGCCTACAATTGGCTCCTGAAGAAGAAAATGATTTTTGGGCTATTTATGACCAAACGGAGCAGGAAGAACAAGAGGTTCATGAGGCTTTTTTAAAATTTAAAAATGAACAACTTGTCGTGTTAGAAAATGGTAGAGTTGATCATAATGCGTTGACGGAAGCACAGAAGTTACTTCTTCTCGAAAAGAGAATTGAAAGGAAAACAAAATTAGCACTTATAGAACAAGATTTCTTTAATAAGATACAAAAGGTAATCCAACCCAAAACAGTTTTGCAATACTATAAACTCGAAAAAGAATTTCGTAAGAAAGTTATCAGCGAGTCCAAAAAGAGAGAACATTCTCTGATGAAAGATGCCGAAGCCGAGCCAATTCCAAAGAAAATTAGAAGATAACAAAGTTAAAGTAGCGAGGTAAGTTTTTTGTTTTGGCAACAATTAAAAAATTAGCGGGACAAACAGTAATTTATGGCATGCCTACTATTTTAGGGCGACTGTTGAACTATTTGCTCGTTCCGTTACAAACTTATGTCTTTGCGACAGATCAGTATGGAATAATTGGAGAACTCTATGCATGGATGAGTTTGTTATTGGTTATTTTGACATACGGGTTTGAGACAGCTTTTTTTCGTTTTTCTCAAGAAGAGGGCTTAAAAGACAGAACGTATAGCACTTCACTTATTTCTCTACTAACCACTTCTACTCTTTTTATGGGAGTAGCCTTGCTCTTTAGCAATCAGATTGCTTCTGTAATGAATTATGCGGAACATCCCGAATATATCCGATGGGTTATCATTATCGTTAGCATTGATGCTTTTATCTCTATCTCTTTTGCAAAATTACGACTACAAATGCGAGCTGTGAAATTCGCGGTCGTAAAATTTGCCAATATCGGGACAAATATCTTGCTAAATCTCTTATTTTTAGCACTCTTACCTTATTTATATGCAAAAGAGATTGCGCCGGAAATAGTGAACGTAATTTACGACCCTTCAATGGGAGTTGGTTATGTCTTTATTGCTAACGTCGTTGCAAGTTTGGTAACGCTGTTGTTGTTAATTCCTGAAATTTTCAAAGTGAAATGGTGTTTTGATTTTGAACTTTGGAAAAAAATGATGCGCTATGCGTTGCCACTTTTAGTTCTCGGATTAGCAGGTATCGTGAACGAAACAATGGATAGAGTTCTTATTAAATATTTATCCCCCAAAGATATAGCACAAAGCCAAGTCGGAATTTATAGTGCCTGTTATAAAATATCTATCATGATGACCATTTTTATCCAAGCCTTTAAATATGCCGCAGAACCCTTCTTTTTCAGTAAAGCGAAAGATAGAGATGCTAAAGAGACCTACGCAAATGTCATGACCGTATTTGTTTTAATCTGCACGATTATGTTTGTTGGAATCATGCTCTATATTGATATCATAAAATACTTCGTAGGTCCTGAATATCACGTTGGATTGAAAGTCGTCCCCGTACTGCTTATGGCGAACCTCTTCCTCGGAATTTTTTATAACCTCTCCATTTGGTACAAACTTACCGACCAGACACGATTTGGTGCCTATATCACTCTAATCGGTGCGGCGATTACCCTTCTGTTTAATTTTCTCTTGATTCCGATAATGGGCTACTACGGGTCGGCATGGACCACTTTTTTGTGCTACTTTACCATGGTACTACTCTCTTATTTCATAGGACAGAAGTATTATCCGATTAATTATCAAGTTAAAAAAATCGTTTACTATATCCTCTTTGCCGTGATAATTTATCTAATTTCAGATATTTTACCGATTCAAAGTACTAAAATAAGTTTACTGGCTAATACAGGCTTATTACTCGTCTATTTATTTGTATTATATTTAACTGAAAATAAGACGATGAAAAAAATAATTCTCTCTTAAATATAATTTTAATGTTAGTAAAAATTCACAATTTCTCCGAACACAATTTACCGGAATACTCTTCAGCTTCGGCGGCAGGGCTTGACTTAAGAGCTAATACAAAAGAACAACTTACGATAAATCCCGGCGAACGAGTTGTCGTGCCTACAGGTTTAATTATTGAAATTCCAAACGGTTACGAAGGGCAAATTCGCCCCCGAAGCGGTTTGGCAGCCAACTATGGTATTACTGTCCTCAACTCGCCCGGAACAGTCGATGCAGACTATCGCGGCGAAGTAAAGGTGATATTGATTAACCTATCCGATAAACCTTTCGTAATAAATAATGGAGATAGGATTGCTCAATTGGTAATCGCTAAGTTTGAAAAGATTGAGTGGGAAGCGGTAGATGCTACTAGTTTATCCGTGAGTAAACGGGGCGAACAAGGTTTTGGAAGTACGGGAAAAAAGTAAAATAATAATTCTTTTGACTCGAAATACTACTTATTCCGTGAATACGAAGCCTCAACCATTTGCGTAATTAGATTGAAAATACCCGTATAATGCTGCAAGGAACAACGATCGCAACTGTCGGTGAAATCGTGATAGCCGCCAATCTTTCCGCCTAACGTATAAATAAACATGGCAGGCATGTGAAAACTGAACGGATAGTGGTCACTGTTCGGTGCGTTCGGACGACTTTTGACCTCCGTAACGTAATTATTTTCCTTATTTATTTGTACTAATTTCTGATAAAAGTTTTTGGTATTGTTAGCTTGTGAGTTGACGACCATAATGCCCTCATCACCACCACATTGCATGTCAAGATTGAGTAGTAATTTTACCTTTTTGAAGTCGAAAAGCGGGTGCAACGTTGCGTATATTGAGCCCTTTAAACCTACCTCTTCACCGCTTAAGAGCATGAAAACGATAGAGTAAGGGGATTGATGTTTTTTAAAATAGTTGGCGAGGTCAACTACCATAGCTACCCCGCTGGCGTTGTCATGAGCTCCGTAAAATATGACGGAATCTCCCATTGTGCCGAGATGATCGTAATGAGCAGTAAAAACGTAAAAACTATCAGGATGTTGAGTGCCGGGAAGATAGCCTACGATATTTTGCGTATTATGATATTTGAACTTATTGTCAAAAGAGATAAAGAACTTTTCTTTTTTCTTGCCTTTGAGCAGTTCGGCACGAACATAAATAACGGCAAAATCACGTTCAAAGTCGGTAGCACCTAATGACCATACGGGCAAATCATTAACCCCGATAAGTAAACAGTTAAGCCCATTAAGAGATGTTTTTCGACTAATGGATGCTAAGAATTTATCTACTATTTTTTTTCTCTCTTTTTCTTGCCACTTTTTGCCTGAAATATCAATATAAATAAGTTGATGTTTTACATCATATTGATTTTTATTTAGAAATTTCTCTCTCGTAGTTTCGTTATTAAATCCCTGAATATCAATCTGAATAATTTCAAAATTTCCATTTAAAAATGAAGAAAAAGGAGCAATTCGGTAGTCATTAAAAGGAGATAACTCTCTATCGCCGATTTTAAACTGCACTTTTCCTTCCATTGAAAAGGCATAGAAACCATATTTTTGTAAATAATCAGTTGTTAAGGGTTGAATGCCTATTTCTTTAAAGGCATTAACGAGATATGCAGCAGCAATGCTATCACCGCTGTAAGTGTATCCTCGTCCGAACATCGCCGAAGAACTTAAATCACAAATGATTTTTCTTGCGAAAATAGAGTCCTGAGCGTAAATATGAAAGAAAATAAATGTTTGAAATAAAATGAAAAGAACTTTTTTCATCATTATTTGTTTAAATAATAATATAAAACAAAAAAGGGCGTTTTTTAATACGCTTGTAAAAGTTGCTTTTTTGTTCATTTAACATAAATCTTTTTACGAAGTGTAAAAGAAAAAGTTACAAGTAAAAACATGTTTTAGAATTTATTATCTTTGCATGTTTATTATCTAAATATATAATTATCTAAAAATTAATAGATTATGGAAAAAATTAAAGTTGGAATTAATGGTTTTGGAAGAATTGGACGTTTAGTTTTCCGTGCTTCTTTAGAAAGAGAAAACTTGGAAGTTGTTGCAATTAATGACTTACTTGATGTTAGCTATATGGCTTATATGCTTAAGTATGATACGGTACACGGTAATTTTAAAGGTGAAGTAGAGATTGACGGTGATAATCTTATAGTGGATGGTAGAAAAATAAGAATAACTGCTGAAAAAGATCCGCTAAATTTAAGATGGGACGAGGTCGGCGTTGAGTATGTTGTAGAATCAACAGGACTATTCTTGACGAAAGAGACGGCGGCGAAGCATCTCCAAGCCGGCGCAAAACGTGTCGTGTTATCCGCTCCGTCAAAAGACGACACCCCAATGTTTGTAATGGGTGTTAATCATCTGGAGTATGCAGGGCAACCTATCGTTTCTAATGCATCTTGTACTACGAACTGCTTAGCACCGTTAACGAAAGTTATTCACGAAAATTTCGGATTACTGGAAGGATTGATGACAACCGTACATGCTATGACAGCAACACAAAAAACAGTTGACGGTCCGTCATTAAAAGACTGGCGTGCCGGGCGTGCAGCTTCGGGAAATATCATTCCCTCTACGACAGGTGCAGCAAAAGCTGTTACTAAGGTTATTCCTTCACTGAAAGGAAAATTGACAGGTATGTCATTTCGTGTACCTACATTGAACGTCTCTGTAGTAGATTTAACTTGTAAATTGGAACGTAGCACAACATACAACGATATTAAAGCCGCAGTTAAACAAGCAGCCGAAAATGAACTAAAAGGTATTCTCGGTTATACCGAAGATCATGTCGTTTCTACCGATTTTATCGGAGACCCCAGAATTTCTATTTTCGATGCCGAAGCGGGAATTATGCTCAATCCTACCTTTGTTAAGCTAATAGCATGGTACGATAACGAGTGGGGATATTCCAATAAGGTACTTGACTTACTCTCTTATATGAACCGAGTAAAATAATTTGTAATTTAATTATCTGAAAATCAATGTAATGGAAAGAGTGACCTATTTTGTTGATGTACTCCTTCCATTGCCGTTGCCTTCCCTTTTTACCTATCGCGTTCCGAACGAGTTCGAACATACTCTTCAATTTGGTATGCGTGTTGTCGTTCCTTTTGGGAGAAGTAAACTCTATTCGGGTTTGATAGTTGATGTGCATACCAAGGTCCCGAAGAGAATACAGGTGAAGTATATATTAGAACTCATTGATGAACAGCCGATTATTTCCCCAAAACAGTTCCAATTGTGGCAATGGATAGCAGAATATTATATGTGTCACTTAGGAGAAGTTATGGCTGCCGCACTGCCCTCCGCACTAAAATTGGCAAGCGAAACTAAAATTATGCTTAATCCGGCTTTTAACGGGGACGTCTCCACCCTAACAGAAAATGAATTAAAACTCGCCGAAACACTGTCTTATCGAACACTTATGACCGTTGATGAGATTAGTAAAGCAATCGGTATTGCGAAAATTATTCCTCTTATTAAATCATTAATCGATAAAGAGATTATCATAACCGATGAAGAGATTAAAAATCCCTATAAGCCTAAAATAGAGACTTATATAGCACTTTCTCCCGATATTGCCAACAATGAAAAATCCTTTTTTTCATTAATTGATACCTTGGCAAGTTCCAAAAGAACTGAAAAACAGTCGGATTTATTACTCTCTTTCCTTCTGTTACAAAAAAAATCAGGCGCCAATTTGCAAAATTTCAGTATTAAAAGAAGTGATTTTCTTAAACAGGCTGAGGTCTCTGTTGCACGGTTGGAAACGATGCTTGAAAAGGGGATATTTGTTAAAAAAGAGGTTGTAGTTAGTCGTTTAACGGAATTTAAAGCGTTGGAGAATCCTTCCACTATTGTTCTATCTCCACCTCAACAAGAGGCTAAACAAGAAATAGAACAGCAGTTTATGACAAAAGAGGTTGTTCTTTTACATGGTATCACAGGAAGCGGGAAAACGGAAATCTATATCAAATTTATTCAACAAGCGATAGAAGAGGGGAAGCAGGTTTTATATCTTTTGCCGGAAATTGCTTTAACTACGCAGATTGTCAATCGTCTACGAAAATATTTCGGTGATAAAATAGGTGTTTATCATTCAAGGTTCAATGAGTACGAGCGTGTGGAAATTTGGAACAGGGTTTTAAACCAAAATAAAGAGGGGAAACTGTCGCAGAATAAGTATCAAGTTATCTTAGGAGCTCGTTCGGCATTGTTATTACCTTATCAAAATCTTGGTCTAATTATTGTTGATGAGGAACACGACGGTTCTTATAAGCAAATAGACCCTGCGCCCCGTTATCACGCCCGTGATGCGGCGATAGTATTAGCCAAAATTCATCAAGCCAAAACGCTCCTCGGAACAGCAACTCCTTCATTAGAAACTTATTATAATACAAAGTCGGGTAAATATGGAATTGTTGAACTGTTCCAACGTTATGCGGAAGGTCAACTGCCGGAAATTTGGACCGTGGATATACGAGAAGCATTGAAGCAAAAGAAGATGCGTGGGAATTTTACGCAATTTTTAATCGAAAATATTCAAGAAGCATTGTCCAAAAAGGAACAAATTATCCTATTTCAAAATAGGAGAGGATATTCTCTCCACCTTTTTTGCCACTCTTGTCAACATATACCGTCCTGTGAGTATTGTGACGTAACCTTGACTTATCACAAAAAGTTAAATTTATTAAAATGCCACTATTGCGGTTATGCTATTGATGTCCCTAAATCTTGTCCTATTTGTAAGAGTCATCATGTAGAGATGAAAGGTTTCGGTACTGAAAAGTTGGAAGAGGAGTTGCAAGCGTTGTTCCCTTCGGTAACGGTAGCACGCATGGATTTAGATACGACTCGTTCAAAAAGGTCTCATCAGCAGTTAATTACAGATTTTGAAAATAGGAAAATTGATATTTTAGTCGGTACACAGATGGTTACCAAAGGGTTTGATTTTAGCCATGTGAGTGTTGTAGGTGTTCTCAACGCAGATCAATTGATTTCATATCCCGATTTTAGGTCGTTTGAGCGGGCGTTTCAAATTTTAGCGCAGGTAAGCGGACGGGCGGGAAGGAAAAATAGCGAAGGGAAAGTGATTATTCAGAGCTATCAACCGAAACACCCTGCCTTACAATATGTTATAAAAAACGATTATGAGGCGATGTATCAACAACAAATCGCCGAACGGAAGCAGTTTCATTATCCGCCTATTTATAGGCTGATTAAAATCACTTTAAAAGATAAAGATGACGAAAAATTAGACAAGGCGGCAGCCGCTTTAGCCCCTATTTTAAAAGAGGCATTTCCAAGCCATATTTTAGGTCCGGAATATCCTATTGTCTCCAAGATTCAAAATTATTATTTAAAAGATTTTTGGTTGAAACTCCCCAGAAACAGCAATTTGGCGTTCCAAAAGCAAAAGTTACAAAATATAATTTCTCAATTTCAAACTCAATCTTCCTTTAAGTCAATTCGAGTTGTTATCAATGTTGATAGTTAAAAAAGAGAGGAACATTTATCATTTTTTTTCTCATTTGATATTTAGTTTATTTTTAATTTTCTTTAGGGCGTGCCCCCTCGCTACGCTCGGGGTCGGCGTACGGCTACAAGTACGCGGGCGGGCAACGTGGGGTCGCAAAGCCGCAAAAAGAGCTTCCGCTGGTCGCTTTTTTG
>Ga0116161_1002134_pt1 | contig 19375 bp, 13 predicted proteins | sample AD_JPNAS3_MetaG_FD_89877 | JGI IMG/M metagenome (GOLD analysis project Ga0116161, IMG submission 89877) | Active sludge microbial communities of municipal wastewater-treating anaerobic digesters from Japan - AD_JPNAS3_MetaG | ecosystem: Engineered > Bioreactor > Anaerobic > Digestate | place... | reverse complement strand
TCGTAGTGTGGGAGAGTGGGCCTTGGGGCAGGGGGGCCGAGCCTCCGCGGAGGCTCGGCCCCCCTGCCCCAAGGCCCACTCTCCCACACTACAAGCATGTGGCTTGGGCCATCCAAGAACCGGCTACAATCCTGGCACGAAGATGGGCAGGCGGCCGGTAGGCTCGAACTCGCCGCCGAGATAGGCAAAGAGGGCTTCGAGGTGTGGCGCAGCGCTGCCGGGCAGGTAGAGCAGCAGGTCGGACGCGGCGAAGCGGGGCAGGGCGGAGGGGTCACCGATCAGCGCCACGCCGAGCGGCAGCCCCCTTTGCTTGAGCGCCTGGGCCAGGTCGATGGTGGCCTCGCTGAGCGCGTCTCCCTCCCAGCCGCCCGGCGATCGCTCGACCACGAGCAGGGCCGCCCCGGCAGAGGCCGTGGCCGGCATGACCGTCTCGAGCTGCGCCGGCGCGGGCTCGGCGTCGAGCAGGTGCACGCCGGCCCCAGGCAGGCGCGACGCAGCCAGGCGTCGCAGGGTCTCGCCGCTCGCCGGCGCCAGACGCTGGGCGATCACCAGGGGCCGGCGCCGCGCGACCAGGTGCGGCCGCCCGCGGATGGCGACGAGCGAGGCCCGCGCCACTTCGCGCGCCAGCTCGGGCCCCGCCGCGAGCGCCTCCTCGCCGGCGCACGGCCCCTCCGCCAGCCGCTGCCGCGCCGCCTCGACGCGCGCCACCGCCTCGTGCAGGCGCGCCGGCGGGATGTCGCCGTGCAGCAGCACCTCATAGAGCGCGCGGTACACCTCGGCCGGGTGCCCGGTCACGAGCAGGTCGTGACCGGCGGCGAAGGCCAGCACCGCGGCTTCGGCCGGGCCGTAGCGTGCGTTGACCTCGGGGGCATCGAGGTCGCTCGAGAGCACCGGCCCCTGGAACTGCAGCGAGCCACGCAGGAGGCCCTCGACGACGGCGGAGGAGTGGGTGGCCAGACGGTTCGCCAGGGTATCGAGCGCTGGCACGTGCAGGTGACCGGTCATGATGGCGCCCAGGCCGGCGCGGCAGGCCTCGGCGTAGGGCGCGAGGTCGATCTTCTCCAGGGCCAGGCGGTTGGGCGACAGCACGGCCAGGTGTTTCTGGGCATCGTAGGCCGCGCCGCCGCGGCCCGGGAAGTAGCGGCCCACGGCGAATGCCCCAGCGGCCTGGCAGCCCTCGACAAAGGCGGCCCCCAGGTGGGCGACGAGGGATGGGTTGTCGCCCAGGCAGGGCCCGGGCAGTGGCGAGGCGCCGCGCGGCACGTCGAACGGTGGAGCCAACACGAGCTGTATGCCCCGCGCGCGCGCCTCGGCGGCGGCCTGCGCCCCGGCACGGCGGGCCAGGTCAATACGGCGCGCCGCGGCCAGGGCCAGGCCGCCGGGCACGAACGGCCCCAGCCCGCCCTCGGCATCGGCCAGGCAGAGCAGCGGGTGCGTGGCCAGGCGCTGCAGGCGATTGAGGGTCGCGGTCAGCTCGCCCTCGGCCGGCGCGGCCTCTGCGGGGATGTAGAGCCCGCCGGCGCGGCCCAGCGCCACCTGGGCGGCGATCTCTTCGCTCTCGCCCCGCCAGACGGCGATGATGACGCGGCCGACCTGTTCCTCGAAGGTCATGGTGGGCATGATCGTCCCATGTCAGCACCTTCATCCAGGGCTGGCCCGGTTCGTAGTTGGCGCTTGAGCGCCTGGCCCCCGCAGGGTCGTAGTTGGCGCTTGAGCGCCTTGGCCCCCGCAACCTGGCTGCTGGGCGGGCACCGCCGGCGCCGCGCTGCAGAGTGGAGGCGCTCAAGCGCCAACTACGAACCCAATGTACATGACATGAACTGACCGGACTGCCGGGCCGCCTCAGGGCGCGCGGCGGGCGACGAGCAGGCCATCCTCATGGCCGACAGTCACCGCAAAATCACAGCGGTCGATATCGAGAGCTATCTCGCGGTCCAGCGGGTGAAAGTGCGGCTGCTCGGGGTCGCCGAACTTGGCGGCCTCGGCCCCGGCGAGGATCAGCCGGCGCACGCACTCGCGGTCGGGCTGGCTGTCGCGCAAGAGATTCCGCAGGTAGAGGGCGCACTGCTCGTCCTCATCGGCGCGCCACTTGCCACCCGCGCCCATGGCCACCAGGGTCACGAGCGGCGGGTCGTCGCGCAGCAGGGCAGCGACGGTGGCCTGGGCGGTGACCAGCGACGCCGCGTAGAGGGCCTGGGCGCGCCCGGCCGCGATGACGCCCGCGACGCCCGCGCCGGTCGACTGGAGCAGCGTCTTGCCCTGCACATCGGCCTGCGACAGCTCGTAGGGCGAGTTGCCCAGGTCAAAGCCCGGCGGGCGCCGGCCGCCGGCCTCGCCCATACACAGGTCGCCAATGCCCACCTGGCGCATGAGCAGGGCCTCCTCAGGCCCGTGCGCCAGAATGATGCTGCTCGCGCCGCGCGCCAGGGCCACCGCGGCGGTGGTAAAGGCGCGGAAGACGTCGATGACCACGACCGTCCCCTCCGCGCGCTCGGCCCCTGCCAGCAGGCTTTCGATGCGAATATCCATCGGCTCCCCTTTGTGCTCGGGTCTCGTGTTCGCTACCATTATAGCACGCCTGCAAAAATGCGCGACCCGACGCTGTCGCCAGGGCATATCCCATCATCGTTGGCAACCGGCTCTTGGGCTTCGGACGAACCCAGTGCTGGCCTTTAGGGTAGAGGTTTGGCGGGCTGGCTGGCGCTGCTGGCTGCCCCGCGGGGCAGCCAGCAGCGCCAGCCAGCCCGCCAAACCTCTACCCCGGGTCAGGGCCGGGCGCACGAGAACATGAGCCTGTGCAGGTTTGTCCGCGCCCAAGGGGTGGCAGCGGAGCAGACAGCCCGGCCAGCACCCGGGTGCCCCACAACTGCGGGATGTGCCTCCGTCGCCAGGCGCCATTGACCATACCGCCGACACGCCTATAATCTAGGCAGACGATGCAGGCTACGCATTGGCTGCACACCGGGCGGGCAATGGGGGTCTACAGTGGACTGGCTCTTGGTGGCGGCGGTTGGTGTGTTGGCCCTGGCGCTCGGCGGGCTGCTCTGCAGGAGCGAGCTGCAGCGACGCACGCGTTGGCTGGCCCTGGCGCTCGTCGCGGCTTGGGCGGTGGGGGCGGCGCTGGCGGCGTTGGGGCAGGGGCGCGCCGGGCTGCCGTTGCAGGCGCTTGCCTTTGCCTGGAGCGCGGCCCTGCTGGCGTGGCTGCCGCGGCGCGAGGCTGGCAGCCGCGCCGAGATTGCCCGCCTGCGGGCCATCGCCGAGGCGCGGGCCGAGCGCGTCTCCGTCCTCTCACACGAGGTGCGCACGCCCCTGGCCATGATCAAAGCCGCGGCCGACCTCCTGCTGGAGGGCAAGCCCGGCCCCCTCACGCCCCAACAGGCCACCTTTCTCGAGACGATCAGCCAGAATTGTGAGCGCACGATCGGCCTGGCCGAGGACCTGTTGACCCAGGCGCGCATCGAGGCCGGGCTGTTCAAGGTCAACCTGCAGCCGGTGGACCTGTGTGGCCTGGTGCGCCAGCTCGCCCGCGGCCTGCGCCCGTTGTTGGAGCGCCAGGGCCAGATCATGGTGCTCGATTGCCCGCAGGTGATGCCGCGCATCCAGGCCGACCCGCGCCTTATCCAGCAGGCGCTGACGAACCTGTTGCATAACGCCAGTCGCTATACCTCGCCCGGCGGCCACATCTATGTCAATATCTCCGACAACGGCCACACGGTGGTCGTCGCCGTGACCGACGACGGCGCGGGCATGTCGGCCGAGGAGCGGCGCCGGCTCTTCCAGCGCTTTTCGTCGAGCCGCCCACTCGGCGACGGCACCGGCCTGGGGCTCCTGATCGTCAAGCAGATCGTCGAGCTGCACGGCGGGCGCATCATGGTCGACACCAACCTGGGCCGGGGCACGACCTTCCTCTTTACCCTGCCCCGGCTCACGGCCGAAGAGGGCGCTGAGCGGGAACTGAAGGAACTGGGAGACTGAGGGCACCATTCCCTTCAGTCCCCCCAGTTCCAGGAGGTCTCTTGTGGACAAGGCACGCATCCTGATTGCAGAAGACGAGCCACAGATGATGGGCATCCTGGCGTTTGCCCTGGAGAGCGAGGGCTGGGCCGTGCTCACTGCGTACGATGGCCAGCAAGCGCTCGACAAGGTGGTTGCCGAGCTGCCCGACCTGCTCTTGCTCGACGTGATGCTGCCGCGCGTCGACGGGCTGGAGATTTGCCGGCGGGTGCGCGAGTCGACGACGATCCCGGTGATCCTCCTGACCGCCAAGAGAGAGGAGGAGGACATTATCCGCGGCCTCGAGCTGGGCGCCGACGACTATATCACCAAGCCCTTCCGGCCGCGCGAACTGGTGCTGCGCATCCAGGCGGTGTTGCGCCGCAGCGGTGTGGGCAAGGCGCAGGCCATCGTGGAGGTGGGCGCGCTGCGCGTCGACGGCCTGCGCTACCAGGCCACCCTGGCCGGCGCCCCGCTCGAGCTGACCGCTACCGAGTTCCGTCTCCTCTCGTGCCTGGCGGCCAACGCCGGGCGCGCCGTCTCCTGGCAGGCCCTGCTCAAGCACGCCTGGGGGCTGGAGAACTGGGAGGGCGGCAAAGAGATGGTCAAGACGGCTATCTACCGCCTGCGCCAGAAGGTCGAGCGTGACCCCAACGACCCCCGGCTGATCCTGAACGTGCGCAGCGTTGGCTACACCATGCCCAGCCCCGAGGAAAGCGGTGACCAAACGGCCACACCCCTGTGACCGCCGCGTGACCATTCCGCGCGCCTTTCGTGCTATTGTACAGAGGACCCCTGTGTAGGTGGGCACCTCGCTCTGCCGAGAGGCGCGTTCGCATGGCTTCCAAAGGAGGAGCAACATGAACCGTCGCACACTCACCGTGATGGCTCTGCTGGCCCTGGCGTTCGCACTGATCGCCTGCCAGCCGGCCGCCGCCACGCCGGTGCCGCCCCCTCAGGCGCCGGCCGAGTCGACCAAACCCGCGCCCAAACCCGAAAAGCTCACCGTTCTGTGCGGCGCCCAGGAGGATTGGTGCCAGGCCATGACCAAGGCCTTCGAGGCCGAGACCGGCGTCAAGACCTCCTTCGTCCGCATGTCATCGGGCGAGGCGCTGGCCCGCATCCGCGCCACCAAGGATAGCCCCGAGTTCTCCATCTGGCACGGCGGCCCGGCCGACGGCTACATCGCCGCCACCAACGAAGGCCTGCTCGTCGCCTACGATTCGCCCAGTGCGGCCAAGATCCCCGCCAGCTACAAAGACGCCAACGGCCATTGGAACGGCGTCTACGTCGGCGCCCTGGGGTTCTGCTCCAACAAAGACGTCCTGGCCCGTCTGGGCGTCGCGACGCCCACGTCGTGGGCCGACCTGCTGAACCCCAAGCTCAAAGGCCAGGTGTCGATGGCTCACCCTGCCTCGTCGGGCACGGCCTACACCGCCCTCTGGACGCAGATCACCCTGAACGGCGGCGATGTCGACAAGGGCTTTGCCTATTTTAGGAACCTGCACAACAACATCCTGCAATACACCAAGTCGGGCTCGGCGCCCGGGCAGATGGCCGGCCGCGGCGAAGTGGCGACGGCCGTCATTTTCTCCCACGACTGCGTCAAGTTCAACGAGGAAGGGATGAACTCGCTGGTCGTCTCCTTCCCCAGCGAGGGCACCGGCTATGAGATCGGCGGCGTAGCCATCATCAAGGGCGGCCCCGAGCAGGAAGCCGCCAAGATGTACGTCGACTGGGCGCTGACGTCCAAGGCACAAGAGATCCCGCCCACCGTCAAGAGTTACCAACTGCCCACCAACCCCGACGCCTCGGTCTCGGCCAAGTCGGTCAAGCTCTCGGAGGTCAAGACCGTGGAGTATGACTTTATCAAGTCGGGCGAGCAGAAGAGCGGCCTGGCCGAGCGCTTTGACAGCGAGATTGCCCCCGCACCCAAGCAATAGCCGATCCGCCGCTGGGTCCCGGCCGTGCTCACGCGGCCGGGACCCAGGCACCCTCGTTCAGGAGATCACCATGTCGATGGGACGCCGCGCCCACGAGTTCCGGCGCATCGTGCAGGACCCGACGCTCCTCTTGGGGCTGCTGGTGGCCGTGCTGTTCGTCGCTGTGGCGGTCGTGTGGCCGGTGCTGCGCATGGTCGGCGCCAGTCTGACCGCCGAGGCGACGCCGCTCTTCGCCAAGCTCGTCACCAAGCGGGTCTATCAGCGCATCATGCTCAACACCGTCATCCTGGGCCTCGGCGTGGCCGCGCTGGGCACGGCGCTGGGGTTTCTCTTTGCCTTTGTGCAGGTGCGGCTCGACGTGCCCTGCAAGCGCTTCATGCATCTGATGGCGCTGGTGCCCATCGTCTCGCCACCCTTTGCCGTGGCCACCGCCGCTATCACCCTCTTTGGCCGCAGTGGCATCATCAGCTACCGCCTGCTGGGCCTGCAGTACAACATCTATGGCCTGAACGGCCTGCTGTTCGTGCTCTCGCTCTCGTTCTTTACCGTCGCCTACCTGAACCTGGCCGGCATGCTGCGCGCCCTCGACCCGGCCATTGACGAGGCCGCCATCAACCTGGGCGCCGGCAAGTGGCACGTCTTCCGCACCATCACCCTGCCCATGCTCGTGCCGGGCATCGCCGGCTCGTTCCTGCTGCTCTTCGTCGAGGCCATCGCCGACCTGGCCAACCCCCTGGTGCTAGGCGGCGACTTTACGGTGCTGGCCTCGCGCATCTACATGGCCATTACCGGCGAGTACGACGTGGTGGCTGGCGCGGTGCTCTCGGTCATCCTGCTCGTGCCGTCGCTCGCCGTCTTTGTCGTGCAGCGCTATTGGGTGGGCCGGCGCTCGGTAGTCTCGGTCACCGGCCGGCCCAGTGGCCGCCCGCAGCGGATCACGGCCCCCGTGGCCAGATGGGGGCTCTTTGCCGTGACGATGGCCTGCTCGCTGCTCATCCTGCTCATCTACGGCACGGTGGTCGTGGGCGCGTTTACCCAGCTCCTGGGCATCAACAACACGCTCACCCTCGAGCATTTCAACTTTGTCACCTTTGGCTATGGCTCCAAGGCCATGACCGATACGACCGCGCTCTCGGCCCTGGCTACGCCGATTTCCGGGCTCCTGGGCATGCTCATCGCCTTCTTGGTGGTGCGCAAGCAGTTCACCGGCAAGAGCGCGCTCGACTTTGGCGCCATGCTGGGCATTGCCGTGCCGGGCACGGTGCTGGGCATCGGCTACCTGCTGGCCTTCAACCGGCCCATCACCGTGGGCGGGCTGACTCTGTTGCCCAAGCTCACCGGCGGCGCGGGGCTCTTGGGCGGCGCGCTGGCCATCATCATCGCCTACGTCGTGCGCAGCGTGCCCGCGGCGGTGCGCTCGGGCACGGCGGCGCTGCAGCAGATCGACCCCGCCATCGAAGAGGCATCGACCAACCTGGGCGCCGATAGCGCCACGACCTTCCGGCGGGTCACCCTGCCGCTCACCCGGCCGGCGCTGCTCTCGGGGCTGATCTACTCCTTTGCCCGCTCGATGACGTCGCTCTCGGCGATCATCTTTTTGACCACACCCAACACGCGCATCATGACCGCCCAGATACTGAACGAAGTCGACGCCGGGCGCTTTGGCAACGCCTTTGCCTACTGTGTGATCCTGATCGCCATCGTGCTGGGGGCCATCGGCATCCTGTACGCCGTCGTCGGCTCGACCACCGGCGCCGAGCGCGCCCTCGAAGCCCGCGGCTAAGAACGGGGGATTGGCGACGAATGGCGCGAATTCCCACGAACGGAGATCCGCCCGAGCACGCTGCCAATTCGTGAAATTCTTGGCATCGTTCCCCGTCCGAATGCCGGCGGCCTGATTGCTCGATATGGAGAGTGAAGATGACTGAGGGGATACCCGACGCCAGCCTGGTGTTGGAGTCGCTGACCAAGGTCTTTGACGAAAAGGCGCGCACGCCGGTGCGCGCTGTCGATGGCGTGTCGCTGTCGATTGCCCGCGGCGAGCTGATCACCCTGCTCGGCCCTTCCGGCTGCGGCAAGACCACGACCCTGCGCATCATCGCCGGTTTCGAGTTCCCGACGAGCGGGCGCATCCTGCTCGACGGGCGCGACATCAGCCAGGTGCCGCCCAACAAGCGCGAGACGGGCATGGTCTTTCAATCCTACGCCCTCTTCCCGCACCTCTCGGTCTTCGAGAACGTGGCCTATGGCCTGCAACTGCAAAAGCGCTCAACCGCCGAGATCAAGGATGCGGTAGACGTGGTGCTGCACCTGATGAACCTGGTGGGCATGGAGCAGCGTATGCCCCACCAGCTCTCGGGCGGCCAGCAGCAGCGGGTGGCGTTGGCGCGCGCCTTGGTGGTCAAGCCCAAGCTGCTGCTCTTCGACGAGCCCCTCTCGAACCTCGACGCCAAGCTGCGCGTGCAGATGCGCACCGAAATCCGACACCTGCAGCAGCGCCTGGGCATCACGGGCGTCTACGTCACCCACGACCAGACCGAAGCCATGACCCTGTCGGACCGCATCGTGGTCATGAACAAAGGGCGCGTCGAGCAGGTCGGCACGCCGACCGAAATCTACCAGCGCCCTGCCTCGGTCTTTGTGGCCGACTTTATCGGCCGCGCCAACTTTGTCGAGTCGCGTGCAGCGACGGTGCAGGCCGAGTGCGCCATGGTGCGCGTGCTCGGCCAGATGCTGCATCTGCCCTGCCCTGAAGGTGTGCGCGCGGGCAACGAGGTCTATGCGGTGCTGCGGCCCGAGGCTGTGCGCCTCAGCGAGCCGCGCGAGGGGCTGCCGCAGGGCCAGGTCCGCCAGGCCACATACCTGGGCTCGCAGGTCGAGTACGAGGTCGAGGTAGGCGACCAGATGCTGACCGTGGTCGATTACGAGCCCTGGTCGGGGCACGTCTTTGCCGAAGGCGCCCAGGTGGCCATCTCCTTTCGCCACGACAGCGTCTGCCTGTTGCCGCAGGCGGCCAACGGCGTGTAGGAATCGAAGCGCAGCAGAGGCGGCTGCCACGCCGCCGCAGCCGTTGGCACCCATCTTGCCGGGCTGGCCCAAGACAAGCAGGCTGTCGGAGAGGAGTGCCCAGCGCCGCCGACCGAGCCTCGCGCTGCGCACTATCCCGGTGCAGACCCCTAAGGGGGTTTTGGAGGGTTATGTGGCGGGCTGGGCCGCCCCACGGGGCGGCCCAGCCCGCCACATAACCCTCCAAAACCCCACCTGGGTTAGGGCCGGGCGGTGGCGCAGCCGAATACCCGGCCATGGCCCAGGCATTGACAACTGCGAGTGTGCTCTTCGACAGGCTGCAAGCCATCTGGAGGAACGGCGCGCTTGGGTCGAGTCTTGCCCAGCTTCTGGCTGGCCGGCTTCGACTGTGCCAGCCAGGTGCAGCGCCCCTACGGGCGGCTCGATGTGACCGAGTGCCTGCAGCACGACCGCCTGTGCGAGGCCGACTATCGCATGCTCCTGCCGCTCGGCCTGCAGACGGTGCGCGACGGCGCGCGCTGGCACCTCATCGAGCGCCGGCCAGGCCGCTATGACTTTTCGAGCCTCGAGCCGCAGCGCCGCGCTGCCGCCACCGTGGGCGTGCGCGTCATTTGGGATGTGTGCCACTATGGCTGCCCCGACGGTCTGCACATCCTGAGCCCACACTTCCCCGAGCGCTTTGCCCGCTTTGCGCGCGCCCTGGCGGCGTACCTGCAAGACCGTGGCGAAGCGGCACCCACCTACGTCCCCATCAACGAGATGTCGTTCCTGGCCTACCAGGCGGCCGAGGCCGGCAACTTCCAGCCCTACGCCACCGGCCGCATCCACGAGGCGCGTCGCAACCTGGCGCGCGCGGCCATCGCCGGCATCGAGGCCATCTGGGAGGTGGAGCCGCAGGCGCGCATCGCGCACACCGAGGCGCTGATCCACCTGGTGGCGCCGGCCGCCCGGCCCGACCTGACGGCGCTGGCGGCGCAGAGGGACGAGGAGCAGTTCGCGCCGCTCGACATGTTGGCCGGCCGCCTGGAGCCGGAGCTGGGCGGGCACGTGCGCTACCTCGACCTGGTGGGCGGCAACTTTTACTTTTACAACGAGGCCGACCTCGACGGCGCCAACCTCACCCGCGCCGACCCGCGCTGGCGCCACCTGGCCGACCTCTTGGGCGATGTCTATGCCCGCTACGGCCGGCCGCTCTTCATCTCCGAGACCACCGGCGAGGGCGCCGGCCGCGCCGAGTGGCTGGCCTACGTGGCCGAGCAGGCGGCGCTCGCCTTCGAGCGCGGCCTGCCGCTCGAAGGAATCTGCCTCTACCCCGTCATCAACGGCCTCGACTGGGACACGTGTAAGCGCGTGCCTTTTGGCCTGTGGGACCTCGTGCCCCAGCCCGATGGCACCCTGGCCCGCGTGCTCAATGAGCCGACTGCTGAAGCGCTGCGCGCCGCCCAGGCCCGGCTGCGGCCCTACACCGAGGCCGGGGCTCACCGCAAAGGCGCAAAGACGCCAAGGGGCCGCCAAGATTCCTTTGGGTAGGGGGTTTGGCGGGCTGACGGGCGCTACTGGCCCGCCCCGCGGGGCGGGCCAGTAGCGCCCGTCAGCCCGCCAAACCCCCAGAAGGGGCTCGCACCGGGTGGGTGCAGAGCGTCAAACCCGGTTGCGGATGGTGGTATACAACCCCCAGACTCCTCCTTCCCTTGCGCCAGACCCCGAACCCTGCTATAATCTCGTCTACTTCTTATGTCACCCATCATCACCGGCAGGGCCGGCTTTTCTCGGGGGTTCTCTTGATTCAGGCACAGATCCGCGTGCGCGCGCAGCAGGCCATCGGGCGCATTGACCGCACCATCTATGGCCACTTTGTCGAGCATATGGGCCGCTGCGTCTACGGCGGCCTGTGGGCCGAGATGCTGGCCAACCGCAAGTTCAACGGCCCCGACCTGGCCGAGTTCGGCGTCGTCTCGCCGTGGGTCTCGCTGGGCGGGGGGCCGGGCGTGACCTACGACCATGACAACACCACCTTCTACAGCGGCGATCAGTCACAGATGATTGCCGTCCGCAACGACGACGGCCGGCCGCACGGCGTGGCGCAAGGGCCGCTGGCGCTGCGCGGGGGGCAGAGCTACCGCCTGCGCGTTGTACTGCGCCAGGAGCAGCTCAGCGGCCCCGTGCGCTTTGCCCTCGAGGACAAAGCGGGCCGGCCCTACGTTGTAGAGGAGCGCTGCTGCGTCGAGGGCAGTTGGCAACGGCACGAGCTCACGCTCACCGCGCCGGTCGACGACGCGACGGCCCGCCTCTCGCTCACCTGCCGCGGCACGGGCACGCTGTGGCTGGGCGCGGCGTCGCTCATGCCCGAGGACAACCTGGCCGGCTGGCGGCGCGATGTCGTCGAGGCGGTGCGCGCGCTGCAGCCGCCGCTCATCCGCTGGCCGGGGGGCAATTTCGCCTCGGCCTATCACTGGCAGGACGGCATCGGCCCGCGCGACGGCCGGCCCTCCCGCGCCGATGTGGCCTGGGGCGCGCTGGAGCCCAACGACGTGGGCACGGGCGAGTTCATGGCGCTCTGCCGCGAGCTGGGCGCCGCGCCCTACCTGTGCGTCAACCTGGGCTCGGGCACGCCAGAAGAGGCCGCGGCCTGGGTCGAGTATTGCAACGGCCCCGAGGAGAGCGTCTACGGCCGCCTGCGCGCCGAGCACGGCCACCCCGAGCCGTATGGCGTGCATTACTGGGGTGTGGGCAACGAGACCTATGGCAACTGGCAGCACGGCCACGTCGACGCGCGGACGTACGCGCGCCGCTACCGCGCCTTTGCTGCGGCCATGCGCGCTGTGGACCCGACGATCGCGCTCGTGGGCGTGGGCGCCCAGCCCTACGAAGCGCCCGGCTGGAACGACGCCGTGCTCGAGATGGTGGGCCGCGAGCTCGACTACCTGAGCCTGCACCACTATACCCCCGGCTACGGCCCGGGCGAGCTGCCGCCCGACCACCAGCCCAACCACGAGGCGCTCTACCCCGCGGTGGTGGCCGGGCCCGAGCGTGTGGAGGAGCTGCTGCAGGAGGCGCAGGCGGCGCTGGCGCAGCGCGGGCTGGCCGGGCGCGTGCGCCTGGCCCTCGACGAGTGGAACGCCTGGGTGCACGCCCACTATGACTGCGGCGAGGGCAAGCCGCACCTGCTGCGCGACGGCCTCTATGCCGCCGGCATGTACCACGTCATGCAGCGGCAGTGCGGCCTCGTGGCCATGGCCAACCTGGCGCAGCTCGTCAACGTCTTGGGCGCCATCTATACCACGCCGCAGGGGCTGTTCGTCACCCCGGTGTACCTGGCTAACCGGCTGTACGCTGAGCACAGCGGGCCGGTGAGCCTCGCCACCGAGGTCGAAAGCCCCACCTTTGCCGCGCCGGCCGCGGCTTTCCTGCCGGCGCGCCGCCACGCGCGCTACGTCGACGCGCAGGCCACGGCGGATGATTCGGGGACGCGCCTCTGCCTGGCAGTCATCAACCGCCACTCACATGAGCCGGCCGAGGTGCAGATCGAGGTCGAGGGCGCGGCCGTCGCGGCGCAGGGGCAGGCCTATCAGCTCAACGGCCCCAGCGCGCTCAGCGGCAACTCGGCCGCCAGGCCCAACGTCGTCACGCTGCGAGCGTTGCCTGGCTTCCAGGCCGCCGGCCGCTTCAGCTACACCTTCCCGGCGCACTCGGCCACGGTGCTGGAGCTCTGCCTTACCGGCGCGTAGCTTCACGGGCAGATTACCGGGCCACATGCGGCGCGCCCACCCTAATTCGGACGGGTTTCTGGCCCGGCTTGGCCCCCGACTAGTACTGCAACCGTACTTGTCTGGGAAGGCGCGCGATCCGGGTACAGCGCTTCGCGCATAGCCGGAATGGGACCTTTTGGGGGTCTTTTTGGCGGGTTGGCCAGAGCCGTGGCCGCCCCATGGGCGCAGCGCAACCTCCGCAAGCACAGGTGCCTGTGCGCCCGCGGGCGGCCACGGCTCTGGCCAACCCGCCAAAAAGACCCCTTCCGGGCCAGGGCCGGGAGCCTGCGGAGCGTGTCAGCCGGCAGCTACCCGGATGGCCAGCAGTGGCAGCGGCAAGTACGGTTGTAGTACTGAGGCCGTGTTTTCAAACCCGCCTCTCTGCTTGTCTGCAAACACAACCTGGTCCGTTCAGCCGATGCCGGTGCAGGCGCCTCGCCTCATGACGGCGCCCTGGTTCTGTGATACGCTGGGGATAGGTCTAGAACATCGGTCAAGTATTTCTGCGAGGGCTCCCGGACGGCCGAATCGTCGCCCACCGACGCCCACAAGGGGCTAGGCTACGTCGTCTGTACGAATACTTGACCGATGTCCTGGCGGATGGCGGGCGGGGCGTAGGACGGCAAAGGCTGGCGGCGATGGCAGCCATGGAGCGGGCGCGGGCCGGATGGCCTGGCGATGGGCGCGGCAGGCGGCTCGAGTACCTGCCGGGCCTCGATGGCCTGCGCGCCCTGGCGGTCGTTGCCGTGCTCCTCTATCACAGCGGCCTGCCCTGGATCCCGGGCGGCTTTCTGGGCGTCGAGGTCTTTTTCGTCGTCAGCGGCTACCTGATCACGGCGCTGCTGCTGGCCGAGTGGCGCGCCACCGGGCGCCTGGATTGCCCCGCCTTTTGGCTGCGGCGGGCGCGGCGCCTCCTGCCGGCGCTCTATGTCTGCATCGGGCTGACCCTGGCCGCGGGCGTGGCGCTGATCCCCTCGGAAGTGGTGGGGCTGCGCGGCGACGCAGCTGCGACGGCAGGGTATGTGACCAACTGGTACCTCATCTTCGCCCACAAGCCCTACTTCCAGGCCATGGGCCGGCCTTCGCTGCTGCAGCATCTCTGGTCGCTGGCGGTGGAGGAGCAGTTCTACATCCTCTGGCCGCTGCTGCTGGCCGGCGGGCTGCGGCTGCTGCGCCGGCGCGGCATGCTCTGCGCCACCCTGGTGGGCGCGGCGGCCTCGGCGGCGCTCATGGCCCTGCTCTACCAGCCCCACGGCGACCCTTCGCGCATCTACTATGGCACCGATACGCGGGCGGCAGGGCTGCTCGTGGGCGCGGCGCTGGCCATGACGCTGGCGTGGCAACAGCCCAACGCCCGGCAGGGGCGCGCCTGGGGCCTGGCGCGCGATGCCGCCGGCGCAGGGGCGCTGTTGGGCCTGGGCTGCGCCTGTCTGCGCCTCGATGAGCGGCAGCCCTTTCTCTTTCAGGGCGGCCTGGCCCTGGTGGCCGTGGCGAGTGCCATCGTCATCGTCGCCGCGGCCCAGCCGCAGGGATACCTCGGGCGCATGCTGGGCTGGGCGCCGCTCCGCTGGGTGGGCCTGCGTTCGTACAGTATCTACCTCTGGCACTGGCCGGTCGTTATGCTGACGCGGCCCCGGCTCGACGTGCCACTCGACGGGCCGGCGCTCCTGGCGCTGCGCCTGCTCGTGACCGCAGTGCTGGCCGAGCTCTCCTACCGCTTGGTCGAGCTGCCCATCCGCGGCGGCGCCCTGGGGCGGGCCTGGCGGCGTTGGCGCTCGGCAGTCGGGCCGCAGCGGCGGCGGTTGGGCGCGCGCTGGGTGGCCGCCGCTGCTGCCGTGCTCGCCTTCTCGGCCACCGTCGGCATCTCTGTCGCCGCGGCCCAGCCGCCGCCCGTGCCCTCCTACCTGGCGGTCGAGCGCATCCATGTCGTCCCCAACACAGCGGCGCCGCCGCTGCAGGCCGCCGCTGCCGGCGAATACCGCGCAGTGCCCGGGCCCCAGCCCGAGGCTGTGCTCGACAAGGACCTGTTCTGCTGCGAACCATGCCGCTGCGCGCACCAGCCCACGCCCAGGCCAACGCAGCCGGCCACACCCACGCCTAGCCCCACCCCTGACGCCGCGCCGCCCGGGCCAGCACGTGTCTATGCCATCGGCGACTCGGTGATGCTGGGCGCCGTGGGCGCACTGCAGCGTGCGCTGGGCGACATCGAGATCGACGCGGCGATCAGCCGGCAGTTCTTTGCCGCTACCAACATCCTACGGGCGCGGCGCGCGGCCGGCCTGAGCAGCCCCGTTGTGGTCGTGCATATGGGCAATAACGGCGGCATCACCCGTAGCGAGTTCGACGAGATGATGCAGGCGCTCGCAGGCGTGCAGCGGGTCGTCTTTCTGAGCCTCAAGGTGCCGCGCGAGTGGGAGGGGCCCAACAACGCCATCATCGCTGAAGGCGTCGCGCGCTACCCCAACGCCGTGCTCGTCGATTGGCGCGCCGCCAGCCTCGAACGGCCCGACTACTTTTGGGAGGACGGCATCCACCTGCGGCCGGAGGGCGCCCAGGCCTATGCCGCACTGGTAGCGGCGGCGGTGATGTCTACCCCTTGAATTGTTTCACCTGGGGATGGGCCAGCAGCTTGCCCGCGAGCTGCGCATGGCCCTCGGGCGCACCGCTCACGCGCCAGGTGCAGACCAGCTCTTGGCCCGACTTGACCTGCCTGCGCTCCCTGACCTGCAGGTCACAGGTGGCGATCAGGCGCTCCAGTTCCTCCAGCAGCCCCAGCTCGGCGACCGGGCTTGTGACCTCGTAGGAGCGCGTCTCGCGGAGGTTGTCGATCCACGTCTCGAACTTGGGAAAGACCACGAGGACGAGCAGCACCAGCGCCGTCGCCGTGCCCGCCAGGACGTAGGAGCCCGCGCCGATGCCCAGGCCCAGGGCCGCCGCCAGCCAGATGGTGGCGGCGGTAGTCAGGCCGGCCACGCGCTCGCCCTGGCGCAGGATGGCCCCCGCCCCCAGAAAGCCGACGCCGCTGACGATGTTGGCTGCGATGCGCGCCGGGTCTGAGGCACCGCCCAGCCTGACCGAGAAGAGCGTGAAGAGGGTGGCGCTCAGGCAGATGAAGATGATCGTGCGAAAGCCGGCTGCTTTGTCGCGGTACTCGCGCTCCGCGCCGATCAGGCCGCCGATCAGGATGGCGAGCAAGAGCTTGACGATATCTTCCCAGGGGAGGGTCATGGCTGTCTCCTTGGCGGTGCGGTGTGTCGTGTGCGAGGATAGCCTGTATTGTACGTGATGTCGACGTTCCTGGCAATCGCTCTTGGCCTTCTGGGCACGTCCCAGAAGCAGCAGCAGGGGTATATCCCAGGTGACTGCTCAGCCTGCTGTGCGCGCCGCCTGGCCCGTCATTGCGAGCCGCAGCGAAGCAATCTCCAATGCCCGACGTGGAGATTGCTTCGCTGCGGCTCGCAATGACGGGCTGAGCAGTTGCTATCCCAGAGCCGCCGGGGGCTCGTGAGCCACAAAGGCCACAAAGGGCTATGGGTGCCTCCCTTGCCCCCTTCGTGTCCTTCGTGGTGATCGGCCCCCGTCAGTTGCCGACGATTCTGGGATACACCCCAGCAGCGGCCGGCCTTCAGTGCGACGGGTAGAGGAGCTATGGCACTCTCCGCTACCCCCGCCGAACGCCCCACGCCATTGACGTGCCCACTATCCGCAGTATAATAAAAGTATGTAGCGTTCATCCTCAGCCCAAGAAACCCGGCAGATAGTGAGCGCGGCCGCTCAAGGAGGCACGCAGGATGGTGCGGGATCTGGTCGTCATCCTGGCGGGGTATCTCTTGGGCTCCATTCCTTTCGCCTACCTGGTCGCCAAGGCGCTGGCGCGCAAAGACATCCGCTTCGAGGGCGATGGGAACGTGGGCGCGCGCAACGTGCGTTTCGCGGTCGGGCCGCGTGCAGGATTACTCGTCCTGCTGCTCGACATGGGCAAAGGCGCGGCGGCCTACTGGGTGGCCTATTGCTGGGCCTCGGGCCGCATCGTCCTCTACCTGACCGCCGTGGCGCTGTTCCTGGGCCACGGCTTCCCCATCTGGCTGCGCGGGCGCGGCGGCAAGGGCCTCTCCGCCGCCATTGGCTTTCTCCTGCAGATGTGGCCCTGGTCGATGTTCGGCGCGGCGCTGGTCTTTCTGGTGGCGGGCCGGCTGATCGCGGGCTTCTCCGTCCCCTTTGGCATCGCCAGCGCCGCTTTCTCGCTCTTTACCCTGCTGGAGGGCAGCCGGCCCGAGGATCTGGCGTTCATCGTCTGCTTCCTCGGCCTCGCCGGCATCAAGAAGGCCATCGACCGCCGCCACGAGCGCCAAGTGCAGGCGCGCACCGGCTACGCCGAGGAGCCGCCCCGCTTCCGCTGGACAGGGTAGCCCCACTGGTGGTGAGCCGCCAACCCCGGCTACATGCTCCGCGTTCACCCGGTGCCGACCCTTTTCGGGGGTTTTGGATGGTGCCCGGCGCGGCCCGCCCGCAGGCGGGCCGCGCCGGGCACCATCCAAAACCCCCTCCCCGTTTTGAGCCGGGGCACGGGTAGGCCCCTCATGAACCTGCGCTCTCCAGACTCTCATAGCATAGTTTGACAGCCGGGCCGTGGAGAGTATGATGCGAGAGGCCACTGCCCTTGAGTGGCCTGCATGGAGCCTGAGGTTGTTGCTCACGATAGAGGGGAGGGCCAGGTGGCCCGCAAGGATATGGCGATAGCGGCAAGGCGCCGCCTCTCGCGCCGTGCCTTCCTCAGGGCGGCTGCGCAGGGCCTTGCGGCGCTGGCGGCGCTCTCGGGCTGTGGCGCCCCCAACGACGAGGAGATACCCACTGCGCCACCTGCGAGGAGCTCGACGCCGCCGCCCACGGCGAGCCCCACGCCGCCGCCCGCGCCCACCGCGCCGCCCACGGCGAGCCTGGAGGCACGCATCGGCCAGATGCTCCTCGTCGGTTTCCGCGGCCCGGCGGTGACCCCCAGCGACACGATTGTGCGCGACATTGCCGAGCGGCACCTGGGCGGCGTGGTCCTCTTTGACTATGACGTGCCCTCCGGCCGGCCGCTGCGCAACGTCCAGTCGCCCGAGCAATTGCAGGCGTTGGTGGCCACGCTGCATGAGGCCGCAGAGGAGCCCCTACTGGTGGCCGTCGACCAGGAAGGCGGCCACGTCAGCCGCCTCAACGAGCGGCATGGCTTTCCGGCCACCATGCCGGCCGAGCATCTGGGCCGGTTGGGCGACCTCCAGGTGACGCACGACCAGGCGGGGTCCATGGCCGCGACGCTGGCGGGCATGGGCATCAACCTCAACCTGGCCCCGGTGGTGGACCTGCGCCTGAACCCCGAAAACCCCATCATCGCCCGCTACGAGCGCGCCTTCTCGGCTGACCCGGAGGTCGTTGCGGCGCAGGCGCTCGCGTTCATCGCCGCGCACCACGAGCAGGGCGTGCTGACCACGCTCAAGCACTTTCCCGGCCACGGCAGCTCGCAGGGCGATTCGCACCTGGGCCTGGTCGACGTCACCCATACGTGGTCGCGCGTCGAGCTCGAGCCGTACGCCCGCATCATCGCCGCCGGCGCGGCCGATGCGGTCATGACGGCGCACGTCTTCAACGCCAACCTCGACCCCGAGTGCCCGGCCACCCTCTCGCCGGCCACCATCACGGGCCTGCTGCGCGGCGAGCTCGGCTACGACGGCGTCGTCATCTCCGACGACATGCAGATGGGCGCCATCGCCCAGCAGTACGGCTTTGAAGAGGCCATCCGCCGGGCCATTGCGGCGGGGGTCGATATCCTCGCCTTTTCGAACAACCTGGCCTACGACGAGGCCATCGCCACGCGGGCCGTCGCCGCCATCGTCGGGTTGGTGCGCTCGGGGGCCATCAGCGAGGCCCGCATCGGCGAGTCGTACCAACGCATCCGGCGGCTCAAGAGCCGGCTGCGTGCCGGCTAGTGCGACAACTGCTTGGTGCGGTCCATTGCAGGCTATCCGGGTGGCTGCCGGTTGATCCGCTACGCTCGCGCCCGGCCATGGACCGGAAGGGGGAATTCTCGGCTGGATGGCTGGCCCGTGGCCGCCCGCGGGCGGCCACGGGCCAGCCATCCAGCCGAGAATTCCCCCCCATAAGGGTTCGTTCCGGTCGTGTGCTACGTGCAGGGCACGGAGCGTGAAGCCGGACAGCGGCCCACTACGGATGAGTGCGGTTGTGGCCCTAGGTCCAATACCGTTCAAATAACAGTACTTACGCGGTCGGCGGTCTCGCGCGCGGTAGGACCCCCCACCCCCGCCCCCGGCGCGGGGGCGGGGAGACTGGAGGAATGGGGCCCCTGGCGGGGCAAGGGGTTTGGGCGGGCGCTACGCGCCCGCCCAAACCCCCATACCGAGACCTCCCCCTTCCCGCCGCGGCGGGAAGGGGGGTGGGGGGATGGGAACCCCGCAGTGGCTGGCGCTGTTCCGAGCAACCGCGTAAGTACTGTCAAATAACGGCGCTTCGCCCGTCTCGACGGAGCTGGCGATTGGAAACCGCGCCTGGGAGCCGCCGTTGGCGGCCAAGGGGGCGCTGCGGCGCCGGGCGCCCACCCCTTGGCGCGCAGCAGCGCGCTGCCGTGGGCTGGTCGCCACGGCCGCGTCGGCGCAGGCCGACGCC
>Ga0116161_1002123_pt1 | contig 19432 bp, 20 predicted proteins | sample AD_JPNAS3_MetaG_FD_89877 | JGI IMG/M metagenome (GOLD analysis project Ga0116161, IMG submission 89877) | Active sludge microbial communities of municipal wastewater-treating anaerobic digesters from Japan - AD_JPNAS3_MetaG | ecosystem: Engineered > Bioreactor > Anaerobic > Digestate | place... | reverse complement strand
TATGGTGGTTATAACTTCAAAGCGTTATTCTCAAAATCCGCTCGTAATACGGGGACCAGGTGCAGGAGCAGAGGTTACGGCTGGCGGAGTGTTTGCCGACATTCTCAAGACAGCCGAATCTTATCTCTGATAGGTCTCGATAAGGAAATATAAAAAGAGGCTGCCATGTGGCAGCCTCTTTTGTAAAGCTCTTAGGATCCTTTAGCGTCGCCGCTATATTGATGTTCTATCGAGGCAATCAAGACGATGCTTTTGCTTTCAGTTTTTTCGAGCGCATAAACTGACTAATAGACAACAAGGCTATAAGTCCGATTCCTATGATGTCAGTCTTAATACCCGGATCTATCAATAATACTCCGCCTACAAAGCCAATTATTCTTTCGTACCATACAGTATTCGTCATGAGCCAGCCGTTGACCGCAGATGCGACCGAAATTATGCCTACAAGGCTTGTAATTAGCATCCAGACGAATGAGAAAAAATTGACATCGAACAAGAGCATCTGAGGATTCATCACAAATATGTACGGCACCAGGAAGGCGGCAATGGCAAGCTTTGATGCATTTATTCCCGTTTTCATGGGATTTGCTTTTGCAATACCTGCCCCTGCAAAGGCCGCCAGAGCAACCGGAGGTGTCACATCTGCAATTATACCAAAATAAAATGCAAACATGTGGGCTGGCAGAATAATATTCGCGGGCGCTACAGCATAAGGATCTAAGCCTGCTTTTCTAGAAAGAAGCATAATGACTGCAGGAGCGGTAATAGTCGAAGTTATGACATAGTTTGCGGTAGTCGGCACTCCCATTCCAAGGATAAGCGATGTGAGCATTGTAAAGAAGAGCGTAGGAATGAGCATTCCTCCAGCAAGATCGACCAGAACAGATCCAAGTTTAAGACCAAGGCCCGTCAGAGTGACAATGCCGATTATGATACCAGCGCAAGCGGTGGCCGCGAGTACTCCTAGAGCTGCACGGGCACCAGCCTCCAATGCCCGCACAATTTCTATCGGAGGAATGCGCGTACCTTTCTTGATCCATGACGATATTATGGAAAGAACTATAGCCCATAGCGCAGCTCTCATCGGTGTATATCCCGATACTAACAAATAGATTATTGCTATTAAAGGAATTATGAGGTGTCCTCTTTCCGTAATGACCTGTTTGAGTTTTGGCAACTCTTCTCGACTCAGTCCTCTAAGCCCATTTTTCTTGGCTTCGAAATGTACACCTGCCCATACACCAAAATAGTAGAGAATCGCAGGTACTACAGCTGCGCCAATTATTCGAGAATAGGGGATACCGGTGAATTCCGCCATCAAGAAAGCTGCGGCACCCATTATTGGTGGCATTAACTGGCCGCCTGTAGAAGCCGTGGCTTCCACAGCGCCGGCAAACTCAGGTTTGTATCCGAGACGTTTCATCATCGGAATAGTGAATGAGCCTGTTCCGACCACATTTGCTACTGATGAGCCCGAAACAGTACCCAATAGGGCGCTTGATATGACTGCCACTTTTGCTGGACCTCCAGCTGCCCAGCCTGCTACGGAATTTGCAAGGTCGATGAAAAGTTGACCGAGGCCAGTTCTTTCAAGGAATGCCCCAAAAAGAATGAAAAGAAAGATAAATGTACTCGAGACTCCTAGGGGAATCCCAAAAATGCCTTCGGTCGTAAAATATAAATGTTGTATAAGAGTCTCGAAATTTGCGCCTCTATGTGCTAGTTTGCCGGGTATATATGGGCCAATAAAGGCATAAATAATAAAGACAACCGCGATTACCACCATTGGAATACCGACAACACGGCGCGCGGCTTCTAGCACGAGCAATATTCCTATTATGCCAAAGACTATGTCCATCGGCGTGGCTGTTCCTGCTCTCAATACCAGCTTTTGGTAGTTGATTATGATGTACATAGGAGCAAGAGCCCCTGCCACCGCAAGCAATGCATCGAGCGGATGTAGCTTTGTGAAGGACCATTTCTTGCTAGCAGGATAAAGGAGATAGATAAGTGCCAGGCCAAATGAAAGATGGACCGATCTCTGGAGCATCGCATCTAAGACTCCGAAAATCGCTGTATAGAGCTGAAACACGGAAAATGCAATCGCCAATGCCGAAATGAATTTAGCAAAGAAACCCGAATATATCCTAAAATTAGACTCTTTGTCGAATTTCTTCAAAATCTCTTGAGCATCAGTGCTGGTTTCCTGCTCATGAATTGGTAAATCACTCATTTTGGAGAACTCCTCCCATTGTAAAATATCAGCATTCTCCCTGCGGAGAGGGTAATTCTTGATTCTGGCAGCACCCACTGCGTAAAAAGAAAAAGTTCGTCCTCAACGATTACTCCATGTTGAGGAACGATCGACACCAGGATGGGGATATCGAAGAATGTTCGGTGCATTTTGACAACAAAACGACCATCTTCAATAGCAAAAGCCTCCCCACCATCAGAAGGCATGCCAACGCCATATGTGTCATACTTTACTTGAAAAAGCTCGAGATTCCTTCCTTTTATATGGAAGTATTCATCGACCGCGGTCTTATGGATCGAATGAATATAATGATGGATAAATTGTCCATCATGGAGAGGTAATCGTGCAACAACCTTATCTTCGCCATTCTTTATGATCAAGACCGGCACGACCCTAAGATTCATAGCGATAGCACTCAGGGCGATGATCAAGATCAAACACCCCAAAAGCAAATTCTTGCCTCTTTTCCTCCTTTGTTTCATATTGTTCTTGTCTTAATAACTTAATAAACGGCGCGAAACGAGTAGGTTCCGCGCCGTCCATAGCGTTTCTAATGTTCGTCTCCGATGATCTTAATCTTACTTCAGCGCACCTTTTTCCTTGAAGAATTTTTCCGCTCCAGCATGCAGTGGTATCGACATTCCCTCAAGGGCAGATTCGATTTTGACATTCTTTCCCTGAGAATGTGCTGCAATTAGTCTGTCGGTATTTGCATACATGGTTTCAAGCATTTTGTACACCAAGTCCGAACTCAGCTTGCTACTAACGGCGAGCATCGATTTTACAGCTACTGTGGTTACAGCTTGGTCTTGCCCCTGGTAGGTACCTGCCGGGACTACCTGCAACGCATAGAAGGGATATTGTGCCATGAGCTTTGCTGCGATCTGGCCATCTATAGGCACGAGCACCATCTTTTTAGAAACCGCAAGATCTTGAATGGCTGCCGTTGGAATTCCGGCCGTATTGAAAGCGGCATCGATATTGCCATCCTTCATGTTGTTTGCGGATTCGCCAAAAGACAGATACTGGACCTTGATGTCATTGTAGGTTAGGCCTGCAGCCCCAAGAATTTGGCGAGCATTGGCTTCTGTGCCAGACCCTGCGGCGCCCACAGACACTTTTTTGCCTTTTAGATCGCCAATGGTCTTAATGCCGCTGGATTCCAGAGCAACGAGCTGAATTGTCTCGTTATATAGACAAGCCATGCCGCGTAGATCCTTATAAGCTTGATCTTTAAGCAATTCCGTACCGTTGTAAGAATAGCTTGCGACATCGTTCTGTGTGAAAATAACATCAACATTGCCCCCTTTGAGCAGGTTGATGTTGGCAATGGAAGCGCCGGTTGCCTGGGCTGTTGCGTTCATCTTGGAAATATTCTTATTCCATATGTCGGCAAGAGCACCACCGAGCGGGTAATAAGTGCCCGCAGTGCCACCAGTCGCAATTGTAATGAATTGTTGCTGTGCAAATGCGCTAGTTGCCATGAGCAAACAAATTCCGAGTACTAAGAATCTTTTCATGCTTCTTTACCTCCTGTACAAAAAATCGGGCATGAAATAAAAGCTAAGATTTTAGAATTATACACTATGTTTTTCGCGAATGCAAATATTAAATGGTGTTGCTCAACATGTTGCTCACTGTGTTGACTCACCGGTGTTGCTCATCCTGCCTGGATTGGATAGAGTAATAACATTGGATTATTCGGGCATTATGGCCAAGATTGAGGGCTAGAAGGCTATCGCAGAGATATCGGAGATTACCTTTGATTTCATTTGAGAACTGGAAGCAAGGTTTTGTAATAACCATTGTAGGCCAGCGGCTTCTATGGCATACGAGGAAACGGCCGGCCATTTTTGTTCATCGATCAGGCGAAATACGTTCTGCATGGAGAAGTGTAGGGAGCTGCACTCCATCCATGGCTTCGAAGGATAGCGCATTCTTTATCTTTTCAGAGGGCATCTCAATGCGAGAAGAATTTCAGCGATATGGAGAACAAGGCTCCGTTTTTTTGCTGGAGTTTTCTTCGATAGACTCAAAGATCGATGCTGTTAAGATTCGCTTTCTAGATAATTCGGCCGATGAATGGAATGGGCTTGGTCCTCGGCCATCTCATAGCTTGAAGGGTAATATTAATCTAAAGCAGGGCTTGCACACTGCTGCATTTGCTATCGATGGTAGATTTCTGCTATGCGAATCGTCGGGAAAGCGACTCTTTTCTTTTAAGGATGGGGCAATAGAATTGTTGCTAGAATTGCCCGCTGCCGTGTATCTGGGCTATGCTAAAAACCCTATTGAAGCTTGCAGGCTTTGGCATATCTGGACAATGCCGGATAGACATTTAGCCCGATGGATTGAGGTACACAAGGAATTGGAGCCTCAAGAAGACATAGGTAGCCTTAAGCCTGGAAATGCTGCGGGATTACTGGGATCGCTCTCTTTCTCCGGAGCAAGGCCCAATGACTTTCAAGAATTGAATTTATCGATAGCAGCAAAAGCAGAAGGGCGCGAGGATTGGAAGATAGCGGATCTAATGCTATGTCAGCCCGATATTGCTCTTCCTCTTCTGTTTAGAAGAGAAATTCCAATGAACCTCGAACTCGGGAACAATAGGAAACGTGCTCAAAATCGTTATGCAAAGATACGGGCTGGTCTTGCTCAGTATTGGCAATTCTGCGAGAAAAGATGGACAAATGAAGGAATACCAGCCCTTTTTCATCCTTCGATTCTATTTCCAGATGATTGCAATAATGCCGAGAGCGATAATATGCTCTTTTCAGGGCCTGATCTTGTGTTTGCGCCGAATATGGCGAGCAAAGATGAATTCTGCTCGTTGATTCTGCCTAAGGGAAGTTGGATACACCTGTGGACATCCAGGATCTATCCTGCAGGAAAGGTTACCGTTTATGCTCCATTTGGTATGCCAGCACTTTTTTACCGGCTAGAGAGCGAATATGCGTGGCTTTTTGATTCGGTCAGGCAGAGAGCCAGCAGACTATAGATTATGAACACTATCACCGCATATTTTGCCGCACTTTTTGGAAACTTCCTCTTGTCTCTAGGCTTTTCCCTTCAAAAGAAGCATGTGCATTGGTTGTCTGCTAAGCGTCGCGGTGAAAGCATAAGGCGTGGTGAGATAATAGGTTGGGCAAGTGGTTTTGTCCTGATGAATGTCCAGCCAATCTTCAACTATATTGCTCTCGAGACTTTGGCACCGAATATAGTAGCAGCATTGGGTGGTTCGAACATTATCTTTACGATTGTGCTTTCCTATTTTCTGCTCGGCGAACGAATGCCCCCTCGAAAAATTCCTTTTTTTGTACTTCTTATGGCATCGCTAGTATACGCAGGTGTGGTCGGGCAAGAAGCATCGCGGCAGTTTAATGTACAGGCATTTTGGGTAGCATTTTTTATTCCTACGGCTTTTTCTATGCTGGTTCTTTTTGCAAGCAAGAGAATGTCTGAGGACAGAATTGGACTTTTTCTTGGAAGCTCTGCAGGAGCCTTAGGAGGATTCATGGTTCTTGCTCTGGAAGCGCTTAGAATAAACTATGGTTCAAATATATTGAGTTGGTTTGTGTCCGCATATCTCTATGTTTATTTTTTCTGCGGAATTGCTTCTTTCTTTATCAAGCAATTTGCCTTCGAGCGCGGGAAGATGACTGCTGTGGCACCTTCTTTCTATGGCTTGCTTGTGCTTTATCCTTCTATTGCATCCTATTTTGTGTCAAATATGCCGGTTCATGCCTCACAACTAATCGCTTTTGGGGGAATAAGCGTGGCAATTGTCTTAATTTCGATATAAGTGATTTATTGGGTGCAAAGACAAGGATTCGACAAAGATACAAAGATACAAAGATATAAAGATATAAAGATAGCCATAGGCTCTCGTGGGCTTCAGCGACAACTAGCGACAGATCATTACTACCGCATGCGCTTCTATTGCCTCACCGCGACCAGTGGCATCGAAGCCCTCTTTTGTTTTTGCTTTCAAGGAGATGGATTCCATTGAAAGCTCAAGATTAGCGGCAATCGAGGCCTTTATAGCTTCTCTATATGGAGCCAGTCTGGGTTTTTCGATTATTATTGTGCAGTCTATATTGGATAGCTGCCATCCTTTGCTGCGAATAAGCATGAAGGCCTTACGAGCAAGAACAGAAGAATCCGCATCCTTCCACTCAGGCTCTCCAGGAGGAAAAAGCAAACCGATGTCTCCTGCGGCCGCCGCACCGAGCATAGCATCGATAATTGCATGCCAAAGCACATCACCATCAGAATATCCAGCTTCGCCTTTTTCACTTTCGATTCGAACACCTGCAAGCAGAAGAGGTCTTCCATCTACAAGCGGATGAATATCATATCCTAATCCGATGCGCAGAGGCATTGGAAAGGAAAGCGATTCATGGGCCAACAAACCTGACATGAGATCTTCCTTAAAAGTGATTTTGCGGTTTTTGCGTTCTCCCTCTATCCACGAGACAGGACCAACATAGTGGTCCCAGATCATTGAGTCGTCCGTTGCCCTAAAACCTTCTAGATGTGCTAACTCATGCGCAGCAAGAATCTCCATGAGAGAAAAAGCCTGTGGTGTCTGAGCGCACATTATGATTCCCCTTGCGGGATGATCATGTATAAGACCACCTTCTACAACCTTTGGCGTTTCTGTCAGAGGCATAAGTGGCAGGCAAGCTCCTCTTTGCCTTGCGCAGCAAAGGGTTTTCTCTATCAGCTTCTTAGAAATCCACGGGCGAGCTCCATCGTGGATCAGAACAACACCATCATTATTACAATGAGCTGCAAGTTCCCTGAGACCAAAGAGCACAGATTCTTGTCTGCTTGAACCACCCTCGGTTATCAAGAACCCAGCTTGAAGGCTTGCTAAGTCCGGCTTTAATTTGGATTTTGAAAATAGCTCTTCGAACTCTGATTTTTCTCCTTGTGGGCAAGTGATCAGAATCGCATTACAAAATGGGATAAATGGCTCGACGGCTCGCTCCAAAACGGTAAACCCACCTATGTCTTCCAATTCTTTTTTAGAGCTTCCATAACGCGAGCTCGATCCAGCAGCCGTAATAAGCCCGAAGGACGGTCCCTCAATGGGTAGCCTGTGAACACTGATGGTTTTTTGAACAGATGAGCTCATTTTTCCAGATTCTCGCGAATAATCGCGGCTATCTCTTCTTTGGGACGATCTAGCGCAAAGGCAATTTCATCTTGTAGTAGATTGAGTGCTGATTCATACAATTTCCGCTCAAGAATAGGGAGTTCTTTAATCTTGGAGCGCTGATAGAGTGAGCGTACAACTGCTGCAATGTCCGTTATCGAACCCTTCTTAAGTAAGTCTAGATTCATCTGATATCTAAGTTTCCAATCCGAGGGGATAGTGGACGCGGCTTTAGATATCGAATCCAGCGCCACCTCAGCCTCCTTTCTGGAGACAAGCGGGCGTATTCCCAGTACTTCCACCTTATCGACAGGAACCATAACAGTCATATCTGAAAATTCAAGATAGATAATATAATAAAGAGTCTTCTGGTTATTAAAGGTCTTTTCTCGAATCTCCATTATGCGTCCGACACCCTGGCTTGGATAGACCACACGTTGATCCACTAGAAAAGTTGTAGTTTGATCATTGGGCATAGTTTTTCTATGATAGCAGAAAAACGGATGATAGTCAAAACACCCTTATTAGGCGTCATTCGACTGTACTCGAGGATTTTCTAGCCCCTAGGGGAATCGAACCCCTCTTTAAAGATTGAGAATCTTTTGTCCTGACCGATAGACGAAGGGGCCTCGGCCACATCCTGGCGAAATACCAGCGCAAACTGAAGCACGGGTTCTCGCATAAACGCAAAATAAAATTCCCCAGGAGGGATTCGAACCCCCACAAGCAGATCCAGAGTCTGCTGTGCTACCATTACACAACCGGGGAATGACGCCCTGTACCTTAGTGATTTTTGTGGTTTTGGTCAAGAGTTGCTCTGCTATAAGCTTGGCGATTCAGAGCGATGGACATCATATAACTCGAGTTGAGGTCGCTCTTCGCCATTCCAATAATTTGTAGTGACTTTGTAAATGATGTCGACTTTATCGTTGTCTCTGAATGAAAAATCCCGTTCGAGTCTTTTGGCCCCATCCCAAAGCATGGCAGGCCATTTATATCTACCAAAATCAAGCGTTAGTTTTAGATGGCTCTTGCCATTTTTCCCGACTATCTGAGCATCAACCATAGAGACATTCCTCGAACAGAATACCAGCGGATCGCTCTCTTCTCCGATCGGTTCGAAGTAACGGCATAGCTGAAGCAGATCGGGAGTCACAAATGAATGAGGAAGTTCAGCATCTATCAGGAATTCCGGTTCTTCTGTTATAAGCTCGGTACGAGCCATGAATTGAGCAAGTCGCTCAAGAAAAGCCTGCCAGTTATCGGTCTTCATCGTAAAACCAGCGGCAGAGTCATGACCTCCATAATCAAGGAATAGATCTGCACAATAAGCTAAGATCTGGGAAAGAGGAAAGGCATCCCCACCGCGGATAGAACCGGTACAGATGCCGTCTGTTTTAAATACCGCAACAATCACAGGTATCTTCATGATATTAGCCGCACGAGAGGCAAGCAGTCCTGTGATTCCACTTTTTATCCTGGAACTGCCCACTATGGCAAATTTGCCGCCGCTCGTTTTGACACTCTCTGCAAGCTGATCTTGAATCAGTCCCCAGGCCTCGGTTCCAAGTCGCCTACGCTCGTTGTTTGCTTGAATTAGCTGTAGAGCTGTTTCGGTGGCTTCGATTGCGGTTTTAGCTTGAAATAGATCGAGAGCAAGTTTGGGTCTACCAAGTCTGCCAGCGGCATTGATGATAGGCGTGATCTGCCAGGCCACGTCATTTGATCCGAGTGGCTTTCCAAGATTGAGCGCCATCTTTAGCTCTCGGATTCCATTAGTTGGAGCAATGTTGAGACTCTCTATTCCTCTCCGCACGATCAGTCTGTTTTCATTCTTTAGGGGCATAAGATCTGCGATTGTGCCAAAAGCGGTGAGTTGGAACATTCTATCGTTCAAAAGGCTCTGGCTCTGAAGAGTATGGAGCAAGTAGGCGTTGAAAATATGCTTGAGTGCATCGATAGCACCAAAAGCACCAGGAGCATATTTTTTCAATCTGGAAAGCCGAACGAGTCCTTCCAGGGAGTTCCCAGACATATTAGGCCAGACAGTCGCAGCTAGTTTCTCGAGATCTATAACTTCGAGTTCGACGAGACCGGCAAAATTCTTCTTGAAAAAGGCCTCTGTTGTATTCTTATTCCAGACAATCACAATACGGCCACGAAGGAATTTTTCTAGCTTTTCGAGCGTATCCGAGGGGAAATATCCTCTATTGTCAGAGGTAATTTTCAAACGGCTCGCCTCGAGGAGGTTATCGAGCCTGATTGCTTCAATCTCAAGATTGGCTTCTTTCTCGGTATTGAGCTTGCTTGCTCCCGCACCTGGGCAGATTTCCTGATGAATAGCTTGGCCAGCGCGTAGAAGAGCAAGCGGTTCTTTACAAATGCCTAGACGAGCTATAGCAAGCGCATGAGCTAGCTTTAGAGCCACGCCGCAGCCAGATAGATCTCTAAAGGGATAGCCACAATCTGGGAGTTTGGGATCTAGGATGGCGATGGCTTTTGGAGGTTCTTCTGTCTGTATACGGTGATGATCTGTTATTATGACATCTATTCCTTCTTGGCTCGCGTAGAGTACTTCCTCGTGATTCGAAATACCACAGTCTACCGTAACAATGAGGCTCACACCTTGTTCTTTGGCAAAGTCTATCGTAGACTTTGAAAGACCATAGGGTTCCTCGCCTTCGGGCACTTTTTGAAATACCTCCAGTCCAAAATCTCTAAGAGCTTCGGTCATAAGCACTGTCGAGGTAATGCCATCCGCATCGGAATCGCCAAATACAAGCACTTTTTCTTCTTCTTCTCGGGCTGTGATAATTCGGTCTACCGCATCCTCCATGTCATTAAATAGGAAAGGATTATGGAGTAGCTGAAGATCGTTCTCGAGATAGAACTGAATTTGCTCTGGATCGGTAATGTTTCTGCGCACAAGAATTGAGGCTGTCAAAGTATCTACTTCGTAGCGCTGAGAAAGACCTCGCACTTGTACTGGATCTATTTCTCTTTTTATCCACTTCATGATACGGTAATTTCTTCAAGAATAATTGAGGATGCAGATGGAGCGCTGTCTCCTATGGAAATGGCATCCAGAGCGATAGGAAAAGCGTCTTCCAGGCTTTGGCTGTCTTTCCCAAATAGCGTCGCAATACGTTCACCCTTTGTCACTGGGTCGCCGGACTTTTTATCAAAGATAAATCCCGCCGTGGGGCTGACACTGTCTTCTGTTCGATTCCTTCCTACACCAAGGTATACACCTGCGAGTCCGATTCTGAGAGCATCAATGGAAACGATATATCCATCCTTTTCAGCCCTAATTTCCATAGAGAATTCGGAGCGCCACGATCCTCTTCTTTTTTGCATCTCTTCCAGATCGCCACCTTGCCTTACCACATTTCGATAGAAAAGCTTGAGTGCGGCCTTTGATTCTATTGCTTCTTGGCATAGATTCTGGCATTCCGAAATATCCTTTGCTTTGCCTCCAAGGAGGAGCATCCACGCTCCCAGCCAATATATAAGCTCCATTACGTCCTTAGGTCCCTTCCCTTCGAGACAATCCAGTGTCTCCTCAATCTCAAGAAAATTGCCCACTTTGAATCCCAGGGGTTGAGACATATCAGTCAATACTGCGACGACTCGTTTTCCCATAGTGTTAGCGGTTGCGACGAGACTTTTAGCCAGAGCTTTGGCATCATCATAGCTTTTCATAAATGCCCCGGAGCCGCATTTTACATCGAATACGATACCTTCTGCGCCTTCTGCTACTTTCTTTGATAATATCGAAGCAGTTATGAGAGGGATCGACTCGATTGTTCCGGTTACATCCCTTAGCGCATATAGCTTCTTGTCGGCTGGAACGATATGCGCAGTCTGACCTGTCATTGCGAAGCCTTCTTCTAGCAGGCCTTTTCGAAATTGCGCGGGTTCAAGGCTGGTCATATAGCCCGGGATGGATTCCAGCTTGTCAAGTGTCCCTCCTGTATGGCCAAGGGCTCTGCCTGACATCATCGGCACTTTTATTCCGCAAGCTGCAACCATTGGAGCAAGCGGTAGCGATACCTTATCGCCAACTCCACCCGTTGAATGCTTGTCTATGAAAGGGCCTGGAATTCCGCAGAGATTTATTCTCTCTCCCGAATCTAGCATAGCCTGGGTAAGAGCAGCTGTCTCCTGTGCAGACATTCCTTGAAAGAATATCGCCATCAATAGAGCGGAAACCTGATAATCCGGTATCTCGCCATTCACATAGCCTTCGATAAAAAAGCGAATCTCTTTTTCATCGAGCGATTCGCCATGGCGCTTTTTTATTATGATATCTACAGCCCTCATCAAGATTTTCTCCTAAATCTGCTTCTCTATTGATAAACGAATGTTGAAAACCATTTTACTTCAAATTTGAGTTCTATAAAAGGTCTGATCAAGAATTCGAAGGCTCTGCAGAGGGCCTTCTGCTGCGGCTTCGGCAAGTGACTCGATTATTTTGATTATGTCAGGGCTCGAAGGAATTGATTTCAACAGAAGTACGGCTTGGCCATAGGATTGCCTTGGAATGCTATGGAGACATGTGAGAATCTTATCGTCGAAAGGAAGCATTACTGAGGTTGAAAATCTTATCTGCCCGTACTCTTCTGCACAGCTACGGCACAGAAAGGAGCTTTCCCCAACCAAAAGTCCTCCTGGAAGGGAATTCTTCTCTGAAAAAAGCCTGCCACATCTCTCACATCTCAAAAGATCAGGAATGAGGCCAAGCGGATAAAGAGCATCCCAAAAGAAAGCCGACAGAACCAATCGAGTTTCTGATTCGTCTAATCCGGCGAGCTCACGAAGGAGTAGGGTAATCATCAATAGAGCTTGTTGGTATTCACCGCCAAACGCGGAGGTTCGAATCAAGAACTCCGATGCCGCGCTCGCCGATTGCATATGAAAAAAGCTCTTACGAATACCATCGAAAACTTCAAGAACATTCGCGCCAGTCAGTTTTATAAAATCGCGCCGCGAATCACGATATACTTCAATATCAGCTAATACGAAAGGCAAGGCGGCCGAACGCAGAGAGTTTTTCGGTCCTCCGAACATAAAAAGTGATAAAAGGCCTTCATTACATAGGAAGGTTAGAATTCTATCGCCCCGGGCAGTGTCCTTTGTATGGAGAAAAAGGCCTCTATATCTTTCGTTTCTCTGAGCCATGGATCAATCATCATCCACAATCCACCAATGGAAGCCATCGGAGTAGCCGGCAGTAGGACCTTTACGCCATTCTGCAATGCGTTTCGATTCCTTTTTTTTATAGGATTTGCCCCATATATAGGCGCTTAAGAATCCTCCTATATGTGCAAAATAAGCTGTGCCCCCATTCTGAATGGCCGTAAGGCCACTCAACCCTCCGATAATTTGCATAAAAAACCAGGTTCCTATGACAAACCAAGCAGAAAATACCGTTGGTATGAAATAAAATAGAAGTACGACAACTCTATTGCCAGGAAACAAAACGAGATATGTAGCGAGTACGCCTGAGATCGCGGCAGAGGCACCTACAAGAGGCATTTGAAGCGCGGCGCCTTTTGCAAAAGCAGCAAGGAATATCTGCAAGAGCATTCCTATTGTTCCGGAGATCAAATAAAGCAGAATATATCGAAGTTTGCCTATTCGACATTCGACATTATCACCGAATATTCCAAGAAACATCATATTTCCGATCAAATGTGCAAACCCCGCATGAGTGAACTGACTTGTAATTAGAGTGAACAATCGTCTTCCAGACAAAATCTCTTCTGGAATCGCCGCAAGAGCCAGAGTTGTATAGTCGTCTAAGCCAAATTTTTGCAGGAAAACAAAAACCAATATATTTAGAGCAATGAGAATCCAGTTTACGATCGCACTGCCGCGACGACAAGTATTATCGTCTCCAATTGGAATCATAGAAGCTCCTCTTCAAATGCCACTCTATTTAGAATAACATATTGTCTTATTATAGACTAGTTTTTTCCTTCGCTTGTCGCCAATGTGCAATTCATGATACAAAATAAACACATGATCTGCTCCTTGCTATTCGATCTCGACAATACTCTGTATTCCGAAGCAACTGGCCTGGAAAATGGGGTTGCACAGAGAATAAATCTTTTTATTGCTGATTTTTTTGGGCTCTCTATTTCTGAAGCAATCAGGGTTCGACGTGAGCATGCAAAAGCATATGGCACCACCCTCGAGTGGCTCATGCGAGATTATGGATTCCAGGAGCCCGAAGAATACTTTAGGGCTATTCATCCGGAGGATGAAGCGGATTGTCTCAATCCGGATATGGTGCTAAAGCTCATCCTGAACAATATACCCCTACCAAAGGCCGTGCTAACAAATGCTCCTATGGATCATGCGATCAGGATTCTTGATAAGTTGGGTATTAGCGAGTGCTTCTCCGGAATTTATGATATCTGGTTCAATAAGCTTGTTGGCAAACCACATCCAGGTTCCTATCTTGGCGTTTTGGAAGCCTCGGGATTCACGCTGGAGCATACACTTTTTATCGATGATCTTCCAAGGTACGTAAAAGGCTATATCGATATAGGAGGGCTAGCGGTTTTAAAAGATGAAATGGATCGCTTTTCAGACCTGCCCTTTAGGCGCCTAAAGACAATTTATGAACTAGATCAAATATTAGACCAACTCAATTCTTCTTATATATAGATTAACCTTATATATAGATTAACCTTCGCTATTGTTCTCTCTTAGCCAGGATAAGCGAGATAAGAGTGACCAGATAAGGTAAGGCAAGGACAAGCAGAGGCGGTATTGCAGAGAAACCTTGCAGATAGTTCGATGAGCTTTCGGCAAATGCAAAGAGCAAACAGGATGCAGCCACCCAAAAAGGTCTTTTTCGGCCAAGATATATAGCCACCAGTGCGATCCATCCGCGCCCCGAGATAATGTTTGGCACGAAGGCAGAAATAGATAAGCCCAAGGCATATCCGCCTAATCCGCTACCTATGCCAGACCAGATGAGAGCCTGCATATGTATCCGATCAGGAGAAAATCCAAGAGCGGAGACAGCTTGAGGGTTGGAGCCTGTAGCACGAATTCTTAGACCGTGCCTTGTATTTTTTATTATGAAAGCAGAAATCAAAACCCATAGCCACGCACAAATCGTGAACATTGAACGATAAGAGAATAAGACGCCAATTAAAGGAAGTTGAGATATCGAGCTTGAGAATAAATGACTATCGATTGGGATGTCGAATGCGACGACCGCTTTTGTGTGGTACCAGGCTTGAGACAAGACTGCTGTTATACCCTGAGCAAGCATATTGATTGCTAAACCCGTGATAAAGATATTCGTTCGGAACTTACTAGTCATTAGGCCCATCAACATCGAGGCAAGCGAAGCGGAGAGGATCGCGGCAAGAGCTCCCAAAAAGATGTTATTTGTCAAACCCGCGGCTGCCATGCCAAAGAAGGCTCCGATAGCCATAAGTCCTTCTAGCGCTATATTTAGCATACCGGAAAGCTCCGAAAAAAGACCTCCGATTGAAGCGAAAAGCAAGGGCGTTGCCGCGGCTATTGTATATCTCAAGAAGTCTATCAAGGCCATTAGCGATAAGTTCATTATTGTCTTCGCCTCTGCCCTAATCCCGGCAATACCTGGGCTGTGATAAATAGCATCGCAGCAGCCTGGAGAATAGAAATAATCTCCGAAGGAACCCCAGATCCAATCATTACATGGTCAGAGCCTGCTTTTAAAAAGGCAATAAAAAGAGCCGAGGGCAGTATTGCAAGCTCGCTGCCTTGCGCAAGGAGAGCAACTGAAATTGCACTCCAGCCCAGCCCGGAAGAAAAGCCGCGCATGACTCGACCTTGTGGCCCGATCACAAGAAGAGCGCCTGATAGCCCATACAGGCCACCAGAGATGGCCATAGCTGCAATATTATATGCTCGAACGGAAATACCACAATATCGTGCAAATTCCTCATTTTCTCCGCAAACCATCAATTCGAAACCTATTTTGGATTTCTTAGATAAGATCTGGAAAAACAAGATAAGAAAGAGAGCAAACCATATAGAGATATCTAGTTTGGAAGGGGCAAAGATCCTTGGCAAAAGAAATTCCGATGGAATCTGGGCCGTAGTCTGAAAATTACTTGTCCTGTCTTGAAGCAAACCGGTAATGAAGAAATCGCTTATATTGATGATAATTGCCGAGAGAAGATAGGATGAAATCATCTCAGAGACCTGCCAATATGCTTTTAGAAGCCCCGAGATTGTGCCAATCATGGCTCCTATAAATGCCCCGATAAAAGCGACTAGAATCCACACTGCGCTCGGACCAAATGCTTCTGAAATGTGCAATGCCAGTACTGCTCCCGCGAGAGCTCCTGCATAAAGCTGGCCTTCTCCCCCCAGATTGAAATTTCTAGATCTAAAAGCAATGGATACACCAAGACCTGCAATTATCAGAGGCACAGTATCGGCAATGTAGTTTCAAAAAAATACCGGCTGGAGAAGGGTTCCACGAAGAACTGCCATAATGCAGATCTAAAATCCGCTGCAAACAACAAGAGTACTGTTGTCGCAAGAATAATGGAAAGAGTTGCTGCTAGAAGAACCTTAAGAGCAGTAGAAGATGCCCCTTGATTTCTCATTCATGAATCCTGTTGCCAAGAAGGTATTCACCGATAACGGCTCTATTGAGCCAATTGCCGTTTTCTTGATACAAAACTCGTCTGCCTCGGGAGAGTACCATGACATAATCTGACAATTCGAGTATTTCATCGATATTCGAGGATAGCAGAAGAATTGCAGTCCCTCTTTCTCTGGCATTGCGAATTCTCCTGTAAGTATGCTCGGCCGAGCGAATATCCAGGCTCCAGGTCGGTTCGCATAGAATAAATAGCTTGGGTAAGTCTCGAGAGAAAAGGCGTGCAATAGACAATTTTTGAATATTGCCACCGGAGAGCTCTCTTGCAGGCTGATCGGGGAGAGCATTTATCTCGAAGGAATGAATCGCATTTACAATCGCTTGTTTTGCGGCATTTTCTAGAATCCAGCCTTTGGGAAAAAAATCCTGTCTGGAGAGAGCAATAAAATTATCTCGTACGGAAAGAGAAGGTGCAATTCCTCTTCTAATGCGATCCGATGGTAGATACGCAATAAGTCTTTTTTGAAATAAGCTTTGATACCTTCGAGAATTATGAAGCTCTACATTATGACCATCGAAGGTACAAGTTCCAGAAGATGGAGATCGAAATCCAGCAAGTACGTCCTCGAGTTCGTCGAGCCCATTGCCGCTCAGCGCGCTGATGCCCAGGATTTCGCCGGCATGCACTTGGAAAGATATATCTGAAAGCCCTACTCCATAATGCTGATGGCGACGGACGTTCAATCCATCAATATGCAAGACTATAGGTTTTTTTTGAGTATTTTTTATTTGTGGCTTTTCTATAGGCTTTTGTGTAGCCTCGATAAAGCTCTTTCCCATGATAAGGGATGTGAGCTCTGCAAGAGTGGTTTCGGAGATGTCATAGGTTCCGACTGTCTTTCCTCCGCGCATTACGGTTACCCTATCGGCAATCTGCATTGCCTCATGGATCTTGTGAGTTACAAGAATAATTGTGTGACCCAGGCGCTTTATTTCGGATAGTTTTTCAAATAGTACCTTTGTCTCTTGTTCTGTGAGAACAGAACTGGGTTCGTCGAGAATCAATATCTTGGTATGGCGCGCAAGCTGCCGCAGTATTTCGATCTGCTGACGAGCAGCGATGCTTAAGCAAGCAGCTGGTGCTGAAGGATCGATAGCAAAGCCATATTCTGTGGCAAGCTGCAGGGTTCTTGCATTTAGCTCCTGCGAGTCAACAATGCCTGCTATTTTCGAAACCTTATTGTTTCGATGTGGTTCGATGCCAAAAAAAATGTTCTCCGCGGCACTGAGCTCATCGAACATAAGGAAATGTTGATGAACCATGCCGATTCCAAGGGCTTGAGCTTTGCTAGGCGATTCGATCTTTACGAATTTTCCTTCTATTTCGATATTTCCTTCATCGGGTTGATCAAGGCCAGCCAGGATTTTCATTAGGGTAGTCTTGCCTGCTCCATTCTCTCCAACGATGGCGTGAATACTACCTTTTTCGACTTCGAGAGATGCGCCATCATTTGCATGAACTCCTCTAGGGTAATAGCGCCTGTATATTCCTTGCATCCTTACCGCGAGCATAGCGAGCATATTACAGTGAAGGAACCTGAAAGGTAAGCCAACCCGATTTGATCGATTGGATTACCGCTTCGACTTTTATGCGGATAGATTCCGGTACATTTTTGATATAAGAAGGATTCTTGTTCAAGAATTCTATGTAGCCTTCTTTCATGCCTACTATTTCGGCCTTTCCAAATTGCAGTCTTTCTTCGATTGCTGCCTTCAAGCTGCGGTAAGCAAGCTCCTCTTGATGCAGAACAGTGCATCCAAGGATATTGTCAGGAGCCCGTGCAAATTCATCGTCATCGAAGAAGACGAGATATTTGCCAGTCTCTTGAGCAACTCTGACCGCGCCCTGGCTCGCCGAACCACAGATTGGCAGTATGATATCTGCACCCTGAGCGTATAGACTGCGGCTCAGTTCCGCTGCCTTTGCTGCATCGTACCAGTTTCCGAGCACACGGATATCCAGCTGAAAACCTGGATCGACAGCCGTCAGTCCTTTCAGAAAACCCGGAATGATCATCTTTTCCATTGCCGGATAATTCTGACCTATTATCATGCCGATTTTTTTTTCTGGGTTTGTTCCCTTCATGCCAGATATCGAGACAAGCCCTGAGAGATATCCGGTGACATAGCCTTGTTCGAGTTGATTGTATAGTGCTGAATAGACACTGGAATTGCCCGCAAGATAGCCATCGAGGCAAATGAACCTTTGTTTAGGAAAGATCTTGGAAGCCTCATTTACCAGCTCTGGCATCGAAGGATTGGAGGTGATGACGATATCGAATTTGCCAGAGGCGACAAATGAGATGAGTTTTTCTTTCCATTCGGCTTGATTAAAACCTGCTTCTGTGACTCTTAGGCTTGCTCTAGGCGTTTCAGAGACAAGCCTTTCCGCTCCTTTTGCCATATTATCGTAGATGGGACTTCCGTCGCGAGCGCCAGGAACGAAAACGCCTATTCTAGGGGCTTGTGCCCATAGTGCGGTACTCGTCAGAATAGCAACCAGAGATGCGATTATAAATCGGCGCATGGGATTCCTCCTGCTATACCCTGGAGGGCAGGAAATATGATAGAATCTTACATAGCTTAAAATCTAACGTGAGATAAAATCTCACGTTAGATTTAGTATAGCGATCTTAATAATATGTTCAAGGGGTGTACACATTGCCGGATAAGCTTCTAAAGATCGGTGAACTTGCCTCGCTATTTAGAGTCACGGCGCGAACCATTCGCTACTATGAAGAACTCGGTCTCATAGAAGCAAGCAATCGCACCGAAGGATTCCATAGACGCTATCCAGCCGATGCCATTATCCGATTGAAGAGGATAGAAGAGCTTAAAGCGATGGGTCTCACTCTTGGCCAAATTCGCGAGTTTTTCATCCTATATAGCCAGGATCCAAGTGGCGAAAAATGCCGACTTCTTCTTCTACAGAACTACGAAGACCAAAAAAAGGAAGAAGAAACTAGAATCCTTGAGGCACAGCGCCGTATTGCTCAAATCGAAGCGAACATCATAGCGATAAAAGAAAAGAAGTCTTTCTTCTCTTGCCCTGGTGAGGAGTGCAAAGTGTGCAATTTCAATAACTTCTGTATTGATTCAGAGCATAATCCTGACAAGGAAATGAGATGATAAAAAAACCAGCCATTGTTGTTCTATGCATTTCTATCTGTGTTGTGGTAAACTCAGCCCTCCATGCCCCCTTTATTGTAAAGGGTCTTTCATCCAGCAAGTTAAGGAAATGCATATAAAGGGCTTGCTTATTAATGGTATTCCATAGGAGTTGAATTTTGATTCTTGCTGTCGATATCGGTACCACTCGAATCAAGGCTGCGCTTTT